>Ga0209683_10000214_pt1 | contig 23742 bp, 9 predicted proteins | sample DOMMetBare2Fresh_FD_187474 | JGI IMG/M metagenome (GOLD analysis project Ga0209683, IMG submission 187474) | Wetland sediment microbial communities from St. Louis River estuary, USA, under dissolved organic matter induced mercury methylation -... | ecosystem: Environmental > Aquatic > Freshwater... | reverse complement strand
CATTTGCGCATTGATTGAGTGGGGAAATTCCTGCACCGCAAAGGCGGCATCCGCTAGAGCCTGCCTGATTGAGTCTACATCCGAGACCGCAACCACGATATCGGCATCAAGAGTGTAGACAGGTTCTACATAACAATTGACAGCCAGTCCGCCAATCAAGCACCAGCGTCCGTGTTCGTTGAGAATGCGAACCAACAACGCAAAATCGCTGCTCCCGCTGCCGGTCACCGATTCAAAGATTTCTGAGGCTGTCATCTGTAACACAACCTACGGGCTCGCGACTCGCACCAGCTAAAAGCCGCCTGGCGTCAAATTCGTTCGAAAATTCCCGCGGCTCCCATGCCGCCTCCGACGCACATGGTCACCATGCCATAGCGGCCCTTGCGCCTTTCCAGTTCGCGCAAAATGCTGGCAGTCAGTTTAGCGCCTGTGCATCCCAGCGGATGGCCAAGCGCGATAGCGCCGCCGTTAACGTTTACTTTATCGGCATCCAGTCCCAGCGTCTTGATAACAGCCAATGACTGGGCCGCAAACGCCTCGTTCAATTCGATCACATCAATTTGATCCAGGGTAAGGCCGGCCAGCTTCAGGACCTTGGGAATGGCATATACGGGACCGATACCCATCTCTTCCGGCGGACATCCGGCCGTCGCATAAGCCACAAATCGCCCCAGCGCTTTCACACCCAGGCTCCGGGCCCGATCCTCAGACATCACCACAGCAGCCGCGGCGCCATCAGACATTTGCGAGGCGTTCCCGGCCGTGATGGTGCCTTTGACGTGAAACGCGGGTTTGAGTTTTTGCAGGCCTTCGATTGAAGAATCGCGCCGCACGCCCTCATCTCGATCAAAAACAACTTCGCGTCGCTGCTTGCGTCCTTTTTCGTCAATCTCTTCGAAGCTCACGGTCAGCGGCACGGTTTCATCCTTAAACTTGTCACCGTCCAGGGCCGCAGCAGCACGCTGATGCGAGCGCAGGGCGAATTGATCCTGTTCTTCGCGTGTGACCTCGTACTTGCGCGCGACATTCTCGGTCGCCAGGCCCATGTTCAGATAAAAGTCAGGATAGTGTTCAACGAGGTAAGGGTTGGGACGAATAATGTGCCCACCCATGGGAATCATCGACATCGTTTCCAGGCCGCCGGCCACCTCGACTTCGGCTCCGCCAGTGCGTATGCGGTCCGCGGCAAGCGCGATCGACTGCAGGCCGGACGAGCAGAAGCGATTAATCGTCATCGCACTGGTTTCTACGGGCAGCCCGGCACGAATCGCCGCGGCCCGCGCGACATTCATGCCCTGTTCGGCCTCGGGCATTGCGCACCCCATGATTACGTCCTCGATTTCAGCGAGTTCGAGTCCGGGCACCCGCGCGATCGCCTCCTTGATTACCGCCGCGCCCAATTCATCGGGGCGAGTGTCTTTTAAAGTCCCTTTGGGGGCTTTGCCGACTGCGGTCCGTACTGCCGATACGATTAATGCATCTCTCATCTTAATCTCCGCACGATGGATTACCGACGATTGGCGATGGTCCGCCGTCTATGGTCTGTGATCAGTTCCTGAGCGGCTTGCCGGTCTTCAACATGTTCGCGATGCGATCCTGCGTTTTGCGCATCCCGACCAGTGAGAGAAAAGCCTCGCGCTCGAGATCCAGCAGGTATTGCTCGGACACCCGGGTCTCATGATTCAGATCGCCGCCTGTCAAAATGCGCGCTAATTTTTCGCCAATCAAGGCGTCGTGATCCGAAATGTAACCGGCTCGCTTCATCTGATGAATGCCCAGCTTGAAGGTCGCCAATGCCGGATTACCAAGTGCCCTGATATCAGTCCGTGGCTGCGGCTCGACGTAGCCACTAGCGGCCAAAGCGAGCACTTCCTTTTTTGCGTCCGCGATCAGCCGGTCAGGGTTCATCGAAATACTGTCATCGCTTCCCAGGAAGCCAAACGATCGAGCCTCTTCGCCGGAAGTCGCCACTTTGGCCATGGCAATGGTTTCAAAGGCGCGCTTCACAAAGGGGAAAGGATCGGCATCGGCAAGGTTTTTCGGAATCGAATCGAGCGCCCGCAAGAGCATCTCTTTAGTGCCCCCACCAGCGGGAATAATCCCCACCCCAACCTCAACCAGGCCAATATAAGTTTCCGCCGCTGCGCGCACGCGATCGCCGTGCAGGACCATCTCGCAACCGCCGCCAAAGACCATCTGGAAGGGCGCCACCACGACGGGCTTGGCGGAATAACGCAGGCTCATGGTTGCCTGCTGGAAGTAGCGGCAAATCATATCCAGCTCTTCCCAATTCTCTTCCTGCGCTTCCATCAGCATCAACATCAGGTTGGCGCCGACGCAGAAATTCTGGCCCTGGTTACCGACGACCATGCCGAGGAAATTCCGTTCGACTTCGGCGAGTGACTGCTTGACCATCTGCAGCGTATCGCCACCGATGGCATTCATCTTTGAATGAAACTCGAGGCAGGCCACCCCGTCTCCGATATCGATCAACGAGGCGCCGGAGTTCTTTTTGATCACTCCGGTGCGGTCCTTAACGGACTTAAGGATGATCGTGCCGGGCAGCTCGCCGAGCGGGACGTATTGCTCGGTGGCAAAATCATAATAGGACTGCCGGCCGTTCTCCTGCTTGTAAAACGATTTGGCGCCGCCATCCAGCATGCGCTGAACGTTTGCCGGCACTGCTACACCCTCGGCTTGCATTCGCGCTACAGACTTCTCGACGCCGATGGCATCCCAGGCTTCAAAAGGGCCCAGCTCCCAGCCAAAGCCCCAGCGCATGGCGCGATCGACCTCTACCACGCTGTCGGCAATTTCCGGGATGCGACTGGCCGCGTAGTTAAGCGTGCGCGAAAAAGTCTTCCAGAGAAATGCGCCCACACGATCCTTGCTCCAGACCAGCGCCTTCAGCCGTTCGCCCCCGTCCTCAATGTTTTTGGCCATCTCGAGCGCCGGCAGCTTGACCTTCTGCACCGGGCGATATTCGCTGGTCGCCGGATCGATGACGAAGAACTCTTTCTTGTCGCCGCTGCCCTGCCGCTTATAGAACCCTGCTTTAGTTTTATTGCCCAGCATCCCGCCCTTGATCAGGTTGGTGAGGAGTTGCGGAGTCTGAAAAACCTCGCGCTCCGGATCCTCAGGCAGCGCCTCGTAGAGGTTTCGGATGACGTGCGAGAAGACGTCAAGGCCGACAAGATCAAAGGTCCGAAACGTAGCGCTCTTGGGACGACCCACGGCCGGCCCGGTGATCTTGTCAATTTCTTCAATGGTGTAGCCGTCCGCCAGCATCGTCTGAATCGTGACCATCGCTCCGTATGTACCGATCCGGTTGGCGATAAAATTTGGGCGGTCTTTGGCTGGGACGACGCCTTTGCCCAAACGCTGATCCAGAAAACCAAAGGTGAAGCAGGCCACTTCCGGTTTGGTCCATGGGGTACGAATTATTTCAACCAGATGCAGGTAGCGCGGGGGATTAAAAAAATGGATGCCGAGAAAATGCTGTTGAAAGTCCTCCGTGCGACCTTCGGCTAACAGGTGGATGGGAATCCCGCTGGTGTTCGAAGCGATGATAGAGCCGGGACGGCGATGCTGCTCGACTCGCTCGTAGAGCTTGCGCTTGAGATCAAGATTCTCGACGACCGCTTCAATAATGAAATCGCAATCCTTGAGTTTTGCCAGATCGTCTTCAAAGTTACCGATAGAAACCAAAGACGCGTGGTCGGGAGTGAAGAACGCCGCAGGCTTGGCTTTTTTTGCGGCTTCAAAGCCGGCGCGGGCAATGCGATTTCGCACTTCCCTGGAGCCCAGCGTCAGGCCTTTTGCTTTTTCTTCCGCCGACAATTCGCCGGGAGCAATGTCCAACAGCACGGTTGGTATCCCGGCGTTAGCCAGGTGCGCGGCAATCTGCGCTCCCATGGTTCCCGCCCCCAGCACCGCAGCCTTCTCAATGCGCATCATGCTCACCCTGCCTTCGCACCGATTTTCACTTTCGAACAGGTCGTTATAATACTGAATGAACGTTCATTCAGCAAGGGCTTTCGGTTCGCTCTTGGAATCATCTAATGAATGATGATTTAGCCGCAGATGAACGCAGATAACGCAGATCAGGAAAACACGTGTTGTGCTTTTTGTCTCTTCTTGTGGCTTAAGGGGTTTCCTGCTTGAGCGCCACGATCTGATCGAACACCAAACCACTCGCACCTTCGCCACGGCCCGTTTCTTTCCGGCGCCCAACCCACGTGAACACTTCTCCGTTAGGTCCACGCGCGCGCTGGTACTTGCGCGTAACGATCACGCCCGCGCGAGGTACTTCTTCTTCATGCACAAAGTAAAACTCTTCCTTATCCAACCCAACGCGAAGTATCTGTCCGCGAGGCCGGATCACGGTATTGTGGACTTGATCTGTCAGGCGTGGCATCGCACCGCGTTGCAAGCGAACCTCTCGATTAGATCCCGGCTTGTGCGCCGCGACAAACGGGATCCAATTCTCGGGAACACCACTCCCAAGCACATAGCGAATCTTCGCGTCATTAGGCGTGCGTGTTATTTCGGGCGGAGTCTGATTTGCCAGGAAGTAACTAGCAAGCGCGTTCCCTGCTTCAAAGCCATTCACGCCAGCGCCTGACACTCCCGGAATCGTCTCCTCGATACCCCAAACGAAATTCGATATTTCATCTCGGGCCAGTACGACCTTCTCGATCGGATTACTCTCATACACCTTCGCCACAGACGGCGGCAGGAACAAACGATTGTCCACTCGATCGCCACTCGCAAGGTTGTACATGGACCACTTTTGCCAGTCCATGCGCTGGCCCTGTCCCGCCGAGCGAATGAACGTTTGCACACCAAAAACATCACTCACAACGACTCCCTTTATATCAGCCAGCGAGCCCACTTCCAGATCAAAAGGAATCACGGTCCAATCGTTGCCGTAGATTAGACCAAACTCGGCGAGCAACAGCAGTGGCACGTCGGCGGTCGTCGCGCGAATGTTGCCGAAATCTGTTCGTCGATCCTCAAACTCCCACCAACGCACATTCGGCATTCCGTTGAATTCAATCTGCGAAGGCAGGAAAGCAATCGGCTCTCGCTCGGTAAACCCGTTTGCGGGAAACTCGGCTTCCGGCAGATCTTGCAGTCGCCGTCTGCCGTCGATGTCAAAGGCATACCAATCAAGGGTGCCTTGATAATACTGTTCGGCAACTAACAGCGCGCGCTTCTCACCTGACTCGTCTTCCGGCGCTGATACTGCAAACTGATACTCGAGATACGACGGCGCCCACGCATCTTCGTGGTCCACCTTCTGCGGCTGTGAAAACAAGCGCCGGAACCAACTGAGATAATCCTTTGCCAGGTCTTGCAAAACCTCGATCTGGTCCAACTCAAACCCACTCTCGCCCAACCACGTATCGAATCGTCCTTTGTCGATGGCCACAAACAACTTGCGTCCATCCGGCAAACGTGCTTTGACAGCCAGAAGCGATTGCCACGCCGGCGGATCACTTCGCAGATGCGCCAGTTCCACTCGCTCGTCTCTGGTAAGAGTCGCTTCGTCTTTCTCAGAAATGTCTTCAAAACCAAATCGCCCGACGATCGCGTTCCTGACGGTCGACGGCAATCCAGCCTGCTTCAACAAACGCACAAAGTGACGGCCCATCTGGCTACGCAGGGCAACATCTTCTGTGTTTGGCTCCGGACCAGGCGGCAACAATGGCTCACGCTCGACTTCGATCTCGAGTGGCAGGGTTTCATCGTAAGGCACGGCCTCGAGAAACTGCTCACCACCGGTCGCATCGCGATTCTCACTCTTCACTGCGTAGCGATCGATCCGCGTCGTATTCAACTGCACGCGCGCTTTGACAGCAGAACCTGCGTCCTCTCCTTTAAACTCGCCAAACTGCCATTGCCGCGTCAGCATCCACAGCGGATCGCGAACTTCCGCGCGTAAGCTGCGATCGAAATCTTCTTTTCGCGGACGTCCTTCGAGACGGTTCCAAAGTGTAATCGCTGCGCGAAACTCTGCACTCAGCAGTGCGTTCTTGAGAGCTGGGTCAATTTGTTGTTGGGCCAAGTTGTTACCACCCTTCGTTAAGATCAATCCACAACCATCGATACCGGCTGGGCAGCGATGTTTGTGGAGATGGTGCCAAACGGGTAACTCGTAAAACTGCTCAACACAGCCGGCAAGAGCTGCGCGTACGCAGTGGGCAGCAGAAAATCCGGCTCCACTGCCCTGCGTTTTGCCCGATCAAATGTGTCGATCACAGTGTCGACAAGGTCGTCCCATTCCCAACGTCCATTGACGTTCGGACTGACTGCCATCAGGAGACATTGCGGCGGCTCGGTGTTTGGCTGGTTGTAATGAATGGCAATGCCGGTGGTCTCGGTCCGGTTCGGAATCACTTCGTTCCATTCATCGATCAGCAATCCCGACTGCGCACCGGTTGCTTCGTAATCTTCCGGCAACTGCCGCACAACAGATAGAAAATCGTTCTGCGGCACAAAAACATCCTGATCGTCCAACTGTTCCGGTTTGACTTCAGGAAACTCCAACGCGATCCAATGCGCTTTTTTATCAAACGGTAACTGCAAGGGTCTGAACGTCAACGACTTAGCGGCGAATGCTTCCTGATATGTGTTAACGGTGTCGATCCAACTGATACGCTCACGAACCGTGGCGACTCCCTCTAACCACTCTTCAACTGCAAGATCGCGCCAGTCGTCAATTGCAGAATTCACCGCCGCGGCCTTCAAGCGGCTTTGCGTAAATCGCAACAGGCTTTCGTCCGCCGCCACCGAATTCGAGAATTCATCGGCGGATTCCAACTCGGGCAGGTTCTTGAATTGAAACGTCGGAATGAAGCGAAACGAATCTCCCAAAACCAAAGCGCCCGCTGCCTGATAAATCTCGAGTTTCTGAGCTACGGTGAGCTTAGCGACCTGCTCCGTAGGCAGGTTGTCGAACCTTTTCATTGTCACGGCCTGCAAATGACGGCTTCGGCCCTGCTCCAGTGTCAACAAAGCCTGCTCGATAAGCGACTGTTGCGCGCGCAGCAAAGCCAAACGTTCTTCATCCGTTGGGTCCGCAGGGAGCTCGGGCAAGATCGCATTTTTAGGAAAAGCTCCCGGCAGGCCGAAATAAGAGAGCGCGATCAGTGCGCCGCGCAAGTTATCGTAATTGATGCTATTCAAGTCGCCGGTCTCCAACGGGTCTTTGCTCAATGGAGTCGGTGGAAACAACGCAGTGATGGCTTCCAGGGCGCTAAGACTATCGTTCAAAGACTTCGCGGCATCGTCGAAGGATTTCTCAACTGGAGCGAGGTCCCAGCGTTTCGGATTCTCTGACGTGTTCTGGTCGGCCTTTTCTTCCGATTGCAACATGTAGTCGTCAGCGCCGAGTGGACGCGAACTGGTCACGAGCTTTCGTAGATTACGAAGTAGTGGCAGCAGCTCGAAGAGAGTCCTGGCACCAGGTTCCGTGAATTTTTTACTGCTCATGAACTCGATGGTCACGAGTCCGGAAGCCGCACCTCGTTTGCGCCGGAAAACAAAATCGATGCGCGCCTCGAGCTCGGTGAGATCGTTGACCTGCTGAGTCCCTGCGACTGCTCCCGCCTGGTTGCCGATCAGAAACATCAGATCGATAGGTTGTAGAGCGAGCTCCGAGAGTGGAATGGGTGTGTTCTCCGCGTCGAATTCGTACTTGACGCTGAACTGAAGTAAATCAAGCTCGCCGATAATATCTCCGAGCCATTTGTTCAAACCGGACACGGCGAGAGATCGCGGCGTCGGGTCGACATCCCACGGACTCTCGACTGCGCCAGTCTCAAAGTGAACAGTCAACTTATGATTGACTACTGCGCCACTTCGCGGCGTAGTCACGATCTCGGGATCGGGCGGCGTAGTTCCTTCCGACAGAGCCTTGAGCATTGCGCCCGCGCGCTCGTAGTTACCTTGCGTCACCTGGAAGACGCCTTCCGCCAGCGCAAGGTCTGCGATCGCATCCAACGTATCCTTAAGACGTTCCACTTCAGTGACGATTGCCTGACCAGCCGGGTCGTTTGCAAGTGGTAACCCGTCGACGCCGTATGGATATCCTAACGGTGATGGTCCAAGCATCACCGCTTCCAGCAACGCGTAACCATCAACTACCTGATACGACTCTTTCCGATTGATTACATCGGCCGCCGACACTCCAGGCGTGATCTTGTCGGCAACCATCGGGTACTTCTTGCGGAAAGCGAGAATATGCTGTTCGAGCGCTTGACCGTTGATTACGTAGCGATCGTGCAAAGCGCGTTCGAATTGATAACCCAGCAGGGCGCCGAGTTGCTGCCCGTTACGCACGCCCTCTAAAAACGTGAGCGCCGTTCGCACGCGCTCCGAAGTTAACCTGACTGCAAAATGATCGGCGTTGCTTTCCGTCGCATGCGTGAGGTATGCGTTGCGGAGTACGGCGGCGGCGACGGCATGATTGATCGATGGACCATGTATGTAACCGCCGTTGTCAGGTTGTTCGACAACTGTGACGCCGTCCTGCCGCAGCGATGGTGGAATATCACTAACCGGGACCGGCACAGGCGGAGGCGCCGGACGCACGTTTTCCAACCAACCATAAGCACCCAGGTGAAGGCCGCGTTTCGCTTCTCCTTCACTTCCTTGCCTGAACTGATTCAGCCGCTGGAGGCGCGCCGCAAAGAGTGCGGTTTGCCAGGCGTCAAGCCGGTAAGAACAGAGATCGATGTGCTCCGCAAATAACCGTTCGAGCTCGGCGGTTTTCAGTTTTTCCAAACGCGCGATACTGTCCCTGACGCCTTTCAGCGTAAATATAACCGGGACAGTGGCAACATCGGCAGTGGCAAGAAAGTCTCCGAGCGCGATGTTTGCGTTACTCAACTGAGGTAAAACTCGACCGACGTTCGCTTCCATAAACTCCCAACGAGTTACAGTCCGGCCTGCTTCGACGTTGGTAAAGTCCTGCTCACGACGAACGGTGCTGTCAAACAATTGAAATCCCTCAAACACCGTCATCGAGGTGTTGTAGATGGCAAGCAACCACGACCGCTGCAACATTTTGTACAGGAGTGCCGTTGGAATTGGCAGCCTTTCACCATTCTGGTTAAGAAACTGCTGCTGCTTCAGCGAATTCATGTCGGTATTAACCAGCCAGCCAATGTAGTTCCTGAGTTCGGCACTGTCAGGTATTGCGTACTTCCCCGGCAGCTCAGCGGTTTCAGACAGTTTTTCGTCCTCAGCTTTTTCAACGTCGTCGATGAGTGGTCCATTAATGCCTGAAGTGCCGCTGGAGAAGAGCAGGCCAAACAGTTTCGGCCTTTGAGGAAAACTGAGTTCAAGTTGTGCCAATAAAACAAGGCCGCGGGCGGCTACTTCCCTAAAGTAAGCACCTATCGGACCGGGGGTTGCTGGTGAAAAAAAACCACCGGCGTTCCAGAGCACGCTCTCGAACGTAGCGATCCGGCGTTGGTAATCAACTGAGGTCGCCTGAAGCCCCAGCATGTTCAGGAGCTTTGCAAACGGATCACCTGGACCATCCACGTGCGCCACCAGCGGCACGAGTTGCTGCCACTGGTTCTCCACTGTTCTCAGCTTCTCGTGTACCTGACCATAGAAAGTAAAGTCATCCCCATCGATCAATCGATTGGTTTGCCACTTGCGAAAAGCGCTGGTCACAAGAATTCCGTAAGGCTGTTTGCCGACGCGAATCGCGGGGAGACTGCCACGCGCCACTACATGATCCACGAAGAACTTTCGCACCCTGCCAATATCATCCGGAGCAATTTGCAGCAGCTCCTCCAGGTAGTAACCAAGGGTTGCAGACCACATCGCTCGATTGAATATCATCGCCTGCGAAACTTCATTGCGGTTTGCGTTCGCTAGCTGCGTAAGCTTCTTGAAATCTACGTCCCACGCTTCAGACAAACGCTGCGCATCAGTCTTGTCCAACTCGTTGGTAGCGACCTCGTCATCCGGTTCCGTTGTTTCGTTTTTGAAACTAGCCTCACCCTCGGCATCGTCAGTGGAAAAACCGGATCGCTGCTCGGCGGTGTGATTCGTGGGAGTTCCCTGCGAAAGAAAACTCATTCCATCCGGAGAATAGTGATGATTATCGATCAGCTCTTCCAACAACTCTCGATTGTCCGCAGTGGACGACGAAACGCGAAATCCCAACACCAGCAAACGATCGAACCCGCTGCTGGCGAATGGCTCCGCCAACGGAATACGCACCGCCATGCCAACCTGAATCGCTTTGTCGAAGTTAGCGATCCAGTCGAAGTCTTCACCCATCACGAGGTCCCCGGCGTTTTGCTCCAACTCTGATTCGAGATTCTGCGGGTTTGGTCCAAGTACCAGCGGGTTAACCACTGCATTTGGAAACGGGTGTTCGAGTCGTGAGTCTTTGATAAAGCCGATGCACACGAAGCGATCGGGCATCACTTCGGTTCGTGGCGCGCGGGTCCAACTGTCTGGTTTCAATTCTTCGAGATCAAATCCGAGATGAAACAGAATGCTATCGTTGATTATTTGCAGGATGGCGTCTCGAGTCGAATCGCCGAGCTGTGCATCGGTGGCAATCAGATTTGCAATGCGCTCCCGAATTAAGGCATCAACGGGATGAGTGAAACTCACCAACAGCGAATTGATTGCACTACCCTTTTGCGCCGGGCTGCGCAGCCGGTCAGCAAGAATATTCGTGACCTCGACCCGGACAAGCATGAAGGAAAAGTTCTCACTTCCTTCGGTAGCGATCACTCTCTTCTTGATCTCCGTCGTAATCCATGAAGCACGTGTGCCGCCATGACTGTTTACGAGGGCGCGCCAGGCGCCTTTTTCAAGCGCCTCTCTTTCTGTTGGATCGTCGACCGAGGCTGCAATAGTGCGTTGGATCCAGTATTCGATTGCCGAATCGGCGTCGTCGCGCGTGAACTCTTTTTCGTGAGTATGAACAGCGATGTCGTCCGGATAAACGCGCAACCACAACTCGCGACTTGCGCCACTCCCCATGAAGCGGGTTTCGATCCGCACCGGCAGCAGGAGAAAAGGTAAACTGTCATCGAGTCGCGAGATCAGTTGGCGTGGCGACTCTGGCAGGACAAAAGTTCCGACGAGGTTGGCAACATTGTCTCTTGCGCCTCTTAGTTCTGACTTTCGCGTATTGATTACCTCGTTGAGTTCGGCGATCTCGCGTTCAAGAGTCGCTGCTCTGCCGGTCCCCTCCTTCCCCAACCTGTTCGCGTTAATTAGCGCCGACTCTTTTGATCGCAGCCGGTTCTGACTGGCGTACAAACTCTCTTCAGTTGTTCGCATTGCCTCGCGGGCTTTTTTGATTTCTTCAATCATGATGTCGAGTTACCTGTAATCGTGTTTCTCGCGCAAGGCGCAAAGCGCGCGAACTTTTTCATTTTGGCAGCATGTCGGCAGCGTGGAAGGCCACCATGACCGGCACCTGGTAAAGGATGTAAGCCATGTCAGCCGAGTTCCTCCCCCAAAAAAAGCGCTTATCGAGTAAATCAGGCGGGTCATCAGGGTCAAGCACCAACTCGAAGGAGTGTTTCTCCAAGTTGATGAAGTCAAGCGTCTCGAACCCCGCGAGATGTTCCCAGGCAGCTTCGTCCCATTTGCTTGGTTCCTCAGGCGATTCCTCGCTGAGATTGTCGAGACCGAAACGCGGCTCACCTGGTCTTTCCTGAAGCACGAAGAACCAACCCGGATCGTTAGCTTGAGGATTGGAATTACCCTTCGCTGCCTTCTTTGTCAGATCAAATCCGAGGAAACGAATGTCAGGCTCGATCTCCGCTTTGAAGATCGGGGCCTTGATTGCGACCACCGGTTCAGCGACATCATCCAGCTCGCGTATGAAGTGATTCGGTTCAGGTTGGCTCCACTTTGCTCGTTGCGCATAGATGACCACGGTCGGATATTTCTTTAACAAGTCTCCACGAACAACCAGGACCAGGCGCGCATCGTCACCATCACCTCCCTTAGGCAGCGGACGTTTTTCATGGTCACCGAGATCCGATGTTGGTCCCCACTCGTGAAGCTTATCAATATCCAGCAGCGTTTCTTCGAGCTCTGCCGGGGGCTTGCTCGGATCCTTGATAACGTCGCCAACATCCCAAAACTGCCGGAAATAACTGCCCCGCTGATCGGTCGGAAACTCGCGCCACAACAGTTCGCACGCCATCTCATGATTCAGACCAACCATGTACGCTTCGATAAATGGCTGATTGGTCTCGAGCAGGGAGACGGTGTTGTTCGGAATCAAATCGAGGTTTGGGACCAGAAACTCCGACGAGATGTCTCGCAACGGACCATACATCGGCTGAGTGAAAACCGGGTGGGCCATCACCGTGACGAGTGTCCTGCGCGGCAACAGATACGAGTCCTTGATGCCGGCGGGTATCTTCAGCATGAACTCCGCTCGCCTCGTAATCGCAGTCGAAGGATTGAGCGCATCTTTGATTTTTGCGGCAGTCGCATCGATACCTATCGGCGCGCGCACCGGCGGCGCAGGCGGCAGCGTTTGCTGTACGTTGTAAGCGTCTCTCAATGCGATTCGAAAATTAGCGGCTTCCACGCTGTCCCCGCTTCCCGGATTTGAAACAGGCGGCATCGGCTGATTCACTTCGGTCAAAACAAAATTGGGACGTGGAGGGACTGTATCGACAGACGCGGGCGTGAAAGACTTCTCCCGAAACAGTTCGGCAGTCTCAATGCGTGCGCGCAGCATTTCGAGCATCGGCAGTAACACGACAGCCGCCACCACGATTGGAATAAAAATAATGAATGCGCCCGTCACAAACTCCAGCACCAATGCCAGAACAATCACTCCAATCAAAATCCAGCGCGCATTCTTATTTTGAATCAGGCGTCGAAGCCACCCGGGTAAGTCGTGCACGTCGATCGCGTCGGCGATTTTGTCGATCAGGATTTGTCCGGTGGGTTCCGGTGGCGCCGGCGCGGCGGTCAACTTACCTTCATTGAGTTGCGTAACGATAGTACGATTGCCAGGCTGCAAGTTCGGTGCGACCTTCCGCATAATCGCGCCCCGCGTGCGAGCGATCTTTCGAAACGACGGATCCAAGGCTGCCTGCGGCAAACGACTTTCCTGCACCTGCTTCGCAATCGTCACCGGGCTTCCCAAAATCCGGGCCTGCACTGATCGTGTAAACACCATCACTTGATCAGGCGTCAGGGGCAGGATGTTTTTTTGATAAGTCACAAAGCTACTCATCAAGCCGAGTTGCAACTGACGAATTTTCTGGTTGGCTCGCAACAGATCGCCCAGTTGGCTCCAGGCCTGCTGCATCAGGTTCTCCTGATCTTTTTGAATGACCTGCGTGCCGGCTCCAGCCGGAACTCGAAAGCGAGGATCGCGATTGAGTTCGTTGACCCAACCCACACCCGTCTTCACATCTAACTTGTCGACCTGTGCATACCACTTGCCATAAAGCGGCGGACTTACGATCGGATCCCCTGCAATATTTTCCTGCTGTTGCAGATTGGATTGGAGGTTAACGTTCGACTCGAGATCATTAAGGAAACTTCCCGCTGACCGTGGCGGAGGATTTTCAAAGACAGTACCGACCGGCGGCCACTTCGCTGGTGACGGTTCCATCTCCGTACTCTTGAGCGCGCCCTCTAACCCCATCACGTCCAGGGGGTGCGACATCCCATCAGTCTCGTACGCAGGCTGCTGCATGTCCATGTCGCGAATCCCGACGTGCTTATCAACCTTACGCGCCTCGAGCAAATCGACTAAGAATTCGAAATCGCCCTTCGTGGCGGTGCGGAAGAACCAACGATAGTAAATCGGAAAGAGCCGCTCGCCGGTTTCAAACGATGACTGCTGACCACGGACGTCTGCCGGATCCACCTCTGGATCAACGGGATCTAATCCCAATCCAGCGCGTCGACCTGTTTCGAAGGTAGGGATAACAAAGGCGTGATAGGCAGTGTTTTCCTTCAGCTTGCGTGGACAAAGCAGTCGCGCAGAAGCGTTGTCGGGATTTCGCCCGAGGAGATTTTCAAGTTTTTGTTCGACGCCGCGGACTTGGTCCGCATTATCTGTTCGCAACAGTGTGTCGCCGATAACGTTGCGATTGATGTGCACGTGCGCCCATGCCCACGTCTCGTCGAGCGGTGGGAACTCGACGCTGTCTTTGATCTTAATTGCCGGCAGTGGTCCAATGACGCCTTTCTCTTCGAACTCGTCTTCTGTCAAAACGATCAAAAAGATCCACGGGCGCAACTGGCTCCGGTCCAGGTTTCCTTTCGCTTTCGCGGGCGTGAACCGCCATGGAAATTCTTCTTCGTAGAATTCGATGTAAGGAAGATAGTTTGCTTCGAAGTCCGTAATGAAGTTGCGTGGTTCTGTTTTGACTATTGCCCGCGGGTTAATTCCGACAACGTCGCCCGGTCCTAACAAGTGAGGTGTTTTGGAAACCGATTCGCTGCTGACTGTGAAGCTTACGGCGAGTGGAGCTCGCTCTGCCGCGGTGCCTGGTCCACCCAGGTTGTCCTCTACTGTGATGCCGGCAGCGAGACCCTGCCGCAACCACGGAAGGAAAGTGTAGTTTTTTAAGGTGTCAGCCATAAGTGACCTCTGAGCCGGCGCTACCCGCGTTACAGTGTGGTTACGCAGCGCGTTCGAATGCGGGCACGACCTGAAGCGTGTCGCGCAAAGTTGGATTCGTTTCGATCAGTTCATTCAGTCGCGCAGCGGCTGCGCTTTCGCTGCCGAGCAGGCTTAACTCGTCAAACAGTTTCAGATCGCCGCTGTTCACGATCGCAAATGACTCCTGCGACACGACCACCGCCTCCGGCGCCAGGCTCGACTTCCGCGTGCGCGCAAACGAAAGCTCTGACTGTGCGATCGCACCCTGCAATGTCCACGTGTTGAAAGCACCCGCGTCGACATCAAACCGCGTCTTTGGTCCTCTCAAGCGCTGTTCTCCCTGCGAGTCGATGTATTTCAACTCGTAATTCACTTGCCGCGCTGCGGCATAGCCCGTGTGCAGACGTTCCGCATCGCCAATCCTCAGGCCACTGTCGAAGTCCTTGAACGATGCGCTCGTCAGCTTCTCTTCATCGGTCAGATCGAAGAACTGCGCCGGGGCAAACGCCTCCTGTGGAGTGACCAGCGTCGCTTCCGGTTGTACTTGCGTGATGCGAAACTCGCGCGCGTCACTCGGCCGCTGGCTGCCGATACGATCGATACGCACGTTCAGCGGCACTACCTTCTGGCTGATCTTCAACGTCCCGACCGGATGCAGCAGCAGTTCACTCGTTATCTCCGGCGCTTTTCTGACGCTTTCCAACCGGTGTCGCTGCGACGGTAGTTCGCCTTCCCAGTTGTCATCTGCTCGCAATGCTTCCGCCAGCAGCGGCAACACCGCCAGGTCCGGCAGCGTCGTGTTACGTGCTTCGCCGAACGTCTTGTTGAACCGCACCTTCAGCGTGAAGAACCAGCAGATCTTGAACCGCGCTGTGCCCTGCGCTTTCCACGGGGTCGGTCCTTCCAGCGTCAGCGACAGCTTGATGCTCGCGAAACTCGAACTCCCGATCCGCAGCGCCAGCATCGCCGTGATTTCGGCGATGAAGTAAAAAGGACTAAACTGAAACAGCACGTCGAAACTGAGAAAGCCGTAGACATTGAACTTCCAGGCTGCCGCATACAACTCCAGTTTTGCGCCAAACTGGGCCGTGTTCGACGTCACCGCGAAATACATCTCCAGCTTGAGTCGCGGGTTGTCGCCTTCCAGCAACGAAAGGGTCAGGCGTCTGATCGCCGGCAGGTCCATCGGCGGCGGTTCGTAAGCTGGGTGACAGCCGCCGACCGTCAGCAGGAAGTTGGCGTCTGCACCCCAGTCGAGACGGATGGCCATGTCGCCTGTCAACGTGAAAGCCAGCAGTTTCGAATCGAACAGGCTCGCGTCAAACTTCAGTTGCCGCCGTGCGAAGTTGATCTCACCGAGGAAGTTCACCTGTACGCGCAGGATCGCCGCTCTCTCATCCGGCAACACGGCGCGCAGCACACCGAGAATAAAAAGCCGCACCGGATCGGGAATCTCGATCACCAGGCCCAGATCCACTGTGACGAGCGTCGGCGTACCCCACGCGATCTTCGCCATTGGTCCAAAGATGAACCTATCGGCCTGCGGCGGAAACACCTGCTTCAGGTCGCTGATGATGCGATCGGCATTCGCGACGATATCAGTGGGAAAGAGAATGCTGCTCAGCGTGTTTGCACGCAGCCCGGCGCGCAGCGGCTCGACGTTGACGGTGCGATTGAGTCCCAGCAATCCGCCCACACCATTGAGCTTGAATCCCAGGCCCAGTTGAATCGGGGTAAACTCGGAACTGATGACGATCAGTAGTGAGAAGCCCTTCTGCTTGTTCGGCAAGTGCGTCGTCAACAGACCAAACGCTTTCAATGTGAACAGATCCTGAAACTCCAGCTCAAGCATCCCGGCGTAGCTCTCGTCTTCCGGATCGAACCCGATGAAGCCGCCACCCTTAAATCCACCACCATTGATCGATAGACCAAGCGCAGTGGGCGGCTTGAAACCAACCTCTAGATTCAGGGGCCCAAAATTCCCGCGCTCTTCCGGGAACGAAGCAGCCAATTCAATTCCCACACCGTCGATGAATACCTGGATTGGACCAAGTTGGGTAAGCAGCGACGCGGTAGCTACGCCGATAAGTCGGTCCGCGTCGGGGCGAAGCGATAGCGTCACTTGTTGAATCTTTACCGGACCAAGTTCGCGATGAACCGGAATGGTCAAAGCAAGCGCCGCGCTGCCGCGAATAAAAAACCCTGATCGCTGTAATCCCACCTCGAGGCTAAACTGAGCCCCATCGTCTTTGCGAGCTGATGGAACGAGCGTTTGGAGAAAGCCGTCGCCTTCCGCGAGCGTCAGAATCAACTCGCCCTGTTCGATCGCAGCTACGATTTCAGCTTCACCTACAGCAGCACCCGCGCCGGGTTGCCATACGAGAGCGGTGCTCGCGTCCAATTTCGCTTTCCGGATTTGCAAACGCGTACCGCCCTGCTGCCCAAACACAACTACGGGATCAGGAGGATCGGCCGGCTCAAATTCGACGTGCAAGCGAAGCTCTGCTTCGGTCGTCGACTCTCCAGGCGCTGCCAGTCGCATGTTGCCATCGGGCGTAACAATCAACTCCGAACCCTCGGGTGCACGCACACGCACCGTCGCCGACCAGGTGAGTCCGGACTCATCGTCGGACTGAAAGACTTCTTCGATTGCCGTACGTAAACGGATTGCCAAGCCAGGCTCCGGAACAGCAGGCGCGACACGTACCTCGGCCACGATGAGGTCCAGTACGGGAGGTATCGCCAGGCGATCATAAAACGCGGGGAAGTTGGCGCGTGACAACACGGAGCTCAGGCGTTCAAAGAGCGCGTCGCCGTCAAAAGTTGCAGTGCCCCATCCGTATAGATCCGCTAACAACTCGCCGGGAGACAGCAACTGTGGCAACCGGTCGAGTCGCAACTTCACGCGTGTGAACTGCGGATGCACTGGATCGGTCGAACCGATGTTCTCCTCAGTTCTCTCGATGATGCCGAAGAGATCCAGTGCGCCGGCGAGGACGTCGAGGTTATCTTCCAGAGTAGTGACGATCGCCAGATCGATCAACCGCCGTGGTAAATCGCTAATGAATGCGGCAAGCTCGGCCGGTGAAATATCGGGTAGCGCTGCGGCCGCGTTCGATATGGCCGTCGCCAAATCTTCGACCGAATCCAGCAGGGCAGCCGCAGAGGTCACTAGATCGACAACTGCCGTGGCCAACGTCACCAGATCATTCGCGTCGGAGGCCTGTACTACTCGCTGCGAAGCGTCGGCCAGGTGACGGCCGGCAACTACACAGGCGTCCACGGCCGTCAGCAACCCGGAATCCTCAATAACTTGGGGAGGAAACTGCAAACCTAGTTCAGCGAGCACCGGCAAGATCTCACCGTTGGCCAGCCGGCTCGCGAGCGGCGTGAACAGAATGGCGATCTGAACTCCAATCGTCTCGAATGTTCCGGCCTGGTGTCCTGTGGTCATCGATCGCCTCCGCTCGCGCCAACCTGGGCCAGAAGATCGGCGATTGTTTTGGAGTTCTCAAGTAGTTCGAGGGCGACTGTCAGACGCCCGCGCACAGCCGCACTCAGTGAAGCACTCCCGCGCTCGCGCAGCACGTCGACCATACGGTCTATCATTAATCTAATCGGAAAACCGTTGACTTCCTTTGGGATGGGTTGGGCCAGATCGCGCATTCCACCCAGGAGTGCGGCTACGAACGCGGGGCCGCTGCTTCGATGCCAGACGACTTTCACTTTGCGATCGTGATTGACAAGTTGCCGCACTTCCGTATAGTGCGTGTCGTACAGCTTTAGGATTTCGTTTCCCATCCGGCTGGATTCGAGTGCCGCAATGATCTGCTCGAGAACGCCGCCGCGTACCCGCTCTTCCTCAGTGAGCCGGTGGACGACGAGTCCCATTCCGGGAAGGAGAGCGCCGGTGGGAGTGGGCGGTGGGGGTAGTGGCGTGGGAAACTCGGGTGTGTCCTTAGTGATCGCTCCCTGGCTTGTCATAATGTCAATTCCGAGCTTATCGATGACGTTGTGAATATGACAGGCGGCGGCCCAAAACCTCCACGGTGCTTGATTGTTAGACTGTCCTTTGAAGTCCCTGGCCTTGTGAATAAGACCGACGACCTGGTTGAAGCGATTTATGAGGACGGCGCCCGAGTCCCCAGCAAGTGCAAAATTCAGCGAACCATCACCCAAGACATCTCCGCAGGCGTCCGGGCGAATAATGATCTGGTTTTGCATTGTGAGCTGGTTCGGTGTGCCTTCCCGAACAATCAGCGGTTCATCAATAGCAAAAACAACTCCGCCTGTTGGTCCAGTACTCCGCCCGACCTTCCGTACCGGCTCACCTACCAACACAGCGGTGCGCACACCCGCAACAACTACAGTCTTAGGCACTCCCGTGATGAGGTCCTCATTTCTCCCCTTCACATCCTTGCCGACACCCAGCAGCTTTTGAACGGGGGAACGTTTCTTGTTGAGTTTCGCGATGGCGCAATCAACTGAGTCGTCGTTGACGCCGTTCATAGTCCGACCGATGACGCCGGTCTTGCAGCACCACGAGCAGGTGATATCAGGTTGGCCCACCAGCAGTCCTTCGCCGGAGTCTGTCGGCTTCTCGTAAAGGACATGGTGGTTTGTCAACAGGACCCTCACCGACGGATCCGATTTGAGAGTAGCGAAACACCCGAGAGTGCCCGCCGCTATCCCGTCTTGCAAGGCCTGTATATCAACTTCGTCTCTGTCCGAGATGAGTAATCCACCGACAAGCGTTGACGCTTTCTTGTTGAGCTGGTTTCGATCGAACTGACATGAGACAAGAGATCGTGCCGCTAAATACAGCTGCACATCGGTCGGAATGCCGCCATAGATTCGCGGGATTCGCTCGCGGAGCGGAATTTCATCAAGTGGCCGCTTTCTTTGTACGTAGACGCGCAACGAGATCTCGTCGCTGAGTTCTCCGGCGCGTGTGCGAAATCCCAGTCCAACGCCGACTACTCCGGGGATGCTGCCAAACTCGAGACGAGCGTCCGGTAGGACAGCGGGAAGTGAGAGTTGCTCTTCGATAAGTTGATCCAGCGTTTTCATCCGCTCATCTCCAGATCGATCGCTAGTGCATCAAAAACCGGCTTGATAGGACATGCGAGCGCATAACCGCTCGGGCTCGCCCCCCAAAGCAATCCAATCGCGCGACCATCTTCGTCGAACATCAGCGCGCCCGAATCGCCGATTACAGAAAACGGGTTTTCAGCTCCGTGAAGAGACTGAATCAGGAGCTGGTTCGGCACCGTTCGATATCCATCATGGAACAGCGCACGTTCCTCATGCCGATCTTCGATCACAACTCCCGCGGTCTCTCCCGAGCCCGCTCCTACCTTCCAAACCCGCATCCCGCGCGAGGCGTAACCCATGCCCTTAATCCGCTGACCGGCGACCATCGGATCCCAGGGAACATCGTCATCGAGCCTCGCAACGGCGCAGTCGAGGAAGTATTTGTGTCCATCCGAGACGACCAGTCCACACTGCTCTCGCCACGCAAATCCCACCCGATTGCAATCGCAATCCTTCTGATCGCAAGGACCCGGCTGCCATATCGCGGCACCAGTCGAGCCGCTGGGACATAACACATGACTGGTTCCGAGAACCAACATCGTCCCGTCGCTTCGATCGCGAGCCAAGGCGCCGAGAGTGCCTACCAAACCCTGGTTCGCCGAAACAGGAAGCCCTGCACGCACCGGACGATCCCACACCTTCAGGCAGGCGGCGGTTAGCACGGTCATGACAACGACTGCGCGGTCATTGTATCGAGCGCGGCTACCAACTCGTCCAGGTTGTGGCACGCGTCGATGAGATTAATCATCCACTTGTACTCGTCGAGATCGACTTGCAGTCCTGAACTGCCGTGCTGATGCAGCGCGCCAGCCATCGCCGTGAGCATCGAGCGAAGAGGAACGTGATTGGCCTCCTTCGTAAGTGGACCACCCGGGTCTCTCAGTGCACGCGCGAATAAAGCGACGAAGGCAGGGCCTTGATGGCGGTGCCAGACTACGGTCACTGCTCGGCGTCGATTGACGAGGTTGTAGACTTCCGCCGCGTGTCGTTCGAGTAGCGTCATCAGTACTGGCCCCGTACTCGTCGCCAGCACACGCATTTCGAGCGCGTGAAGTAGTTCTCCAAAATCCTGCTCTTCAGCTTCGTCCGGCTGCTCATCTGACAGCACAACTGCCGCTGTGGGAGTTGGAATGGCCGGCGTCGCATTGATCGAGATCTTCAATCGCGCAAGGATCGGAGCGATGTTGCCGCAATAAGCAAACCGCTCTACAGGCCCACCTGTACTCTCGTGCGTGTCCGTGAACAAGCCCGTGACCATACCCACTATGTTGTTCGATAAATCGAGGACCATCGCGCCGGAGTCGCCCTCATCCGCAAAGAGTGGAATACCGTCGCCTTCATATCCCGCCAGCGCTCTGATCAATATGAGATTGTTGTTGACGTCGCCGGTACGGTCGTCAGTCACTGGACCCTGCGGGTCGTCTACGATGCCCGCGGTAAGCTTGCTGCGATTACCGACTTTCCACACAATGGTTCCCGGGAGTGCCGCGGCTGTGCCCGCGATACGACTTGTATCAATGAGATCCCCCTGTTCATCTCGAATCGAAACCACTTTTCCTTCATTGTTGATCCTCACGGTTCCTTCCACGCCTGGGGGTAAAGGGACCTCTGTGAAGCCACCAACCGCATTGTTCACAACCCTGCGCAGTCGAAAACGTCGATCGATTCCACTATCGAGCACGGCAATCGCACAATCGAGCCAGAAAGAAGTACCTTCATGTTCAAAATGGTCTTCGAAACCGTCTACCGATTTGCCGATCTTGTTGCAATCAAAACCAAGACACTGGTCATAGTGTGGCTGATAGACGGTCTTGTCAGTTTTTGTCTTGAACTCCAGTACGTGCTCGTCGCTTAGTGCAGCTATCTTGCCGTCGGAAGTAGTGACGAGACATCCCAGGGTTCCGCGACTGTCCATCATGGTGTCGAATGGAGATGGCGCTACCTCGATACCGCCGATGACTGGGCGCGTGCCCTTGGCCCAGCAAAGCTTTCGTCCGCGTCCAATTTGGATTACGTCGGTTGGAATACCGTCGATGGTTTCAGGGATTACATCGTCCGGTGAGAGTCCTTCGCGTGGGACTTTTGTGTCAACGTATACGCGGAAGGCGAGCTCGCCTGTCGGCTTGCCTCCGGTTATACGCAGTCCGACGCCGACCGTTCTCACGTTGGGGAGGCTCTGTAATCGTGTGAGAGCTGCGGGCCTTCGCTGAAGCAGTCGCGCCACTTCATCTTCAAGGTCTTGTCGCTTCATCGTAGACTCTATCCACTCGTTCGGAAGGTGAGTGGCGGCCCCATGGGATCTGATTTGCCCAGGTGCGAACCCATGGAATTGCGTCCGTCGGGATTCCTACCTAAACCTGAAAAGCATCCGAGAAACTACTTGTTATAGATGGGGGGATGCCCTTGTAAAAACACTAAAGAATTTCAGACAAGTGCTGTGAGCCTCTTCACTTCCAACCGGGTGCAACAGGCGTTGTAAAGACAAGCGAGCTCTCTCAAGATTCCGAAACAAAGAGCAAAGTTTGAGCTGAACTCTCTTTGAGTAACGCGATCCGGAATCTTAACAGAGCTTTAATTCCAATAAGACGACGGCAGCCTAAACCCTTTTGCATGGGCGGTCAACTGTCTTACGAACTTCCCATACGCCTTTAGTCAACTAATAGACCGGCGACTTCTAATCCGGACTCACTTCAAATGCCGGGACTACTGGGGCTTCAAACCAGCCTGACAGATCCACGGACCGGAACTACCACTCAAAGCTATAGTGCGACAACGGGGCAATTGAACATCCGCATTCACCGGTGTCTCCGCCGTTCCAGTCGTTGCGGTAGGCCAAGCGCTCGCGGCCCAGCTCTGGCTGCCGCGGAAAGTGTGCTTGTTCAGTTCTTTGGCCGTAAGCGCGTACACATACTTCCAGCGGATAGGTCGTGTCTCCCCACGTCTGAACTCCGTAATCGTCTTCTGTCTGCCACCTCGGTCATAATGGAATCGTCCGCGTAAGTTACTGATTCCACTAAGGACCGGGTTTCACTTAATGCCCGGACCCACATTCAGGCCGAGCAGAAAGGGACAGCAGAAAAGAGTCTCTACGGCGGCTGGTATCCCTTTTCCAACTCCGTCACCCAAACTGATTTGCGCGGGCCATTTCTAGCCTGCGGCTGGAGCCGCGGGCTCGCCGAGATACTTCTTCAGCCAGGCATAGACTTCCTGATACCAGTAGCGGCTGTCTTCACCTTTGCTGATCCAGTGGTTCTCTTCCGGCCAGACAATCAGCCGGCTGGGAATGCGCAGGCGTTGCAGCACGCTCCAGTTTTCCAGCGTCTGATTGAGCGGGACGCGAAAGTCGTTCTCGCCCACCGAGAGTAAGATCGGCGTGCGGAAGTTTTTAGCAAAGCGAATGGGATTCTGCTCGCGCCAGATCGGCCCCTGCTCCCAAACGGGTCCACCATTGGTAACTTCACGCGAATAGATGGTATCGCTCGTGCCCCATTGAGATTCGAGGTTGATTAAGCCAGCATGACTGATAAGACATTTGTAGCGAGTTGTCGTTGCCTGCATCCAGTTGGCCAGATGCCCGCCGTAACTGGCGCCGGCCGCCGCCTGGCGCGTGCCGTCGATAAATCTGAAGACTCGTATCGCTTCGTCTGCGGCTTCATTGATCTCTTTGCCTGGTCCCGCCAGCGGATCGCCCTGAATGCTCTGCGCAAATTTTTCGCCAAATCCAGAGGAGCCTGAATAGTTCGTCAGCAACACCACATAACCGGGCCGCGCCAACATATAATAGTTCCAGCGCAGGCCCCAGTTATCGCGCCACATGCTGTAGGCCCCTCCATGCATCACCACCAGCAAGGGATACTTCTTGTTCTCACTGAAGTCTGGTGGCAGCGCAATCATGTTGTGGATTCGCTTGCCGGCTGTGCTCGTGAACCAAAAATGACGGACCGGTTGCCAGTCGATTTTCGCAACCTGCTCCTCATTGAAGTTGGTGAGCGACGTCTGCGTTTTTGCTCCAG
>Ga0209683_10000212_pt1 | contig 23805 bp, 19 predicted proteins | sample DOMMetBare2Fresh_FD_187474 | JGI IMG/M metagenome (GOLD analysis project Ga0209683, IMG submission 187474) | Wetland sediment microbial communities from St. Louis River estuary, USA, under dissolved organic matter induced mercury methylation -... | ecosystem: Environmental > Aquatic >... | reverse complement strand
CCCCGAGAGCACGTTGTATTCGGTGTACCAGCTCGGCCCGCCGGCACCCTCGACCAGGAGCCTGCGCGCCTTGCCGTCGAACGAGCGGAAGTGAGGCCCGTAGCCGGGCGGCACCTTGACGTCCGCGATCGCCCGGATGTCGAAGCTCGATTCGTCGTGCACAAGGATGATGTGAGGACGTTTGCCGACGGGCTCGCAGGGGCTCTCGGCCTGCAGCGCCTCGAGCGTCATGGGATCGGATTCAAGAAACCCGTGCTCGACATACGCCGTCACCGCGTCGACGCCGGTGCGCACGAAGTGCGACACATAGTTCTCGTTGCCGAAGGCTTCACCAGGCGAGACCGGATAGGCGATCGACAGGCCGGCAATGCCGGCGAGACATGCGGCGCTTCCGATCGCGGCGGCGCCACGGCGGATACGGAACGGATCGAGCCGCCAGACCACGATCGCAGCGGGTAAGAACAGCAGCCCGGCGACGATCGACGCCGTGCGGACGTTCGGAAACATCATCATCAGGAACGCGAACGTATCGGCATCGATGATCATGACGTCGATGAAGCTGAGCGACATCCAGAGCACGTCGAACTTGAAGCGCGAGACCATGATCAGCACGGCGAACATCGCGAGCGAGAGCGCCGCCGCGAGCCCCGGCCGCCGCAGCAGCAGAAGCCACAGGCCATTCAGCAAGCCCCAGGCCAACACGAACACCGCCATCGACAGGAGGCTGATCTCGCTCCAGAGCAAGATCGCAAGCGCCGCGAGGTGAAACACCGCGACCGGCGCAATGCGCACGAGGGAATGGCGCGCGAGCGCTGCCTGTAGCGGAAACCGGCCGGGACGCATGGGCGACAGAATCGTCATGGTCGCTTCATCAGGCGTTTCATGATGCGTTTCATGATGCGCTTCATGGGCGCTAGAGCCCCTTGATCAGACCGGCATCGATCAACATGCGATTGAAGCGCCGCGCCTCAGCACCGCTATTGCAATCGAAGAACAGCCCGTTGCAGCGCTGCATGATCCTCTTCTGCTCCTCGAACGAGGGGTCGAGTGGCAGGCCGGCGTTCTCCAGCACGACCAGGGGCAGATAAGGTCCCTCGATCGTGTTGAGCGCTGTGGTCATGTTGGCCGGTTTGAAGTTGACCGCGTCGATCGCGTAGTAAGTCGTGAAATAGCGGGGGTCGTGGGTTGCGATCCGCTTGGCGATCGCCGCCTCTCCGATTCCAGGCTCGAGGATGTGCGACGAGAAGTCGGGCTGATGATCGCCGTAGCGGACGATCAAGAACGACTCGTTCGGAAAGTCACGTTTGAGGCGGGCCAGGAATTCGGCGTAGTGGCGCATGCCAAGAGTCTGGCGCCGCAGATACTCGTCGACGCCGGGGGCATTGCCCAGGCCTTTCCACTCCGGCGTCAGCTCGGGCCGCCAGCGCCAATCCCACGGAAAATGGTTGGCGGCGAGATAGACGTAGACGAATGTCGGGCCGCTGCCGCGCTCGCGATCGATGATGCGGGCCGCCGCGTCGTAGTAGTAGCGGTCAGGCTCGAGCTTTGCCGAGCCGATCGCCGTCGCGTCCATGAAGTGTTGGATGCCGGTGGTCTTCTGGAACCGGCCGGCGCTCATGAAAGCGCCGTGCGACGGATAGAGCGAAAAGGTCTGATAGCCGCAGCGGCGCAACGCATGCGGCAGCCCGCGCTCGACCCGGCCAGCCGCAATCCGGGTGACGAAATAGGCGAAATGCCCGTAGGAGCGCGCCGCAAGGCCGGCGAGCACGTTGTATTCGGTGTACCAGCTCGGACCGCCGGTCCCTTCGGCGATGAACTTGCGGTGCTTGCCGTCGAACGAGCGGAAGTGGGCCCCATAGTTCGGCGGCACGTGGATGCCGGGCGCTTCCCGAATGTCGAAGCTCGACTCATCATGCACGAGAATGATGTGCGGCGGCTTGGCGGCCGGCTCGCAGGTCGCGCTCGTGGGGGCGAGCCGTTCGCTCGCGACCGGATCGGACTCCATCAAGCCGTGCACGATCAGCGCCGAAATCGCGTCGACGCCCGAACGGGCAAAATGCGACACGTAGTTCTCGCCGTAGAAGCCCTCGTATTCCCCCATGGGAACGAGGGTCTCCACGCCATAAAGGCCGAACAGGCAGCCGACTGTGCCGGCCGCGGCGCTCAGGCGGCGCACCCGGAACGGATCGAGCCGCCAGATCAGGACCAGCAACGGGATCGCCACGGCGATCACGGCCAGCACGATCGGGACAAGGCGCGGGAAAATGGTGAGCAGGAAGGTGATCGTGTCGGGATCGATAATCATCACGTCGACGAAGTTGGCCGTCATCCAGATGACTTTGTACTTGAGCTCCGACACCTGGATCAGCAGCAAGACCATGGCAAGCGACAGCGCCGCGGAGATGCCGGGCCGGCGCAGCAGCATCAGCCAGAAGAAGTTGAGCACCCCCCAGGCCAGGATGAACGAGCTCTTCTGCTCGGGCGCAAACTCGGTCGCGAGCATGACGCCGAACGCCACCAGGTGAAAAATGGCGACCAGACCGACCCGCACGGCATCACGCCAAGTGGTCGCACGCCACGTGGCAGCGCCTGCGGCGGCCCATCGGCTTGTCAGAAATGAGAGGGAGGGCGGCATGGCTGCACGCCCGTGTCCGGCAATGATCCGAAACGCCCGGCACACGGGCTACTGTTATTCAAATGTAATAATTGTGTCATTGCAAGGTCACAAAACTATAAGCGCGGTGGATTAAGAAAATATCATCATCGTTAAGCACGATCCGCGCCGTTAACGCTCATTCATCTTGCTGGGAATCGCGCGCATTTGGAGCGCGAACCGCGCTCAAGGGTGGGCGGTTCGGATGGCCGCACCGTTGTCGAGGCATCCGATCGCGGGACACGCGGCGGCAGCCGTCAGATCCCTTCTTCAAGCTCCATGGCCCGCGCGGTGGTCAGGCGAAGCAGGCACTGGCCGCCCTCCACGCGGGCAATGGTGCCGGAGCGGCTGGCAAAATAGGCGCAGTTTGCATCGCGGAATTGGACCCAGAGCCGTTGTGCGTTGCGCAATCGGTCACGCCGCCGCGCCGGCAAGCCCTCCAACAGCTTCTGGTAGGCGGTATTGAGCCGGCGGTCCCATACCGCCGTCTGTGTCGCCAGGCACTCCACGATGTCGGCGGTCGACTTCCGATCGCCGCAGGTTTCCTCCGAGGCCGGCTCCGCCTGCAATGGCAGCGCCCAAAGCGTCGCCGCACACGCCAGCACCATCGCCATCCCGGTGATGCCGCCGCTCCAACCCCTGCTCACAGGCCCGCCGCCTTCTTGACGAACCGATCGTCGAACGTCTTGGCGAGATCGAACTTGGCGCTCTTGAGCTCGTCGTCAAACGCCACCAGCATGTCGCTGGCCGACTTCATCCCGGCGGCCGGGATGATGCCGGTTACCGAGTAAGCCGGCTTGCTGGCCTTGACCGCGGCGGCGTAGAGCGCCTTGTCACCCAGCCAATACTCTTCGGGCACGGTCGCGGTAACCTGCTCGGGTGTCGCGCTCTCCAGCCATTTGAGCGTCTTGTAGAAGGCATTGACCAGCGCCTGCACCGTGTTGGGATTGCGGGCGATGAAGTCCTGCTTGGCGTAGAGCACCGCCGCCGGATTGGAGCCGCCAAAGATGGCGCGCGTGCCCTCCTCCGTGCGGCTGTCAGCCACCACCCTGATCTGCCCATCGAGCTCGAGCTTGGTCATCATCGGGTCGAGGTTGGACATTGCGTCGATCTCGCCCTTGATGACGGCCGCAATGACCGACGGACCGATGCCGACGCCGATATAGGACGCATCGGTTGGCTTGAGGCCGGCTTTCGCCATCAGATACATCACGAAGAAATTGGTCGAAGAGCCCGGCGCCGAGACGCCGATCTTCATGCCCTTGAGATCGGCCGGCGACTTGTAGGCCTCCGCCCGGTCCTTGCGCACGCCGAGCACGATGCCTGGAAACCGCCCAAGCTCGATCACCGCGCGCACGTCCTGGCCCTTGGCCTGCATGCGGATGGTGTGCTCGTAGGCGCCGGTGACGACGTCGACCGATCCGCCGGCGAGCGCCTGCAGCGACTGCGCGCCGCCGCGGAAGTCGTTGATGGTGACGTCGAGCCCCTGCTCCTTGAAGTGGCCGAGCCGCTCCGCGATGGTCAGCGGTAGGTAGTAGAGCGCAGTCTTGCCGCCGACGCCGAGCGTGATCTGCCGCTTCTCGAGCGCCTGGCCATGCGCGGCTCCCATCAGCGCAAGCGCGGCCGCCAGTGTCGCCAGGAACAGTCGCATCGCAGCCATATCGTCCTCCCGCAAGCTAGCGCCAGAACCCACCCGTTCGTTCCCGCGCAAGCGGGAACCTAGAGTTATCATGGCCGCGCCTCGACCGCGACAGGCCGCCAGGCCAGGAGACGCCGCTCCACCATGGTCACGGCCCAGTCGATGATGATGACGAAAACCGCAAGCACCAGGATGCCGGCAAACACGCCGGTGACGTCGAGCGCGCCCTCGGCCTGCAGGATCAGATAGCCAAGCCCGGCGGCGGAGCCGAGATATTCGCCGACCACCGCGCCCACCACCGCAAAACCGACCGACGTATGCAGCGAAGAGAACATCCAGGACAGCGCGGACGGCCAGTAGACGTGCTGCATCAGTTGGCGCTCGTTCATGCCGAGCATGCGCGCATTGGCAAGCACGGTGGGGCTCACCTCCTTGACGCCCTGGTAGACATTGAAGAACACCACGAAGAAAACGAGCGTCACGCCGAGCGCGACCTTGGAGGCGATGCCGAGACCGAGCCAGAGCGCGAAGATCGGCGCCAGCACGATGCGTGGCAGCGCGTTGAGAATTTTCACATAAGGATCGAACACGGCGGCGAGCGCAGGCTTGCGGCCAAACCAGAAGCCGATGAGGACGCCCGCAACCGAGCCAATCACGAAGGCGAGCACCGACTCGATCAGCGTGATCCAGAGATGGAGCCAGATCGTGCCCTCGGAGAACCAGCGGACGATGCGGCGCGCCACGTTCTCGGGCGCCGCGAAAAAGAATGACGGCAGGATCGGCGCGCCGAAGATCGGCACCGCAGTGAGCAAGTGCCAGAGCGCGATGGCAACAACGGCGACGAGAAGCTGGAGTGAGAGGAGTTTGCCGCGTGACACGATCAAACTCCTCTCTTGCGATGCGCGCTCTAACCTAACGGGCGGCCCGCTCCCGCGGCAGGAGCGCTAAGCGCGTCAGTTCGGCTTCACGAACAGGCCGACAATGCCGGCCGAGCCCTTGGCGCGCGACGGCGAGCCCGTGGGCACGATCTTGGCGGTGACTTCTTCCTTGGTCAGGCCGGGCGGCAGCTCATTCGGCTCGAAGTCGGTCGCAACCAGCACGAAGGTATAATGATGAGGCTGGACGGCAGGCGGCGTGCAGGGACCGGAATAGAAGCCGACGCCCTGGGTGCTCTTGCCGCCGACATACTTGTCGGTCAGCTTGCTGACCTCGCCTTCCGCGAAGCCGGTCACCGAGGCCGGGATGCCGTAGGCCACCCAGTGGTTGACGCCGGCGCCGCCACGGCCTTCCGGGTCGATCATGAGCAGGACGTAGCTCTTGGTGCCTGCCGGCGGGTTCACCCACGAGAGCTGCGGCGAGACGTTTTCGCCGACGCAGTTCGGGTTATTCGGAGCGTTCGCCTTGCTGTTGGCAGCCTTGACCGGCAGCATCGCGCCGTCCTTGAAGGTCGTCGAGGAGATTTCAAACACGCCCTGTGCGGACGCCGTATCGCTGGCGCACCAGGACGCAAGCACCATTCCACTGGCCAGCGCCAGCTTACCAAACACGCTATTCATGAGTTTCCTCCGTTCGGCACCTTGCCGTGGCCGGGAGTGTAGCGGCCGCAAGCACGAGATCAAGGCACCGCGGCCCGTTCAGCCGACGCCGCCGTGGCCATAAGTCTTAAGCACTTCAGCCTTGAGCACCGACCAGATCTCGCGGTGCAACTGGTGAAACGCGGGCTCAAGCCGCACATCGGCAATGTCGCGCGGCCGCGGCAGCGGCACCGTCCAGTCGCCCACGATGCGAGCCGCCGGCCCCGCCGACATGATGATCACACGGTCCGAGAGCGCGATCGCCTCCTCAAGCTCATGAGTCACGAACAGCACGGCCTTGCGGTCGGCGCTCCACAGGTCGAGCAGGAGGTTGCCCATGATCTGCCGCGTCTGCGCATCGAGCGGCCCGAACGGCTCGTCCATCAAGAGGATCTTCGGGTCGCGGATCAGCACCTGCGCCAGCCCAACCCGCTTGCGCTGGCCGCCCGAGAGCATGTGCGGATAGCGGCTGCCGAAGCCCGCGAGGCCCACGCGCGCGAGCCATGCCTGCGCACGTTCGCATGCTTCATCCTTGGACGTGCCGGAAACTTCGATGCCGATCGCAACATTTTCGAGCGCGGTCTTCCAGGGAAACAGCGCATCGGCCTGGAACAGATAGCCGGCGCTGCGGTTGAGGCCCGTCAGCGGGGCGCCCAGGATCGACACCGCGCCGGCCGCGGGCGCGAGCAATCCGGCCGCGACGTTGAGCAGCGTCGACTTTCCGCATCCGGTCGGGCCGACGATCGACACGAACTCGCCGTCCGCGACGCTCAGGGATGAACGTTCCACGGCCGTGTAGATCGTTCCATCGGCGAGCGGGAAGGAGACGGTGAGATCGGAAAGCGCGATGGCCGGAGTGATCATACCCGACGATAACCCGGCGGAGTGATGGCCAGCCGCTGCATCGTTGCCTCTCAAGACAGCGCGACCTTAGCACATTTTCCCGTTACGTTGAATTCGCCCGTCGTGGTGGCTGCGCGCACCAGCCTGTCTCCGTCATCCTAAGGTGCCCGCGCATCACACGACGCTCATTGCAACCTACGCCTCCATGCGCCGGCCTCGAAGGATGACGGCCCTGCAATCGCGGTTCCCTCCCGTGCGGCACCGCCGGGGCCGTCGCCCTTCGAGGCTCGCCTAGCCGGAAGAGGTCGGGCGAACGCCCTCAGGGTGACGGGGAATTGAAGTGTTCGCCGCAGCCATTATCTAGGCCAACCTTATCGGAAAATGCTCTAACCGGGCTGTTCGTCAATTCTTGCTCTTGTCCACCAGCGCGCGCTGCTTGATCCACGGCATCATGGCGCGCAGCTTGGCGCCGACCTCCTCGATCGGATGAGCGGCGCACTTCGCCCGCATCGCCTTGAACGAGGTCTGGTTGACGCGGTTCTCCAGCATCCAGTCCTTGACGAACTTGCCGGTCTGGATGTCGTCGAGGATGCGCTTCATCTCGGCCTTGGTCTCGGGCGTCACTACGCGCGGGCCGGACACGTATTCGCCGTACTCGGCGGTGTTGGAGACCGAGTAGTTCATGGTGGCGATGCCGCCTTCATAGATGAGGTCGACGATCAGCTTCACCTCGTGCACGCACTCGAAATAGGCCATCTCGGGCGCGTAGCCGGCCTCGATCAGGGTCTCGTAGCCGGCCTTCATCAGCTCGACCAGGCCACCGCACAAGACCGACTGCTCGCCGAACAGGTCGGTCTCGCATTCCTCCCGGAAGGTGGTCTCGATGATGCCGGCGCGGCCGCCGCCGATCGCCGAGCCGTAGCTGATGGTGAGGTCGTGGGCATTGCCGGAGACGTCGCGATGCACCGCCATCAGGACCGGCACGCCGGCGCCGCGCTGGTACTCGGCGCGCACGGTGTGGCCCGGCCCCTTGGGCGCGATCATCATCACGTCGAGATCGGCGCGCGGCTCGATCAGGTTGAAGTGGACGTTGAGGCCGTGCGCGAACATCAGCGCCGCGCCCTTCTTCATGTTCGGATGCAGGTGGGCGTTATAGATCTCAGCCTGCAGCTCGTCGGGCGTGAGCATCATCATGACGTCGGCCCACTTGGCGGCCTCCGCCACCTCCATGACCTTGAGCTTCTCGCCCTCGGCCTTGGCCACGCCCTGGGAGCCCTTGCGCAGCGCCACCGCCACGTCCTTGACGCCGGAATCGCGCAGGTTGAGCGCGTGGGCATGGCCCTGGCTGCCATAGCCGATGACGACGACCTTCTTGCCCTTGATCAGGTTCAGGTCGGCGTCGCGATCGTAGTAAACGCGCATGGTGCTTTACCCCTGCTGAGGCCAGAAAACCCGGCAACTATTTGGCGGCGTCATGGCCGGGCTTGTCCCGGCCATCCACGCCTTCGGTTATGGCGGTGTCGATAGCAAGTCGCGGATGCCTGGCACAAGGCCGGACATGACGAAATGGACCGACCACCTCACATCCCCTCCGGCCCGCGCTGGATCGCGACCACGCCGGTGCGCGAGACCTCGACCAAGCCGATCGGCAGCATCAGCGCGATGAAGCTCTCGATCTTCTCCGACGCGCCGGTGATCTCGAACACGAAGCTCTCGGTGCCGGCGTCGATGACGCGGGCGCGGAACGCATCGGCAAGGCGCAGCGCCTCGACCCGGTTCTCGCCCTTGCCGCGCACCTTGACCATGGCGAGCTCGCGCTGGATCGCGGGCCCCGCGAGCGTCATGTCGACCACGCGATGGACCGGGACGAGCCGCTCAAGCTGGTTCTTGATCTGCTCGATCACCATCGGGGTGCCGCGCGTGACGACGGTGATGCGCGAGAGATGCTTCTCGTGCTCGGTCTCGGACACCGTGAGCGAGTCGATGTTGTAGCCGCGGCCGGAGAACAGCCCGATCACGCGCGCGAGCACGCCCGGCTCGTTGTCGACGATGACTGCGAGCGTGTGGGTCTCGATGGTCTGCGACATCGGCGCGGCGGGATAGTGAGTGGTGGCGGTCACGGGCCTGGTCCCTGGTTGACGGATCAATTGAAAAAGTCGCGGCGGCGCTGCGGCTGCACCTCGGCGCGCGCGTCCGCCATGAAGGCTCGCTTCTCCAGCAGCAGGCGAAGCCTCGCCGCCTCGATGGCAGCGGAGTTCTGCGGCTCCAGCAGCCGGACCAGGTCATAAACCCGCACCAGCTTGTTGAGAATGTCGCGCTCGTGGTCGCGCGCCGGCGCCTGTTCCGGCGCAATGACATCGAGCGAGAAGCTCGGGAAATAGAGGCGCCCCTTGTCGATCGCGGCGGACAGGCGCGCCAGGTAGTCGTCGCGCCTGGTCGCAAACTGCAGCAGCTGAGCCGGACGGCTGCTGTCGCGCAGAAAGAACTCGATCCCGACCAGCACGTCGATCGTCTGGTTCATCCACCCGATGATGTCGTTGTCGCGCTGGATCCGCAACGTCTCGATGCTGATCCGGCGCTGCTGGTAGAAGGTGACAGCCGAGAAGATGAGCGCGACCAGCGCGACCAGCGCGGCGGCCAGATCGAACTGAAGCGTCGCCGGCGACAGATAGGTCGCAAGCTTGGAGATGAGCTCGCTCACACCATCACCTTGCCTTCCTTGGTCACCGCCTCGTCGATCTTTTCGGCGGCGTCGCCCAGGAGCATCTCATTGTGGGCGCGGCCGGACGGGATCATCGGGAAGCAGTTCTCGTTCGGATCGACCACGCAGTCGAAGATCACCGGCTTCTTTACCTTGATCATCTCCTTGATCGCGGCATCGAGCTCACCCGGCTTGTCGCAGCGGATCCCCACCGCATGATAGGCGTCCGCGAGCTTCACGAAATCGGGCAAGGCCTCGCTGTAGGAGTGCGCATAGCGCCCGCCGTGGAGCAGCTCCTGCCACTGCCGCACCATGCCCATGTAGCGGTTGTTGAGGATGAAGATCTTGATCGGCAGGTCGTACTGCGCAGCCGTCGACATTTCCTGCATGGTCATGAGCACCGAGGCCTCGCCCGCGATGTCGATGACGAGCGAATCCGGATGCGCCAGCTGCACGCCGACTGCCGCGGGCAGGCCATAACCCATGGTGCCGAGCCCGCCCGACGTCATCCAACGGTTCGGCTCTTCGAACTTGAAGAACTGCGCCGCCCACATCTGGTGCTGACCAACCTCGGTTGTGATGTAGACGTCGCGGCCCTTGGTCAGCTCATAGAGCCGCTCGATCGCGTATTGCGGCTTGATGACGTCCTGCGACTGACGATACGCGAGCGACTTGCGCGCGCGCCAGGTCTCGATCTGCTTCCACCAGCCGGCAAGCGCTTTCTTGTCGGCGGCCATCGCGCCGGTGCGCCACAGCCGCACCATGTCCTCGAGCACATAGGCGCAGTCGCCGACGATCGGCACGTCCACCTTGACGTTCTTGTTGATCGAGGACGGATCGATGTCGACGTGAATCTTGCGCGAGCCGGGCGCGAACGCGTCGAGCCTTCCGGTGATGCGATCGTCGAAGCGCGCGCCGATGCAGATCATCACATCGCAGTCGTGCATCGCCCAGTTCGCCTCCCAGGTCCCGTGCATGCCGAGCATGCCGAGCCAATGCGGATCGGACGCCTGGAAGGCGCCGAGCCCCATCAGGGTCGAGGTGATCGGAAAGCCCGTGAGCTTCACCAATTCACGCAGCAGCAGGCTCGCCCGCGGGCCGGCATTGATGACCCCGCCGCCGGTGTAGAACAGCGGCCGCTTGGCGTGAACCATGAGCTCGAGCGCGGCCTTGATCTTGTCGAGGTCGCCCTTGAGCTTCGGCCGATAGCCCTTGTGCGCGATCTCCTTCGGGCGCGAATAGGTCCCGGTGGCGAACTGCACGTCCTTGGGGATATCGACGACGACGGGCCCGGGTCGGCCGCTCTTGGCGATGTGGAACGCCTCGTGCAGCACGCCTGGCAGATCCGCGATGCTTTTCACCAGGTAATTGTACTTGGTGCAGGGCCGCGTGATGCCGACGGTGTCGCACTCCTGGAAGGCGTCATTGCCGATCAGATGGGTCGGAACTTGGCCGGTGATGCAGACGATCGGGATCGAGTCGCAGAGCGCGTCGGTCAGCCCGGTCACGGCGTTGGTCGCGCCCGGCCCCGACGTCACCAGCACGCAGCCGACCTTGCCGGTCGAGCGCGCATAGCCCTCGGCGGCGTGCACGGCGCCCTGCTCGTGGCGCACCAGCACGTGCTGCAAACGGTTCGACTGCTGGAACAGCGCATCGTAGATCGGCAGCACGGCGCCACCGGGGTAGCCAAAGATGTGCTCCACGCCCTGATCGACCAAAGCTTCGATCACCATGTCGGCGCCGGTCATCTCTTTGCTCATTGCTTTGCTCCGCCTGCTCATCGCTCCGTTCCGCCAGGAATCAAAAAGGGCCGCAAGGGGGCCCTCCACGCACCGCCTCCTCGTGGATGGCCTAGCCACCCCCGGCGGTGCGCCTACCTACCGATACCAGTCGCGCAATAAAATTTCGCGTTTCGATCTTCATTTGCCATTTCCTTGCGCGCCTTATATGTGACTTCCGCCACACCGGTCAAGCGCAAATCGCATGATAAGGTGGCCAAAATCCTCTCCACCACCGGCAAAAACCTCATGAACAACGCCGATTTGATCGTCGCGACCCTGAAAGCGGCCGGAATCCATCGCGGCTTTGGCATCCCGAGCGGCAACGTGCTGCCTCTCATGGAGGCGATGCGCCGGGGCGGGGTCGATTTCGTGCTCACCGCCCATGAGGGCTCGGCTGGCTTCGCGGCCGATGTCAGCGGCCGCCTGACCGGCGCGCCGGGCTTGTGCATCGCCACGCTGGGGCCAGGCGCCACCAATCTCGCGACCGGCGTCGGCTGCGCCTTTCTCGACCGCTCGCCGATGATCGCAATCACCTGCAACCTCAACACCGATCAGCTCGGCCGTCGCATCCAGATGTGGATCGACCACCACGCCCTGTTCCGGCCGATCACCAAGGCGACGCTGCGGCTCGAGCGGGGACGGATCGCCGAGACGCTGTCGCAGGCTGTTGCGTTGGCACTGAGCGAGCCGATGGGGCCGGTGCACCTCGACCTGCCCGAGGACGTGGCGCTCGCTCCGGCCAACGAGGCCGTGCCGGCGCCCGCGCCGCGCGCCGCGATCGCGCCCGCGCCCGATACCGCCATCGCCCGCGCCGGCGAGCTGATCGCGGCGGCCAAGCGCCCGATCGCGGTCATCGGCTCATCAGCGATGCGCCTGGCCGATCCCTCGCTGCTGCTGAAGGTGATCGAGCGCCACAGCCTCCCCTTCGCCACCACCACCATGGCCAAGGGTCTGATCGACGAGGATCACCCGCTGGCGCTTGGCGCGATCGAGCGCGCCTGCCGCCAGCACCAGCGCCGCCTGTTGCGCTCGGCCGACCTGATCGTCGGGCTTGGCTACGACACCATCGAGGTCGAGTACGAGGCCTGGATCGATGACGTGCCGCTGCTTCAGGTCGACATCGAGCCCGTCGACATCGCGCCCTCGGTCAAGCTCGTGCATCAGGCGACCGGCGATCTCGCCGCGTCGCTCGCACGGCTCGCCGCCCTCACCGCCACCCGCAACAGCTGGACCGCGGCCGCGCTCGCCGAGCATCGCCAGGCTTTCCAGTCTGCGCTGCGACCGCCTTCGCCATCGTTCACCGCGCATGCCGCGATCGACGCGGTGCGCCGCGCGCTGCCGCGCGCAGGCATCCTGTCGTTCGACGTCGGCGCCCACACCCACCAGATCGCCAGCCAATGGTCGGCGCATGCGCCGAAGAGCTTTCTCATCACCAACGGCTGGTCGTCGATGGGCTTCGGTCTGCCGGGCGCAATCGCGGCCAAGCTCGCGCGGCCTGACCTGCCGGTGGTCTGCCTGATCGGCGATGGCTGCTTCCAGATGACCTGCGGCGAAGTCGCGGTCGCCAAGCGCCTCGGGCTCACGCTGCCGATCGTGGTGCTCGACGACAAGTGGCTCGCGCTCATCAAGGTGAAACAGATCCGCCGCCAGTTCCCGCTCTACGGCACCGCGCTTCAGGAGGAAGACTATCGCGAGCCGCCCGCGCATTATTTCGGTGTGCCCGCGGTTGGCGTGCGCGATGCCGACGCGCTCGAAGCCGCGGTGCGCCAGGCGCTCGCCGCCAGCGGCCCGACCGTGATCGAGGCTGTGGTTGATTCCGAGCACTATGTAGAGACTGTGTACGACTGAATAGCGATTGGCGGCGCTGGCCCGATTTACGTCTGATCTCTAACCGCCACTCGTATTGGGCCCTGTTAGCACAGGCCCCGGCCTTATTTCAGTTGCCGGTTTCGTGCAACCGCGGACGAAACGGCACGATCCGTGAACCCAAGTAATCCTTCGGAAGCCCGCACAGGCTTTCGATGTCGGCGATATTAAGCGCTAATGTTTCTTCGACTTGGTTCCTTGTTTGAACTCCCTTGTCCAATAGCATTTTTATGGATTCACCTAAGATGCTCGGCTCACGCATTTGGAAGCGATCATCCAGCGGCTCGCGTTTGCGAATCTTTTTGAGGTTTAGTTGGCGCATTACGTAGCTATGCTGGTTAGAATTGATGATGCCCAGATCCTTGCACCGATAGGCCATCGCTGAAATTGCCACACCCCATTTCTCTTTAAGAAAGAGAAAATGGCTCAGTGAAGTCCCCAGAACCTCTCGGCTGAAAGTCTCTTGTGGCAACAAGAACGCGCCAGCGAAGCGATTAGCTTGCTGTTCGATCGTGTTGAGATTATCCAGCGTTACCTCGACTGAGGAGTGCAGCAAGATATGGGCTAGTTCATGCGCCAGATTCCAAATGTTGCGGGGGCCGCTTTTTACCTCAGCCGAAAAAAGTACATAAGGCCGCCCAGCCTGCCAGCATGAGACTGCATCCATGTCGGGACAGAACACTTCTTCCCGAACCAAAATGAACCCGTGTAACTCCATGATCGCGGAGAGATCACGGATTGGTCCGCGACCAAGTCCCCAGTGAACCCTCACGACATCTGCCGCGTGCTCTACCTGCTCAACTGACGTTGAGATGGGATCGAAGTCGATTGGCGGAATCGACACCTCGGGGAGGTGAATGAACCGTTCCACGTAGCCAACAATATCGCGTACCCATTCCAGCCGCCGTGCAATACGCCTTCTGTGATGTTGCTCCATCCGCTTTAGCCCGCGCCAAAAGGGAGCGATCCCGCTTCCAGATCGCTCGCGCGGGGTAATAAAGAATGATGGGGGCTGCCCAGTTTTCGCGATGATGTTCCGCATCGTTTCGCCGCTGGGTGACGCAACTCCACTTTCAAACTGCGCAACTGCTTGCTTTGTTACCCCAAGTTCTTCGGCGAAAAGTTCAAGCTGATAACCCCGAGCTTCGCGGGCGTCGCGAATGCGCTCCGGAATCGGCTTGGGCAAGCCTCTTCGATTGGTCGGAATGGAATCGTTCATTCGTCCCGTTTCTTTTCTTTTTCGAGTTGCTCAACGATGTGATCCTTGAGCCGCAACTTTTCCTTCGGATCGGGCACAGGATCGACCCTTGGAATCTCATCACCCGTCCGAGCAATTTCTTCCGCGACGTTGACGTAGGCCAACCAACCATCAACGTCTGCTGCTGGTGACCCCCAACACAGATGGCTCACGCGACCATCTGTGCCGACACGGAAGGTTAGCCAAGCGTATAACTGAGGAATATCTTTGATGATTTTGCCCAGAGATTTGTCCGCCTCGAGAGCTGACCAGCTAAGCAAATCGGGCTGAAGCGCTAGTCGAATATCCTGCCGACTCTCGGCTTCTTCGGGGAACGCGAACGGCTCATCTGTCCGGCAGACGTGTGCCAGTGCGCCAGTAGAGATTATCTCGAGCCAGTGCAGCGGGCCTTTTGGCATCCGCTTCGTTTCGGTCACGAACGGCAGATCACCGCGTTGGCAATAGAGGTCGATCTGATAAGCGATCCCCACGCGCCGTATATGGCCGTGGAGATCGCGACCGATCAGGTTGTTCAGAAATGATTCTCCATCAAAGATGTGGGATGCGAGAAAGCTACCCTCCTGCACGGCTCGAAACAGGGGCACGTAAGACGAACGCGGGAACGCCAGTGTCAGTCGATCCTGGATTTCCGGCACGATTGGCATGAGAATCCCCTAATGCGATTTCGGTAAAGCATATCCCAGAAAACATCGTTTCAGGTCAAGTGAATTACACTATTGTTGTATTTATCAATAATATCAGAAGCTTGTAAGGGGCTGAGCCCCTAAACCGCACTGGGATGAGTGGGGGAATCACTTTGTCGCATCGTCAGCAGGTGACTTGGAACACTGCAACAACACGCTTAGATGCGGAAGCTATCGACTAGCTGGCGGGATTGCCGGGCCCCCTTAAGTTATTGCTTGACCATCTCCTCCACCTCCTCCGGCGCCGCCCAGGTCCAGTCCGACAGCTGATGGCGGAACCATGTGCCCTGCCGCTTGGTGTAGCGGCGGGTATCGCGCTTGCCGCCCTCGGCCGCCTCGTCGAGCGTGATCTCGCCGTTGAGATAGCGGATCAGCCACGGCACGCCGTGCGCCTTCATGGCGGGCAGGCTCGGATCGAGACCGCGCGCGGCAAGCGCCCGGACCTCTTCGAGCGCGCCTGAAGCCAGCATCACGTCAAAGCGCGCATTAATCCGGCGATAGAGCTCCGCGCGATCAACTTTGAGAAAGATCTTGATCGTGCGGTTAGTATCGAGCGCGGGCTTCATGCCGTCGCGATGCCAGTCGGCGAGCGAGCGCCCGGTCGCCAGCACCACTTCAAGCGCGCGCGTGATGCGCGACCGGTCGCCTGGCATCAGCCGCTCGGCGCCAGCCGGATCGCGCGCTCGCAGCTCCTCGTAAAGCGGCGCAACGCCTTCAGTCTTGAGTCTTGCGCGCAGCGCCATGCGGACCTCGGCGGGAACCGGCGGCACCGCCGCAAGCCCCTGCGTCAGCGCTTTGAAATAGAGCCCGGTGCCACCGACGATGATTGGCCTTTGTCCCACCCGCGCCGCCTCTGCGAGCACCGCCGCGACATCGACGCACCAGCGGCCGGCCGAATAGCTCTCCGCCGCATCGACGTGGCCGTAGAGGCGGTGGGGCACCATCGCCTCCTCGGCCGGCGTCGGCCGCGCCGTGATGATGCGCAAATCGCTATAGACCTGCATCGAGTCGGCATTGATGATGACGCCGCCATGTGCCTGCGCGAGCCGGAGCGCCAGCGCCGACTTGCCGCTCGCGGTTGGTCCAGCAAGGAGGATGGGTGTGTGCACGGCCTGAGGTAGACCGCGGTGCGGGCGGAAATCAACCGACAGACGCCCCATGCGCCCCCGGCATTGCCCCCGCCCCCTGGGGCGACTAGAACCACCGCTCCAAAAGCCCGATCGGAGCTCCCGTGACGCTGATCAAGCCTTTTCGCGCGCTGCGCCCGGCGACCGGCCGCGCCGCCGAGATCCTGGCCCCGCCCTATGACGTGCTCTCGAGCGCGGAGGCGCGCGAACGCGCGCAGGGCAAGCCGTGGAGCTTCCTGCACGTCTCCAAGCCCGAGATCGACCTCGATCCGGCGATCGATCCTTACGACCGGGCGGTCTACGCCAAGGCGGCGCAGAACTTCGACCGCATGATCAAAACCGGCGCGCTCATGCGCGACCCCAAGCCCTGCTACTACGTCTACCGGCTGACCCGGCAGGGCCGCACCCAGACGGGACTTGCCGCCATCGCCTCGCTCGCCGACTACGCCACCAACCGCATCCGCAAGCATGAGCTGACCACGCCGGTGAAGGAGGACGACCGCGTCCGTCAGATCGAGGCGGTCAACGCCCAGACCGGCCCGGTGATGAACGCCTATCCGGCATCGCCCGCGATCGACGCGCTTTTAGCGCAGGCTGCCACGGATGCACCCGCCGTCGATGTCACCGCCGACGACGGCGTGCGCCACAAGCTGTGGGTGGTCGACGACGAGCCCTCGATCATCGCGCTGACCCGGGCCTTCGACGCGCTGCCGGCGCTCTACATCGCCGACGGCCATCACCGTTCCGCCGCCGCGGCGCGCGTTGCCGCCGCGCGCGGGCCTGGCGGCTCGCACAACTACTTCCTCACCGTCAACTTTCCGCACCATGAGATGACCATCCTCGACTACAACCGCGTGCTGCGCGACCTCAACGGCCGCACGCCCGATGCGCTCATCGCCGCACTCAAGGAAGCGTTCGCCGTCACCGCTTCGGCCGAGCCGGTCCGCCCCGCGGCCGCCGCCGAATTCGGGTTGGTTCTGGCGGGCCGCTGGTATCGCCTCACGCTGCGGCCGGAGCTCATTCCGGCGAGCGATCCGATCGGCCGGCTGCCGATCACGCTGCTCACCCGCAACGTGATCGAGCCGCTGTTCGGCGTCACCGATCCGCGTACCGACAAGCGCATCGATTTCGTCGGCGGCGGGCGCGGACTTGGCGAGCTCGAGCGCCGCGTCGCCTCCGGCGAAATGGCCGCCGCCTTCGCACTCTACCCGACCCAGATGGCCGACCTGATGGCGGTCGCGGACGCGGGCGGCATCATGCCGCCGAAATCCACCTGGTTCGAGCCCAAGCTCGCCGACGGCATGGTCAATCACGTGCTGGACTGACGGCACTATTGCGAGCGGTGACGAACCAGGTGCTTGACGGGGCCCAGATGCCGTCAGCACGCTGATAGGCGGATAGCGTCTCGCGCAGCGACGCAATCACCTGTCCCCTGCACTTTTCGCCGGCGTCACCTGCAAGGCGGATGATCTCTCCTGCTGGTCCAAGTTCCAAGGCAAACGCGACGGCATCGTCCAAGGTCCGGCCAATGCACACGTCGGTGTCAAAGCGCGTAAAGGCGATGCGCTCGAATCCGGCCTCCCACAGCAGGGCGCTCACCATGTCCTGGCCAGCCATCGAGAACGGGCCCGGGCCGCAGTGGACCAGGTCGGTCTCGTCGTGTGAGATGACCGGGACAATGCGCTTCACACACTGCTCGGCCTCGTAGAGCCACGGATTGTCCTCACGCCGGCGCCACACGATCATCGCCAGCTCGCCGCCGGGCGCGAGCGCACCCCGAATGTTGCGCAGCGCGCGTCCCGGCAGATTGAAGAACATTGTGCCAAAACGGGAGAAGACAAAGTCGTAAGGGCCGCGAAGATCATCCGATTGCGCATCGGCAACAAGGAATAAAACATTCCTGATCGACGCCTCACCGGCCTCGCGCGCTGCAATGTCGATGAAGTTCGGTGCGCAATCGATGCCAACGGCTTCACCGCCGGAATTCACCTGCGCGGCGATGCGCTGCGTGGTGTCGCCAAAACCGCAGCCCACGTCGAGCACGCGCGCTCCAGCCGGATAGGACTTGCGCCGGAACAGCTCATCGCTGTGACCTGAGAGGCCCTCGGTCAGGACATAACGAAAGCGGCAGAACTTCTCGAACAAGACGGTGTTCCACGCTTCAATTGGGATAGCGTTGCCGGCATCACTCATCGCGCGCTCCAGATCAGTTTGCATTGAATGGGGGCCAGGATCGACCTTTGCGTCCGTGCCTGGCCGCATACCTGGCCCCATTGCATACGAACGCTATTCAGCTATCCGTTCGCCCGATCCGCCGAATTCGGCGGGAAAATCCTTCAGCTTCGGGAGTCCGTCGCGCATCGGCAGAACGGTCTCGGCATAGTTGATGTGGATGCCCGGACTGAACTTCAGCGTCGGCAAGGTGGCCGCGAACACGTCGATCAATCCCAGCGGAGGATGATTGACCATCAAATGACCGCCGCATTTCTTGCAGTATTGCCGCTGGCTGACGGGCGACTTCTGGATCGTGCCGACGTGTTCGGAACCCGCCGTCACCCGCACCGCCTCGGGCTTCCAGAGCGAAAACGCGTTGACCGGGCCGCCGGACCACGACCGGCATGACCGGCAATGGCAATAGCCCATGCCTTCAGGTTCACCCGCGGCCTCCATCTTGACCGCTCCGCAAAAACACTCGCCTTTGTACGTCGTCATTGCTTCACCTCGTTGATTTCGGCGCTGCGGCATTGCCGCGCGTCAGGGCCGGCGTCCTAGGCCTTGCGGCGGCGAATGCAAATGGCCGGGCGTCCGAATTGCTTGACACGCCGTCCAGAATTCGCGAGGCCCAGGTCGTCCCGATCTCATGGCCGGGAGTCCAGCGGAGGCCGAATGGCTGCGGATGCGCTCTCTGACGTGCTGCGGACAGTGCGCTTGACCGGCGCCGTGTTCTTCGATGTTGCCGCAACGGAGCCGTGGGTCGCCGAGTCCGCGCCGCGCGAGATCATCCTGCCGAAAATCCTGCCAAGCGCCGATCACCTGATCGCCTATCACGTGGTCACCATGGGCCGCTGCTTTGGCAGCCTCGTCGGCGGGCAACCGATCGCGCTCGAAGCCGGCGAAGTCATCGTTTTTCCCCATGGCGATCCCCATGTCATGACCAGCAACCCCGGCATGCGCTCTGATCCGCCCGCGGCCGCCGCACTTGATGCGGCCACTGCCGCGCGCTTGCCGTTCGTCTTGAGCTATGGCGGTGACGGTCCGCCTTCGACCAAGCTCGTTTGCGGCTACCTCGCCTGCGATGCGCGGCCGTTCAATCCGCTGCTCGAGAACCTGCCGCGCGTGCTCAAGGCCGGCGACCCCAAAAATGGCGACGCAGGCTGGCTCGGCCAGCTCATCCGTTTTGCCGTAATGGAATCGGCGCAAAAGGGCGCCGGCAGCGAAAGCATCCTCGCCAAGCTGAGCGAGCTGATGTTCATCGAGGTGGTGCGCCGCCATCTGGACTCGCTTCCGCCCGAGCAGGCCGGCTGGCTCGCTGGCCTGCGCGATCCATTCGTCGGCAAGGCGCTGTCACTGATGCACGGGAAGCCAGCCCACGACTGGACGATCGAAGAACTGGCCACGCAGGCCGGCCAGTCGCGCTCGCTGTTCGCAAAACGCTTTACGGATTTCGTGGGCGTGCCGCCGATGCACTATCTGGCGAAGTGGCGAATGCAGATCGCATCGGAGCGTCTCGGCAGCGGCACCGCCACCGTCGCAGCTATCGCGGCCGATATCGGCTACGAATCCGAGGCGTCCTTCAGCCGCGCCTTCAAGAAGATGATGGGCGTACCGCCGTCGGACTGGCGTCGTGGCGTCCGCATCGGCCCGGCAGATCGCACCTGATCCTGCGATACGGCATCAAGAGCGGATCGCTCACACGTTGCCGACAAGCCGGTGCAGCGAGCGCCAGAGGTCGCCCGGGACGCGCGTCCAGTAATCGAGCGACAATGGCCCGCGCCGCAGGCAAGGATTGCGCGCGACCGGATCGTTCCGGTCGATGCCGCGCAGGATCGGATCTTCAAGCTCGGCATCGGTGAACCCCTGCGCCGCGCCGATGAGTTTCTCGGCACATACGCGCTCGCGCAAGGTCTCGCCACGAACGCGCGTCGCCCAGGTGACGTCGAAGATGCGGGCGGTCTTGTCATTGGATGCCGTCAACACCCGCCGGCCATCCGGGCTGAACGTCGCGGAATAGGCAACCTCATCGTGCGCTCGCAGGACGGCGATCTCCTTGCCACTCGGCGCGTCCCAGATGCGCACCGTCCCGTCATTCGATGCGGTTACCACGCGACGGCCCTCAGAATCGAAACTCGCGCTGTAAAATGCCCTGCGGCTATGATCCGTCATGCGCGTGAGTTCCTGCCCGGTTTCGGCATTCCAGATCCGAGCGGTACCGTCAAACGATGCCGTTACGACGCGTTTTCCATCCCGGTCGAACTGTGCATCCCCTACCCGGCTGGTGTGACCCTGCAGGGCGACGATGAGCTTGAGCGTCGCGGCGTCCCAAATGAATGCCGTCTCTCCATCAATCGCCGTGACCACGCGGCGGCCGTCGGGAGAAAACTCCGCGCTCCGCAGCCAGCCAGGGTGGGTTTCAGTGGCGATGAGCTCGCCACTCTCGGCGTTCCAGATGCGCGCTGTCCTATCGAACGCCGCCGTCACGACGCGCCGACCTTCGCGGTCGAACGCCGCACTCTCGACCCGATCGGTGTGGCCCTTGAGGATCAAAACCTCCTGGCCGTTTTCGGCGTTCCAGATGCGCGCCGTCCCGTCGGCGGACGCCGTCACCACGCGCTTGCCGAGAAGATCGAACCGTGCGCTCAGCACCCACCCCGCGTGTCCATCGAGCCTTGTGATCTCGCGGCCATTATGGGCTTCCCAGATGCGCGCGCCCTCGTCGAATGATGCCGTCACCACCCGTTGGCCGTCCGGGCTGAACGCCGCGCGATAAAGCCCGTTGGCGTGACCCGTGAACACGGTTCGCGCCGCGCCGTCCCCGGCCTCCCAGATGCGCGCCGTGTTGTCGGCAGAGGCACTGACGACCTCTCTGCCGCTTGGCGAGAATGCAGCGGCGAGCACCGCGCCGGTATGCCCCTTGAGGATAGCGCTCGGCTTGCCGCTCGCGGCATCCCAGATGCGGACCGTATTGTCGGTGGATGCGGTCACCACCCGCTTGCCCTCGGAGTCGAACACGGCCGTCTGCATGCCCGCCTCGGCCGGGGCCTTCAGGACCGCGAGCTCTCGGCCGCTGTCAGCGTCCCAGATGCGAGCGGTTCCATCGAACGATGCGGTCACCACTCTCTTGTCCTCAGGGTCAAATGTCGCTCCCAACAGCCGCGACATGTGCCCATTCAGCAGGGCGATCTCCCGACCGCTCTCGGCGTCCCAGATGCGGGCCGTTCCATCATTACCCCCAGTCAGCACCCGCTTGCCGTCGCGGTCGAACGTCGCGCTGATGACCCACTCGACGTGTCCTTTTAAGACAGCGATCTCCCTGCCGTCGCCGGCGTCCCAGACTCGGGCGGTGCTGTCCCATGATGAGGTCACGACGCGCAGCCCGGACGCGCTGAAAGCCGCGCCATTGACCACAAAGGTGTGACCTTCCAGCACGGCGAGTTCCTTCCCGCTGTCCGCGTCCCAGATGCGGGCGGTGTTGTCGAATGATGCTGTCACCACCCGACGGCCTTCGCGGTCGAATGCGACGCTATCCACGAAGTCCTTATGACCTCTCAGAACGACCAGCTCGCGGCCGCTGGCAATGTCCCAGATGCGCGCCGTGCCGTCGTCAACCGCGACCGCTACGCGCAGGCCGTCCGGTGTGAAGTCTGCACTCCTGATCTTGCCGGCTTTCGCATGCAAGACCGCGACCTCGATGCCGCTCTCGGCGTCCCAGATGCGCGCCGTGCCGTCATCGGATGCGGTCAAGATGCGCATTCCGTCCGGACCATATGCGACCACGTTGACTTTCTGGGTATGCCCCTCGAGCAGCCGGCGCAACCTGGTCGACTGCGCGCCGCCCGCGAGCTTGCCTTCGAGCTCGGTCGAGAATGGCGTCAGCCACGGCAGGCTTCCGCGGGCCGGATAAGCCTGCAGCGCGTAGCGCATGGCGCGGTCGAAGTGCCCGTCGTTCATGGCCTGCGCCGCAAGGCTGCTGAACACCGCCACCTCGCGACGGGACACGTCGTAGCTCTGCCAGGTGACATAGCCGAGCACGGCCAGCACCAGCGCGGCCACGCCCCACAGAAGCCGCGCCGCTCGCTTCTGGTGGCGCGCGGTCGCAACCTGTGCGAGGCGCATCGCTTCGAGCTGCGCGCGCTCCTGGCCCAATCTTGCGCTTTCGGCCTCATCGCTCGCGAGCAGGAACGCACGCTGCGCCTCGGTGATCTCGGGTGCGCCGGCCTTGCGCCGCGCCGCCCACGCCTTGACGGCGTCGAGATCGTCGCCGCGCAGGAGCAGCGATTCAGGCCTGCCGCGCGCCTGCCAGCGCGCCGCGAGCTCGCCCAACCGGGTGTGCTCTCGGATCCAGTCGAGATCGAGCCGCAGCGCTTCGGCCAGCTCGGCGAGTGAGCGCGCCAGGCCGCGGCCAGTATCGAAACGCACGAACTGCAGGCGGCTCAATTGCGGCGGGATGTCAGCGTCCGGCACCGGTTTGTGGATCACCGGAATGAGCCGTTTCGACAGGCCGAGCGTGCGGTCGACCTCCCACACGCAGCGCTGCGACTTCACCGATTCCGGCGAGACCACGAACACGACCGTGTCGGACTGCGCGATCAGACCGCCGAGCCGCGCCTCCCAGTCCTCGCCGGCGGCGATGTCATGGCGATCGAGGAACGGCGCAAAGCCGGCAAGCTCCAGCCCCGCCACCAGCTCGTCCGCGAACTCGGCCGCGTCGCGGCGCGAGTAGGAGATGAAGACCTTGAGCTTCTCGGGTGCACCGGGATCGGACATGCAACGCTGCTGCAATGATCAAAGGCAAGTGACGTAGGGTAAAGCCTCCGCATCCGCAAGTGTTCATGCCGGCAGGCTTTCCAAAACGTAACCCGCATTGCTCCACGTTATTCGCCATCACCGCAGCAAGAGTTGCTGACGCCACCAAAGGCCGCTCCGACTCCCACAAGCTCAAAAGCATTGTGGCGCCCCACGGGGGCGCCACAACACGCGACTGAGACTATCGAGCGGGCGCGCTACTGCAGCGCCAGCGCGACGAAACGCAGCTCGCCTTCCGCGCTCGCGACCAGAAGCAGCGCGGATCGGCGGCCGTCCTTCTTGAGCTTGTCGATCTTGGCCTGGAAGTCGTCGGCGCTCGCCACCGCTTCCTGCGCGATCTCAACGATGGTGTCGCCGGCATTAAGCCGCTTGTCGGCGGCGGACGAGCCCGCGTCGATGCCGAGGATGACGATGCCCTTCACCGTGTCCTTGATCTTGTACTTCTTGCGCAGGTCGTCGCTCATGTTGGCGAGCTCGAGGCCAAGCGTCTTCTTGATGACCGGCTTGGTCTCCGGCGCGTTCGGCGTCGTCAGAGCCGCCTGCTTCTCGCCGTCCTCAAGCCGCCCGAGGGTGACGGACTTGGTCTCTTCCTTGCCCTTGCGGATGACCAGCACCGGCACTTCCTTGCCGACCGGCGTGTCAGCGACCGCGCGCGGC
>Ga0209683_10000209_pt1 | contig 23859 bp, 21 predicted proteins | sample DOMMetBare2Fresh_FD_187474 | JGI IMG/M metagenome (GOLD analysis project Ga0209683, IMG submission 187474) | Wetland sediment microbial communities from St. Louis River estuary, USA, under dissolved organic matter induced mercury methylation -... | ecosystem: Environmental > Aquatic >... | reverse complement strand
AGATCAGGCCCAGCACCAGCAGCGCTGTGTATTCGGGCGGCCCGAACCGCAGCGCGAAGCCCGCGAGCGGCGGCGCCACCACGGTGAGCAGGATCACTCCGAACGTGCCGGCGATGAAAGAGCCCACCGCCGCGATGCAGAGCGCGGCGCCCGCACGGCCCTTCTGCGCCATGGCATAGCCATCGATGCAGGTCATCACCGAGGACGCCTCGCCCGGGATCCGCATCAGGATCGAGGTGGTCGAGCCGCCATATTGCGAGCCGTAGTAGATACCCGCGAGCATCACGATCGCCTTGGTGGCATCGAGGCCGTAGGTCACCGGCAGGAGAATGCTGATGCCGGCGAGCGGGCCGATGCCCGGCAGCATGCCGACCAGTGTGCCGACAAGGCAACCAAGGAACGCGTACAGCAGCACGTCCGGCCGGAATGCGACCGAGAAGCCGAGCAGCAAGCTGTCGAGGGTTGCTTCCACGCTGGTGCCCTAAAGGAAACCGAGAATGCCGGGCGGCAGCGGCGACTTGAGCAGCAAGCCGAATAGCAGATAGGTGAGGAGCGCAGTGCCGACGCTGAAGGCGAGCGCGCGCATGGTGGGCTTGCGCTCGACCGCGGCCGTCAGGCCGAACAGCAGCAGCGACATCGTCACCACGAACCCGAGCGTCGTATAGAGCGCGGTGGCGAGGGCAGCCGCGATCATCACACACAGAGCGTGTCCGCGGTCACTCCAGTCGATCTCTGCGAGTGGCGGGCTCGCGCCCCCACGCGCCATCAGCACCAGCCCGAAGATGATCATCATGCCGAGCACAAGCTTCGGCATCATGCCGGCGCCCGGCATCGCGAGCGAGCCCCAAGGCAGGTTGCCGGAGAGCGCATAGACGAGCGCGCCGGCGATCACGAAGGCGCCCCCCGCGACGTGGTCACGACGCAGGATCATGAATGGCTCTTTCTGATCTGTCCAACGTCGGGCGAAGGCCTTGCCTCACGATGATCTGCCGCACGTGAGGGCCTCTCCGTTCCCCTCCCCCCGCGCGTCTTCGCGCTGTGGGGAGGGGGAAGGGGTGGGGGGCTCGCTTCGTTTTGATGTATCGCCGCTAGGATTGCTTCCATGACGCTGTCGATGTTCTTCAGCACATCATTGTTCCAGAAACGCAGGATGTGGTAGCCCTGTGACTGAAGATAAATGGATCGCTCTGTGTCCCTGATAACGTTTTCAGGTTGATTGTGTTGCGCGCCATCGACCTCGATGACGAGCCGCCGCTCATGACAGGCGAAATCTGCGAAGTAGGGACCGATGGTGGCCTGTCGCCGGAAGTTCGAGTGCTCGATTGGCAGGCGTCGCAGATGCCACCAGAGTTTTCTCTCCGCGTCGGTCATGTCCCGACGTAGTCGGCGAGCGCGGGGAACGCGTAAATCAGTTTTTTCAGTTTGTTCACTTGCGGCCACGCTCGCCCCCCACCCCTTCCCCCTCCCCACCGCTCGCAAGAGCTCGCGGGGGGAGGGGAGCGGCACCGCCGTGCGCTCCTTTACATACAGAACGAGACTGCGATCACCCTCAAGAACTCACCCGTCCACTTTGCCGATCTGGCGCACGGCTTCCTCGATCCGCTTGGCGTCGGCGTCCCAGAATGCCTTGAACTCCGCCTGGTCGAGATAGGCGAGGTCCTGACCGAGATTCTTGAGCGCATTCGCGAACTGGTCGCCGTGCGCGGCTTTCTTGATGGCATCGCGCAGATAGGTGATGACGCCATCGGGCGTCCCCTTGGGTGCGAACAGCCCGACCCAGAGATAGTATTCAACGTTGTAGCCGAGCTCCTTCATGGTTGGAACGTCCGGCAGCGATTTTGCACGCTCGGCGCCGAACATTGCCAGCGGGCGCGCCTTGCCGGCCCTGATCTGCGCCATGGCGGCCGAGATCGACGACACCAGCACCTGCGAGTTGTTGCCAAGGAGCGCGGTCAGCGCCGGCCCACCGCCGGCGGTCGGCAGATGCCGCAGCTTGAGCCCGCCGGCCGCCATGGCGAACAGCGCGAGCGGGATGTGCAGCGCGCCGTAGAGCCCCGACGAGCTGAAGATGATCTCGTTCGGACGCTTGCGGACATCTTCGACGAATTCCTGGAGCGTCTTGTGCGGCTGCCGGTCGTTGACGATCAGCACGCAGGGATCGGCGACCACGCGCGCGATCGGAATGAAATCGGCGTTGGTGAACTTGACCGGGCGTCCGAATAGCCGGTCGACCTCGGCGAAGCCCGAGATCGAGGTGATGTGGGACAGGAGCGTATAGCCGTCCGGCTTGGCGGTGGCGGCGACTTGCGCCCCGACCTGGCCGGCAGCGCCCGCCTTGGTCTCGATCACCAGCGGCTGCTTGATCAGGGGCTCCATGGCGGCGGCGAGCGGACGCGTGACCACTTCGGTGGCGCCGCCTGGCGGAAATGGGCTGATGATCGTGATCGCGCGGCTGGGATAGGCCTCCTGCGCGAGAGTCGGGCGGGTGGCCAGCGCGGCAGCGGCGCCAGCGACGAAGCTGCGTCTGTCCATTGTCGTTCTCCCTGGACTTTGGTCGCGTATTGCGAAGATGCTGAGGATGCTAATGCATTTCCGGGGTTAAGTGGGAGGGAAAGAACCATGCCGGCCTATTGGGTGGCGCGCTCGAAGATCAACGATCCGGTCGAATACAAGAAATATACCGATCTGGTGCCGGCCATTCTCGCCAAGCACGGCGGCAAGGTGCTGGCGCGCGGCGGCCGGTACCAGATCATGGAGGGGCCGCAGAAGTTCCAGCGCTTCGTGGTGGTGGAATTCCCGACATTTGAACAGGCGGTCGCCTGCTTCACCTCGGCCGAATATGACGAAGCCGCGGCCTTCCGCCGCAGCGGGGCCGGCGAAGTGGAGACCATTATCGTGGACGGCGGCGACGCGACGCGATGATACGATCCAGTCACGGTTGCAAGTGGGCTCCGGTGCCCCGCTTTCGGAGGCCGCTGAGAATGCCTAGAATTGCCCAAAATACCAACCGGAGGACATGACCATGGTGCATCAATTGAACCGCAGGTCGGCGCTGCTCCTGGGCGGCGCGGCCGCGGCGGCTGCTGTCACGGGACCTGCGGTCGCGCAGACCGGCCAGCCGATCCGGATCGGCTTCAGCATGGCGTTGACCGGCGGGCTCGCGCCCAACGGCAAGTCGGCGCTGCTGGCGCAGAAGATCTGGGAGGACGACGTCAACGCCAAGGGCGGCATGCTCGGGCGGCCGGTCAAGCTCCTCTACTACGACGATCAGACCAACCCGGCGACCGTGCCCGGCATCTACACCAAGCTGATCGACGTCGACAAAGTCGAGCTGATCATCGGCGGCTACGCCACCAACATGCTGGCGCCCGCGATGCCGGTGGTGATTCAGAAGAACAAGCTGTTCATCGGCCTGCTTGGGCTCGGCGTGAACAGCGAGTTCAACTATCCGCGCTATTTCGTGATGATCCCGTCCGGCCCCGATCCGAAGCCGTCCTTCACCAAGGGCTTCTTCGAGCTGGCGATGAAGCAGAGCCCGCCGCCGCGCACCGTCGCGATCGTGGCGGCCGACGCCGAGTTCTCGGTCAACGCCTCCGACGGCGCGCTCGAGAACGCCAAGAAGCACAGTCTCAACGTCGTCTACAACCGGCGCTATCCGCCCAACACCACCGACTTCGCCCCGATCGTGCGCGCGATCGCGGCCACCAATCCGGACCTCGTGGTGGTGTGCTCCTATCCGCCCGACTCGGTCGGCATGGTCCGCTCGGTCAACGAGATCGGCTTCAAGCCGAAGATGATCGGCGGCGCCATGGTCGGCCTGCAGAACACGTCGATCAAGGCGCAGCTCGGCCCGTTGCTCAACGGCTGGACCAATTACGATTTCTGGCTGCCGGTGCCGAAGATGAATTTCCCCGGCTCGGCCGATCTCATGACCAAGTACCAGGCGCGTGCCGCCGCCGAAGGCGTCGATCCCTACGGCTACTACATGGCGCCGGAAGCTTACGCCCAGATGCAGGTGCTGCAGCAGGCGGTCGAAGCCACCAAGACCTTCGACGACGGCAAGCTCGCCGACTACATCCGCACCAGCACGTTCAAGACCGTGCTGGGCGACGTGCGCTTCGGCGCCAAGGGCGAGTGGGCGGAATCACGCGTGCTGCAGGTCCAGTTCCAGAACGTCAAGGGCAACGATCCGGCGCAGTTCAAGGGCATCGACACCCAGGTGGTGGTCGACCCGCCGGCCTACGAGTCCGGCAAGCTGATCTATCCCTACGAGAAGGCGAAGTAGGCGCTGCTCGCGCTTGGTTCAAACAAGTTGCACCACATCTCCACCGTCATGCCCGGCCTTGTGCCGGGCATCCACGTCTTACTTTCTGGATGCAAGTCGTGGATGGCCGGGACAAGCCCGGCCATGACAATGGTGTGAGTCATCGTCCAACATCCAACATCGTTGGAATCACATCACCAGCGTCAGCCGCTTCGCGGCGCGGGTGACGCCGGTGTAGAGCCAGCGCTCGCGGCTTTCGGGGAAGGCGAAGGATTCGTCAAACAGGACGACATCGTCCCATTGCGAGCCCTGCGCCTTGTGGACGGTGAGCACATAGCCGAAGTCGAACTCGTCGTACTTCTTGCGCTGCGGCCATTCGAGCGTCTCGATCGTGCCGGCGAAGCATTCCGGCCGCACCGAGACTTTGACGATTCGGTCGCCGATGCTCTCATCCGACGTGAGGTGCATGCGCAGGATCTGCCGGCGCGGGCGCGGGCGCTCTTTGACCAGCCAGAGCGAGCCGTTGAGCAGGCCCTTGCGCCGGTTGTTTCTGAGGCAAACCAGCTTGTCGCCGGCGACCGGCAGCGGATCGTCGAAGCCGCGCCGCTCGCGCAGACGCCCATTGTAGGCGCGGCGCGTGGCGTTGCGGCCGACCAGCACCTGGTCGGCGTCGAGCACGCGCTGCGGATCGAGCCCGTCGCGCCGCACCACCTGGGTCTCGCCATAGAGTCCCGGGACCAGCCGCCGGCCCTCGCGGATGTCCATCGAGAGCTGCACGATCGGATTATCCCGCGCCTGCCGATGCACCTCGGTCAGCATCGCGTCGGGCTCGGCGTCGGTGAAGAAACCGCCGCCCTGGATCGGCGGCAGTTGCGCCGGATCGCCGAGCACGAGCAGCGGCACCGCGAACGATTTCAGGTCGCGCCCGAGCTCGGCGTCGACCATCGAGCATTCATCGATCACGATCAGCTTGGCTTTCGAGGCCGGCGCATCGTCCCATAATTCGAAGCTCGGCTGCTCCACGACGCTGTCAGGCGGCTTGTAGATCAGGCTGTGGATGGTGGAGGCGCCCTGGCAGCCCTTGTTGCGCATCACTTGCGCGGCCTTGCCGGTGAAGGCCGCGAACAGCACCTTGCCGTCGACGCCCTCGGCGAAGTGCCGGGCCAGCGTGGTCTTGCCGGTGCCCGCATAGCCGAACAGCCGGAAGATCAAGGGCGTGTTGCCGCGACCCGGCTTGGCCTTGAGCCACTCGGCCACCGCCTTGAGCGCGGCGTCTTGTTCGGGAGAGAAGGCGGGCATGTCGTCTCGCTCGCGGCTGGCCGCGCCATGTGGTCGCGCCCTGTGGCCGCGCCCTGTGGTCGCGCCCTGTGATTGCGTCATCTGGAACAAATCAAGAACTTTTGTCAACGCCGATTGCGGCGCTGTGACTTGTCTACGCCGCCTTGGCTTGTGCCTCGACCGCGAAATATTTGGCGAGCCAGTTCTCGACCACCCGATGCACCCGGGTGTTGCCTTCCGCGAACATGAAGTGGTCGGTGTCGGCAAAGAGATGCAGCTCGGTCGGCTGGCCGGCATGCTGGAACAGCTCGATCGACTGCTCGACCGGGGTGACGTGATCGTCCGAGCTGTGCAGGAGCAGGAGCGGCCGCGGCGCGATCTTGCCGACCACGTCGTTGGCGCGGAAATCGAACATGCTCTGCGCCGTCTCGGAGGGGAACATCTGCACCGAGCCGGGGACGACGTGGGTGCGCAGGTGCTCCGGGATCGGCACGATGTCGTAGCGCGGCACCATCAGTGGCTTGCCGGTGCGCTCGCGGTAGCCGCGGCCTTCCTCGAGCATGGCGGTGAACTTCTTCCAGCCGTCCGGCGTCGGATGCTGGCCGCGGAACTTGCGCTCGCCGTGGCCCCAGCCCGAGGCCGAGACCACCGCTGCAACGCGCGGATCAAGCCCGCCGCAATAGACCACCACGGCGGCGCCGAAACTCGATCCCATCAACGCGATGCGCTTGCCGTCAACATTCGGGTGTTGCGCCAAGAGCGTGAGCGCGTCGCTCGTCGCCGTCACCTGGTCGGGGCAGAGCAGCAGCCCCTTCTCGCCTTCGCTCTCGCCGCAGCCCGGCATGTCGAAGCGCATGCACACATAGCCGAGCTTCTCGAACATGGCGGTCGGCCGCATCACGTTCTCGGCGGTCATGCGGCTGCCGAAGCCGTGCAGGATGATGAAGGCCGGCCGCCGCTCGCCGGCCTTGAGCCCCTCCGGCACGCGGATGACGCCCGACAGCTTGAGACCTTTGGATGCGAAGCTCACGCTTTCTTCGGGCATTGGACCATTCTTTCTGAGCGATTGTTGAGGGCGTTGTTCTTTCAAGCCGCGAGGCCGTGCGCAAACGTCATCAGGCCGACGCCGGTCGCCCAAGGCTTGACCGCCTCATAGGCGATGACTTCGCCCTTGCGGCCGTCGAGCGCGCCCGCGAGCGCAATCCAGCTTAGAAGCTCGAAGGCGCCGGCGCCTGCGGCGGCGAACTCGGAGCGCTGGTAGGCACCGAGCGCCGCGCAGTTGCCGTCCGCCATCGCGGCCATGAAACGGTGGTCGAAGTCGGTGTCGATGATGCCGTGGTTGCGCTCGCCCGGGTCGTGCGACAACCCGCCGGTCGCGACGAAACCGATGCGCCGCGGCGAACGCCGCGCCACCTCGCCGACGATGCGCCCGAGCGCCAGCGCACGTCCGGCGGACGGCTGCGGGGCCGCGAGCGTGTTGAAGAACACCGGCACGACCGGGCGCTCCATTCTCGGCATGAGAAAGTGGAGCGGCAGCATGGTGCCGTGGTCGAACTCGAGCTCATAGGCGAAGCTCGGCTCGACGCCGTTGTCGTAGCAGGCCTCCAACAGCTCGGCCGCCAGCGCCGGATCGCCTTTGATCTCCTGTCGCGCGATCTGCAGCCACGGCTCGACCGGTCCGGAATAGCGCTCGGCGCGCCCGATGCAGAACGCTCCGACGTGATCGAGGAAGAAATTGGTCCAATGCTCGGAAGTGAGCACGATCAGCGTATCGGTTGCGCTCGCGTCAAGCTCCCGCCGCAGACGCTCGAAGGCGCCATAGATGCGGTCCTTCTGCGGGGCGGGCGCCGCGTCGGCCCAAGCGGTGATGCCCGGCGCATGGCTGGTCGCGCAGGCGAAGGTGATCGGCATCTAGTCTCCGCGGATGGCTTTGAGGTAGTCCGGCTCCGGCATCTTGTGCAGGAGCGTGAATGGCCGCAGCAGCAACCCGTGCACGCCCATGGCGTAGAGGGTGCCGACGTCGCGCTTGAGGAGCGCGTCGCGCTCCGGTGCTGCGAGGTCGTAGCCCGCAGCGAACGTCTCCGCCGACTGGAAGAAGGCCTCCCGGCACGAAGGCTTGCGGTTGACGTCACGGATCAGTTTCTGCAGGGCGTAAAGGCTCATGGGGCCATATTGGCCGCGCCCTCCCGCAGGCGCAAGCGCGCCATGTCCAAGCGCGCCGTTGCGGCGAGCCCGTCCGGGCTTGTCCCGGGCCTCTACGCCTTTATAACAGCGCGGCAAACAACGAAGGGACGAGGCGGGGCATGGCGTCATTGCGTTTGGCAACGTTCAAGGTCAATGGCCGCGTCAGCTACGGCGCGGTGACCGACGGCGGCATCTTCGACCTTGGCCGGCGGCTGGCGAAATACCCGAGCTTGCTCGACGTGTTTCGCGCCGGGGCGATCGGCGAGGCGCGCGCCGCCGCGACCGGGTCGCCGGATCATCAGCTCAAGGACGTCGAGCTGCTGCCGCCGATCCCGGCGCCGGAGAAGATCATCTGCGTCGGCATCAATTATCCGGAGCGCAGCGCTGAATACAAGGATGGCCGCGAGGCGCCCAAGTATCCGAACCTGTTCTGCCGCTTCCCGGGCTCGCTGGTCGGCTCTGGTGTGCCGATCGTGCGGCCGAAGGTCTCCGACAAGTTCGACTACGAGGGCGAGATCGTGATCGTGATGGGCCGGGAAGGGCGTCACATCCCGACCGACAAGGCGCTCTCTTATATCGGCGGCCTCACGCTCGGCAACGAGGGCAGCGTGCGCGACTGGCTGCGCCACGGCACCCTCAATGTCACCCAGGGCAAGAACTTCGACGCCTCCGGCAGCCTCGGGCCCTGGATCGTGCCGGCCGACGACCTCGATCCGGGCAAGCCATTACGGGTGTCGACGCGCGTCAACGGCGAGTTGCGCCAGGAGGACACCACCGATCGCCTGACCTGGGGCTTTGCCTGGCTGATCAACTATATCTCCACCTTCGCGACGTTGCGCCCCGGCGACCTGATCTGGACCGGAACGCCGACCGGCGCCGGCGGCCATCACAAGCCGCCCAAGTGGCTCAAGCCGGGCGACGTGGTCGAGGTCGAGGTGCCGGAGATCGGCGTGCTGCGCAACACGGTTGTGGACGAGGCGTAGCCGGTGAAGCGTCACCGCGCGGCCCAGCGTTGCCCCGCCCCTCATCCTGAGGAGCGCGCGCAACACCGAAGGAGCGATACCGCAGGCCTCAGCTAGCGCGCGTCTCGAAGGATGGGGGCGGCCTCATGCTTCGAGACGCATCGCAGCGCGCCCGAGCTTCGTGGAGGCTCCGAGCGTGTGGTCGCTGCGATGCTCCTCAGCATGAGGCCGAGCCTGTCCCTATTCCCATTCCCGGCTCTGGCGTGCTAACCCACGTCAGTCCTTTGTTATCCGGGGGTTTCTCAGCCAATGGCCAAGTTGCAGCTTACGTTTGCGTCCGCGCTCTATGACCGCATGCAGCCGATCTATACCGGGGAGGTCCCGGTTGACGGCATCGATCTCAACTTCATCCGAATCGAGCAGCCGCGTCCGATCTTCGACCGCATGTCGGGCGGCCAGGAGTTCGACGTCGCCGAATATTCGAGCTCGGAATACGTTCAGCGCTACGCCAACAAGCAGTGCCCGTTCGTCGCCATCCCGGTGTTCCCCTCGCGCTGCTTCCGCCACAGCTTCATCGGCATCAACAAGAAGTCGGGCATCACCAAGCCGAAAGACCTGGAAGGCAAGCGCATCGGGGTCGCGCTCTACACCATGACGGCCGCGATCTTCATCCGCGGCATCCTGCAGCACGATCACGGCGTCGATTTCTCGAACTGCACCTGGGTGCAGGGCGCGATCAACGACAAGGGCGCGCATGGCGCGCCGGTCGTGCTGCCGCTGCTCAAGCCGGTGAAGATCGAGCAGGGTCCGCCCAACAAGTCGCTCGACGACATGATCCAGGAGGGCGTAATCGACGCCACCATCGGCACCAGTATGCCGGAATCGTTCCGCACCAATCCGAACATCGCGCGGCTGTTCCCTGATTTCGTCGAGCGCGAGCGCGATCACTACAAGCGCACCAAGATCTATCCGATCATGCATCTGGTCGCGATCAAGAAGTCGGTCTACGAGAAATATCCGTTCGTGGCGACGAGCCTCTACAATGCGTTCCAGCGCGCCAAGGAGATCGCGCTCGTGCGCATGTATAACCAGCGCGCGCTGCGCTACATGATGCCCTGGCTGCCGCGCGACATCGACGAGATCCATGAGTTCTTCGGCGGCGATCCGTGGCCCTACGGCGTCGAGGAGAACCGCCCGACGCTCGAGGCGCTGGTGCAGTATCTGCAGGATCAGCACCTGACGAACTGGAAGCCGACGCTCGAAGAGCTGTTCGCGCCGGTCTACGGCCTCGAATAATTCCGCCGATCACCGTCATCATCTCAATCCCGCCGGAACCCCTCCCATGGCCAATCTCGACGCACTCATGAAGGACCTCGTCATCGCCAACCGCATCCTTGCCAAGGAGGACGTGGTCGATGCCTACGGTCACATCAGCATCCGCAACCCCGACAACCCGAAGAGCTTCTTCATCTCGCGCTCGCTGGCGCCGGAGCTGATCGAGAAGGGCGACATCGTCGAGCTCGGTCTGGACGGCGAGCCGGTGGGAAACGAGAAGCGCTCGCTCTACCTTGAGCGGTTCATCCACGCGGCGATCTACGAGGCGCGGCCCGACATCAACTCGGTCGTGCACGCGCATGCGGAGGACACGCTGCCGTTCGGCATTGCAGCCGCGACCAAGCTCAAGCCGGTGATCCACTCCGGCAGCTTCATCGGTCCGAACGTGCCGGTGTGGGACATCGCCGACAAGTTCGGCGCCACCAACGTGCTGGTCACCAACATGGCGCAGGGCCGCGATCTCGCCAAGTGCCTCGGCAAGAACAGCGTCGCGCTGATGCGCGGACACGGCTTCGCCTCGGCGGCGCGCTCGCTGATCGAGGTGGTGCGGCTCTCGGTCTATCTGCCGCGCAACGCGCGCGCGCTGATGCGCGCCAAGATGCTGGGCGGCAAGATCAAATACCTGTCGAAGGGCGAGATCGACGCGCGCAACAAGGGCTACAGCCCCTATTCGACCGAGACCTGGCGCGCCTGGGAATACTGGGCCAACAAAGCGGGCGTCGGCAACCTGCTCACGCGCCCGGACGGCCAGCCGGTGCACGGTGGCAAGCACGACCATAAGCACGATCATTAGGGGCGAATAGCGAGTGGCGAATAGCGAATGGGGAGAGAGAGTGACCAGCTGCTTTTCCCTACTCGCTATTCGCTACTCGCGCTCTCTAGTCGCCATTCGCCTGTCCTGAGGAACTCCCTATGAAGCTCGCAAGCTATATCGCCAACGGCAAGCCGGCCTTCGGCGTGGTCGTGGGCGACGGCGTCGTCACCATGAACGATCGCCTCAACGGCCGTTACGCGACCCTGCGCGACGTGATCGCGGCCGGCGCGCTCGACGAGCTGCGCCGCGCCGTGCAAGGCGCGCAGCCGGATCAGACGCTCGCGGGCCTGCAGTATCTTCCGGTAATTCCCAATCCGGAAAAGATCATGTGCGTCGGCATCAATTACAAATCGCATGCCGCCGAGCACGGCACCGAGGCGCCCAAGCTGCCGAACATCTTTCTGCGCTTCGTCAACACGCTAGTGCCGCACGACGGGGCCATGATCCGCCCGAAGGTATCGACCAGTTTTGATTTCGAGGGCGAGCTTGCGCTCGTCATCGGCAAGGCTGGCCGTCACATCAAGCGCGAGAACGCGCTTGAACACATCGCCGGCTACACCTGCTTCTGCGACGCCACGGTGCGCGACTTCACCAAGTATTCGCTCGCTGCCAGCAAGAATTTCATTGGCTCGGGCCCGCTCGGACCCTGGATCGTCACCGCGGATGAAATCCCCGATCCGACCAAGCTGACGCTGGTGACGCGGCTCAACGGCGCCGAAATGCAGCGCTCCGGCACCGACATGCTGATCCACGACATCCCGGCGATCATCGCGTTCTGCTCAATGTTCACGCCGCTCACACCGGGCGACATCATCGCGACCGGCACGCCGGACGGCATCGGGGCCAAGCGCACCCCGCCGGTGTGGATGAAGGCGGGCGACGTGCTGGAAGTGGAAGTGTCCAGCATCGGCACGCTGCGCAACCGCATTGCGGATGAGGCGTAGTTGTTGCTGTCGTCCCGGCCGAGCGCAGCGAGGGCCGGGACCCATAGACACTGCGCCATCGAGAGTCCGCGGAGTATGGGTCCCCGCTTGCGCGGGGACGACAATCGAAAGGTTGCGGCGACAATGACGGAAAACAAAAGCGCCGCCCGAAGGCGGCGCCGAAGCGTTGATCGCGCGTGACGTGACCGTCACTGCACCAGCTGGATCACCTTGCCGTCCTTGGCTTTGCCCTGCGCCCGGTATTGGCCGATGTTCTTCAGCAGCGCCGAGTCCGACACCGTGTAGAGAATGGCGTTGCCCGATCCCGTATTGGTGTGCTGGCGCCACACGAAGTTGGGCACGACCATGATGTCGTTCTCTTCCCAGTCAAAGGTCTGGCCGCCGATATCGGTCTTGCCCTTGCCCCCAATCACCACGATGAACGTGCCGCAGGTCTCGCGCTTGGGCTGGGTCTGCTCGCCGGGGCGGATGAGCTGTGCCTGGTAGTTCAACGTCGGGAACACCGGCTTTCCGGTCACCGGGTTGACCAGTTGCATCTGGATGCCTTCGAACGGATCGCCGACTTCCTTGGCCAGCCGCTCGAGCGCGGTGCGGATCTCGTCGCCGCGATAGTGGATATACGGCGCCGGCTCATTGCCCCAGCCGCGCTGGTGCGAGACGAAGGTCGGAATCAGCCCGCCGTTGCCGTAGAGGCGCTCGGAGTGGCCGTTCTGCATCAGCGTGGCCTGGCTCTTGGTGTTGCTCGCGCCGCCCGGCTTGAACTCCTGGTCCACCCAGGCGCAATCGAGGAACTCCATCAGCGGCCAATCCAGCATGTCGATCCAGATCACCGGCTGGCCGGCCTCGTTGCCATGATCGTGCCAGGTGCCGTTCGGCGTGAGGATGATGTCGCCGCGCGTCGCCTCGCAACGCTCGCCCTCGACGTTGGTGTAGCCGCCCTTTTCGGACAGGATGGTGCGGCTGGCGTTCGGCGAGTGCACATGCGCAGGCGCGATGTCGCCCGGATTGTAGATCGAGATCGCGCAGCGGATCGTGTTGGTCACCTGCAGGCGCCCGTTGAGGCCCGGATTGGTCAGGAGGATGCTCTGGCGGTCGGCGAACTCGATCGGCGGCACATCGGCCTTCGCGGCGATGGTGGAGAGGCGATCGAGATAGGCCTTGTAGTCCTTCCAGCGCCAGCGATAGGGCGCGCTCTTCATCTGGTTCGCCGCGACGCGGCCGCTCGCCATCGAGCCGGTTCCGGTCGCGCCGCCAGTGTCGGTGAACCACGGGCGCTGCGCCGGCGCATTCATCTGGGTCCGGACCCAGATGTGCTCCTTGGAGGCATCCGTGTTGATCTGCTCCATCAACTCGCGCGCCTTGTTCGAAAGCGCCGGACGGGCTGCGGGTTCCTGCAGGGTCATGATCTCCTCCTGATCCGGCGGCGGGCCGCCAATGTTGGCAAAGTGATGAACCGTTAGGGATGCCCTGGTCTCGGGCCGGGGCGCTTCTCTGCCGGGGCGCTTCTCTAATCAGGTATAACGCCCCCGGAATGATTGCAACGGCGTGCCAGAGCCGGGAATCGCAGCACTCATCTGCGGGTTTGGACGGCTTTGGGCGGACCCCAGGGTCGCCGATCACCCTTTCAGGAAATCCGCCACCGCCTTGGTGAAGGCCTGCGGCTGCTCGACGTTGGAGATGTGGCCGGCGCCTTCGAGCTTAACCAGGCGGGCGCCTGGTACGGTGGCATGGATCTGCTCCATGCCGGCGAGCGTCGCGTCCTTGGTGCCCACGATGCACAAGGTCGGACGGGCTATTCCCGGAAGGCCCGGCCGCAGATCGTAGTCCGACAGCGCCTGCGCGCAGCCCGCGAAGCCCTTGTACGGCGTGGTGCGGATCATGCCGCGGATCTTGTCGAGCACTGGCGCCTTGGTGGCGACGAAGTCGGGCGGAAACCAGCGGTTCACCGTTACATCGACCAGCGCCTCCATGCCCTTTTCGGCGCCGAGATCGATGCGCTCCTTCCATTGCTGCGCCGAGGCGGTTGTCGAGGCGGGCCCGCAATCGCACGCGATGATGCGGTCGAAGCGGTCGGCGTGGCGCTGCGCCAGGAACAGCGCCGTCATCCCGCCCATGGAAAGGCCACAGAAATGCGCGCGCTTGATCGGAAGCGCGTCCATCAGGGCGACCACGTCGGCGGTGAGCATGTCGAACGTGTACTTGCCGTCGGGCGCCTGCGTGTCGCCATGGCCGCGCTGGTCGTAGCGCAGGATGCGGAAGCTGTCCTTGAGCCCCGCCACCTGGTCGTCCCACATCGTCAGGTTGGTCATCAGCGAATTGCTGAAGATCAGCCAGGGCGCCCCCTCGCGGCCGTCGATCTGGTAGTTGATGCTGATGCCGTTGGCGTTGACTTGCATGTCACCCCTCAATGAATGGCTTTACTTCTTGAAGAAATCGAGCAGCAGCCGCAGCAGCGTCTTCGGTCCGGTCGTCGGCAGGAAGTGCCCGGCCTCCTCGATCAGCTCGAAGCGCGCGCCGGGAATCTTCTTGGCCAGCTCCTCGGTGCCGGCCGGCGGCCGCACAGTGTCGTGCTTGCCGGCGACCACCATGGTGGGCACGTTGATCTTCGGCAGCATGTAGATCATGTTGGTCATCGCCAGCATGCGGTGGGCGAGCCCGAAGCCGACCGGATCGTTGGCGAGGTAGCGGCCGCGATAGGCCTCGTAGGCTGCGCGCTCGCCGAGGTCGGGCGGATAGGACTTGTCGAGCGTGATGCCCATCACGCCGCGAATGCCGTCGCGCTCGGCGAGATCGGCGCGCTCCTTGAGTGCGCCGGCACGGCTCGGGTCGACGCCGGGCGCCGGATTGCACAGCACGATCGAGGCCACCTGGTCGGGATGGCGCTCGAGGAAGCGCAGCACCTGGGTGCTGGCGGCCGCCACGCACACGAAGTTGTAGGGCGGCTTGAGGTCGAGGTTCTTGAGCACGCCTTCGAGGTCGTCGACCGCGTCGTCGTTGCTGAACTGCGCTCGCACTTTCTCGGACAGGCCGGCGCCGCGCTGGTCGTAGCGCAGCACGCGGAACTGCGCGGCGAGCCCCGGCGCCACGGCGTCCCAGCTGTCCAGCGTGCCGCCCATCTCGTGCAGGAGCACGACCGCGGGGCCGTGATCGCCGGCGAGCTGATAGTGAAGGCTTACTCCGTTGGCGGTCATCCAAGGCAAGGCGGTATCCTCCAGGTTCGCTGCTCGATTAGAGCATGAACCCGCAAAGTGGAAGCCGGAATTCGGAGAAAAAAGCTGATCCGGCGATACAAGAAATGGGGTCCGCTACCGCTTCTTGCCCGTGGAGGTGCCGCCCGGCGCGGGTCCGGTGCGTGCGAAATCGGGGATGCGCGCCAGCGCAGCCTTGAGCGGGTCGGCGGCCCAGGCCCGGGTCATGAAGTCATTGTGCCGCACGTCATCGCCGACAGACAGGAAGGTCACGCTGCCCGGCGTGAGCCGCGTCGGCAGCGCGGTCACAAAGCCGACGCCGCGGTCGGTCAGCAGGCGCTGCAACTCGGCGTGCTCGGTGCGGGCCGTCTTGCCATAGGCGGTGAAAAAGAACGCCGGCGGGCGCTTGGCGAGCCAGTCGGCGAACTTGTCGATCTCCGCGAACAGGCCGTCGAACAGCATGACGCCGTGCACGCGCTGATTGGCACCGCCGACCGCGAGCGCGAAGGCGGCTGGGTTGTAGCCGCCGCTATAGCCCGCGATCACCACCGGGGCCCGTTCGAACGCGGCGCGCGCCTGGGCATCGCCATGCAGCCTGGTCAGCTTCTCGATTGCCTCGTCGAGAAACTTGGCGAATACGCCCGGCTCCCAGAACCGGCCGCTCGATGAATCGAGCGCGTCGACCGCGAATTGCGGCGCGACCAGGACCGCGTTGAGGCCCGACTGCTCGATTTGGCGCGGAATCTCCTGGCGGTTGCGCACGTCGCGCGTGAGCGTCGCCAGATTGCCGTGCAAGAACACCACGATCAGCGTCGGGCGGCGGACGTCGAAGCCGCGCGGGATCGAGAGCAGCACGCGCTTGTCGCTGTAGGTCACGTCCTCCCAGTAGACACCGCCGCGCGGCGCGGTGTGGCCGCGCCGCTCGCCGTTGACCACGTCGAGGAAGGTGATGTTCTTGTCCGGCACCGGCCCGCTGTAGGGAAACGGCGTGACGTCGAATGGCACGAGCTGGGTCTTGGCGGCCGGCATCGGAGCCTGCGCGAATACGGCGGTGGCGAACAGGAATGCGCATGCCGCACCTGCTGCGCGTAGGGTGGGCATAGGCGCGGGCCAAGTCCGCAGGCGTTTCCAATCGCATAGCAAAGCGCCGTGCCCACCTGGACCGTGCTCTACCCGCCAAGCCTTCCGCCAAGTCTGGTGGGCACGGCGCACTATAGGCTCAAGCCGCAGAAGCCGCGGTGCATGCGCCTTTGCCCACCCTACAATGCTCATCATGGCACGGCTGTAGCATGCTCCACTTTCAACGGCAGAAGTACGGCGAAGAACGCCGGGATCGCCACCAGATACGCAACGCCTGCGACCCAGAGCACGGCCGTGAGACCGAACGAGGTCGCCACGATCGGGACCAGCGCGGCACCGATGACCGAGAAGCAGCCGTTGATGCCCCAGGCCCACAGGAACATGTGATGCTTGCCGAGCCGGCCGAGCGTGGTCATCGCGGTCGGCATCGGGAAGCCCATCAGGAAGGCGGGCGGGAACACCAGCACGAAGCAGAGCAGGAGCCGCACCAGATAGGGGAATGTCCCGATCCAGTCGAGCACGCGATCGAGCACGAGCCCGTAGCCGATCAGGATCATGCCGATCGCGACGAACACGATCGGCATAACGCCGCGTGCGCGGTCGAGAAAGCGCTCCGACACGAAGCTGCCCAGGCCTGAGAACACCAGCATGCCGGTGATCAGGATCGAGGCCGAGACGGTGGCATTGCTGAGCGCCAGGATGAACTCGGAGATGAGCCCGACCTCGACCATGATGTAGCCGGCGCCGAGGCAAGCGAAGTAGATGATGGTGCGGAACTTGCCTGGGTTGTGGCTGAAGATCGTGCGCCAGCCGAAGATCACCGGCAGGATCACCAGCGACAGCGAGGTCAGGCACGCAATGGCGAGGGTCGCCCAGATCAGCAGATAGCCCCACTCGTCCTGCAGGAGCTCCAGGCGGTCGGTGACGCGATGCAGGTCGCCGGGCTTCACATAGGCCGCGAAATAGGGGCGGTTGTTGGTGAGGAGGCGCGAGTCGAACACATAGGCGTTGGCGATCTCGTCCCAGCCGCCGTTGATGAGACGGTGCCAGGCTAGCTGTCCCATCGTGGTGGCCGGCACGAGATTCGAAGTCGGCTCGGGCGGCGGAGCGCCTTCCGGCGGCGCGCCGTCGACGGGGGGCTCGGCCGGCTCCGGCTCCTCGCCGTCGGAGAAAATCTGCTTGCGGTAGTCGTCGAGCACGCGCACGGTCTGGGTGTCGTCGTAGGCAAAGCCCTTGTAGTAGATCTCGTCGAACGACATTGAGCGCGTATGCGCGCGCAGCTTATCGATCTCGGCTGCCGTGAAGCCGCCGCGCTTGAACAGCACGGTTGCGGTCGAGAGATAGCTCGAGGCGACGAAAAAGCTGTCCGCCAAACGTTCCGGATCGAGCTCGCGCGCGGCCGCCGCCATCGTGGCGTAGAGCTTGAGCACCGATTTCGGCGGCTCCTCCTTGTTCCACAGCGTCACGGAGAGGATGCCGCCGTCCTTGAGCGCGCGCATATAGCTGAGCATCGCCTCGCGCGTATAGGAGAATTTCTCCACGATCGCGAAGCCGCCGGGGTTCGACAGGCCGGCGGAATCGGCGAGGCTCAGATCGATGATGTCGTAGCGGTTGCTGGTACTGGCGAGGTAGAGCCGGCCGTCATAGTCGATGACGCGGACCTTCGGATTGTTGAGAATGTCGCCGGTGAAATCGCGCAGTCCCTTGTCGGTGCGGAACGCGTTGAGCACCGCCGGATTGCCTTCCGCCACCGTCACCGAATTGGAGCCCGAGCGCAGCGCGACCGAGGTCGAGATGCCGCCGCCGAACTGCACCACGAACGTGTCGGGCCGCTCCTTGACCAGGTACGGATAGACCATCGGCAGAAAGCGGAAATAGACAGTCTCCTCAGGCGGCAGATCGCGGATGATGCCGATCGGGCCGTCGCCGTCGATGTACATGCCGAGATAGGCGTTCGCCGGCATTTTCGGCAGGTTGAACGCGGCGTTGTCGGAAAGCCCCGGCGCGAAATGCAGGTATGAGCTCGCATAGACCTCGAGATAGCCGAACGGCGAGGCGTTCTCGTAGACGCGCTGGCTGTCGGGGAACTTGCGCGCGTAGGCGACGCCCTTGTAGTCGGAGACCGCAAGCTTGCTGACGCCGAGCATCGAGGGCACCGTAAAGTGCGCCGCGATGGTGACGACCGCGAGCGCCGCGAGCGCCGCGATGCGGCCCGGTCGACCGGTCGCTACCAGCCAGAAGGCGCTGCCGACAAGCCAGAGCAGCAACGGCACCACGATGAGATTGTCGGGCACGACGACATACATCGCCAGCAGGAAGGCCAAGCCGCACAGGCCGGCGCCGGTCAGGTCGGCGAAATAGACCCGGCCGAAAATCTTCTGCGCCTTGAGAAAGACAGTGCCGAGGAAGAACGCGCCGGCCAGGAACGGCAGCATGTAGAGCATGAAATTGGCGGCGAGCCGCCATTTCTGCATCGGGTCGGAGACCAGGAAGATGGCATTGAAGGGAAGCTGTTGCGCCAACAGATTGGCCGCCACCGCCAGCGGCCCGAACAGCACGAGCGCGGTCGCGGCGACGCCGCGCCAGTGCCGGTCGAACCATGAGGTGGTGACGCACATGATCGCGCTGGTCAGCCCGAAGCCGAGCATGGCGAGGCTCACCACCAGCGAGCCGAAATGCGACCAGCTGCCGACCGAGAAAATGCGCATGATGCCGATCTGCAGCGCGATCACGGCGCCGGCGACCAGTGCGACGGAGAGATAGAGCGACGACGACGGCGCCAGCGCGCTCGCGGGCGCCGTGCTCGAACTGAATTCTTCGGCAGCTGGCTTGAGACCGACGTCGTTCACCGGCGCGGCATGCCCCGTTGTTGGTGACGCAGCTTAATGAGCACGGCCTCCGACTGCGGCACGGCGGAACTCCCTGTCCCCTGCGGGGCAGGCCGCAGTCGTGGCACGATCGTGCCTTGCTTCCAACTGGTCGAGATCACTTCCTATGCGTACCCTTAATCGCCTCGCCCTCAAGCTTGGTGAACGGGACGAACGGGACCACCCGGCCATTATAGATGTCCGAGCGGGCGATGGTGAAGTTGCCGTCGGGGGCCTGCTCCTTGACCACCCGCAGAATGCGCTGGGCGCCAGGTGGGCCGACTGGTATCACCATGATGCCGCCTGCCTTCAGTTGCTGTAGCAATGCTGGTGGAATGTGGTCGATGCCGCAAGTCACAATGATCTTGTCGAATGGTGCGGCCTCTTCCCAGCCGTAGTAGCCGTCGGCGGGCTTGCTGGTCACCGACTTGAACTCGCTGTAGCCGCGCCCGATCAGGCCGTCGTAGACGCCGCGCGTGCGCTCGGCGAGCGGCTTGATGATCTCGATGGTGAAGACTTGGTCGGTGAGGTTGGCGAGATAGGCCGACTGGTAACCGGAACCGGTGCCGATCTCGAGCACCTTCTCGCCGCGCTTCACATCGATCGCCGAGGTCATGCGGCCGACCACGTGCGGGCCCGAGATGGTGACGCCGAAGCCGATATCGAGGAAGGCGTGATCATAGGCGCGGTTCAGGTTCTGCCGCAGCGCGAACTCCTCGCGCGGCGTGAGCAGGAACGCGCGTCTGTTGGCCTCGTTGGCGAGGTCCTTGTTGGCGATGAGCACCTCATAGCGGGCCCAGCGCTGGACGAGAAAATTCGGGTCCTCGCCGCGGTTCTCGACCATCCACTTGATGAACGCTTCGCGATTGCCGGTCGGCGGGCTCGCCTCCCAGCTGTAGGGCTGCGGGACCGCAGCTTGCGCGTGGCTGGTGAGCGCGGCGCCCGCGAGGGTCGCGGTGCCGAGCAGAAACGTTCTTCGCCGCAAGAGGTATCTCCCTTGAAGACAGGCACCCCTCTGAACGCGGGAGCAATCGATGAGAGGTACGTAATTACGGCAAATAATGGATCATCTGTGAATAGCTCGCCCTCACCGGAACAGCTCGGCGAACACTTTGTCCCAATGTTTCATCGACTTGGCGGTCAGCGCCGGCGTGATCACGGTGCCGGCGAAGCCGCCCGCGGTCGGCACCAGCCCCGGGACCGTAGGCGGAACATCAGGCCGCGCCGGCAGATAGGCGGCTTTCTGGAAAATCTGCTGGCCCTCCTTGGAGGTCATGAACTCGACGAAGAGAAGCCCGGCGTTCGGGTGCGGTGCGTTCTTGGGCAGGCCGACGAGGCCCGGCGTGACGGTCGCGGGCGAGAGCCGCAGCCAGTCGACCGGCGCGCCCTTTTCGGCGCTGATCGCGGCGTGATGGTTGAAGATTTGCAACGCCATCGGGTATTCGCCGGCGATCACCTGATCGAGGATGGCGCGCGCACTGGCATTGAGGACCTTGATGTCCTGGGTGGCGAGCCTGCGCAGATAGGCCATGCCGCGCTCCTCGCCCATGTGGGTGAGCACGTTGCCGATGAAGCCCGGGCCGCCTGAGAGGTCATTCATCTTCCAGGCCATGCGGCCCTTCCAATGCGGCAGGAGGAGGTCGTCGTAGCTCTTCGGCCGCTGGGCCACAGGAACCAGGCTGGTGTTGAAGCCTGGCGTCATCACGAAGAGGTGCGAAGAGACCCAGTAGTGGTCCGGATCGCGATACTGTGCCGGCAGCTCCTCGGCGTTGGCGGCGGTGAATTGCCGGACCGCACCGGCCTCGATCAGCACCTCCATGTTGGAGGTGAGCCCGAACACGTCCGCCATCACGCGGCCGGCGCGATACTCGTTGAGGAGCTTGATGCTGTTCACCTGGCTGTCGCCGCGCGTGAAGGCAACCTTGATGCCGTACTTGGCCTCGAAAGCGGTCGTGAGCGGCCGCACGATCTGATCGATGATGAGATCCGTGTAATACGTGATCTGCCCTTCCTGCTTGGCCTTGGCGATCAGCTCGGGGCTGATGTCGGCGGCGGGTGCGGCGGTGGCAAACATGAGGGCCGCGCAGGCCGCGATGATGAAATGACGTGCGCTCGAGGCCATGATGATCTCCGACAAGACCGAGGTCTCTGTCGTCATGCCCGGGCATAGCGCGTCGAAGACGCGCGTAAACGCGCTATTGGCCCGGGCATCCACGACTTGATGCCTGCGCAAGTCTAAAGACGTGGATGGCCGGGACAAGCCCGGCCATGACGATCGAGGGGTGAGCGCTCGCAATCAGCCCTGTCAATTATCACCCGCGCAGCACCACCAGGGCGTCGAGCGCGACCGCTCCTTGGCCGTCTGGCAGGGCAACGAGCGGATTGATGTCGACGCTTTCGATCTGGTCGCCAAGATCATGCGCAAGCCGCCCGAGTGCGGTCAGGGCGGCGAGCACGCTCGCCTCGTCGCTGGCCGGCGCGCCGCGATAGCCCTTGAGCAGGCGGCCGGCGGTGGTGCGCTCGATCATGGCCTTGGCTTGCCAGGGCGGCAGCGGGACCGCGCCGAAGCTCACGTCCTTGGTCAGCTCGAGGAGCACGCCACCGGTGCCGAACATCAGGACCGGCCCAACTTCGGGATCGCGCTGCACCCCGAGCACGAGCTCGACGCCGCCCGAGATCTGCTGCGCCACCAATGCCTGGGTGAGTTTCGCTCCGGCCTGCGCCTTGGCAAAATTCTGCTCCAGGCGAGCGTAGGCGCTGCGCAACTCGTTCTCGCTCCTGATGCCAAGGATGACGCCGCCGATGTCCGACTTGTGCGTCACCTCCGTGGAGACGAGCTTGAGCACGACCGGATAGCCGATCTCCTTGGCGGCGCTTACCGCGGTGTCGACGCTCCCGACCACCTGCTCGTGCGGCGTCGCGATGCCATAGGCGCGCAGCAGCGCCTTGGAGTCGGCTTCGTTGAGCACAGCGAGGCCGTCGGCCGCGGCCTTGCGGCGCTTGAGGATCGCGGTCACGTCGGGCTTCGCGCTTGGCGCCGACGTCTTGCTCGCAGCCTCGGCCCGCAGTGCGCCATAGCGGCCGGCGCGGCCGACCGCGCGGATCGCCTTGTCGATCTCCTGCAGCACCGGCAGATTCGGCAAGGCGGCGCGGAACTCGCGCGTGTGTTCGGTGAACATGTAGGAGATCATCGAGACGACCGCGATCGGCTTGCCTGCGCGCGCCACCATCTGGTCGACCTGGCGCAGGTTTTCCACTTTGTTGTTGAGCCGCGGCGCCGGTGGCAGCTCCTCCTGCACCAGGAGCACGTCGATGTTGGGATCGGCCAGCATGGTCTCGATGCCTTTGAAATAGGCTTCCGAGCTTGAGAGCGCCGCGAAGCCCGCATCGAGCGGATTGCCGAGCGACGTGCCGACGCCGAGCACCTCGGCCATCTTGGCGTTGGTCTCCGGTAGGAGCGGCGGAAAAGTCAGCCCGTTGCGCTCGGCGGCTTCGAGCAGGAGGCCCTTCATGCCGCCCGAGAACGTCATGGCGCCGAGCCGCGGCCCCTTTGGCGGCTTCGCATGCGTGAAGTACTCGACCGTCTCGACGATCTCGTCGAGGGTGTCGACACGCACGACTCCGATCGTCTCCGCGACCGCGTCGAAGCATTTGAGCGAGCCGGCGAGCGAGCCGGTGTGGGCGAGCGCGGCCTTGCGGCTTTCCTCCGAGCCCCCGATCTTGACGGCGATGACCGGTTTGCCGGCGTCGCGCGCATAGACGCAGGCGCGCCGGAACGCGGCCGGCTGCTTGATCGATTCGATAAAGCACGCAATCGCGCGGATGTCCGGCTCGTCGGCCAGGTAGCGGATATAGTCCGCCATGTTGAGGCCGATCTCGTTGCCGCTGGTCACCGCATAGCCGGCGGTGACGCCGCGCGCGAGCAGCGCGCGGTGGATCGCCATCACGATGCCGCCGCTCTGCCCCACGATCCCGACCGGGCCGCGGTCGAGCGTGGTGATGCGGTCGTCCGGGATGGTCATCATGCGCGAGGGCGCCGCGAGATTGCCCATGCAGTTGGGGCCTGAGACCGCGATGCCGGCGCCTTCGATCGCGCGCTTGAGGTCGGCGGCGAGCGCGCGCCCCTTCGGGTCGCCGCCTTCGCCGAAGCCGCCGGAGAACACGGTGGCGCTGCGCGCCTTGGCCTTGCCGGCCTCGGTGATGGCCTCGACAGCGGCTGAGCCCGGCACGATCACCACCACGTGGTCGGGCGGCTCCGGCAGTTCGCCTAAGCTCGCGTAGCAGATCTGGCCATCCCACACCGTCTTGTTGCGCGGATTGACCGCATAGATCGCGCCCGGGAATTCGAACTTCTTGAGCGAGCGATAGACCCGCTGCGACCAGTTGCCCGGGCGGTCGCTTGCGCCCACGATGGCGATGTTGCGTGGGTTGAACAGCGCGCGCACGCCCGCAACGCGCTGCTCGAGATCGGTTTCCGGCATGTGTTTGCGCCCCTGTTTCTTTCGTTTGTTCTATGGGCAGCGGAAGGGAGTCAAGGGCGCCAGTACCACCAGGCGGGGCTAAGGTTTCCTTGGCGAGACAGCCGCCGCCGTCCTGTGCTTAGCTGCGCCCCGCAACCTGCGCGAGACCTTGAGATGAGCAACATCAACCCCAATCCCTTTACCACGCGTCCTGAGATCGATGGCACCTTCGGGGTTGTCGCCTCGACCCACTGGATCGCGACCGCGGTCGGCATGGGCATTCTGGAGCGTGGCGGCAACGCGTTCGATGCGGCGGTCGCCACCGCCTTCACGCTGCAGGTGGTGGAGCCGCACCTCAACGGCCCCGGCGGCGACGTGCCGGTGATCCTGCACGACGTACGCAAGGGCAAAGACAAGGTCGAGGTGATCTGCGGGCAGGGGCCGGCGCCGGCCGGCGCCACAATCGCGCATTACCGCGGCCTC
>Ga0209683_10000203_pt1 | contig 24114 bp, 23 predicted proteins | sample DOMMetBare2Fresh_FD_187474 | JGI IMG/M metagenome (GOLD analysis project Ga0209683, IMG submission 187474) | Wetland sediment microbial communities from St. Louis River estuary, USA, under dissolved organic matter induced mercury methylation -... | ecosystem: Environmental > Aquatic >... | reverse complement strand
TATTTAAATAATGAATTGGAACCTGCTATCACAGTCAGTGATTTGAAAATGGGTGCCGAGGCCAAAGGCTCGGTCGGGCTTTGGGTAGATGATGGTTCAAATGGGTATTTTTCCAATTTGCAGATAATTTCGTATTAAAAGGTGTCAAACGAAGTGCAAAAGAGGCATATATAGTTCATAAGAGTCTATCTGTACTTTAGGTTTTTTTGGAGAATTTTATATAACTAAAATTGCACTTTTCTTGACACTAATGATTGAAACAGAAATTTAAGAAAGGGTTATAATGTACATATATCACATTAGAAATGCAACATTTGTAATAAATTCAAACGATAAATATATTTTGATTGACCCGATGCTAAGTGGCAAAGGAGAACTGCCACCATTTTCCGTTATACAACATAAAATACAGATGAATCCAACTGTACCTTTGCCAAGTGATGCTGATAGTATTTTAAACAAAACAACCGATTGCCTTATTACTCATTCGCAAACTTTTGGAATAAAAGTGCTACAACACACAGACCATTTAGATAAAAAAGGTGAATTGTTTTTAGTTTCAAAAAATATTCCTATTACCACTATTAAGAAAGATGCCTCTTATCTTAAAAAATACAATTTAAATGTTGTATCTGGTCTTAATTTTTGGACAAAAAATGAATACCTAGAAGGATACATTACAGCAATCCCAGCAAGGCATGGACACGGTTGGATAAATAAGATTATGGCTAATGGTGCTGGATATTTTATTGAGCTTCCAAATGAACCTACTGTGTATATATGTGGAGACACTGTATTGACTGAAGATGTCAAAAGGGCTATTTTGGAACTCAAACCTGATATTGTAGTTGTAGCAGCCGGTAATGCTTCTCTTGATATTGGGAAACCTTTACTAATGAATATGGACGAAATTATTGAACTAATAAGACTTAGTCCGAACATAGTAATTGCCAACCATATGGATTCTCTTAATCACTGCTCAATTTCTCGCAATATGCTAAAAGATAAATTAATGCAGGAAAATCTAATACATAGAGTTTTTATCCCTGACGATGGTGAAAAAATTGAATTTTGATTTTCGGTTACCACACAATTTCGAAAAAATAGCACGCTAAGCTAAATTTACCTGTCTAAGTAGATTGAGATTTAGTAGGCGAAGATGATACTAGACCTCACAATTACAGTAATGGAATGACTCCACCTTTGTAGACACAATTTAATTCTGCAAAGCCATTTTTATAAAAAACAATATGGGTCTGAGTTAAACTTTTAACTTTTTATAGGTTAGTTTAAGAAAACAATGGCATGAAAAACAATTAGATTCAAGCCAAAGAGTAATATGGGGGGTAAACTTTTAACTCCTAAATTAACACTTTGTTTCACCAAAAACAGTTAACCCGTCAGAACTTAACATCCAACGGGTCAACGGGTTAACATTTCTAATAAAAAACTTCCCTATTTTAACTACGCATACAGTCTATCAATTCCACTATCAATTTTAGCTACATCCATCAGTCCATTCTTCACATAGTAATCCATTGTAGTCGAGAGCTTAGTATGCCCCAAATACTTCTGCGCAAGTGTGATAGGCATGTTGTTCTCAACAACTGAACTTGCAAAGCTGTGACGTGTAGCATAGAGGGTTTTATAAGTGATATTTAAATGCTCTAAAAGGGGCTTTAAATACGTTTTAACGATTGGACGTGACTCGAAGTATGGTTGAAGCGTATTTTCATTGGGAAATACCCATAGAGAACTCTTTGCAGTTTGACTGTGAATGTGTAAAGCCTCTTTAACAGGCGCAGGCATGTAAACGGTATTGACAATGTTCGTCTTAGTGGATTTTAACTTGCCATGTCTTTGACTGCGTTGTATGGTGATCGTGTTGTATGGTGATCGTGTTGTTCTCAAAGTCAATATCACCCCACTGTAAAGCCAAAGCTTCACCCGTTCTAAGTCCTGTGTTAAACGATAACGTAAGGAATGCTTTGAACCACCCTGTGGCATTTTCAAGAATTCTCTGCACTTCATCTTTGCTGTAGTATTTCTGTGAAGAATCGCTTTTGCTCTTACTGAACTGCTTTGACTTCTTATCAACAAGTGTCAATGGGTTTTTATCGATCATCTCATTGACAAGGGCATAGTTCCAAATGAAGTTAAACGTTCGGTAGTATTTGTTAAAGCGAGACTTGCTTAACTGATTGGATTCAATCAAGAGGTGTTTTAAGTTTTAATTCGCAATTTTTCTGCATTATAAACTGGCGACTTCTGCGCTTCGCTTGACACCTCGTGTTGGTTTGACTGAAAAAGCCCAAAATTCAAGCCAATATTTTGTACTTCATGTGACAATAGATTTTTATTCAATCATCGCATCAAATTCTTTCACTTTATCCAGTGCTTTCATCGCAGAAGTTTTTGCGTTTTCGCTTAAGCCTTCACTAAAATGCAGGACATTTTCGAGCAACACACAAATGCCTAAAAAGATGGTTTTAGTACAAATCTCTCTGAGGCAGCTCATGAGAATGGGGGTAGGGATGTTGTGTGTAGAGTAGATGTAAGTGCGTTCATCACTGAGGTCTAAAAACTCTATCTTGTCCTCTTTAAAGCCACTCATCGCATCGACGACAACAATGACATCTGGTTCGTAAGCACGTAAAGAGCCAAATTCATTTTCAGGGGTATCGTAGCCAAAAAAGACTCTCCATTCGGGTAAGTGTTCCTCTACCAGTCGTCCTACTACGATGGCAACACCATCATCTCCTCTAAGTTCATTACCCACACACAACAACGCTTTTTTCACCCAAATCCCCTTTTATTTATGTCTGTTTAAAATCTTTTCTTAGTACCAAATAGCCTTCATTTAAGCCAGCCAATATCGCTTTAAAGGGACATTCCATCATCTCTGGTAAAAGCTTGGTAGCGTGTTCAGGAAAGATTTCTATTTCAAAATATTGACTCAAATTTCCAATTTTAAATTTCAGATACTCTCCACCATGGTCTAAAATCTGTTTAAATTCATCTTCGTTGATTTCTAAAATTTTCTCGCTAAAATCAATCGTTCCAACGCCATGCCCTATGCAGGTCGAGAAGATTTTGATTTGATCCACTCTAGCATCACCTGATTTTGCGCCATCAAGATGCCTTTTGGTGAGCTTGTAAACTTCTACCATTTATTGCCCCCATTCCACTCTGTGAAGGCTGACTTTATCTTCTTCTGAACATGGAACATATTGGGTATAAATTTCGTTATGGAGTATTCCTAAACACTCTGCATAGCGTGGATCAACTTCTGTTTTCATCGCTTCAGTGATAGCGGTTTTAGTCGCTTTTGTATCTTTGACGTTACCACTTTTCACAAGCGCATCAATATATTTGTCGAAGAGTTTACGTCCAAATACATAACTCATAAGCCTTTTTGCATGAACAAGCAAATCTCTCTCAAAAAGAGTATTGCCAAGGACAGAGTCTTTGACCATTGGTGGCATTTCGTTATCGTCCTCAAAACTCACTTTTTGGAGTTTTTGATCTAAGACGCCAAGGGCAGTTGTAAGCCCATAAATGATACTTGCAGGATGTGGAGGACAACCTGGAATATAAACGTCTACTGGTATGATTTTATCGATTCCACTTAGTACGCTATACGCATCGTAAAAAATACCACCCGATGCTCCACACGCACCAAGGGCTACAACAATCTTAGGATCGGGCGTTGCTTCGTAAGCACGAAGAAGTGGATAGTACATCTGACGTGTCACAGGACCTGTGCAGAGTAAAATATCGGCGTGACGTGGGTTTGCAACCAGCTTAAAACCAAATCGCTCAGGATCCCATAACGGTGTGATAGCCGCGAAAATCTCAATTTCACAGCCATTGCAACTTCCGCAGTCAACGCGAAAAACACTAAAACTTCTGCCTATATGCTTTAAAAGCTCAAGTTTTTCCTCTAAAGAATTGGCTAGTTCGATTTCTGTTGGCATTTCATATGTTTTCATTCTATCACCATCTCTTTGCCACTGGTAAAGGTTGCTACCGTAGCAGTTTTTTTACATGTTGGACACATACAAAGATAATTTTTAGCCTCTTCAAGCCTTTTTTCACTGACATTTGCTTTGCTTAAGCACTCAAAACTATACTTAATAAGTCTTTTTGCACCAAAGGGTTTGCCACACTCTGTACAATACTGACTATCAAGTTCGCCTCTTTGGATGAGAGCTGATTTATCAAATTTAACAGCGAGTTCAAACTCTTCGCTTAATTTGATGGCTCCCGTTGGGCAGACTTCATCGCATCTACCACAAAAGATACAACGCCCACAGTCAAACTCCCAAACGAGTTTACTTTTATCATCGTTAAAGACAACCGTGATGGCATTGGAAGGACATGCTATACCACACGCCGCACAACCTATACACAGATCATACACGTAAGCAGGTTTACCACGAAAATTCGCTGCAACATTATAAGGCTCAAACGGGTACTTATGGGTAATTTCGCCGTATTTTTTACTGATATCAAGAAGTTTCATCATCGCAGACTCCTCATCGGACTGTTTTTGAGTGTTTTAGAAAAATCTTTTAAATCTTTATTTGTCAAAATTTTACTCTTTTTGCTGTTGATGTCAACAACGGTGATACGCTCTGTACATGAGTAGCAAGGATCTAAGCTACAAACGATAAGTGCCGCATCGGCAATGGTGTTACCACGGAACTGAAAACGAAGGCTTGGCCAGTTGTTGTAGGTAGCGGCGCGACATCTCCATCTAAAGACTTTTTGAGCACTACCTTGCATAATCCAGTGGACATTTTCTCCCCTTGGTGCTTCAACATACGCTAAAGCGAAGTCTTCAGGTTTAACGTGGAATTTTGGGTCGACAATGATCGCCGTTTGAGGCATAAGCTCAAAACATTGACGAATGATAGAAACAGAGCTTTTAAGTTCCATATAACGAACCATCTCACGCGCGAAAACATCACCACCTTCTACAACGGAGACATTAAATTCGATCTGTTTAAAAAAGTCGTACGGATGGTCATAGCGTGTATCGCGTTTGATGCCACTTCCCCTAATATTAGGACCCACAGCAGAGAAATCACGGGCAACTTGTTTGTCAAGAATACCCACGCCCTTCCAGCGTTTCATTTGGCGTTGATCATCCATAACAGCATCCCATACTTCATCGACTTGTGTTTCGATGATTTGTAAGATGCGTAAACTCTCTTTGATCTCAATACCTGTGATATCGCGTCTAAGTCCACCCATAACAACGTTACCATAGGTTTTGCGTCCACCCGTAACGAGTTCAGCGAGTTTCATAGAGTATTCACGGATTCTAAAGATATGCATGAAGGCATTGTAGTTACCTGTCACTTCACAGGCAAGCCCGATATTGAGCAAATGGCTGTGGAGACGTTCAATTTCCGAACAGATAATACGAATGGCTTGCGCACGAGCAGGAATCTCTAAATTGATCGCTTTTTCTGCTGCTTCAATACATGCGATTGCATGGGCATAACCGCAAATACCACACACACGTTCTGCTAAATAGCCCATTTGATCGTAGTTCATACGGTTTTCAGCGAGCTTTTCCATACCTCTGTGTTGATAAAAAAGTCTGTAATCTGCATCGACAATGGTATCGCCATCGCAAAAGAGTCTAAAGTGTCCTGGCTCATCGGCTGTGATATGCAAAGGTCCTAGAGGAACATCAATAATTCCAGCGCCTTCAGGTTTTAAAAATTCATATTCTGGCTCATCATAATGCGTGCGCATATCAGGGCGATAACGGTAGTCCATCGCATCTTTTCGAAGCGGGAAGAGATCTTTGGGCCAATCATCACTTAAAACCAGTCGTCTTTTATCCGGTAAGCCCTCTGCTACGAGTCCAAACATGTCGTACGCTTCTCTTTCATACCATACACATGCTGGAACCAACGGTGTTACCGATGGATACGTGAGACTGTCTGGAGAGATAAGTACTTTAACCGTGACAAAGCACTTTTCATCTTGCGCTATCTCATCACCCTCAAACATCTTGCCACCCTCCATAGAGAGTGCGTAGTATAGGGCATAATGTTTGTTGATACTTCGCTCATCATTGGCAATCATCGTTGAGAGGTAGCCACCCATATCGTAATACAAAAAGCGAACCGCTTCAGGAAGGTCATTGAGCTCAACCAACGCAGTGACTTGATCTTCACATTGCCTTGTGACTTCTAAAATTTTAATTTTAGTCGCGAGTGCTTCTATAAATTTATCGCATTTCATTGGGAGTCCTATTTTTTAATTATGGTTTTAACGCTCTCATCAAGGAGAAACGTAAACGAATCAAACTGCCACACACCAAACGCTACAATCAAAATAGCCAAGGCAATAAGTGGAAAGTTTTCGCTGAACTTCATCTCACTGTTATGCTCCACTTTGCCTTCTACTTTACCAAAGGTTGCCAAGAAGAAGTGCGAAAAGTCGGCAATAAAAATGATGGCTAAGGCGACGGCAAAAATAGCCATTAATATGTACGAACCATCAATGGCTGCGGCTTTAAAGATGAGAAATTCACTCACAAAAATCGCAAAACCTGGAACACCGACCAAGGAACAGATGGCAATACCAAACAGTACAGCTGTAAGCGGTGCAATACGGATCATGCCACCCATTTTGGTCATATCTTTGGTTCCGTAGATTTTGGCGATATTTCCTGTTGAACAAAAGGCTAATGCTTTCGTAAAGGAGTGCGCCGCACAGTGGAAAAGAGCTGCAAAAAGCCCAATAGCGCCACCCACACCCAGTCCAAAGGCGATAACACCCATGTGAGCGATGGAGTGATATGCAAACATACGCTTAACATTGTGCTGACGAATCAAGAAAAAGGCAGAGACAAAAAGGGTTAATGTACCGCTGAGAATCATCACCGATTGTACAAAGTCAAAACCAACGCCATTGGCGACGATAGCGTAGTAGCGGATAAGTCCTAGCATGGCACATTTAAGAAGAATGCCTGAAAGTAGGGCAGAAGTAGGTGCTGGTCCTTCGGCATGAACATCGGGTAGCCATGTATGGGTAGGAGCAAGTCCTGCTTTGGTTCCAAACCCAATCAAGGCAAAGATAAAGACAAGTTTTAGCGCCATAGGATCTAATTGGGCTGCATTGGCAAGAAGATTGGAGTAGAGCATCGCTTCACCATCGATTTTACCGTTTGCCGCAGAGTACAGTAAGATGGTTGCATACAGTGCAAACGCTAAGCCAATACTACACAAGACGATGTATTTGTAACCACTTTCGGTAGATTTTTGATCTTTTTTAACTGCAACAAGAAAAACAGATGCAAGTGTCGTTGCCTCAATAGCTGCCCACATAAAGGCGATGTTATTACACAAGACACTTAAGCTCATGGTCCATGTAAAGATGAAGCTGAGCGCAAAGTAGTTTTTGACCTCTTTAAGGCTGATATGCCCATCTTCGAGTTCCCATTTCATATACGTAGTCGCATAGATATTGACCAGTAACCCAGTAATAGCAATCAGTGATAAAAAGATAGCTCCTAACGAATCCAAGAAAATAAAGTTATGAAAAAGGGAGAGTTCAGCTCCATTCACAACGTCACGCACTGCTGAGAGTAAGAGTGCTGAGACCATAATGCTTAATAGAATGTGTAGTTTTTGTATGAATTTAAAATTCAGTGGCATCATAAACATGAGCACGCCAAAAACAAAAGGTATGATGAGTATTAATAATAAAATGTCCATGTTAGCCCCTTAAATTAACCGCTTTAGATGTATTAAGACTTCCATATGAGGCGTAAAATCGTTTCGCCAAAATACTCATAATAATCACCGCAAAAATCGCGTCTGTCAAAATACCCACTTCAACCAGTTCATGAGACGTATACGCCATAAGCGCTAGGCTTAAATGTATACCATTTTCAAACAGACAGTAAGAGAGAATCTGTTTTAGAAATGAAGTTCTCAAAATAAAGCCAAAAATTCCCATCATAAAGATAAATGAAGCGGCAAAAAGCGGCAACGCATCTTTAAAAATTGAGAAGTGAATAAATACCTTATAAAACATCATCGCAACTGCGAGTGAAAAACTAAGCGCAACAACGGGCGATATAAAAAAACCACCTACTGGCTCATCTTCAACCACAACACCCAATTTTTTGACAAGATTGAGTAAATAAAGAGGTACAAAGACCACTTTGATGACAAAGGCTGTGATGGACCATACCAGTAGTTCGTGTGAACCATATTTAATATATAAGGCCAAAAAGATCGTGACCAATAAAAGCGTTTGCAAGGCATACGCTATAATGCTATGACGGTATTGTCTTAATCCAAATACCGCAAAACTTGTTCCCATCATTAAAACCGTCAAAATATCAATAATATTTGCCATAGTTATATTCCCATAATATAGAGTGCTAATGAGGTACATGAAATCGCAAGTGCAAAGAGCATCGTTCTTTTCATCCCTTTATTGATCGTAAACCTTGGTCCAAAGTTATCGATAAAAACGCCCATGACATAAAGAAAGCCTATCTCTGCCAAGAAAATGATGAGTGATAAAATTGGATTATCGACAAGACCCGCCCATGGCATAAAAACGACGAGGAAAAATCCTAACATCGTAAATTGTTTGAGCAGTATCGCTATATCGATTATCGCCAAATCTTTACCACAAAACTCGCCTAAAACACCTTCTTGCAACTCTTGTTCTGCTTCTGCTAAGTCATAGGGTTTTCTACCCGTTTCAACATACATGACCCACAAGAATGCAGTAGATGCAATCGCATAGGAAGGAAAGGCATAACCGTAACTGCCATCAAGTATTAACGAAGAGATAAAAGGTAAACTTGTACTTCCAGCGCCCATCATGACAACGATGAGACAAATCACAGCAACCTCTTCGGTATAAAAGCCGATGGTTCCTTCTCTGCTAGCACTTATACCTGCATAGGGGTTGGCAGTATCAAAACCAGCAACAATAAAAATAAACCTAAAAAGCGCGCCCAAATAGAGTAAAACAAAGATGTCCGAAAATTGTGTTAAAGCAAAAGAATCCGCACCATACGTAATGGGTAAAGCACAGAACATCGCTGCGGCACTGATAAAGAGCAAGTAAGGTGAAATTTGATAAATATAACTTGCACTGTATGATTTGGTTCTTCCTCTTTTTAACAATTTATAAATGTCATAATAGGTTTGAAAAATGCTCGGTCCAATTCTTGATTGAAATTTAGCTCTTAGCTTTCTTGAAATTCCATCAAAGAGAGGAGCAACTAATATAGCTGAAACAAGTTGTAATAGTAGATAAAAAAAGTCCATTTCTTCTCCCTTTTATAGATAGTAATAACCAAAGATGAGTACCAAGCAAAGATAAATCAAGATATAACCCGCATACAGATTGGTTCTACCATTTTGAAAGATACCAATTTTATCTGCGATCACCATGACGTAATGAATAACGGGCGCATAAAGCTTATCCCAAAAGAAATCATGTGTTTTATGTTTGTAGACTGCTTTTGAAAAGTAGCCATCAATCTTAATCTCTTGTTCGTATTTCAAAATAAAACTAAGGGCTTTTTTAATGTCCCCTGTAAAGGAGTTTGAACCGATTTGCATACTTTTGTTGTAAATAAAACCGCACGCCCATGGTTCAGTAACTCTCACGTCTTTATTGTTTGCTTTTAAAATGTAAACAAATACGAAAGGCAGGATGGCACAAAGAAACATGACCATCACAATGATAGGCATGGAGATTAATTCATATGAACTCACGTTGGTCTGTGGTATCAATGTCAGAACAATCTTTGAGAGCATGTCGACGATGTTATTCATAAAAAGACCTATTCCTACACAGAAACTTGCCAATAAACCTAATGGTAAAAGTCTTATAAAGGAGACTTCTTTAGCCTCTTCGACACTTTTGGTATCACGTGCCACGCCTAGAAAAACGGCACCGTATATTTTTGAAAATGCCATGATTGCCATTGCTCCCGTAATGGAAAGAGCGATGATGGCAAGAGAAAAGAAAAATCGTGATGCAGCACCTTCTTCCATGCCACCCATAACCATTGTTTTATAGATGATCCATTCACTTGCAAAGCCATTGAGTGGAGGTAAAGCACAGATGGAGAGTGCTGCAACAAAAAAGATGATGGAGGTGATAGGCATCTTTTTATGCAAGCCACCTAGAAGATCCATGTTGCGTGTTTTTGTTGCGGTGAAGATGTTGCCACTGAGCATAAAGAGGAGTGATTTGAAAACTGCATGGTTTAAAATATGGAAGAAGGCAGCGATAAAGCCTAGTAAGGCAATCATAGGTGAATTGGTTCCCAGTCCGTAAAAAGCACCACCCAGTCCTAAGAAGATAATGCCTACGTTTTCACAGGAACTGTACGCAATGGACGCTTTGTAATCGTTGGAAACGAGGGAATAAATAATCCCAAAAACACAGCTTAATGCACCAACAAAAAGGAGTATATAGCCAAATTGAACAAACTGTGGCAAGAGGAGTGCAAATTTTATAAAAGCAAAGAGTGCCACTTTGATCATAACGCCGCTCATCAGTGCTGAAGCGTTTGAAGGGGATTGACAGTAGGCGAGTGGCAACCAGACATGGAAAGGAAACATACCCGCTTTTGAGCCAAAGCCTACAAGGAGGAGGACAAAAAGAGTAAGGCTTGTGCCAAATCCCATGTTAAGTTCATCAAACGCGCTAAACTCAAAACCACCTGCTATGCTTGCCATAATTAAAAGAGCAACCATTAAACACGATGCCCCGATTTGGGCAATTCCCAAATAAATCATAACGTTTTTGCCCGCACCTTCACCATCATTGATTAAAATGAGAAATGCGGAGATCAGTGTCATCATCTCCCATAAAAGCATAAAAGAGAAGACATTATCACTTGCAATGACTAAGAGCATGGAGAGAATAAAAGCATTAAAGAGCGAAGCAAAAACCGCTAAATTGGCTTTTTTCTCATAAAACATTGCATAATCAAAGCTAAAAAGTGAAACTGCAAAAGCAATTAAACTCACTAAAAAGCTAAAAAACATTCCCAGTGTATCAAGTCTAAAAAGAGGTGAACTGATAAAATTTCCCGGTAATTGCCATGTCAATGTATTTCCCAGATTAGAAAAGAAAAATATCGCTGCATAAAGCGAAATGACACTGGCTAAACCAAAGCCTATCTTTTGGGCAAGAAGGGGTTTTTTATAGAGAACAAGGGAAAGTAGGGAGGTTAACAAAAATAGAGTGTATATGGTTTGCATCATGCTTCCTCTGTGTTGGTTTCTGCTGTTTCAGTTGGGGCTGGTTTTGGTTCTTTTGGTTTCTTAACTTCAGGAGCAGGAATGTTTGTAAATGTAAGGTCAGGTAAGATGGCTTTTAAAAATGGTGCCATATCGCCTTTGATTTTTTTACCAAATTTGCACTCAACAAGCACAGGATCAATCATCACCAATGCTCCTGTTGGGCAAACACCAACACACGCAGGACCGCTTTCGATTCCATCGCACATATCACATTTAATAGCGATGCTTTTAAGCCCGCTGATACAACCTGCTTCCAAGTGGCGTTCTACTTCATCTATAATGGAAGGAGGGAATTCAGCATCGATGTTTATTGCCCCATAAGGACAGGCAATCGTACAGAGTTTACAGCCGATACAGATCTCTTCACAAAGCTCAACACAGGCATTGGCGATACGAAGGGCACCCGTTGGGCAGACATTGGCACATGGAGCATCATCACATTGACGACACTGGTTAGGCATTTTACCACTCTCTAACGTGAGAACATCCAGTCTTTTTTTGGAGAGTTTACCACGCATGTAGGCATGTTTAACACATGTTTTCATACAGGCATTACAAGCGATGCAAAGGTCTGGATTGGTAATGACGAATTTATGAACTTTTGACATAGACTATCCTCTATGGTTTGTATAGTTTCATTGTATCAAAATTGCTAGAACTCATTTCAAAAAGTTAAGAACGAATACGCTTTTTGACTCTGATAGAGAAATGATACTCCATCAATATGATGACGAAATGATACTACACCTTTATAGCATGAATATAGCATTAATTTATAGTTTTCTTTTGTTATAAAGGTTATTAATAATATTTAGAAAATTTTAAATTAAGAAAGAATAATGGTATGGAGGCTATGAAATAAATGCTATTTTCATGCTACAGATTTTACCTATAATGACAAAATAAAGATGAAGAATTAGGGTTCTTTTAAGCCTAAAAGTAACCGATACGACCCTGGTGTCCCTGGCGGTAAAAGCGCTACTCTATCGCCCTCTTGTAAAAGCGTCTCTTTGGGACGTACGGTATGGTTAATGAAAACAGCTTCAACCTCTTGAGGTTCAAGCCCTAAAAAGCTCACCAGTTGATGCACATTTGTTCCCTCAGGAATACTCATTTGTGCATCAAGATATGCAAACTGGTTGGCTTTGAGTTTTTCGCGTAAAAAAGAGAAAGCATTCAGTATAATAAGCATGAAAACTCCTTTACGAAATTATAACGAAAGAATGAAACGATGAAACAATTAGACTTTATCAAAGCGCATCTTGATGAGGAATTTCTCTCATTAAAAACTACGTTTCAAGCGATGGAACTTTTCACGTGTACGTTTAAAGAGATAGAATCTTTGGCGCTTCAAAATGGTATTTTGCCATTGCGATACAAGCGAAATCAGAAGACTATTTCTACCCAAGAGCAATACACCTTGTTTCAATCGCACGTTGTGATTGTCGGATGTGGCGGCTTAGGCGGTTTTGTGGCTGAAATGCTTACGCGCATTGGTGTTGGACATCTTACCCTCATAGATGGGGATGTTTTTGAGGAGCATAATCTCAATCGTCAGAATTTTTCTTCCATCCACACCTTAGGACGAAAAAAAGCAGACGTGCTTGCCGAAAAACTTCGAGAGATCAATCCTGCTTTAGAGGTAAAAAGCCTTTCTCTGTTTTTATCACTTCCAAAGGATGAATCTCTCCTCGAAGAGGCGCATCTCATCGTCGATGCTTTGGACAATCCAACCATGAAATGTGCACTTGCCTCATGGGCAAAAGAGCATGAAAAACCCTTTGTTCATGGCGCAATTGCAGGCTACTATGCGCAGTTTTCAAGTTGCAGTACATTGGAAAACCTCTACCGTACACAAGGCGATGGTGCTGAAAAAACATCGGGCAACCCCTCATTTACAGTCTGTTTCGCTGCTTCCATTCAAAGTGCTGAAGTGGTGAAATTACTGTTAGGAAAACCGCATCTTACGCAGTCTCTTATGGGCGATTTATGGGAGTATGAGCTAACACTTATCTAATAGATAGATGAAAATCTGACTCATTTTTTTTCTTTTTTCGTCAATACCTCGTAAAAAATACCTCAATGTAACGCATTTACAACATACATTTGCTATTCTATTCTCAGTAGAATAGCTTTAGCGTGGAGGATTGATTGTGGCGATTTTAAAGAAAAACATATGGCTTCTTTTTTACGTATTGGCAATATTCTTTTTCGTACTATTTGCAACATTGTCTTACTTTAGTTGGAAAAATGTTTACAATGACTATGAACTAACACAAGAAAATATGGTTAAACTCATCGCTGACTCTACACGCTCACTCTTTAAAACACAAGAAACGATTCTTAATGTTGTCGGCAATCGTTTTTTAGAAGATGAAAACTACAAAAATAATCCCAGTGCTATGACAACCCTCAATGCTACGCTTATAGACAATCCTTCTATCGATGCTATCGCTCTTGTACTGCCAAGTGGTGCTATGACCTTTGTCAGCGGTGGTTATGATGTAACAAAATTCCCCAATCTTTTAGAACAAGAAAGCAGTAGAGACTCTTTTCTTGCAACGCTTAAAAGCACTAAAATGGTCTTTGGTCGTACCTATTATTTTAAACCGATTCAACAGTGGATAACCCCTATTCGTAAAGCAATTAGAGATCAAAATGGTAACATTGTGACGATTATTACGGCTGCGCTTAGGGTCAAGGATTCTTTTGGAAGTTTTGGTGTGAATTCAGATAAAAACCATAAACACAGTATTTCGATTGTTCGAGATGAAGATTTCTATTTTCAATATATTTCAGGGACTGAAACGGACAATTACACGAGGTATTTAACCCCAATGTCGCATCAAGAAAAAGAGATGATTGCTCAAGCGGTATGGGACACACACTCTTTTACGATGGATGAATTTCGTAAAAATGGAAGTGTTATCTCCTTTCTTTACACAGATGTTGATACTAAAACATATCTTTTTTCACTCCAATATGAGGAGACTTACAAATTATGGATTAGCGTTCGCATTCCTTTAGAAATCATTACAAACGATTTTTTAGACAGGTTTCGTATCTACTCTGCCATTTTTGTGTTGATTGCACTTGTTTTCTTTTTTCTTTTCAGAACAATCGCGAAAGCAGAAGCAAAGCGTCATGCTGATTTGATGTTTCAAGCAACCCATGACCAACTCACAGCCCTTCCAAATCGAAGCTATCTCCAAAAAAACATTGGTGATTGGCTTTATAAAGATGCTCCATTTTTTAGCATCCTTTATGTTGATATGGACCATTTTAAAAATATCAATGACAATTTTGGTCACCAATACGGTGATTATCTTTTAGTCGAACTGGCAAAAAGGCTTACCTCTGTCATACCTTCTGATGCAACTGCCATAAGGCATGGCGGTGATGAGTTTGTTATTTTTGCTCATTTAATACACGATGATGCGCTTTTAGATCTTGCCAATACGATTATTGAGACCATTTCCAAACCCTATTCGATCAATAGATTGACGCTGAATGTGGGTGCGAGTATTGGTATTGCAAAATACCCAGATCATGGCGAAACGCTCGATATGCTTTTGCGTGCGGCAGATATAGCAATGTATGAATCAAAAAAGGTGAGAAACAATGCTCAAATTTTTGTGGACGCTATGCAAGAGGGCTACCTTAAAAGTGTTAAAATAGAACATGAACTGAGAAAAGCTATCGAAAATGATGAACTGTTTATGGTGTACCAGCCTCAAATGAATAATTTGGGGCAGATTCATGGTATAGAAGCTTTGGTACGTTGGAACAATGCCTCACTAGGTGTTGTTCCACCCGATCAATTTATCCCTGTTGCTGAAATGTCAGGACAAATGGTCAAAATGGGGCATTTTATTATTGATCGTACGCTCAAAGAGATTAAAGAGGTTCAAACAACGCTAGGCGTAACGTTTCAAACTTCCATTAATATTTCCATACGCCAGTTTATGGAAGGTGGATTTTTAGAGCAGCTTTTAGAAATAATAGATGAGATGAAAATGAATCAAATTTCCATTACAATTGAAATCACCGAAAATCTTTTTATTGAAGATATTGACTATATCTTGCCTCTTTTGCATGAGATACGAAAGTGTGGTATTCAAATTTCTATGGATGATTTTGGCACAGGGTATTCTTCGTTAAGTATGCTCAGAAGACTTCCGATTGATGAGCTCAAAATTGATAAAAGTTTTATCGACACGATTGGGGAAGATGAATCTGCCCAAAGAATGGTTCAGAACATTATAGCCATTGGTAAAAATTTCAATATGCATGTCTTAGCCGAAGGCGTTGAAACGAAGGAGCAAAGAGAGCTACTGCGCTTGTTTGGATGCGATAGATTTCAAGGGTACTATTTTTCAAAACCCTTACTCAAAGCAGACCTTATAACTTTTTTTCAACAACATTAAACATTAGGGTAAGTGCATCGTTTTGAGATAATCGCCTATCAAAGGGATGGCGTCTTTTTTACATACCAAATGGGTCTCCAAGTCATATTCATTCAATGGTAGTTTGGTTAAGATGAGGTCATTCGTATAGTGGTATTTATCGACAATGATTTTTGACAAAAAAGCCCTTCCCATTCCTGCTTTGACACAGCCCAACATCACTTCATAATTCTCTAAAATAATCGTTGTGTACTCTTTATGTCCTAACGCTTCCCAGTACTGTTTAAAAAAGTTTAAATGCGTACTCTTTTCACGATAGCCTATAATACACTCTTTGCTCTGTTTATGTTTGGATTCGACCATGTAGAGGTCATCGTTGTAGGTGTTTAAGACGACAATGTCTTTATGATGGGGATTGCCCGTAATAAAGGCGATATCAATTTTGTAGTCCAACAGTGCATCAATCACTTGGGGAGTTCCATTGGCAAAAAGTTCTAGTTGGGTCGCAGGATAATCAACGGAAAGCTTTTCGATAAAGGGCAAGAGGCGAATAATCGCATTAGCTTGACTGGTTCCAACGCGTAAAAGTGTCTGCTCTGAGATATTTTTCATTTTTAAAATGGTCTCTTCTACTTTTGTAACAATCTCAAGCGCATAAGGATAAAGTTTTTCGCCTTCATAGGTCAAAATAACACCTTTAGGAACACGATGAAAGAGAGGATACCCCAACTTCTTTTCCAGTTGTTTGATGCGAAGTGTGACATTTGACTGCGTAAAACAGAGCTCTTGTGCCGCCAATGAGATGCTTTGGTGTTTGGCAACAGCCACAAAAATCTTGAGTAGCGATGAATCCATATTGCTCTCCTTTATATTTCATATAATTATCTATTATTTGCTTTTATATAACTATTTGCAATACAATAACCAAAAGTCATTTGAAAGCAACTGAAAAGAGGAGATGCATCATGCACGCCATTGAAAAACTATTAGCCAAAAAAGCAGGAAAGATGTCGGTACAAACAGGTGAGATTATCAACTGTGCGATTGATATGGCTGGTATTAACGATCTGTATTTACAAACGATTCGCTCTTTTCATGAAATGGGTGGCGTTAAAGTGCATGATCCAAGCAAAGTCATTATGTTTTTAGACCATTACGCACCTGCTTCAACCATTATGCAAGCCCAAAATCAAAAGCAGTTTCGAGAATTTTGTTGGGATCAAGGGATTGATCTTTTGATGGATATTGACCAAGGGGTGTGCCATCAAGTCTTAGCCGATAAAGGCTTAGCGTATCCTGGAGAAATCGTCGTCATTACAGACTCACATACAACCACACATGGTGCTTTTGGCGCTTTTGGAACGGGTGTTGGAGCAACAGATCTTGCGATTATTTTAGCGACAGGTAAACTGTGGTTTCGAGTACCCGAAATTATCAAAATCAATTTTGAGGGGAAACTTCCTACAGGCGTTTATGCTAAAGATATGATTTTACATGCTATTGGGGCTTTGGGAGCTGATTATGCTGTGTACAAAGCGGTTGAGTTTTCAGGCTCTGCTCTTACTCATCTGAGTATTTCTGAGCGTATGGCACTGTGCAATATGAGTACCGAAATGGGTGCTAAAACAAGCTATATTCAGCCAGATGCAGTAACAAAGGCATTCTTGAATGAAAAAGTAACACGACCTTATGAAATATACGAAACCGATGTGGATTTTGCCTATGCCGATGAAATAAGTTTTGATGTTTCCAACCTAAGACCGCAGTTAGCAGCACCCTCTAGTGTTGACAATGTCTATGACATCTCAAAATTTATAGGTCGACATATTGACCAAGCTTATTTGGGGTCTTGTACGGGTGGACGCGCAGAAGACATTGGCATTGCGGCACGTATTTTAAAAGGGAAGAAAGTTGCTTCTCGCACGCGGTTTGTCATTGTTCCTGCTTCAAAAGGAGTACTGCTCGAATCGATGGAAAAAGGGTATGTGCAAACACTGGTTGAAGCAGGTGCAACGTTTGTAACACCAGGGTGTGCCGCATGTTTGGGGACGCATGAGGGCATGATCGCTTCTGGGGAAACGTGCATCACAACAACAAACCGTAACTTCCCTGGACGTATGGGCGATACCAAAGCAGAGATATTTTTAGGCTCTCCCGCAGCAGTTGCCGCAGCAGCACTTGAGGGAAAAATTGTCGATCCAACACCCTATCTTAACTAAGGAGCAACCATGAAACAACATCTCAAAGGTACAGCATTTTGTTTTGGCAATAATATTGATACGGATCAAATCTATCCAGCGCGTTTTGTTGAATTCACCGATGTGGAAGATGTCGCAAAATATGCGATGTTTGGGGCTGATCCTGAGTTTACCAAAAAAATTAAAAAGGGTGACATTTTGATTGCTGGAACCAATTTTGGGTGTGGTAGCAGCAGGGAACATGCGGCTATTACCCTTCAAGCAGTCGGTATAAGCGTCATTATCGCAGAGTCTTTTGCGCGCATTTTTTACCGTAATGCCATCAATTTGGGCTTACCGCTCATCGTTTGTCCTTCTATATCTACGTTAATTCACTCAGGTGAAACGCTGGGTGTTGATTTGCAAAGTGGAAAAATCAGCAATGCTCAAGGTGTCATTGCAACGGCTGAGCCGATGTCAGAGTATGTGATGAGCATTTTAGAGAGTGGTGGCATTAAGCCTCTCATTAAAAAACAGTTGGAAACAGCGTCTTTATTATCTTAATAGGAAGGAATGAATGTCATGGCGATAACGGATTATTTTCAAGGCTTTAAGCGCATGATGGTTGATACGGGCGATGTGTCCATCAATACGTTAGTTGGAGGCGAGGGGAAGGAAGTCATTTTGCTTTTACATGGGCATCCTGAGAATTATCTCATCTGGAGAGACATCGCTCCTAATCTTGCCAAACGCTATACGGTGGTGGTTACAGACTTGAGAGGATACGGCGATAGCTCAAAGCCTAAGGGACTTCCCGACCACTCGAACTACTCAAAACGTGTGATGGCACTTGACCAAGTGAAGGTTATGGAACATTTGGGCTTTAGCAAATACCACATCGTAGGGCATGATCGAGGGGCTAGAGTGTGTCATCGTTTGATGCTCGATCACCCAGAAAAGGTACTCACCTGTACCATGATGGACATTTTACCAACCTATGACATGTATGAACGAACGAACAGAGAGTTTGCAACGAAGTACTGGCATTGGTTCTTTTATATTCAGCCTTTTGACTTCCCTGAGCGCTTTTTAGGGGCTGATCCTGATTATTTTATTCGCAATAATTTACTGAAAAAAGCTTCACCAGAAGCCGCTAAAAATTTTCCTGAAGATGTTTTACAAGACTACATCAGGTGTTATTCTGACCCTGCTACGGTGCATGGTATTAGTGAAGACTATAGGGCTGCTGAGAGCATCGACCTTGAACATGACCTTGTGGATCGCGCCTCCAAGATCAAAACACCACTTTTGGTCTTGTGGGGAGCCAATGGTGTTGTTGGAAAACTATGGGATATTCTTAAAGGCTGGCAAGACTTAGCAGAAGATGTCAGTGGCTTTGGCATTCCTGATTGTGGACATTTTGTACCCGAAGAGAAACCTCAAATTGTACTAGAAGCATTGGGCGCTTTTTTGGAGCAAAAGCGCAAAAAGAGTTAAACTTGCATTTTCATTTAGGAACAAACCTGCATCTTATGACAATGCAGGTTTATTCTTACTTTTTATCTGCTTTCGTAGCGATGCTATCGCCAATTCCTTGGAGGAGTTGAACTAAAACAATCAGTATAACAACGGTAATGACCATAACGTCTGTTTCGTAGCGGTAGTATCCAAAACGGATGGCAAGATCACCCACGCCTCCACCACCCACGATGCCAGCCATTGCCGAGTAGCCAACAAGGCTAATGCCTGTTACGGTGAGCCCTCGGATGAGACCTGAGAGCGCTTCTGGGAGTAGCACCTCTTTTATAATTTGAAAAGGGGTTGCACCATAAGCCGTTGCGGCTTCAATGACACCTTTATCGACTTCGCAGAGCGATACTTGCACCAACCTAGCGTAAAATGCAATAGCAGCAACCGAGAGTGAAAAAGAAGCGGCAATAGGTCCAATGGTTGTTCCCACAAGGATTTGTGTTAAAGGAAGAAGCAAGACCAGTAATATAACATACGGCGTTGATCGAATAACATTAATGAGTAGACCACTGAGCATGTTGAGAAATTTATTTTCCCAAAAAAGCCCTTTATCGGTAACAAATAAAAAGATTCCCAGAGGAATACCAACAAGAATCGAAAGTGCAAAGGAGATGCCCACCATTTGTAATGTTTCCCAAAATGCCGTTAAAAGGTCTGGTAACAATGCGATAAAACTATCCATGAAATACCTCCGCTGACGCTGTTCGCTCTTTTAAATAGTTCATAATCTCACCCATTCGCGTAACCCCACCATCCATATGAAGAATAAGAACACCCAAAGGCTTCTCATTGATGTACTCAATTTTTCCATGCAAAACATTGATGTTTACGCCAAAGGTGCGAATAACATCTGAGAGGATGGGCTCTTCGGCTTTATCGCCATTGTAAACAACTTTGATGAGGCTCCCTTTGAGGTCATTGACAATGCGTGAAGGAAGCTCTAGGTTGAGTGTATGGGCGACCAGTTTTTGTGTAAAAGGGTGTTTTGGGCGTGCAAAAATATCATAGACTTCGCCTTCTTCGACAACGCTACCTTGATCCATTACGGCAACTTTGGTACATATTTTTTTAATGACGTCCATTTCATGGGTAATAAGAATGGTGGTAATGCCCAGTGTGCGGTTAATGTCTTTGAGAAGCTCTAAAATGGCATTGGTTGTCTCAAGATCAAGTGCCGATGTCGGTTCATCGCACAAAAGGATTCTAGGGCTGTTCGCAAGTGCTCTGGCAATGCCCACACGTTGTTTTTGCCCACCTGAAAGTTGAGAAGGGTAAACATCTCTTTTGTCAGATAGCCCCACTAAAGCTAAAAGTTCGGGTACTCTTTGGTTGATCGTTTCTTGAGACGTGCCTGCTATGAGCATGGGGAATGCGACATTATCAAAAACGGTTTTGGTGTGGATGAGGTTAAAATGTTGAAAAATCATTCCGATCGTGTGGCGAACACTTCGTAATGACTTTCCTGTATAGTCTGTTATCTCTTCTTCGTCTATCCATACTTTGCCAGAGGTTGGTTTCTGTAAAAGGTTGATGGTGCGAAGTAGGGTACTTTTACCCGCTCCACTGGTGCCAACAATGCCAAAAACTTCACCTTCTTGAATGTGCAGGTTGACATTTTTAACCGCTTTAAAGGACGCTTCTTTACTTTGAAACTCAACCGTTACATTTTCAATACGTACCATAATAACTTTCTCTCCAATCATTGATGAACACGCTATGCTAAAACCATACCGTGCTAAATCTCTAGTTTGTTTTTGCTTTCAACCACGCTGGTTTTTGAAAATCTTTAAAGATGCGTGCAGGGTCATTGATGATGGTTGCAAACGCTTCAGATTCAACGATCTCTTTGATGTCTTTTGCAAATTGTGCTTCGATATCATCTGATCTTACCGCAATGACGTTGATGTAATTCTCAGGAATAATCTCTCGATCTATAGCGCTTGGGTAGATACCAGAAGAGATCGCATAGTTCCCTGTAGCAACTGCTATGTCAACGCTTTCAACCGTTCGAGGAATTTGTGCCGCTTCAATAGGGTGAAATTTGAGTTTCTTTGGATTTTCAGCAATGTCTCTTTCCGAAGCTTTGGTCGCATCAAGTTCAGCTTTAATTTTAATCAAACCAACGGCTTGAAGGTAGCGCAATGCTCGTGCAAGATTGGTTGGGTCATTGGGTATGGTAATCGAAGCGCCATCTTTAATCTCAGCAAGGGATTTAAATTTTTTAGAGTAAATGCCCACACCTGCGGTTGGTACGCTGATGAGAGGTGAGAGTTTAAGCCCTTTGTCTGCAGAGAATTTTGCGAGATAAATAGGATGCTGAAATAAATTTGCATCGATTGATTTGTTAGAAAGCGCAAGGTTGGGTTGCACATAATCACTAAACTCTTTAATCTCAATAGAATAACCCTTTTTCTCCAGACTAGGTGCAATGGCTTGTTTAAAAAGATCGCCATAAGGACCAGGAGATATACCAATAATAAGGTGTTTCGTATCTGCTGCAAAAGCATTGCCTGCCATAAGAACAAATAGCCCCGCCAGTAAGATAGATAATTTGGATGTGATCCATTGTTTGATACGCATTGTATTGTCTCCTTTTCTCATGTCAAATGTATAAACTGTGAAAGTGTAACGCAAAAGAATTTTAATGTCAAGTAAAATGATAATAATAGTAGTGAATTAAACTTATTCTTTTGTGACGCAAACTGTGACACCTTTGCGTTAAAGAAATATCGCCAAAATCTCACATTTTACCGCTATTTTCTCTACTCAACGCAGCATTATTAAACGTATTTCTTAGATATATAAATTTATAAATATGCTTGTGTACTTACATTATATGCCTATTTTTGGGCTTTATTGATATTTTTTCTTTGCATATATCGTTTAAATATATCAAAAGTAACACCTTTGGTTGAGAAACAAATTTTTTATACATATCTCACATTAAATATCACAGTTAATTATTAGAATTAAGGCAGGAATAAAAAACCATTTCAAAAAGGAGTTATACAATGAGTCAAGAGACAATGTCCAGAAGGGACGCGCTTAAATTAGGTATGGTTGGAGCAGGAGCAGCAATGCTTAGTGCAGCCAATGCAATGGCAGCGGCACCAACAGAGAAAGATGTTAAGTTTGATGAAGAGTACGATGTTATCGTTATTGGTTCAGGTTTTGCAGGTCTTGCAGCAGCTGCTAAATCAGCAGAGCGTGGCTTAAAAGTTCTTATTCTTGAAAAAATGGGTCGTGTAGGTGGTAACTCAGTTATCAATGGTGGTGCGTTTGCCGTTCCAATGAATAATGACCAAAAACAATTTGGTATTGTTGACTCTAAAGAGTTATTTATTAAAGATGCTTTAAAAGCTGGTCTTGGTATTAACCACGTTGAGATGTTATCATTGATCGCTGATCGTGCGCAAGAGACACTAGACTTTGCTATTAAATGTGGTGCTAAATTCCAATTAGGTAAAAAACCAACATGGTTTGGCGGTCACTCAGTTCCAAGAACAATCGTTACAGAAAACATGAGTGGTTCTGCGATTATTCAACCAATGGCAGCATTTGTTGAGAAACTTCCAGGTTGTAAACTTGTAACTCGTGCAAAAATGGATGACTTTGTTATGAGCAATGATGGTACAACCGTTATTGGTGTAACTGCACGTATTAACTACAAATTTGACAACAAACTTTACAGTGATGACATTGAAAACAAATCAGGTGAGAAAAAAGTGTACCGTGCTAAAAAAGGTGTTGTTTTAGCAAGTGGTGGTTTCTCTATGGATAAAGAATACAGAATGATTCAAGATCCTCGTATGAAACCTGATATGGATTCAACAAACCATGAAGGCGCAACTGCGGGTGCACTTTTAAAAGCATTCCAAATTGGAGCACTTCCTGTACACATTAGCTGGATCCAAGAAGGTCCATGGGCAAGCCCGGATGAGAGAGGTTTTGGTGTAGCACCACTTCTTACTCAACAAGGTCTATTTGTACTCGGTGTTGCAGTTGACGTTAGAAACGGTAAACGTTTTATGAACGAAATGGCTGATAGAAAAACAAGAGCGGATGCTGAGTATGTTGTCTTAAGAGAAGATCCAAAAGCATACCCTGTTGCAATCGGAACTCACCATACGTTTGAAGAACAAATTGCTGCAGCGGTTGAAAAAGGTTTGGCTTCTGGCGTTATGAAAAAATTTGATACCATCGATGCTCTTGCGGCAAACTACAAAATCCCTGTAGCTGCATTAAAAGAGACAATTGCAAAATATAACGAAGATGCTAAAAACGGTGTTGAAGACCAATTCAAAAAACAAACACTTAAAGAGATGAAAGGTAAAGAAGCTATCGATATGAAAGGACCTTTCTACGCAATTCGTTTGGTTCCAAAACCTCACCATACAATGGGTGGTTTAAAAATCAATACTAAAGCACAAGTTATCTCTGCTAATACAAATAAACCAATTCCAGGTTTCTTTGCAGCGGGTGAAGTAACAGGTGGAACACACGGTGCAAGCCGTCTAGGTAGTTGTGCGATTGCTGACTGTCTAGTATGTGGTATGGTAGCAGGAGAAAACATCTAATCATGGGTAGCAAAAAAACTCTTTTAGCTCTAGGGTTTTTTCTGATTCTCGGTGTGATGTCTTTGGTGGGGAGTGAAGTGAAAGCTTCATCTCCTCAGCTGAAGATCAC
>Ga0209683_10000200_pt1 | contig 24173 bp, 17 predicted proteins | sample DOMMetBare2Fresh_FD_187474 | JGI IMG/M metagenome (GOLD analysis project Ga0209683, IMG submission 187474) | Wetland sediment microbial communities from St. Louis River estuary, USA, under dissolved organic matter induced mercury methylation -... | ecosystem: Environmental > Aquatic >... | reverse complement strand
AGGTATTTCTTCACCGGTTACGTGCAGGATTTTTTCGCGTACGATCTCCGACGCCAGCGAACGCATTGACTGGTCGGTTAACTCATCTTCGGCAAACAGCGCCGGGCCCGGTGGCAGGTGCTTCATAATCTCAGCCAACAACACCTCGATCATGTCCCCATTCAGCGCCGAAATGGGCACCACTGAGCGCCAGTCGTACTCGCCACTGTAGGAGGTAATGATCGGCAGAAGCTTGGCCTTATCCGGGATTTTGTCGGTCTTGTTCAGCAGGAGCAGAGCCGGCTTATTTGCTTCTTTGATGAGATCAAGCACAAAGCGATCGCCGGCGCCGGTCGAGGTTGAAGCGTCGCGCATCAGGCAAACGAGATCGACGCCGTCCAGGGCGTCATGAACAGCGCCCATCATGCGGCGGTTGAGCATGTGACCGGGTTTATGCACTCCCGGAGTATCGACCAATACGATCTGACCTTCAGGCCGGGTGATCACACCGCGAATGGCAAAACGTGTCGTCTGTGGCTTGTTCGACACAGCCGCAATCTTCTCGCCGACCAGACGGTTCAGGAGCGTAGATTTCCCGGCGTTGGGCCGGCCAATCAGGGCTACATACCCGCTGCGATGCTCGCTATTTAGGTTCTCTGACATTGAAATCAATTGAAACACTAACAGGTTGGAGAATGCAGTGCCAATACGGAGGGGTAGGGCAATCTCAGTAACGGGCAGTCAGGGCGTGGGCCAGATGAGGTGATGGCTAAGCCTCCACGGATGGCTCGCTGATTATCTCTCTGGATCGTTGGCCTCGATCTTAATTCCCATCAGCTGCAGGGCCTGGGCGGCCCGGCGGCGTACATCAGCATCTTCATCTTGCAACAGATTGATTAGACCCGGCACTGCTTCCTTAGCGCGGAGATGGCCAAGCGCAGTGGCCGCATAGGCGCGAATGTTGGGATCCGAGTCATGCAACATTAGGCTCAGGCCGGGAATCGCCTCTGGCTGGAATCCAAAGAGCGGAAAAGCATCCCGGGCTTGATGACCCGCGGACCTGGTCCGGACGGCAGCTACGAACTCTTGACCGATTGCTTCCAGGGCCTGTTGTACTGCGCTGCGCACTTCAAAATCGGCGTCGCCTTCGGCATCAAGCAAGGCGAGCACGCCCTCGTCGCCAACTTCTGTTCCTATCAAGCCAAGCGTGCCGGCGCAGCGCGCCCGCACCCGCTTTTCATGATCGTGCAAACCGTTGATCAAGTTGGGGAGGACAGCCTTGGCCTCAGGACCCAGCCGGCGGATGGCAAAAGCGGCGGCTTTTCGTTTCAGCCGGTCGCCATCGGTGAGCGCTTTGACGAGAATCGGCAGCGCGTGCTGGCCGTCGCTGTCGCAACCAGCCAATGCCAGTGCAGCGTTGAAACGCACCTCTTCATCGTCTTCTTGCAACAACAAAAGCACGGCGGGGGCCGCGGCATTTGCCTTTGCTCCCAGGCTACCTAATGCCCGCAGAGCATAATTTTGGACTTGTTTGCTGGGGTCCTTTGTTAATTCGACCAGAGCGGCGACCCCGGCTTCTGTACCCACCTGCGTCAGTGGCGCGCGCCTGTCGGTCACGCCGAGCCACAAAGCCAGCGCAGCCCGCCGCCGCAGTGATTCGTCAACGTCTCGTGCCGCCTGCAGGAATGCAGCAAAAACAACATCATCCCCCAAGTAGAGATCACGCAGACCCTCGGCCGCACCAACACGCACATACTTGTTCTCGTCCGTCAAGAGTTTCCGGAAAGCGCGAGTCAAAGGTCCGAGCCATCGGTCAGTTTCGCTCTCCGTCAAGCTCGGGTCCATCCCTGGCCCCACTAATGACCGCCAGATCTGGTGCAAGGACTCGAGAGCAGCCAGTCGCACATCAACCTCGGTATCGTTGAGTGCGTTTATCAGGGCCGGGATGGTGATGGCATGCGAATCTTCATGTTCGACGAGCGCACGAGCAGCAGCGACTCGCTGAACCCGGTTGGGATCTTTAAGTTGCTGAATGAGGTTTGAACTTTCAACGTTCATTTCAAATTGCCAGCTCGTTTGAAAAGTGGACTTGTCGGCTCGTGCGCAGAGACACAAGTGTTTTCTCTAAACGGAGAAAGTAACCTCTGTTTCGGGAGGACAAGCCGGCATCATTAAATGGGTCCATACGATTCCTGTGATCGCGCATCACTTCTGTTTCTCGGCAAAGACTTGTACCAGGTGGACCAGTGTCTCAGTAGCTTTTTCCAGCCCGCGGCGCGAATTGAACTCGAGCTTGCCGTGAAAGTTCTGTCCGCCGGTAAAGAGATTCGGAGTCGGTAAGCCGCGAAAAGTCAGCTCCGAGCCATCCGTGCCGCCCCGAATCGGCTTGATAAAGGGCTTCAGTCCGGCCCGACGCGAAGCTTCCATGGCATTTTCCGTCAATGCCGGGTAGTTCTTCAAGATCTCTTTCATGTTCTTGTAATCTTCCCTGACCTCGATCGAGACTCTTACCTCCGGAAATTTTTTCTGCGTGGCCTGGACCATCTCACGGAGTATGGCTTCCTGCTTATCAAGACCGCTCTGGTCAAAATCGCGCAACAGGATCTTCAGGGTCGAAGTTTCGACGTCAATGGTTCCGGCGTAAGGATGAACGAAGCCCACTCGGCCCTCGGTTGTTTCCGGAAGCATGTCATGCGGAAACGGCTGGAGACGTATCCAAATGGGCGAGCAGCCCGAGCACAGGCACTCTGGAGTTATCGTCCAGGTTTCCCCGCACCGTGGCGTAGACGATGGCGAACTCACTGACACGCACATTGTCGGCCCCGATTTCATTCAACTCCCGGGCCAGCAGGTTGGCGAGATTGAATTGTTTACGGGAGCTGGGAACTGTCTGCTGATCGTCTTTCGATTGGGTGTCAATCTGCGCGTAGCGAAGAAAGCGTGCCAAAGCTGTTTCTTTGGGTGGTTTGATATTGCTTTGCGCCGGGCTGGAAACTGACAACAAAAGAACAAACATTATGACTGCTACAGACTTCATTAGCTGACCTCTTGCAAATATGGTACGGGCCCTCACCCGCAGTGGGAGAGCAGGATGCTATTGGGAAAGTCGACTGAACAAAGATGCGCGTCAGGCAAGGACCGCTGCCTGCACCACGTCGCCCTGGTCGCCAGAGAGCTCTGGATAACAGAGGCTGGTGAAAATAAAAAGCCGGGCCGGCGCAGCAGGTAAGGGACCCTGGCCTAGGCCAGCGCGGGTTAGAAACGCCACTAGCCCTCCACTCTACCTAGTTTCGGGGGGAGAATGGTTCGACTTTTCAATCCTGACTCGCCTCAGTGGTTTCGCGCCAACGCTCGCCGCGCTGGTTAATGAGATCGAGCGACTGCTGTAACTCATCGCGCTTTGCTTCCAGCAGTTTTTCATCAGCATCACCCGGAACGTAGATCGGCGAGGCGATATCAACGCGCACTCGCGTGAAGGGCTTTGGCACCTGGGCCTGGTCCCAACTTTTTTTCGCGGTCCAAAAACGCCTGGCGGTGATCGTAAATGGCAGTACGGGATTGCCGGTTTTCTTGGCCAGGAGCACCGCCCCCATCTTGGCAACGTAGCGCGGGCCTTTTGGTCCATCGATAGTAAATGCGGCCGGCGAGCCGGCCCGCATCAGACGCACCATCTCCACAATTGCGCCGACGCCACCGCGAGTGCTCGAGCCGCGCGCTGCGCCATAGCCAAAGCGTTGAATGAAACGAGCGATGTATTCACCATCAAAGCTTTGTGAGGTCATGACCACGATGCGTCGTTGCTGCCAAAAATAGGTCGAGAGAAAGACGCGATTGTGCCAGAAGGTGTAGATCGGAATCAGGCCGTCGCGCGAAGCTGCCTCCCAGTTTTCCCAACCTTCGACCTGCCAGCGCACAGTTCGCCCAATCAGCTTGATCAGCACGAAGAAAACCAGATCAGCAGCGCGGATCAATAATCGCTCTTTACCGGAGTAGGAAGATAGATCCGCAAAGGTATAAGCGCGCGCAACCTTTCCGGTCTGATCGGCGCCCTTGAATGGTTCTTCCGCTGAGGCTTGCATGGAGATGTTCAATCAGGAAATCGCAGCGAGTATAAATGAAAGCAACACGACCACGAAGTAATCGTCAGGGTTGGCTTAGGTCGCGGAGCGCCTGCTCTGGGCGCGCACCCTTTCGCCGTCCCGTCTCGCGCTAATAGATACTGGCTTCGCCCGGCGGCCTTGTCTTCCAGCGCTTGTGAATCCATAACCACTGCTCCGGGTAGCGCCGGACCAGACTCTCAATGGCCGCTGCGAAACGCGCGGTATTGAGTTCAAGGTCCTTATGCTTATCTCCAGTGCGCACCAGTTCAACCGGCGGATCGCCGTGAAAAAAGTAGCGCTTCTTTTCGGCGTTCCAAACCGCTACGGTGGGAATCACAACCGCATCTGTTTTTAGTGCCAGCGTGGCGATGCCTGCGGTTGTGCAGGCCAGGCGTCCGAAGAAGGGAACAAAGACTCCCTCATGAGGCTGACTGTTCAAATCCGAGAGAATTCCCAGCGTTCCGCCGGCGCGCAGCACTCGGATTGCTTCACGAGCAGCACTCTTCTTGTCAATGGCTCGATTGCCGAAACGCGTTCGCACATTCTCGATTAGCTCTTCGACGCGGGGATTGTCGATCGGCCTTACCAGGAAACTTATGGGGTACTCAAGCGCGGACCAGCCAAAGCTCAGCAACTCCCAGGCCCCGAGGTGGCCTGTCAGGAAGATTACGCCGCGCTGTTCCCGCTCTGCCGCGCGCAGGTGGGCCAGGCCAACTTGATCATATTCGATCAGGGCGCGCAGGCTCTCAGGTGTGGCCCGGGGGAACTGGCTGAACTCTCCCAGCAGTCGTCCCAGGCTATCAAAACAACCGCGCAGCAAACGCTGTCGCTCTGCTCCACTCAGTTCAGGATAGGCGATGCCCAGATTGATTTCACCAGTGCGCCGCAGTTTTCCCGGCAGGTGGTAAGCCATCCGCCCCAGGGCGCGCCCGACAGTGACTGCCGCCCTGCGCGACAGCATTCCCAGTGTCCCCAGAACCAGACGTGCCAACGTATATTCGAGCGAGGTTTGCAGTTTTCCGCGTTTTGCCATGGCCGATCAAGAAGCGCGTAGTGTAGCGCATAGCATCGCCTGCGACTATCCACCGCTGACTCCCGATGAGCAGACTGCAGCACGACAGAAGACCGCCGGCAGCGGGGGGGCGATTGGCGCTCTCTCTGCAGATTCTCACGACTTCCTTTGCTAATCAGAGTAATCTGCGTAATCTGTGGACCGCTGTCTCAGTCTGGACGCCGGATTGCAGACTCTCTATTATCTGAAACGCTGCGCAGCGAATTATCGTACACTGGTGTTGGAAAGCGGTTGTCCCTTTCTTTCCCTCCCCAACATTGATACGAAGGAGATTGATGCAGAAACGCAGGATCCTCGTCGTCGATAATAACGATAGGCTGCGGGCCACGCTCGCGGAAGTGCTGGGTAGCCTGGGCCACGATGTGGTCGCTACCGGCGACCGGGAGGCTGCGCTGGGCCGCGATGACCTCGATCAATTCGACGTCATAATCAGCGACCTCACTGAGGAAGCCGACTCCGCAACAGGGGTCAGCGAGTTGCATCGCAAGCGCCTGCTCACTCCTGTCGTTTCCCGAAACGGAGCCCAGCCGACCGAAATCATCAAGGCCTTCAAGATGGGTGCCGCCAACTACTTCGGGGCCGCCTATGACAACGATGAGCTGCGCCAGATTATCGAGCAGACACTTTCATACAAACTGAAATGCATTGATGACCCCACCCTCTTGCCACATGTTCATGAAATGATCGAGTTTGAACTACCCAGCGATCTCTCATTAATGAATGGCGTACTGCAATACCTGCTGGAACGAGTCGCAAAACTGGGCATCGTCAAACCCGAGCGCTCAAATCTCTTCATCGCCCTGGATGAAGCATTCGTCAATGCAGTCAAGCACGGCAATAAGAATGACCCGACGAAACTCTTGCGCGTCACTGCGGAGCTTACCCCCCGCGAAGCTTGTTTCACGGTTGAAGACGAAGGCGAGGGCTTTGATGTGCAGGAGATTCCGGATCCGCGCGATCCGGCTAATCTCTTTAAGACTTCCGGCCGTGGCGTGCTGCTGATCTACAACATCATGGACGAAGTTGAGTACAATGCGCAGGGCAATCGCGTGAAGATGGTAAAACGCCCGGAAGAATCGCTCCCCACAGAACCAGTTGAAGCAGCCACCACAGACGATCAGGACGCCCGGCGCGATTGACGCGTCCGCCCACCTTCCTCTCGAAATCCCGAAGAATTTTTGGGCCTCGTGGCCGTGGTGGTTACCGCCGGCGCTGATCTCGCTGATTCTCATTCTGATCTTCGTCGATCCCTTTATCGGCGACTGGGACGGACTGGATTACACGATACTTTCCCTCCGGGGTTCGCCCTCCTCGATGGCGTTGGGTCGCGGTCTCTTCACCTACTACAATCACGGGCTGTACCTCCTGGCCCATGCAGTCTTCAAGGTCCCACCGCGCGATGCTTACCTCATTTTCAAGTATGCGGTGGTGGTTCAGGGACCGCTGGCTGTAATCGCCTGCTGGATACTGGCGCGAGACCTTTCACGCTCCGTGCAGGCCGCGACCATAGCGGCGTTGTTGCTTACCTTCTCGCCGGTTTTCATCATCTACTCCGGCCAGGTAATGACTGACGTTCCCGCTTTGCTGTTGCTGGCCACGGCCCTCGTCGTACATCTCCGCGGACTGAGAAAGCGGAGCCTCTGGCTGGTATTGCTTGGCGCCGGACTGCTTGGCGCAGGGGTAAACTTGCGCGAGACCATCGCCTTTTACAGCCCCTGGTTGCTGCTGGCTCCTTTTGTGTGTGGTTGGCGCTGGGGGCGGAGAGAACTTGCTTATATCTTCCTGTCAGGCGTGATCTTTCTCGTGCTGGCCCTGGGCGGCTTTGCTTACTGGATTAGCGATCCGGAATATCAACGAGCCTGGCACGGCTGGCGCGAATCGATGCGCAGTGAATCGGCCCTGCATCCGGTGCGAATTCAAAATCTGCCGCCATTTTTTGCCTACCTGTTTGTCACCTCGCCACTGGTCATCATCTCGCTCGGGTTTGCGTTCCTGAGGGAATGGCGAGAGCGTCGCTGGTCGCCTCTGTTGCTCCTGGCTGCCGTTGGTGTCCTGGCGGATCTATTATTGCTGCTTAATTACAGCACTGTGATCGTCTGGCGCTATCCGCTGGCGGCGCTGCCGGCCCTTGCGCCGCTCAGCGCAGATTATCTGGTGCGCACGCTCAGCGCTCGCTTACGGAGCGTGCGCCTGGCGCTGGCTGTTTGCGTAACCGCAATTGTGTTGCTGGTGGTTTTGTTTGGCATCTACATTCGGCCCATCAGCCGCCAGTTTGTAGAATGGCGCGCGCTTTCGAAAAATTATGATCAGCAGCTGGCGCTGTTACCGCGAGACGCAGTAGTGATCGCCGGCCAGCAAACGGTCGCGGTCACCTACTGGCGCGGAATCGGTGAAGGCGAATGGGAGGTGATTGGGACTGGCGGCGGCTGGCCGGGTGCCCAACTGGTCCCCTTGATCGAAAACTATCTCAAGCAGGGACGACGGGTCTTTCTTGATAGTAATCCGAACTGGTGGTTCGTTTGCGGATGGCAACGTGACGAGATTCCTGAGATCGTAAAACTGGAATCCCAGTTTCGCTTTCGTCGCCTCTCAAGCTTCATTTATGAACTGCGTCCGAGGGACGATGCCAGCGCTCGTGATACGCCGGATCTTAAACGCCTGCTTCCGGAGAATCGACCCGCGGACATGGCCAGGTGCCCATTGGGTCGCAGGTGAGCCGGCACCAGCGGATAGCAATCGATGCCTTACGAACTCTTTCTCGCCCTGCGATATTTTCGCTCGCGCCGGCGGCAGCGCATGGCGCGCATCACCGCGCTGTTGGCGATTATTGGGATTGCCTTTGGCGTCAGCTCACTAATAATCTCGTTGGCGCTGGCTAATGGATTTCGCGATGAGATGCGCGACAAAATTCTCCGTGGCACCGCACATCTCACGGTCATGCGCGCTGATGGCCAGCCGCTGGCTGACTATCGCCAGGTCAGCGAGCAGATACGCGCCCTTCCCGACATCACAGCAGCGTCCCCGACCACTTACGAGGGTGCGGTCATCACTGGTCCCCAGGCCTCCGCCTATGCCGTGCTGCGAGGTATCGCCGGGGAAACGGAGACTGCGCGACTTGAACTGCAAAGAACCCTGGTAACCGGTTCCATCGCTCCGCTGTTTGAATCCTCGCTCACTGAAAATGGTGAGCCGAAACTGCCGAGTGTCATCCTCGGCGCGGAACTGGCCAAGCGCACCGGGCTGCAGTTGAACGATGTCGCCGAAATCATTCCGGCAAGCGCCAGCCTGGCCCGCCAGGCTCCCATCTATCGCCACGTTCGCGTGGCCGGCACCTTTCGTGCGGGATTGTTTGAGTATGATTCGACCTGGATATATCTCTCTTTTGAACGAGCAGCGATTTTCTCCGGCCCGGACCGGCCCGCTTCGCTAATCAGCGTAGAAGTACGAAATCCTGACGACGTCAAACGGAGTGCGACGCGAGTGCGAGCGGCGCTGGGTAATAACTACACGACTATCGATTGGCAGCAAGCGAACACACAACTATTCACGGCGCTGGCGCTCGAGCGGCGAGTAGCCATGATCATTATCGCACTCATAATTTTGATCGCAGCCCTGAACATAAGCACTGCGCTGGTTCTGGTGGTAGTTGAAAGGCGAACAGATATCGCCATTCTCAGAACGATGGGCGCGACTACCAGGAGCGTAATGGCGGTTTTCATGATTGAGGGGGCGGTGATTGGCGCCAGCGGCGCTGTCGTTGGCGTGGTCCTGGGTCAGGCGGCATGTCTGGTCGGCACCTATTACAACCTGGTTCAGTTGCCGGCCGACGTTTATTCGATTGCCGGTGTTCCGTTCCATTCGCAATGGCGGGATGTGTTGCTGGCGGCGGCGGTAGCGTTTTTTCTCAGCCTACTGGCAACAATATATCCGGCGCAGGCCGCCGCGCGGATGCAGGTGGCAGAGGCGCTGCGCGAGAGGAACTGAATCCTGCGAAGATCTGTTTGCAAGAGCGCGCGAAAGAGACGTCGAAATATTCGCTGGCTCTCTTGGGGGGGCTAGTTCGCCGCGTAATAGGGGAAGACCTTAAGTGTGTGCATCTTCGAATGAGGACCGGACAACAGCGGCGCAGGATTCTCCAGCGGGGGACGATCTGCGCGTGGCGAATCTGCGCAAGGCATTCCAGACTCCTGAAGGCGGCCTGCTCGAGGTCCTTCGTGACGTGTCCTTCTCGGTCGCTCGCGGTGAAACGATTGCCATTACCGGCGCATCGGGCGCCGGTAAATCAACCCTCCTCAATCTGCTCGGCGGCCTGGAAGTTGCGGACCGCGGTGCAATCCGTTGGAACCGGCTTGAAGCCCTGGAGTCTTCCCGGCGAAATTCGGTCCGGGCCGCAAACTTGGCCAGCTTTATCTTTCAGTTTCACTATCTCCTGGCGGATTTAACGGCTCTGGAAAATGTTGCGCTGCCTTTGATGGTGAGGCGAACATCCAGGCGCGAGAGTCTGCGGCAGGCTGCCAACGCACTACGTAAGATGAAGATGGCCGATCGCCTGCAGCACAAGATCGGAAGCCTTTCAGGGGGCGAGCAGCAAAGAGTAGCGGTCGCCCGAGCTCTGATAACCAACCCCGAGTTAGTTCTGGCTGATGAGCCAACCGGGAATCTCGATGCTGCCATTGCCGAGGAGATCGGGGCTTTGCTGGTGGATTACTCGCGTCGCCAGCGAGCCGTGGTGATAATAGCCACCCACAACGAGCAGCTGGCGGCGCTCTGTGACCGCCTTTTTCTGCTGCGAGAGGGCCGGATAATGGAACAAAAACATCCAGGCAGGGTAGTCTCCTGAAATTTCGTCGCCGTTCATCGTTTTACCATTAGGCAGCGAACACAATACATTTTGCCTTTTGGGTAAACAGGTTATAATGCGGGCGGTTGCCGGGCGCTGACGGTCTTTCGCCCGGCATGATAATCATAAACGGTCTTCAAAGAGCGGATTAATAAATGTTTGAACGCTATACTGAAAAGGCGCGCCGGGTCATCTTCTTTGCGCGCTATGAAGCGTCACAGTTCGGAGCCCATGCGATTGAGCCCGAGCACCTGCTCCTGGGCCTGATGCGTGAAGACAAGACGCTCACTGGCCGGTTTTTCCCCCGGGCTCAACTCTCAATCGAGTCCATACGCAAAGAAATCGAAGGTCGCACCCTGCTCCGGGAGAAGATATCGACCTCTGTCGAGCTGCCGCTGGCGCCCGAAACCAAACGAGTCCTGGCCTTCGCACACGAAGAGAGCGATCGTCTGCAGCACCGGCACATCGGCACCGAACACCTGTTGTTGGGACTGCTCAGGGAAGAGCGCTCGATGGCTGCGGAAATCCTTTACGAGCGCGGCTTGCGGACTAACGCCGTTCGCGATGAGATTGCGCGCCAGTCAGGCCATGAGTCGCGTGGATCACAAAAGAAAGATACTCCCCATCTGGCCGAATTCTCTCGTGACCTGACAGAAGACGCGACGAATGACAAACTGGATCCGCTGATCGGTCGCGAACCTGAAATTGAGCGGTTGGTACAGATTCTCTGTCGCCGCACCAAAAACAATCCGGTGCTGATTGGAGAACCCGGTGTTGGCAAAACGGCTATCGTCGAGGGCCTGGCGCAACGAATCGTTACCGGCGACGTTCCCTCATTCCTCGAGAACAAACGAATTCTTTCGCTCGACCTGTCATTGATTGTGGCGGGAACGAAATATCGCGGGCAGTTTGAAGAACGGCTCAAGCAGATCATGCGCGAGCTCATCGAAAACCCTCAGTACATTGTCTTCATCGACGAGCTCCACACGCTGGTGGGCGCAGGCTCTGCCGAGGGATCTCTGGATGCTGCCAATATTTTGAAGCCCGCCCTGTCACGTGGTGAGATTCAATGCATCGGAGCCACTACGCCGGCTGAGTTTCGCAAGTCGATTGAAAAGGATCGCTCGCTTGAACGTCGCTTCCAGGCAGTTAAGGTACCGCCTCCTTCGGAAGTCGAAGCGGTTGAGATCCTTGAAGGTGTGCGCGAGCGGTACGAGAGTTTTCATCAGGTTCATTACACGGACGATGCGCTGCAAGCCGCCGTCTATCAGTCACATCGCTATATTCCGGACCGTTTCCTCCCCGACAAAGCCATCGACGTACTGGATGAAGCAGGGGCCCGGGTCAAGCTGCGGGTGCGCCGTGAGCAGGGCAATCTGGAGGATTGGGACGCGCAATTAAACGACTGGTCGCGTTCGTCTCACGACGCGAGTGGCCCGCGCAGCACCGATGACTCGATTGTATCGGCCCAGGTCACGAGAGATGACGTCGAAGAGGTGATTGCGCGCTGGACCGGCATTCCCGTGACTTCACTCAAGGAAGAAGAGCAGCGCAAGCTTCTCCGAATTGAAGCCGAACTGCACGCTCGGGTAGTTTCCCAGCGTCCGGCAATATCCGCCCTGGCCCGTGCCATCCGTCGTTCCCGCGCCGGCCTCAAGAACCCGCTGCGACCGGTCGGTTCATTTCTTTTTCTCGGACCCACTGGTGTCGGCAAGACGGAGGTTGCACGCTCTCTGGCACAGTTCCTATTTGGCAGCGAAAGATCACTGATCCGCTTTGATATGTCGGAGTTTATGGAAAAACACTCGGTGTCAAAGTTGATTGGTTCGCCTCCCGGATATGTTGGACACGAAGAAGGCGGGCAACTAACCGAACGAATTAAACGCGCCCCCTATTCAGTATTGCTATTTGACGAGATTGAAAAAGCCCATCCGGACATTTTCAATATTCTGCTGCAGGTTTTTGAAGACGGCATACTGACCGACGCCTTAGGCAATACCATCGATTTCAAGAACACGATCATCACCATGACCTCAAACATCGGGGCCCGCTTTATTCAAAAGAAGGGCACCATGGGGTTTCAAGGCTCGAGCGATGTAACGCGCGCCAAGATGGAAGAAATGGTCATGTCCGCCGTGCGCCAGACATTCAATCCGGAGTTCATCAACCGGCTCGATGAGATTATTATCTTTGACGAACTCGGGGATGAAGACCTGCTTGAGGTCGTTCAACTGCAGGTTGAGCAGATAAACAAGACCATGGCGCGACATGGACTCGAGGTGCGGCTGTCCGAAGAGGCCAGGCGCTGGATCGTCGTGAAGACCTGCGCCGATCGATCCTATGGCGCGCGACCGTTGCGCCGCGCCCTGCAAAAGCACGTCGAAGACCCGCTTTCGGAGGCTTTGATTCAGGGACAGTTGGGTGGGGCATCGCTAATTGAAGTCTTCGTCGATGGTGATGAATTGAATTTCCGGCAAGCCGGCGTTGAAAACGTCGCCGACGAGTTATTAATCCACTAGTCCTGTAAAAGTCTCGAATTTCAGAGCACTGAAAGGTAAAAGGAAGGGCACCAGGCGCCTGCGCAGCCATTGCCCTCTCCTTTTACCTTTTTACTTTTGCCCAGCCGGTTCGGTATAATGCGCCACTTTGTAGGGCTGGAACTGGCAACTGCAACGGGTTGCGAGGAATCCAAGAGGTTCCTCGGTTAATGGCGGGTTCATCTCGCGCTCGTTGTGCGTTTACCTTTGTTTTCAAGCAAAAGATAATTTATCACCCTATACGCTCCCCAAAGCTTCCGACAAGTCCGGCGAGAATTTCTGAGGGAACAGGCACTTATGCACTTTTATCGCGGTTTCTTGCTCGTCTTTTTGAGCACCTTCATAGGGATCACCACATTTTTCGCCGCGCCCGAAGGTACCCAGGCTCAACAACCAACCCAACGAACGGTTGAAGATGTCCAGATTATCGGAAATCGCAGGCTGCGCCGGGAAGACATTCTTTACTACGTGCAAACGCGTCCCGGCGACCCATTCAGCGAGGCCCAGATACAACGCGATCTACAAACCCTGTTGACGCTTACATTCTTCGACAAAGTACAGTCCCGCGTTTACACCGAAGAAGGACCGCGCGGTGGCGTAGTTGTCATCTTTGAAGTCAAGGAACTCCCGATCATCCGCGATCTGCAATTCGAAGGGCTGCATAGTGTCGCCGAGTCCGATATCTTGAAGGCTTTTCGCGAGCGCCGGGTCGGCGTTTCGAAAGAGAGCATTTACGATCCAGTCAAAGCCCGTAACGCCGTCCGCGTAATCAAAGAGCTTTTGGCCGAAGGCGGACATCCCAACGCTACCGTTGAACAACGTCGCGAGGACATTTCCCAAACGTCGATTGGCCTGACTTTCGTGATTAAGGAAGGCGAACGCGTCCGGGTCATGGAAATCCAGTTCGAAGGCAACCAGGTTTTCAGCGACAAGAAACTTCGCGGCCAGATGAAGTACGTCCAGGAAGCGGGGCTGATTACCCGCTTTCAAAGCAAGGACATCCTGCATCGCGAGAAGCTGGAATTCGATCTGAGAAAAGTCGACAACTACATGCGCTCGAAAGGGTACCTGCAGGCGCGTCACGGTGAAGCGCGAGTCGAAGGTATCGGCAAGCGCCGCACCGGGTTTCCGATCCTGCCGCTGCCATTTCTTTCCTCTGTCGACGAAGGGCTGCGCATCACGGTGCCGATCTCTGAAGGTAAGCTCTTCCGTCTCGGAGATCTGAAAATCGAAGGCAACTCGATCTTTTCTGAGGCCCAGATTCGGGCGGTGATAGGGCTGAGCAAGGGCGACGTGGCCAACGGCGAGAAAATCGGCAAGGCGCTCTATGAGAACTTGAAGAAGTTCTATGGGGCCCAGGGTTTCATTGAATATACCGCCGAGCTCAACCCTACCTTTAAGGATAACCCGCAAAATCCCAACGAAGGTGTGGCGGACTTTGTAGTGACCATTGATGAAGGCAAACAGTTTTCGCTGAGCCGGCTCGAGTTTATCGGTAACACCTTCACCCGAGACAACGTGTTGCGCCGCGAAGTACTGCTCAACGAGGGCGATACCTATGACCAGAACCGCTGGGAATATTCAATCATCAAGTTGAATCAGCTTGGTTACTTCGATCCTATCGATAAGGACAAAGACGCCGACTTTAAGACCGATGAAGAGCAGGCGACGGTTTCAATTAATTTGAAAGTCAGCGAGAAGGGGCGGCAGCAAATCTCCTTTAACGGCGGCATCTCGGGTATCGGCGGTTCATTTTTTGGGCTGGACTATTCCACGAATAACCTTCTGGGACGGGGCGAGGTACTTTCGCTGCAACTGGCTGCCGGTAACCGGCAGAAATCCTTTCAGTTCTCGTTTACCGAGCCTTATATCAAAAACCGTCCCATCACCGCGGGTTTTTCAGTCTTCGCGTTCCAGCAGCAATTTTTTGGAGAGGGTACCCTCCTCTCCCAGAATGTCGACGCCATCTCGGGAATCATCGGCAACTCGCTGAATTCCTTTAACGTCAGCCAGGAAAATCTTTTCACCCGCACTTCTTACGGCGCCTCAATTTTTTTGAGCGCGCCGCTTTCTGAGTTCTATCGCAAGCGACGATTCACACAATTTTCGCGAGTTGGTCTTTCCTATCAGGTATCGCAAACGAGTGTTAAGGATCCCAAGGTCAATTCGTCGGGGAATCAGACCAACTTCATTCCGGTTATTTACAGCCAGCCGAATATCATCACCAGCAGGATTACGGGAACGTACACCTACGACACCCGGAACGGCAGCATCGATCCTACGCAGGGAAGGGAAGTTTCCGCGTCCATGGCCCTGGCCGGACTGGCGGGCGATGTGCGCACCTATGCCCCGACTTTGTCCTACTCCCAGTTCTTTGCAATGCGGCGGAAAAAGTCTGATCACCCGGAAGTGTTTGGCTTCAGGATCATCGCGGGAACAACCGGTAGTTTTGCGACATCCAGCAAGATCAGGAACTCCAACTCGCTGGCTTTCGTTGACGGTATTCCGATTTTCGAGCGGTTCTTCCTCGGCGACGAATTCACCATTCGTGGCTACAACGTTCGCTCGATTAGCCCGGTCACCCCACTCGACACTTTTGTCACATCCAGGAACGTAGTGATTGCTTCCAATCCCTCGGGAACCCCCGTTCCGGTGCCTGGAGTCCCGGCAAACCTGGCGAACATTGGCGTCTTTACCGGAGTCAGTGGCGCCAATTCTGTCCAACTGCCGCGGTCATTCACGTCCGTCGGCGGCGACACGCAGATACTAGGGAACTTTGAATATCGCATTCCCATTTTGGGTGATAAGTTCGGAGCCGCCTTATTTACCGACGTCGGCAGTGCCTTTAATCTGCGCTCGAAAGGCGATCAGTTCTTTAACAGCAACTTTCTGGATGACCAGCCTTTCCTGTCCACGGTTGGAGCAATTCGATGCGCGCGTATTTCTTCGGTGGGTGCAGCCCTGACGAGCCTGACGACGTTGGCGGCCTGTAACGCGAACTCGCAACTGGCCCTGGTAGCCGGAAACAGTGGTATCCCTGGTCTGGTTATGAGGGATAATCGCCTGGTCTCGACTACTGAATTACAGAACGCAATTAATCTGGGGGTGGTGGATCCCTTCACGCAATTGCCATTTGGGTTTCAGCAGGTATTTCTCCGCGGTCAGGCCCAAACTAATACGGCAGTGCGCCTTTCCCAGTCGCTTTTCAGCAAGTTTACCGACTATCGAGCCAGCATTGGGGCTGAGTTGCGCATTCAGGTGCCAGTCATCAACGTGCCTTTTCGCCTGATCTTTGCGTATAATCCGAACGCCAGGAAGGACCAGATAATCGACGGATTTCCGTTCTTCTTCAGCGAGAAAAAGAAGGTCATTCGCTTCAGTATCGGCCGCACCTTTTAAGGCTGCCGGCCAACTATCAGGACGGATGCTACAACTAAGTGTCGCGCAACCGTCCACTGTCTGTTGAGGAACCATGCGAGAATTGATGAAGAAAGCTGGTTTGCCAGCCGCCGCCGCTTTCATAGTAGGCCTTGCCCTGTCCCCGACTTTTGCGCAGACGCGGCCGGCAGCTCCGCAACCTACTCCCGTACCGGTAGCTACCAGTGTCCCGGACACCAAAATCGCTTTGATCTACTCCGAGGCCTTTCTGGATCCTAAAACCGGTATCGCTCGCTTCAATGTTCTGTTGAATAACCTGAACCGAGAGTTTCAGGTGCGGCAGACCGAGATCACGCAACTGACGCAGAAAGCCCAGCAACTCAGTGACGACATTGATAAGACCAGGGCGGTCGCCGACCCGAGGACGATTCAGCAGAAGATCGATCAACTGGAGCAAATGAAGAAGGACTTACAGCGCAAGGGCGAAGACGCTCAGGCCGCCTACAACAAGCGCCGGGGCGAAGTGTTCCAGCCGCTACAGGACGATATCGGTAAAGCTCTGGAGGTTTATGCCAAGGCGCATAACATCAATGTGATCATCGATGGCAGCCAGGTGCCGGTAGTTTACGCTGCCGAAAGTATCGACATTACACGTGCTTTCATCAATGATTTCAACAGCAAGTATCCGGCAACCGCTTCAGCGGCCACGCCATAAGCATAGATAAGTATTTTTTGGTAAGGAGCATTAGTAAGTTATGAAATTGAATCGCCTTTTTGCAGTTATCATTTTTCTCGCGGCCGCGACGGTTTTGCCGGCGCTGGCGCAAACGCGGCCCGCAGCCGGACAATCCAGGCCCGCTGCCACCCAACCGGCTCCGGCCACTGCCGCATCCAATGCGGCCGTTCCTGACACCAAGATTGCTTTGATCTATTCAGAAGCATTTCTCGATTCAAAGGCGGGTATCTTTCGGTTCAACGCCCTGATGGGGAACCTGAACAAGGAATTTCAACCAAAGACCACGGAACTTCAACAGCTCGAGCAAAAAATCACTCAGCTAAGCGATGAACTTACCAAAGCCTCGGCTGCGGCCTCGGTTGTCGACCCGAAGTCCCTGCAGGCTAAGGCGGACACGCTCGATCAGCTAAAGAAGGATTATCAGCGTAAGGGAGAGGATGCGCAGGCGGCCTTTAACAGACGCCGGAGCGAGATCTTCCAGCCGCTCCAGGATGAAATCGGCAAGGCTTTGGAAGTCTATGCCAAGGCCCATAACATCAATGTGATCATCGACGGCAGCCAGGTGCCCGTCGTCTATGCCGCGGACGCAGTTGATATCACGCGCGCCTTTATTGCGGATTTCAACAGTAAGAATCCCGCAACTGCATCAGTCACGACCCCGAAGTAACTTTACTGGTGGCTCGACACAGTCCGCGACGCGGAGAGGCGGCAATTGACCGTGTCTCCGCGTCGCTTTATTCTGGCAAACATGGAAACAGTTCTCGACTCTCAGGCTATTCAGAAGTTACTGCCCCATCGCTATCCGTTTCTCCTCGTCGATCGCATCATTGAACTGGTTCCGCGCGAACGGATTGTCGGCATCAAACAAGTGACCATCAATGAACCGTTTTTTCAGGGTCACTTTCCCGGCGCGCCTGTGATGCCGGGTGTCCTGGTGGTCGAGGCGCTGGCCCAGGTAGGCGCCGTTCTGGCTTTGCGCGAAATCGAAGATCGCGATCACAAACTGGTCTTTTTTACCGGCATCAAGGAAGCGCGTTTTCGCCGGCCAGTGGTCCCCGGAGACACCCTGATTCTCGAAGTCACAGCTATGCGCATCGGCTCCCGAGTGCAGCGCATGCATGGCGAGGCAAGGGTTGATGGCCAGCTGGCTGCGGATGCTGACATCATGAGCATCGTGGCCGATCGCGAAACAGCCCGTTGATGCTGCCGCTGTTCCAGCCAGAACGGCACGCTGCGGTGCTATTCTTGTGCGTTGACAACGTTGAATTCTGATCTCGCCCAATGTCTACAGCTACCAACGCCGAACCGACCAGCACTATCCATCCCTCCGCCATCATCAATCCGCTTGCGCGTTTGGGCAAGGGTTGTTATGTGGGTCCCTACGCAATAGTTGGCGCTGAGGTGCAGTTGGGTGACCGCGTGCGGCTCGAGGCGCATTGTGTGATTGATGGTCGTACTATGATCGGCGAGGACACGCACGTCTTTCCCTTTGTCTCAATCGGCCTCGCGTCCCAGGACCTGAAATACAGGGGCGAGCCTTCCGAAACAAGGATCGGCAGACGTAACCGAATTCGCGAGTTCGTAACCATTCATCGCGGCACAGCCGGTGGGGGCATGCTGACGCAGACCGGTGACGACTGCCTGATCATGGCCCAGGCGCACATCGCGCACGACTGCATTATCGGCCAGGGGGTGATTATGGCCAACGGCGCAACTCTGGCCGGGCACGTCCTGATCGATGATCTGGCCAACATTGGCGCCTATTCAGGCGTTCACCAATTTTGCCGCGTGGGACGCGAGGCGTATGTGGGCGGGTATTCAGTAGTGGTTAAGGACGCCTTGCCCTACGCCCTCTCAGTTGGCAACCACGCTACCTGTTATGGGTTGAATAAAGTGGGACTAAAGCGACGGGGCTACTCGCGGCAGGAGATTGAGATTCTGCACCATGCTTTCTACTTGCTGCTTTCGGCAAAGCTGAACACCTCGCAGGCCCTCGAACGGATACGCGCGGAGATTTCGGGCTCGCCACAGGTTGATGAGTTGCTTCGTTTCATTGAATCTTCTGAACGCGGAGTGATTAAGTAGGCGGCCCAGAACTTTCCCCCGGTCCGGGAAACACACCATCATTATCCCGAACATTTGTTTTGCGCCATCGGGCCGACCCTTTTCTTTATGCGATACGGTCTCATTGCCGGTAACGGACGCTTTCCTTTTCTGGTGCTCGAGGGAGCGAGAAAGGCTGGAGCAACAATTTCAGTGGCTGCTTTGCGCGAGGAAACCGATCCTGAGATCGAGCGGGTCGCGGAACGCGTGCAATGGGTAGGCATTGGCCAACTCGGCAAACTCATTCGTTTTTTCAAGAGTGAAGGGGTCGAGCGCGTGATCATGGCCGGTCAGGTCAGGCACGTGCAGATTTTCAGCGGCGCCATCCCTGATGCGCGCATGTTGAAAATGCTCTTGAAGCTGCCGCGCAGAAACACAGACGCTTTGATCGGAGCGGTTGCCGGCGAGCTCTCGAGTGAAGGAATCGAGCTGATCGATTCCACCTGGTTTCTAAAGGATCATCTTCCCCAGCCTGGAGTGCTGACGCGGCGGGCGCCCGACAGTCGCGAAAATAGAAACATAGAATACGGTCTGGAGATCGCCCGAGAAATAGCACGGCTGGATCTGGGTCAGACCATAGTCATTCGCGCACAAGCCTGCGTGGCGATTGAAGCAATGGAAGGTACGGATGAAACGATTCGGCGGGCCGGCCAGTTGGCCCCGGGCAGACTGACAGTAGTCAAAGTTGCCAAACCGTTTCAGGACATGAGGTTTGACGTTCCGGTGGTGGGAATACCTACTGTCGCAGCTATGCTTTCAGCCGGAGCCACTTGTCTCTCTGTCACCGCTGGTAAGACGATCCTGTTTGATCGCGAAGAAATGGTTCGCCTGGCAGATAAGAACAAGATCGCCATCGTGGCCACCGAGCAAAGCGAGCTTTCAGTTTCAGCTACTCCGAAGTCGCCGGGGTAGCTTTAGGATCAAACGGCGAAGCCAGAAACTTTTTGGCGGCAGACTGTGCATTATCGTAGTCGATGCCTGATTGCACCGCTTGCTTGTACTCGAAAACCGCCTTCTCACGATTGCCTTGCGCGTCGTAAGCATTGCCACGTTTGATGTGGGCCCACACCTCAATCCAGGAAGGTTTGAGCGTGCCGTTGAGCGCCGCATTAAAGTTGTCCAGGGAGGACTGCCAGTTGCGCTGTTCGAAGAAGAGCAGGCCCAGGTTGTAGTAAACCCAGGAGTTCGAGCGATCGAGCTTGAGCGCCGCTTCCAGTTGCTGTTGCGCTTCGGAGTAATTTCCTTCCTTCATTTGCTCGATGCCGCGCCGCGCAATCACCGAAACCCGCAGTTCATCTGACATGCGCAGGATCTTGTTGTTGGGATCGACGATGACTTCAATGGGTGGTCCGGTTGATTCAAAGTCAAAGTCCTCGCTCTTGCTGTCCAGGCGCACGGTCGTGGTTTGGGTGTCACCCTCGGACCGCAGCATCAGCTCGACCGGCATATGCAGCCCTTCGAAATTCTGCCTGACCGTGCCGCGCGTGCGAAATTTTCCCAGCCGGGTGCGAATAATCTGATAGTCGACGGTAAATTCCGGAACGCCTGTACCCTCAATCCACTGCGCAAAAAAGTAGCGCATGTTCTGGCCGCTCAGCTGTGTAGTCAGTCTTTCAAAATCGTCAATGGAAGCACTCTTGTCCCGGAACTTGTCCAGGTAGGCGCGCAACAGTGCGTTGAATTTGTCGCGACCCAGTGTTTCGCGCAACATGCGGAACACCATTGAGCCCTTATAGAAAACTATTGATTGATAGGCGGCGGATTGATCGTCCAGTACCGCGGGTGCGCGACCAACCGACGCGGTTTGCTCAAAAGTCAAAGCGCGCTCCTGCTCCTCGCGCTGCAGCGCGTCGAGCGCGCCGGCCGTCAGGACGGACTCTCGATAAGCATAGGCGCTCCATTCGGCCAGACCCTGTGACAGCCAGGCATCGTCAAACGACTTCAACCCAACGGTCTGGCCCCACCATTGATAGGCCACTTCGCGCTGCAGTTTCTCTTCGGGGACCGGCCGCGCCGTGTCGAACAGGTGGGATGCAAGGAATACAATACCTGAGCCAGAGTAAGTATCGAGCGTGTCATCATCGCTCTGGACTACTACCAGCTTTCTGCCCCCTGCCGGGGCGCCGTACTGTTGTGTGTAGAACTCGAGCACCTTACCCATGGGTTCGGCAAAACTATCGATACGATTCTCGCTGCCAGGTTTGGTGTTGAATTGAATTTCATAACTGCCAAAGCGCAACGTTCGCGTGATGAACTGGCCGGCGGCAAAGTTTCCCGGCAGAACGGGCCGGCGCTGCACGAAGCGATAGCGCGTGGTGCCGTCCTTTGCCTGTTGCTGGGGCACTGCCGGTTCATCACTCGGCCCAACCACCTGATAGCCCGTCGGCACCACGAGGGTGATATCACTGGTGGCCCGGTCGGCAGCGTAATTGTGAAACGGAAACCAGCGAGCTGCATAGAACAGATAAGAACCTTCAGTGCCTACATAGGCCAGGCGTTTCGTGGCGAGTGGACCACCTTCGGGTGAGACCAGGGCCCCATTCCAGCGAAAGCGAAGTGTTACGGGCTGACCAGTGGGTACTACCGCTCCCAAATCGACACGCACGCTGGGTCCGAGGGCACCAACGCCGACAGCATCCTGCACGAAATTTGTCAGTGCTACACCGTCCCGCTCGATGCTCTCAATGTGCAGCGAGCCATTTAACTCAAAGACCACAGAGCGAGTTGCGTCGAGTGGCACAAAGGTGACGTCGGCACCTGCTCGTAGCAGGTGCTGATCGGGAATCAACTGCGCTTCAATATGATAATTGGTAACGTCGAATCGGCTGGCCGGCGCGGCCGGCGCGGGTTGTTGGGCTGACGCAGTCAGCGCAATTAGCAGTAACCCGGTCAAGCCAGGCAGTCTGAGAAGGATGGGCCTCGTCTTCATATTTTCCAATCGAGCTCTAATAGTTCGCTGATTATACAAGCCGCTGGTCCCACAGGTGAAACGGCTGGCCCCTGGATCCATCGACCTGAGCTACAGACAGCCGATTGAGGCGAATCCAGAGGTATCTCGCAACGACTGACTATTGGCCACAACCTTTCTGCGGGCGTTTGGATGGTACAGAGGGTTACGCGGTTGGCTGACCCAGCCAGAGAGTTTTGCCAGGCCCGTTCACGCGGGGATTCAGGAACCCAAAAATCCTCTATGGCTTTGGAGGTTTGACTCTTCTGGGTCGACCGTCGGAAGCAGGTGTCGGACTGGGAGTGGCCGATGGCGATTGCGCCGCCTCAGGACGGTTGGAACCTTCGGGCACCGGACTCGGTTGCGGTAGCGAAGGGGACTCAGAAGCAGGCTTTGGTTCGGCGGTTGTGGGCATGGCAGACGGCGACGGACTCGATTCCGGTGTTGCAGATGGGGCAGGCGCCTCAGGGGTCGCATCCGGTGCCGGTGACGGTTGGGCCGCAGGCTCAGGAGTAGGAGTCGGCGCTGGCGTCGGCGCGGGCGGGGGATTGCTGTTACTTAACTGTTCCCCGCCGGTACTTGTATTCCCACCAGGTGGTACCGCTATCGTTGAAATCGTGCCTGCCGATCCAATTCGTTCGCTAAGACCCTCCAGAGAACCATTGACCTTTTTATACAGTTGCTCGATCGTACCGCGCCGTACCGAATCCGGGATCCCGGCGTTGTAACTCTTGATGTAGTAGCCGAGCGCCTCTTCGTCGGCACCCTCTTGTTGCAGCACCGTCCCCAGGTGCCACAACGCCGTGCGCCACAACGGCGTGCCTTCGGGTAAAACTCCCACGGCCCGTCGCAGGCGCTCGATGGCGGTAGTGTTCTTGTCCTGATTGAACAATGCCCAGCCGGCCAGATCCTCGATCCGTCCGCGCAGAATGTTGCCCAGGATATTGCGCGCTGCATCGGGAATGTCCGGTGTTCCGCCTGAAGCTATGGCCTGGGCGCGGAGGTCGCGCAATTCTTCAGCCTGGACTGCGATGGTTGCGAACGGAAGCACTAATGCCGCGTCGACACCATCGCGCGCCGCTTCTGCAAATTCCTGCGCCGCTCCAAAGCCCAGGCCGCGTTTTAGCAAGCGTGCGGCAGCGTAAAGCAGGCGATAACTGCGCATCTCGTCGTTACCGGCCACAAACTCGCGCGCGGCTTTAACGGCCTTCTCTTCGTCAAGTTTGGCGTTGTCGTCAGCTGGTGTAGTGGCGAGGGTAAACGCCAACAACCCTTTCAACATGCGGGCGTTGTTTTCCGAGTCGGCCGCGGTGGGCTGAAAAATGCCGGCGCGCCGTTCCGGAGCAAGCAAGTCAATAAAGTTCGCCGCTTGGGTGGGAAGACGCCCCGCTAACTGCGTCTCCAGCAAACCGTCTTTTAAGGTAAAGGCTCGAGTCAACGCTTCGCTTGCTTCTTCGTACAGCCCCATGGCCGCAAGCGTGTTGGCAAGCTCGTAATCGAGCGTTGGAAACCTGCCATATTGACGAGCGAAGCGGATCGAGCGCTCCGCATATTGAGGCATCCTTTCGCCAATCAAAGCGCGTGCGAGCGCGATCTGCCCCCAGGTATAGCGAGGTTCAATATCGGCTGCCCTGCCAGCCAGCTCCAACGCCCGCTTGTTGTTATTATGCGCTGCGAACCAGTAACCCGCGCCGGCAAGTAGCATGAGGTTGCGCGGCGAATCCTTCAAAGCCGCAGCCAGTTCCTTATCGGCCTCCTCGGTTTGGCCCAGATCGTAAAGCGAAAGCACCAGCCCCGTTCGTGCTCCCGTATCACCAGGGTCAATTGCCAGTTGTTCCCGGTAAAGGCCGAGCGCCTCGGAAGTCTTGCCTGCAGCGCGATTCAGATCCGCGAGGCTCCGTCGCGCGGCCGGTGTTTTGGCGTCAAGATCCAGTGCCCGCTTGTATTCCGCCGCCGCCTCATCCAGTCGCAGAGAGATATGCAGCGCGAGTCCGAGCGCGTGGTGGGCCGCAGCCATGTCCGGGGCCTGGGACACCGCCAGCTGCGCGATGCGCATGGCTTCGTCTCCGTTCTCGATTCCAAGATAAAAGCCAGAGAGGGTGAGCAGGCGTTTTGCGTCGGCAGCGAACTTACTCTCAATTGCCTGAGCGGCTTTGATCGCCTGCTGCCGTTCGCCGCGCAGATAAAGGTTCATCGGGATCTGCGAGACTACGCCGGCAAACAATTTATCTGACGCGTCAACCGGAGCTTCCGCGATGGCCAGCATCAGCTGTTCGCTCCCCGCAGCAATCTCGCCGGCTTTCAACTTTTCATCACCCAGTGCCGCGCGGGAACTGACGAGCAATTCGATGGCGCGTGTCCTGGACTTGGAGTCCGGGTGCGTATCGAGAAACTCCCGCAGCTCGCCCACTCGCACTGCGAATGTATGTGTTTGCATTACGGCGATTGCTTCCGCTTCAGCTTCATCGTCGACTGGCGCAA
>Ga0209683_10000196_pt1 | contig 24394 bp, 19 predicted proteins | sample DOMMetBare2Fresh_FD_187474 | JGI IMG/M metagenome (GOLD analysis project Ga0209683, IMG submission 187474) | Wetland sediment microbial communities from St. Louis River estuary, USA, under dissolved organic matter induced mercury methylation -... | ecosystem: Environmental > Aquatic >... | reverse complement strand
GCAGGAGAAAACATCTAATCATGGGTAGCAAAAAAACTCTTTTAGCTCTAGGGTTTTTTCTGATTCTCGGTGTGATGTCTTTGGTGGGGAGTGAAGTGAAAGCTTCATCTCCTCAGCTGAAGATCACTCCTGAACTCAAAGAAAAATTTCCCATGAAGCCTCACCATGAGAAGTTGGCATTTAAATGTGTTGACTGTCATGAAGGACAAGGGGATGACCCTGAAAATTTTAAAGCGATAGACGACAAAGGCTGTTTGTCGTGCCATAAAACAAAACAGTATTTGGCAGACAGACTTAAATTTATGGATGCATTACATGTTAATCCACATAACTCTATTCACGATGGTCCGAAACTTTATTGTGATGAGTGTCATTTTGAACACAAAAAGTCAGAAAATATGTGTTTAAGCTGTCACAGCAATGACGTTAAGATTTGGATGAGGCCGACACCATGATCAAAAAAATATTTCTCATCATAAAAAGCAATATTTTGCTAACGGCATTAGTAGGTGTTTTGGTAGGGTTACTCAGTTCATGGATTCTTTATGAAGGACTTCACAGAACGAGTGGAGATAAGTTTTGTGTCGTGTGTCATGAGATGAAACCAATGGTTGCAGCGTATGAAAATGATGTACATGGCGGAGCTGGTAAAACAGGTATCAAAGTCACCTGTGCAACATGCCATTTACCACATGAAAATGTTATTGCTTACATTGCAACAAAAGCGAGAAATGGCGTTGTTGAAGGAGCGATTCACTTCTTTGGTAACCCAGATAAAATTGATTGGCAAGCAAATCGTGCCAACAGACAACACTTTGTCAAAGATGAAGCGTGTTTTGGCTGTCATACGAACTACAGAACCAATGAATCTATTAGTGAACAAGGTCGTAAAATGCATGAGCATTATGCAAGCCTTGAAGGTACTAAGAATGAGATTGGATGTGCTTCGTGCCATGCAGAAGTGGGGCATAAAGGGCTTAGAAGTATGCTCAACTACTACAAACCTGAGTATGAGTTTTACAAAGGTAAGTTAGATAAGAAAAAAGAAGAGGCTGAGAAAAAATTAGCCGAAGATTTGAAGAAATAATTAAAGAAGTTGTATAACGCTATAAATGGAGTTCAATGGTTTACTTGTAAAGCATTGAACTCTTAAAAAAAAGGAGATAATATGAAACTTGCTAAATTAAGTATGGTTGCAATTGCAGTTCTAGGGCTTGGCGGTCACGCATATGCTGCATCAGATACACTCGCAGATGCGTTTAAAAATGGTAAAGTCAATGGTACCTTAAAAGCATGGTATTGGGATAATGACGAGGAGGGTAACTTCTACTCCAAAGCATCTCATCAAAGTATTTTGAATTTGGGTATTGAACTAGGTTATGTAACTGATACACTTTATGGTTTAAGATTTGGTGCTACATACCAAGGTAGTTCAACTCCATTTGCAACAGATGATGCAAAAGCTCTTTTCAATAAAGAAGAATCAGGACAAGGTTCAGTACTTTCTGAAGCTTATATAGGTTACCAAATTGGTAAAACAGATGTTAAAGTTGGTCGCCAATATATTTCAACACCACTTCTCTCAGGCAATCCAACCCGTTTCTTTAGAGAGTCTTTTGAAGGCATATCTGTTACCAATACGGATTTACCACAAACAACAGTCTTTGCTCACTATGTGGATAAGTTCCAAGGTAGAACAAGTGATGTACTTAACGGTGTAACAAACAGCTATAAAGCGCCAGAATTTGCAAAACAAATTATCGTAGCAGGTGCAGGTCCAACTACATTTGAATTTGATGGTGCCTATTCACTTGGTGCTGTCAATAAATCTATTCCAAACCTTACCTTAACAGCGCAATTTGCAGAAGCAAATGATGTTCACATGAAAACACCTGGCGCTTTTGGACCATACGGAGTAGGAATAAATAAAACTGATGATATTTCCTTCTTTTATACAGAAGCAAATTATGTGCTTCCTATGAGCAATTATAAACTTCTTTTTGATGCAAATTACAGAGGTTCTCGAGCAGGAAGTGAGTTAGATGCAGCACACATTGATGGCAGTATGCTAGCTCTTCGTGTAGGTTTTGCTGAGCTTTATGGCTTTGGTGGGGCACTCGCTTATAGTACAGTGAGTAATGGTGATGATATGATGTTAGGTCTTGGTAATGGCCCATTATGTTATACCATTCTTCCAATCCGTGGACCATTGGTATTTAATGGCTATGCAGGTACGGACACTTATAAACTTAGTACAACGTATGATTTTTCAAAAATTGGTGTAAATGGTCTTACAACCGAACTTGCGTATGTGACTGCAAAACAAGATGCACCATCAGCAGCAACCATTTCAACAAAAGCTAGCAATAAACTCGAAGTTGATGGTTATTCTGTCAAATTCAGTTATGCTATTCCAGCACTTAAAGGTTTAACAACCGATGTTACGTATGTTGCCTTTGACAAAGATTACTTTGTTGCAGACGTTAAACAAAAAACACTTTCAACAGATGAATTGTGGGTTAATGTAAACTATAAATTCTAAGTTATTCTAAATTTTAGGGCTTTACGATCAATGTAAAGCCCTATTTTATGATGATAGATTCCAAAAAATTTGAAAAATTGATCGAAAGATGAGTTTAAAATGAAAATTTTTTTTCTTGACCCTGATATGCAGTTACAAGATGAGATCGATATTTGTCTCAACCAATGTCGTTTAAAAATTGATGTCAAAAAAACACAAAATGAAGAGGATATTTTTGATGAGGATCTTTTTTTAGAAGGCTATTCTCTTTTTATCCTTAATCTTCAAAATCCAGCAGATACGAAAATACTAGACTTTATACGCACAAATGCAAATGGAGCACCTATTTTATTGGTATTAGAACCTACTGTATCACCACAAATATTTCAAACACTCTCTTCTTATTCTTACAATGATATTATCATAAAAGATTTTTCTGTTGAAGAGTTTGCTTATAGGATTTATAAATTATGTCATATTTGGAACGATAATATTTTTTATCTTGATAAGGGTATATGTTTTGATTTTAAAAAGAGAATGTTTATCTTTAAAGATAATCATACTGTTCTTGGCAAAAAAGAAGCATTATTGCTTAAATGTCTGTTTTTAAAAGTTCATGGTATTACGACATATACTGAAATTATTGCTTTTGTCTATGAAAATGAGATAGTGAGCAATGATAGAATTCGAGCACTTGTCAAACAGCTTAGAGATAAGCTTCCATGCGATTTCGTCAAAACATTCCATGGAAAAGGGTATCAGATAGCCCATTTACGATGAAATTAAAGTGATATAACCCTCAAATCGGAAAAGGCCTATCTGGCGGTGTTATAAAAAATTTGACACCCTTGATGCATTAGTGGCAAACCAATTCCAGGTCTTTACGCAGCGGGAGAAAGTAACAGGTGGTACACACGGTGCGAGTCGTTTAGGTACGGTTGCTGTTACAGAGTGTCTTACATTTGGTATGATTGCGGGTGAAACGATCTAAATTGATATGAAGAAATGGGCTTTTGTTCTGTAAAAAGTAATTCCTCCTTTTGAAAATGTTAGGGCTTTAAAAGTATATTTTAAAGCCCTCTTCGTAGATTATTCTTACATTATTATTACATTTTTAGCTTTATAATGTTAAACTGACGAATTAATAAATAAAAAACTATAATATAATAAAAGGAGCAAAGTGAAAGTTTTTCTTCTTGAACCAGACACAGACTTAGCTGATGGTATTGACACGTATTTAAATCAACTGCGTTTAAAAATGAAAGTCAAGAAAGTGCAAAAAGAAGAAGCCATTTTTGAAGAAAATGCTTTATCTCTTTCTACGTATTCTCTTTTTATTCTTAATTTGAAAAATCCTATGGATCCTTCCATGATGCATTTTATACGAGAAAATGGAGGAGAAGCTCCTATTTTACTTATTTTAGAATCAACCATTGAGCCTAAAAACTTTAAAACGCTTTATTACCTCTCCTATGATGACATGATTGTTAAAAATTTCTCTCCACAAGAGATTGCTTTTAGGATTTATAAATTATGCGATATCTGGAATGATGACACTTTTTTTGTCACAAAAGAGATCTTTTTTGATTTTAAACATGCCAAGTTTGTTAATCACGAAGTAGAAACAATTTTAGGAAGAAAAGAGGCACTGTTACTGAAATTACTGTTTGTAAAAAGCCATCATGTCGTCTCTTCACATGAAATTGAGTACTATGTCTATCAAGATGAGATGGTCAGTGAAGAGAGAATTCGGTCTTTAGTGCGACAACTTAGAGCCAAAATTCCGCATGATTTGATCGAGACGGTTAAAGGTGAGGGTTACCGTATAGCCAACACAACGCCAGAAGAAGAAAAATGCTTTTCCGATAAAGCTTCTGCTTTGATACGCTCTTCCTTTGTCTGTTTGAGTAGTTCGTATCCACTTTTAGAGCAAGTTCAAATAGGTTCTCTTTTCTTGAGTACGATATAGGTATTTGGTATTTTGACTATTGCATTAATGTGTAAAACATTAATGCAATAGTGTTAATTTAACAATACGAAATGCCACAGCATTTTGAAAAATGAGTGGATAGTCATATTTACACGAAACGATGCCTTCACATGGGGCAATAATCGTTTGCATGAGCGATCCATCGAGTGCATTATAGATGCGAGCAAGGGGTTGTCCGTGTACTACGTGTTCCCCAATAGGAGCAAGGGCGTCAAAAAGCCCTGCCGAACTACTTTTGACGACTTCCATATCTTCATTGGTGATGACATTTCCTACTGCCCCTTCAAACGCCGTATAATCAATCAACCCTTTTTTCGATAAAAAGCGTATCAAAGCATCAAAGACTTTCGTAGATTCAATTTTGCGAAGGGTGCCTTTTTTCCCTGAGATGATGGAAAACGATTTGGCATTCCAGATTTGCCAGTTGTAGTTCAAAGAGACAGTATCGCTTGGTGTTGGGTCTTTGTAGTGTATAAACTCTAACCCAAAGGCTTGTGCTTCATGCACATCTTCATAGCCTGTACGAAGGACTTTAACATATGGGATGCACTCAACACGATCTTTGCGTGCTTCAAGCAAGATGGCATGCTCAAAATGGTTGATTTTCTCAAACAGTTTCGCTGCAATGCGTTGCGTTGTTTCACCTTTGTCGTAGCCTGGAAACATTGCGTCGATGTCCGTATTATCTAAAGGCCAGAAGGTTTTTCCCATATTGAATGAGTAAGGATTGACCGCAGGAACAACGAGAATTTCGCCTTTGATGAAAGCGGGATTTTCAAGCTCTTGTTGACGTAAAAAACGAACCAGTCTTGAAGCGACCCAGAGTTGGTCTATGGCAGTACCTGTGAGTGGACCTACGATGACACAGCTCGGTTTACTGTTGGGAATGCCAAAACGAAACCCTTTGATGCGTAGTGGCTCACGACTGAGGGACGTGAGCTCACACAGTATCTCTTCTCTCATTCATTCACCTCAAATGGATTTTCTAAAATACGTGCAAGCAAAGAGCCTTCATACACAACAGGGTACTCTCTAATGGTAAACAAAAGCCCATCACAAGGGCTTAGTAAGCTCTCTTTGATGACGCCTTCCAGTGGGTCGATAATCTCGCCCAGTTTTTCACCTTTGCTGACCATAACATTATGCTCTAACGTGGGTATAAAGATGCCCGCTTCAGAGGCGTTAATAAAATGTACTTCAGAATTTTGGGTCGAAATAGACGTTTTACACGGACGCATCGGCTCATCGATGATGCCGACATGTGCCATAAAATTCAGCAATCCATTAGCAAGGTTTTGACCATATTCTTTGGTGATGCGCATACCAACTCCCATCTCTACCACAAGGGTTTTTGTCCCCACCGAGTTGAGGGCATGTGAAAAGGTGGACTCTAAAACAGTTACCGCATCATGTACCCAGATAAAATCAATGCCGATTTTCTCAGCCAAAGGAACCAAGTCGTGTGCGTTGGATCGGCTGATGCGAATTTGGGGTAGCTCTTTGAGGAAAATATTGCTCGCATGAATATCAATGGCAAAGTCACTGCCTCGTACGGTTTCAACAATGGCACTTGCCACTTGTGCAGGTAAAAAGTCCGCCGTATGACCCGGAAAAGTACGGTTAAGATCAACATCGTAAAAAGGGAAAAGACGGTTGATGCTATCAATACCCATAGGGTTCATAGAAGGATAAATGTCTACAATGCCCTTTATTTTGGTGGGATTTTCCCGTAGCCATTTAACGAGCAAATAGCAGACATACTGTCCTTCAAGCTCATCGCCATGGGTTCCCGTAACGATGGAGATACGTTTGGTTGATCTGGTGATGTCGGGTGGATTGAAACGGTTTCGTTTGAGTTTTAACGTCTCCTCCACGGGGAGTTTGACACTAAAAACCTCTTCTATCATTGTTCATCCCTTGCAACAGTAACGTTTACATGTAAATTTTGTTGGCTCTTTCCTATAAAGACACCACGGTTAAGGCGGCAGTCCATAAAGTCGCGTCCATGAGCGATTTTGATGTAAGGTTGATGCTCTAGCATAACGCCATTGGTTGGGTCAAACCCTCTCCAGTATCCATCAATGAAAGCCTCAACCCACGCATGACTTTCACCCTCACCATCAATAAACCCAGCAACATAACGTGCCGGAATGCCATTTAGGCGAAGGAGGGTGATGAGCAAGTGGCTAAAGTCTTGACAGACTCCATTGTGGCGCAAAAGCAGGGCGTCGGCATCACAGGTTGTGGTCGAAACACCCGCTAAATACTCAAAGTTTTGAAAGATGGTTTGGTTGAGCATCTTCGTTAAACTCAGTGGTGATTGAGGGAGCATCAAGGTTTCCAAATAATCACGTGATAGCGATGAAAAGGGCGTTAGCGTCGTTGGATGCAGATACGAAGCAGCATTCTCGTTATCTTTGTATTGGTAGCTTCCATGAAAAGCGACACTCCCTGTGAGCATGGCTTCAAAATTGCGGTGAAATTTTTCAATCGTTCCAAAGAGCAGATCGTTTCCAAAGCCATCTTTGGTTAAGAAAAATGCCACATCATTGTTAATGTGAAGTTCCCAATCAAGCAGTGTTTGTACACCATTGCTGATGGGAAGCATACGCAAACAAAAGGCATGCTTGCGTACGGCTTCTTTAAAATTGAGGGTAAATGCGTATGAAAAATTAACTTTCATGGACATAGGCGAGTGTTCCGTAAATTGAATTTATTTTTTCTAATGTTTTAAATTTATTGCTCGATGAAAGAGCAACATGCTTATGGTTTGGACGGACTTTTTCCGCAATAATGTTGAGCTTTTCCACATCCAAAAGGGCGGCTTCAATGCTGTCATATATGCGAATATTCAAATCCATTCTCTCCACAACCTTTCCAAATTGAATCAAAGGTGAATCTTTGGCTTCTACGAGTGAAAGCTCTAAATTTCCCCAGATGGCATCAAGCTCTTTGAGGGTCGATTCAAGCCAAAAAACGGAAACCGTGCGCTCTTCTTTTGCCGCTTGGTAGGCAAGGTAGAGGGCATTTATACGGCTAAACATACGATTTGAAAGGTGTGAACGTGTCAAAATCGCATTTTCTCTCGCACAGTTAATGACGGAGATAAGACTTGCATACTCCACATCAAAAACACTTTGGCGCAAAAATTCTTGTGAAGAGTCATACTTGAGCTCAATTCCCAATCTAGCATAGAAATTTTTAGCATCATCAAAATCAACGTCCAGTATTTTATCAAAAAGTTGGATAACAAGACGAGTCATACTCTCTGCTCTTTGGATGTAGCGTCCCATCCAGTAAAGTTGTTCGGCACTTTGAGGTGATATGAGAATCATCGCGTCTCCTTTAAAATCCATGTATCTTTAAAACCGCCACCTTGGGATGAGTTGACGATGTAGCTGGTCGGATCCATTGCAAAACGGGTGAGTCCACCTGGCCAGACGAAGATATCTTCACCATACAGCGAGAACATTCTAAGGTCTGCTTTGCGTGGTGAAAATGCCCCTGTGTCATCCAAACACTCGATGTCATAAAACTCGATGATATCTTGCGCAATGAAACGACGTGGTTCTGCACAGATCGCATCTTTAAGCTTTTCTCGCTCAGGTTTTGTCAGAAGTGAGCCAAATATAACGCCATAGCCTCCCGCTTCTGCAACATCTTTGATAACAAGACTTCGCATATTTTGCAAGATATGGTTACGATCTTTATCAAAAAATGCCAAGTAGGTTGGTGCATTTTGCAAGATCGGATCTTCTTTAAGATAATAACGAATCATATCAGGCACAAAGTAGTAAATTCCCTTATCATCGGCAATACCATTACCAATACTGTTCAACAACGCAACATTGCCTGCACGGTACACTTGGGTGATGTTAGGGACGCCAATGAGCGAGTCAGGGTTGAACTCGATAGGATCGAGCGCGTCATCATCAAGTCTTCGATACACAGAACCCACACGTGCTTTTTTGCCGCTGTAGGTTTTGAGGTAGAGTTTGTCTTTCTCAACTACCAAATCATCGCCTGTGGCTAAGATAGCACCACTCTCTTTTGCAAGATATGAGTGTTCGTAAAAGGCGGAGTTATAACGCCCCGGTGTTAAGATGACATTGATACCACCCGTACTGACGTGATCCATCGCAGAAGCTAAACGACTTGGGTAGTCTTGCACACTTTGAATCGGAAGCTTCTCAAAAAACTCAGGAAACACTTTGCGTGTCAGCATACGAAGCGACAAGGGGTAACTCACGCCACTTGGAACGCGAAGATTGTCTTCTAGTACAACCCAGCCATCTCCAACACTGTTTTTAACAAGGTCTATGCCGCTGATATGCACACGGATGTTTTTAGCCACAGGTGTGTTGGCAAAAGCCGGCAGATAGGCTTTGGATGAAAAGACAAATTCGCTAGGAATGATGCCATCTTTAAGAATTTTCTGAGCGCCATAAATGTCTTCCAAAAAGAGATTAAGTGCATGGATGCGCTGTTGTATCCCTTTTTCAAGGTATGCAAACTCATTGGCAGAGACAATACGTGGAATAATGTCAAAGGGAAATTTACGCTCTATAAAAGCGTTGTTTTTAAAAAGGTTGAAGTTGATCGCTTCGGTATTCATGTAGGCGAGCAACTCTTGGACGCGTTTTTTATCGATCGTGTTTAAGATGCCTTTGAAAGCATCATAGAGTGGACTTTCTGATTCAATCATAACCTGTACCTTTGCCCTTTTTACTTGAACTCTTGACACGTTTTTAAAACAAAGTTTTAAAAACTACGTTAACACTGGGTTTTCTTCGGCAGAATGCCCACGCACCTTTGGTGCTTTTCCTTCTTCCCGAATGAAATTTGAATGTCATAAAAGCAGTTTAGCACAAAATTAAGCAGAGCAAGTGCGTTAAGAGACAGTTTTTTGCTTATTTTTTAAGCAGTGTTTAGAGAGACCACACATAGGCAAAGATCAGCCCCTCTATTAAAAAAAGTATGCAAAAAAGAAGATTCCAATGGATGGAAACATCAAAGGGGGTTACGTGCAAAAATTTTGCAGTCATCAGAGACATACCCGCAAACGGTGAGATGATAAACGCTATGGCAGAAGAGAGCATTAAAATGAGCGCTATGGAGACGTTATTAAGGGGGAGGGTTAATGCTAAAAGGATTTTGCCCAGCATGACGACAAGTACAAAAGGATGAATTCCACAAACAGCAATAGCGATAAATATGACAGGAATAATCACCAACGCAAAAATACCCAAATGATTAACACTCTCTTGAAGAAGAGGTTGAATCAACTCCAAAATACCACTATGGTCTACCGCACCTGCAAAAAGCCCCACAGCTATAAAAAAAATGGAAAAATCAGTTGCTTGGGTAATGCCTCCTTGCCAATAAATCTTCATGACACGCGGCAGTGCAGTATGTTTAGCATAGTAGAGAATCCATACCGTTGAGACGATAAATCCTGCCAGTAAAATTCTTCCTGTACTCGTCCCAATGCCAAGTATTTCTAAAAGTGTTATGGAAGAGATAAGCCCTAGAATGACAAGAATAATATGAAGAGATTTATAGGATGCTTCACGGTGCGTGATGGATAAAGGTAGGGCGATATGGTTTAAAATAGGTTTATTGAGACCTGAAAAATGCTCAATGATATAAGATGTGAGAAGCCCTACAATGCTAATCATTAAACCTGGTACGAAGAGCTCTGACCATTTGACATGGGTTACTTGCATGACTAAAAGAATCATCACCGCCCCTGGCGCCCAAAACAGTACCAACGTATAGCCACGCATAATGGCAGTTGCAAAAAAACGCTTGTATTCAGAAATGCTGTTTTTTAGGGCTTTATCAAAGAGTGCAACCATTACAGGGACGGTGCCAAAAAGTAAAAAACTCGAAAAAAGGTTGGTGACAACCATGGCAAAGAGGTATAAGGAACTCTCTTTTTGAAAGAGTCGTTTCAGCCAGTACTCTACTGCATCACCATATTTACCCACTTCAATAGGCATCGCGAACAGTTGCATCACAACGATAATGGCGATGATATTGGTCATAGAATTGAGTGAACTCACCCAAATGGAAAAAGGAAGTTTGTAAGCAATCAAAATACCCATGCCGAAGAGTAGAAAAAAAAGAGTGATAGTACGAAAACCTTTTTTTTGAGCAGGCAGTCCAAAGAGAAATAAAACCAATGTCAAACAGGCAAGGACGCTTTCATACAAAGGCGTTACGATGTGTATAACGTGAAGAAACGTAATGCCCAAAATGGCATATTTACAAATTTTTTGCATCCATACTTCCGAAAAATCAGATGCGTTATTTTATCAAAGAGTTCTAAAGATGTAGTGCTTAAAAAAGAAGTTTTAGAGAAAAAATGAAAGCGGCGTATGTGCCGCTTTCATTTTCTATTGGAATTGATTTAACTTTTGATTGAGGTTTTCAGAAAGTTTAGAAAGATGATCTGCCGCAGCGGCAATCTCTTCAACACTTCTTGCATTGTGGGATGTCAGCGTGTTGATGTTCGAGACCATCTCAACGATTTTATCGGTATCTTTTGAAATTTTGAACGAATTTTGGGCGCTTGTATTGACAGATTGAATACTGTTTTGCATGACCTTGGTTGTTCCTACGATGGTGTTTTCTACCGCACTTGAAACGGTTGAAAGCCGTTGAATGTTTTTTGCATTTTTATTCATTTGATCGGAGGAGTTGACGATGGATTGAACAATGATATTAATCGTAGCATTAATCTCTGTCAGTGAAGTTTGTGTACGTTCCGCAAGTTTACGGACTTCATCTGCAACCACGGCAAAGCCTCGTCCATGTTCACCCGCCCTTGCTGCTTCGATAGCGGCATTAAGAGCGAGTAGGTTGGTTTGATCTGCAATGTCTGAGATAACGGTGAGGATCTGTTTCACTTGTTCTGCATCTTTACTCATCTGCTCTAATTGTCCTGCTAGTGCAGTCTCTGCTTCGCTCGCCTGATCGACATCATTACGCAATGCGATAATCTCATCTTGTGCATGGTTGAGTTTTTTACCAGCTTCCGTTATTTCTTCTTTCATGCCTTCTGAGAGTTTGGCTGTTTCTTGAACAAAGGATTTAATGGTTTCAATTTCATGGATAGTATTTTCAACAATAGTTGAACTTTGTTCGGCATTGCGTCCTATTTGCATACTCGTGGTGCTTAGTTCATGCGACACAGAGGCATTTTCATTAGAAGAGGTTTTAGCATCGGTGATAGTCGTTTCAAGGGTTGTCACCAAAGAGTTGAAGCTATCGACAATCTCTTTGATCTCATTCTTTTTGATGTACGTAATTCTAAATTTAAGCTCTTTATCTTTAACAAAATGCATGATACTATCGCGTATGAGGTGTACTCCTTGCATGATGTTATTGCGGATCAGAATGCTAAGCATAATGACAGCAAGCGCAATAACAATTGCAATAGTAATCATCCACAATGTTGCACTTTGTTTGGTCTCAATCGCAATTTTAGCGTCAGTATCTGCTAATTTTTCATTGTAATGCATGTGTTCATCGATGGTTTGTGTCATGCTACTAACAGTTGCACGATTTGCTAAGACAAGTGCGCGTGCTTCATCGTTTTTATTTGCGTTAGAAAGCACAAAAAATTTTGTAACGTAAGTGATAAATTGCCCATAGAGTTCTTTTTCTTTTTGGTACAACTCTTTATCTTTTTCATCAGAGAGTAGTGCTTCATAGCTTTTTAAATCTTTTTCAAACTCAGCTTTAATGCCATAAAAGCGCTCTTCCAGCTTTTTCATCTCATTGGAATCCTCAGTAGTCATGTGTTCCCAAAGAACGATTCTTTGACGATAGATGCTCTTTTGCATACTTGCCATGACTAAGATACTTGGTAAAGAGTTGATATTACAGGTGTTTGTTTTTTCAAAAACCTGCTCCATTTTTGAAATGCTAATACCAAAAATCAGAATAAAGCCAAGCAGCGATAATCCCAACATGGTCATTAACTGTTTTGAAATACTCATAAAAAACTCCTTTTGTGTTCTTGAGTGAAATAATAACCATCAAGTGTGACAACGGCGTTGCATGTAAATCAAAAATAAAATTTTTCTAATTAGGAAGTTGTTGTGAAAGGTTAGGAAAGAGAAGATGCCCTAAAATAGGGCATCTTGAGAGTATTTATTTGTGTGTCAAGACACGGGTAGCATTTAAAACAGCGATCAAGGCAACGCCGACATCACCAAAAACAGCTTCCCACATCGTTGCTATTCCCATAGCGCCCATAATAAGAATAGCCCCTTTAACGCCAAGTGCGAAGATAATGTTTTGCCATACGATGGCATGGGTTTTATGAGCAATTTTAAGTGCTGTAGCCACTTTTGAAATCTCATCGGTCATAATAACAATATCAGCAGCTTCTATGGCAGCGTCTGAGCCAACACCACCCATAGCAATGCCAATGTCGGCGCGTGCCAACACAGGTGCGTCATTGATGCCATCACCCACAAAGACGGTTTTGCCTTTGCCACTTTTTCGCGCCATAATTTCTTCAAGCTTTTCGACTTTTTGATGCGGTAAAAGTTCTGCTTCAACGTGCGTGATACCAAGCCCTTGTGCGACTTTTTGTGCGGCGGCTTTATTGTCACCCGTAAGCATGATGATCTCTTTAACACCCAGTGCTTTAAGCGCTAAAATGGCTCTTTCACTGTCCTCTTTTGGCTCATCTGCAATGGTGAGGTAACCCGCTAAAACACCCTCAACAACGACATAAACGACCGTGTCAGGGGTTGAGAGTTTTTCATGCGCGATAGTGTGATCTCGAAGGAGTTTATCATTACCCGCAAGAACATTTTTCTCATCAATGATCGCTCTAACGCCATAGCCCGCTAACTCCTCGTACGAACTTACAACCGCTTCTAAAGGCTTCGTGTAGGCACGTTTGATCGAAAGTGCAATGGGGTGGTTTGAGTGCATTTCCGCTAAGGCTGCAAGACGTAGCACATCTTCTTCGCTGTATCCTTGAAGTGCCGTGATAGACGTAACGCTAAAGATGCCCTTCGTTAGTGTTCCTGTTTTATCTAAAACAACGGTATCGACACTGTTAAGCGCTTCAAGGAAGTTTCCACCTTTGACTAAGATACCGTTTTTAGAAGCCCCACCGATGCCACCAAAGAAGCTAAGTGGAATGGAGACAACAAGCGCACACGGGCAAGAGACAACAAGGAAAACCAAAGAGCGTCTAAACCAGTCACTTAAGAGTGCATCTTGCATTAAAAGCGGTGGCAAGAAAGCGAGAAGTGCTGCAGAAATAACGACAAATGGCGTGTAGTACTTCGCAAATTTCGTAATGAATTGCTCTGTTTTTGCTTTTTTATTGCTAGCATTTTGTACAAGATCTAAAATTTTTGAAACGGTAGACTCTGCGAAAAGTTTAGTGGTTTCTATGATGAGTACACCTGTTTTATTAATCGTTCCAGAGAGCACTTCATCGCCTTTGGTGACTTCTTTGGGTAGAGATTCCCCCGTAAGTGCCGATGTGTCAAGGGTAGATCGACCTTCTATAATAGTACCATCAAGTGGGATTTTTTCACCCGGTTTAACGATGATACGACTGCCTAATGCAACGTCATTTGGAGAGACTTTTTCTTCGCCATTTTCTGTTTGAAGGTTTGCAAAATCAGGTCTTATATCCATGAGTTTAGTGATGGATTTACGTGAGCGTGCAACGGCTAAGTCTTGAAAAAATTCACCAACCCGAAAGAAAAGCATTACCGCAACACCCTCTGGGTACTGACCGATACTAAAGGCACCAACCGTAGCCAAACCCATTAAAAAGTTTTCGTCAAAAACGTGACCTTTAAAAAGGTTGCTTATTGCCATATAAAGAATTTCACCGCCCACTAAAAAGAAGCTGATAAGATACGTCCAAAACATCAAAGGATTGGTCTCTTCCATAAATACTGCGGAAATAAACAGCACCGCACCGATACAAAATGTAATGAAATGCCATGATGTAAGCATCTCTTTTAAACTGGTATCGCCAAATCCCTCATGGTGATGGTGGTCATCATGATCGTGCTCATGCGAATGTGTTACGACAGGTTGGCACCTTGAACAGCAACTATTCTCTGTTGTGGTGCACGTTTGGAGTTCTTTTTCATGAAATTGCATCATCATATCCTCGTGGTTCTAATATATGTTCTAAGCCTTGATTAAAAATACTTTTAATGTGTTCATCATCCAGTGAATAAAAGACAACTTTGCCTTCTTTTCTGTGTTTCACAAGCCTTGCTTGGCGAAGGACGCGAAGTTGGTGTGAGATGGCAGACTGTGTCATACCTAGAAGCTCAGCGATGTCACATACGCACATCTCCGCTTCAAAAAGTGCTGAGATGATTTTGACACGGGTGGTGTCCCCAAACACTTTGAAGAGTTCGGCAAGGTCGTAAAGCTTCTCCTCTTGGGGCATTTTTTGTTTGACTATTTCGATGATGTTTTCATGAAGTGTATTACAGCTACAAAATTCATCGCCCATTTTTTCATCCTTTTTAGTATAGATAAATGTTCATATGAACAATTGCTCATATATTAAAACAACTCAAATTAGAAATGGCTTAAATTGAGAAAGAAAATCAAAAAAGTTTTACATGTAAAGGAAATGGAGAGATCAAAAGTTAAAAGTTTAACCCGAAGCCCTTTAATTTTTATTTTGTCAGGAATGCTATTTTCATGCTATATATTTTATGTAATATCTTTTTTCTGATAAAGCATCTGTGGTAATAGTAAAGTAATATTATGGTGATAATATGCCATAAAAAGAGACTTATGATGTTGCAAGACTTCTTAATTTCGCAGCTTGTTAGAGTTACCAATGAAAGAATTAAAAGGAAGAAAATTTAATGAGTATTTCAAAACAGTTGTTAGTAATGCTCGCCGTCACTGTTTTTGGGCTTATTGGTGTTTTTACGATTGCCATACAGAAAATGGACGCAGTGTATGAAAAAACAAATACATGTAATATCACGATATTGCCTAGTACGCATCTTTTAATAGACCTACAAGATAATTTTTATCGGTTTCGAATTGCTTCATGGAAATTTGTTGCTCTCCAAAATAAAGATGAAATTAGAAAAGTGAGAGAGCGCTCTCTTACGTTTAAATCGAATGTGGATGAAAGCTTCAAACAATACGAATCATTTATTTCAGATCCAAAAGACCGAGAAATGTATATGAAAGAAAAAACGATGTTTGCGCAATTTGCAATACTTGTAGATAAACTCTACCAACTTGGACTTGATGGTAAGCAAGATGAAGCGCTAGAACTTATGGATCAAAACGACAAGACTATCATGGATTTAACAGAAGCAATTAATGACCATATGGATTATATTAAACAATTAGCTGGCAAAGATGCCGAAGATGCACTCAGCGTAAAAAGTAGAGCAACAACTATTATGATTATGTTATCGGCACTTATTGCATTATGTGTTATTGGTCTTGGTATTGTAATCCGAAATAACATCATGCAAGGCGTTTCACTCATTCGTGATGGTATTGCAGGTTTTGTTCAAAACAAAGAGTTGAGGTTTAGAATTAAGTATGGCAAGAAAAATGAGATTGAAGAGATTGTACAGAGTTTCAATAGTTTAGTCAGTACCTTAGAAGTGATTATTGATGATGTTAAGCACTCATCCAATGAAAATGCTTCTGTTTCGCATGAGCTAAGCACCACAAGTATGCAAATAGGTCGTAATGCAGAGCATAGTACGATCATTGTTAATAATACCATTGAAGAGATAATTTCCATTAAAAAGTTTGTTCAAGAAACAGCTCTGCTTTCAGAGTCAATGAAAAAAAGTATTGGCGTAGCTGGCGAGAAGCTAGAGTCTGCAAAGAATGAAGTGTTTATGCTTAAAAATGAAGTTGAACTTGCCAGTGAAGCGCAAACAGCGCTTGCACAGCAGTTAGAACAGATGAGTAAAGATGCAGAGCAAGTGAAACAAATCTTGAATGTTATTTCTGATATTGCCGATCAAACAAATCTTCTAGCACTCAATGCCGCTATCGAAGCCGCACGTGCAGGTGAGCATGGACGAGGATTTGCCGTGGTTGCGGATGAAGTACGAAAACTAGCAGAACGTACACAAACCTCTTTGACGGAGATTAATGCAACGATTAATGTTATTGTTCAATCTATTGTTAACTCTTCCGAGCAAATGAGTAAAAATGCTCAAAACATTAGACATTTGGCTTCTGTTTCAATCAATGTGGGAGACAGCATAACCAATACAACTTCCGTTATGCAAGAGAGTATAACATCCGTGACAATCAGTGCTAAGAACTCTAATCAAATTGTAAACGATACCGATAAAATCGTTAATCTTGTAACTAATATCAATAGTATCACCAGTGAAAATGCCAGAAGTGTAGAAGAGATAGCCTCCGCAGCCGATCATCTTTCCAAGCTTGCTGAAAATCTTAATCATAAATTGGGGCAATTTAAATCTTAAAATAGTAAATGGGAACAGGCTACTTTTGCTTGACATGTAAAAGATTTATTGTTTCATTTTATTACCGTAGGCTCCCTTCATCTTGATGATATTAAGCCCTAAAATAGGGCTTAATTGAATTACGTTAGTAAACAGTACGCTTTTTTGGCATTTTCTTTTTGGGCATCTGCCCATGCTTTATGAAGTAGCATAGTTTTTTCGGTTAACACTTTTCCTGCTAACTCTGGACTTCCAACACCAAAAGGAGGTTTTGGATCGTATTCTAAGGTAAGTTCCATGATTTGAGCTATTTCTTCTCCTCTCAATGTAGCAAGAGCCAAGAGCGCTGCTTTGTATGAACCTGAAACGGGACCTGCTGTGTAAAATTTACCATCTATAAGTACGCCTTGACCAACTACTGGGTGTGCGCCAAGCTCTTCTAATGTATCCATCATTTGAAAATTGGTTCGTGCTTTTTTGTCTTTTAAAAGTCCAGCAGCTCCAAGGAGTAATGTCCCTGCACAAATACCGATAACAATACTTGCATGTTTCGCTTGCTGTTTAACAAACGCCAAAACTTCAGGATCGCTTACAACCTCAGGTGATGTTGCTCCTACAATAAGCACATCAACATTAGGACATGTCTCGAAGGTTGATGTCGCACACATAGGCCAGTTAGGCATAGCATTAAACTGTTCTAGGTTTTTCCAAACAAGGTATGTTTCTGTGTTGGGAACCATTCCAAAAACAGTTTGACCTCCTATGATATCGGGCATAAATACGTCAGGACAGACGAGCGTTGCAACTTTTAATGTTGTGCTTGTATCGTTTTGCATAAATTCTCCTTGAGATGAATTGAAGCAAAATAGTAACAAAGCTTTGAAAATTACGAATGACAGTTTACGAGTCTTGATGTGAGGATATATTTTACATGTAAAGAAACTAAGAGGGCAAAAGTTAAAAATCCACGCTCTACCCTATAAATAGTACCTTCCAATGCACTCTTTTATATCTATTTTAATGACGGCAGTTCCATTCACCATCTTTTCAGGCAATTCTTTATGGGCTAAATGCGGGGCAAATTTTTCAGTAATTTTTGCCAGTGCCTCTTTTTTTTCTTCCATGTTTTCCACAATGCACGCATCTCCTTGGACGATGATGCTGTTAAATTTAGTATTGACATCGCAAGGGTTTTCGACATTTTGATCCAACAATGAAAGCATCTCATCTATTTCAAAACAAACTTTTGTGTTTGATTTTAAAATCTCTATTTTTTGCCCTTTGGGTAATCCATGCAGATAAATTGAGTGTTCGCTATAGACAAAGTGCATGGGTACAACATACGCATAGCCATCGGCTCTAACACAACCGAGTCTTCCCACAAGCGCTCTTTCAAAGAGGGCTTCTGTTTGCTCTTTCGTTAACAGATGTGTTTTTGTTCGGTGTCTCATGCTCACTCCTTTTCATCATTTGCCGCCATTGTAATGAAATCCAAAAATTGCAACAATCCAAAAATTGCTCTCATCCCAAAAGAGGGCAATTTTTGGATTGAATGAATTTTTTTAGGGTGCTACACTTCTTTCTATCAAGTCAAAGGAGTCACGATGAGTTACATCAACAATGATCGTTTAGCAACAGCAGATACAAAGGTATTTAGCATTCTTCAGGGTGAGTTTGAACGACAAGCGACGCATCTTGAAATGATCGCCAGTGAAAATTTTACCTCACGGGCTGTGTTGGAAGCAACGGGAAGTATTTTTACCAACAAATATGCGGAAGGCTACCCACAAAAACGGTATTACGGTGGTTGTGAATGCGCCGATGAGATCGAACAGCTTGCCATCGATAGGCTGTGTGCCATTTTTGGATGTGATTATGCAAACGTCCAGCCTCATTCAGGTAGCCAAGCTAACGGTGCGGTCTATGCGGCACTTCTTCAAGCAGGTGACAAATTGCTCGGTATGGATTTACAGCAAGGTGGTCACTTAACACATGGTGCAAAAGTGAGCTTTTCGGGTAAAAATTACCAGTCGTTTTCGTACGGTGTTGATGAGCAGGGTTATATTGATTATGAGAAGGTTTTGGAGATTGCAACGATCGTCAAACCTAAGATGATCGTGTGCGGTGCTTCGGCGTATGCACGCGAAATTGATTTTGCGAAGTTTCGAGAGATCGCAGACGCGGTGGGTGCGATTTTATTTGCCGACATCGCGCACATTGCAGGTCTTGTTGCTGCGGGTGAGCACATGAGTCCTTTTCCCTATGCGCATGTGGTCACTTCTACGACGCACAAGACACTGAGAGGTCCAAGAGGTGGTGTGATTATGAGCAACGATGAAGCGCTTGCCAAAAAGATTAATTCTGCCATTTTCCCTTCCTTGCAAGGTGGACCGCTTTTACATGTTATCGCTGCAAAAGCCGTAGCGTTTGGTGAGGTTTTGGACCCAAAGTGGAAAGAGTATGCGAAGCAAATTAAGCTCAATGCACGTGTTTTAAGCGATGTATTACTTCAAAGAGGTTTTGAACTGGTTAGTGGTGGAACAGACAACCACTTGATTTTGGTATCATTACTCAGCAAAGATTTTTCAGGCGATGAGGCGAGTAAAGCGCTGGAACGAGCAGGTATCACGGTCAATAAAAACAGTGTACCCAATGACACCAGAAGTGCTATGCAAACTTCAGGTGTTCGTATCGGATCTTCCGCGCTCACGACATTGGGTATGAAAGAAACAGAATTTGAGTTGATCGCGCACCGCATTTGCGATGTGTTAGATGATATCACCAATGTTACGCGTCATGCTGAGATTAAAAAAGAGTTGGTTACTCTTTTGCAAAAATTTAGTGTGTATAGCTGTTCGACCTATTAAAACTTTATAAATGGAGGGACTCTGATGAGCGACATTCAAACGCTGCATAACAATTACCAGCTGATTGAAAAAGCGATCAAATATATCGATGCGCACTTTAAAGAACAGCCCTCCATTGATGTCATAGCAAGCAATATTGGTATGAGTAAGTACCACTTTATCCGAGTTTTTAAAGAGTATGTGGGCGTAACGCCTATGCAGTTTTTGCATTCGGTGACGCTCAATTATGCCAAAGAGCACATCAAAGAGTCGAAGTCCATTTTAGACAGTAGCCTAGATATAGGCCTTTCGAGTGTAAGCCGTTTGCATGAGCTTTTTGTCAATTTAATCGGTGTAACCCCCAAAGAGTGGCGAGAAAAGGGCAAAGACGTTGTCATCACGTACGGTTTTGGCATAACACCTTTTGGACAAGCGCTCATTGCCTATACCGATAAAGGTATCTGTTATTTGGGCTTTATCGACAACAATCAAGAGGCTATTTTTGCGAGGTTTAAAGAGTTGTGGGAAAATGCGAACTTGGTGCATGATGATCTCAAAGCGCAAACCTACTTGGAAAATATTTTTATCAACAATAAAAAATACAACCTCTTAGTCAAAGGAACCAATCTTCAAGTCAATGTTTGGAAAGCACTGTTAAATCTCCCTAATGGCGTGATAGCGACCTATCAAGATATCGCTAATTACATCGAAAAACCCAATGCCGTAAGAGCCGTTGCCAGTGCAATTGGAAAAAATCATATAGGGTATCTTATCCCGTGTCATCGTGTTATCGCCAAAAGTGGTGCAATGAGCGGGTATCGTTGGGGGATTGAGCGAAAGAAAATACTCATAGCGTATGAGTCAACTCATAAAGAGAGTACGGTGGAGGTACGAGATGCGACATCGGAAGATGTGCCTAAACTATGTATATTCCTTAAGAGCCTGTCTCCCAAGAAGAAAGAGCGTGAATGCGACCAATCTACGATGCTTTCTCATTGGATTCAAAACGCACATAACCGTTCTCTGCTTTTAGCGATGCATGAGCAGGAAATCGTTGGTATGGTTTCTTTGATGGAAAATATCTCTCTTTTAAGCGAAGAAAAGAGTGTTTTTGTAACGGAGATAATTGTCTGCAATCAAAAAGAGCTAAGGATTGAGCAGGCATTGCTTGAATACGCCATTTCTGTTTGTGCCTCAAAAGGAAGTCAAAAACTTGTGCTCTTGGCAACAACATCCCCGTTAGAATTTTATGAATCACTAGGCTTCCAACATGCACACGAAGGTACGCTCATATACATGATGCCTAAGTAGTGAGCTTTTAAGCCGCGAGTTTAAGGCGTTCTTTTTGCTCTTCTAGTGTGATGAAAGAGCTTTCTTGATGCAAAAATTTAGAGAGTAACTTTGTCAGTGTATGCGAAATTTCAAAAAGCTCTTCAGCTACATTGGAGACGGCTTGTCCGTTGCCACGGTTGGTGACACTAAGAGCTAGCGTCTCTTGCATGTGTGCGATGAGGGTGTTAACATTGTTGGAGACCGTGTGTGAAAGGGTAACGGCTTGATTTGCAACGGTAAGCGAGTGGGTGATTTCTTGTTGTGATGTGGTGGCAATTTGTCCAAGGGATGCCATGCGTTTGCTGGTATCTTCCATCAAAATACCCACGTGATTGAGACGTTTGGTATTGCTCCCCACACCTTCGATGATATGTTTTACGATGACATCGATGTTTCCTAAACTCTCTTGGGTTCGTTCTGCAAGTTTGCGCACTTCATCGGCGACCACGGCAAAGCCTCGTCCGTGTTCTCCTGCGCGCGCTGCTTCGATGGCGGCATTAAGCGCTAAAAGATTGGTCTGCTCGGCGATCTCATCGATGAGATTAAAGACATTTTTCATTTCATCTACTTGTTTTGTGAGGTCAAACATTTGTTGATTGACTGCGTGTTGCTCCTGTTTACTCTCTTGTACATCATTATGCAAGGCTTCTAAGTCTTTCATAAAATGTTCCATAACGCCCATATTTTGCTTCAAAACATCTCTGGTTTGCTCGCTGACACCTTCGGATTCGCTGAGGGTTTGTTTTAAGGTTGCGATAGGACGATGCATGGTCTCTATGCTACTTTCTTGCGCATGAATGGTTCCTAAAAGCGTTTGAGAGGTCTTTTGTAAACTTTGTGCTGAGTTGTGTGCATGGTGCCCAATGTCTGAAATGCGGATGATCGTCTGCTCAACATTCGTAAATACAGAGCTAATAACACGAGCGATACCATCTAACTCGTCTTTGTTTTCAGCAACTGTTTTGATTTTTTGACGAAAGTCTATATGGTTGGCATCTTCGATAACGGTTTGTAAGTAATGACGCATTTTCAGGGTTTCAATGACAATAAGACGAATCGCTAGCAATAAAAAGAGCAAAGTAATGATGAAAAAGAGAGCCGCAATGCTTAAGTAAGACGTATAGGTTGTGTTTGCTTTATACAGACTTGCCAAGGCTTGATTGCTTTTTTCGAGTTCATTCGTGTCACGCATGAGGTTGGCATTAAGATGGGTGAGATTGGTTTTAACACCTGCCATGGCTTTTTGGGTTTTTTCATTAAATGCGAGTGCTTCTTCTATGATTTTACCTGTAATATCTTCAATGACCAAGGCGATGTCACGTACGGCATCTTCGCTAGGATTGGTGCGCATGACTTCCGCCAAAATGCTAAATTGTCCCGCATAAGGTGCTATAAAAGGGTGCTTCCCTGCGGTCGTTTGTTGCCACGCAATGAGATCGTCCATCAATCGTTCAAGTTTGCGTTGTTGGGATGGCTTGAAATTGAGCGTTGAGAGGTCATTGCGAATGTTACGCAGTGTAGAGAGGTCGTTGTAAAGTAAACCCACTTCTTTGGCTTGGCTTTCAAGTGTGGAAAAATCTTGAATGGTTTTAGCATTGACATTTGTTGTCTCTTCAAGATTGGTTTTAAGTGTTTGGGCTTGTGTGATTTGCTCATTAAAAAAGCTTTGAGTATGCAAAAAATTTATGCTGTAAATGATGCCCATAACGAGAAAAGAGACAAAAATGGTTAAAAATCCAAAGTAAAAGCGATGGGCAATGCTGAGTTGTTTAAGATAGCTAATAAGTGTATGTGGCATTTAGAACTCCGTATCTGGAAGATAAGGTGAATTTTAAACAAAATTGATTGCAAAATTATTACTAAAGGTCATTTTTTGGTCATCATATATAACGTGTTTACAACACAATGGGAGTATAATTTTAAAAGAATTCAATCTTTGCAAGGAGCGTTATATGTCGTTTAAAGCCAAAATCATCGTGACCATTTCAGTGCTGATGTTTTTAAGTTTAAGTATTTTTAGTGCCATAAGCTATAGAGATACTAAGAAAAACAGTGTTATTCAAATTGAAGCCAGTTTGAAGATGGCATCACGCGCTTTAACAGATTATATCGATGTGTGGGCATCTGGTAAAAAAAGTGGTATGGAAAGTTCTGCAAGGACACTGACTGAGATTTCTACAATGGAAGATGCAGACATTCGCTCACGACTGCAAGAAACCACAAAAACACTGGGTGGTTTTGACACGACAGTTGGATTGGAAACAGGCAAAGCCATAACTGGTACGGGTACACCACTTCCTGCTGGGTATGACCCACGTATTCGGGGTTGGTATAAAGCGGTTAAAGCTTCTGGAAAAGTGGGCGTGACCGATGCGTATGTAGATGCAACGACCAACAAGCTCATCGTTTCATTTATGGCACCCATTTTTAAAAATGGTACGTTTTTAGGTGCTGTGGTTATGGATATAGCCTTAGATACATTGGTTAAAGCGACAGCCGATGTCAATTTTAACGGCGGTTATGGTGTTTTGTTTGATACAAAACAAGTGATTATCGCGCATCCTAATAAAGATTTGTTGGGAAAAGAGTTACCTTCGGTATTACCTGAATTGACTCAAAAACTTGAAGGCAAAAAAGATGGTTTGATCGAGTATGATTATCAAGGAAAGGGTAAAATCTTCGCCTTTAAAGTATCAAATGAGACAGGCTGGACACCGAGTATTACCTTTGATAGAGAAGTTGCTTACAGTTTTCTCGGTGAGCAAATAAGAAGCCTAATGATCGCAGGTCTTGTAATGCTCATCCTCTCGATCGGAATCATGATCGTGCTGATTAAAGCACTGCTTCGTCCGCTTGATAACCTCAATGGTGTTGTGCAAGAACTCTCAAGTTCAGAAGGCGATCTTAGACAAAGACTTGAAGCCCATAGTAATGATGAATTTGCACAAGTATCCCGTAATATTAATAAGTTCATTGAAAAACTCCATGAGATTGTTAAAAAGTCTAAAACCATCAGTAATGAAAATGCTTCCATCTCAGAAGAACTTTCCCGTACAGCTACAGAAGTTGTGCGAAATGTTGATACAGAATCAAAGATCATGGAAAGTACCAAAGAAGAAGGTATAGCATTGGTTAAAAGTCTTGAATCTTCGGTCAATAAAGCGAAAAACTCTCAAAAAGCACTCAGTGATACCCAACAAGATATCTTTGATGTTAAAACCAAAGTAGAACAACT
>Ga0209683_10000195_pt1 | contig 24400 bp, 23 predicted proteins | sample DOMMetBare2Fresh_FD_187474 | JGI IMG/M metagenome (GOLD analysis project Ga0209683, IMG submission 187474) | Wetland sediment microbial communities from St. Louis River estuary, USA, under dissolved organic matter induced mercury methylation -... | ecosystem: Environmental > Aquatic >... | reverse complement strand
GAGATCTCCTTGCGGATGCCGGACAGATCGACAACTGCGGCGTCGTCGCTTTTCTTTTCGACCACACGCACGGGAATGGCAAGACACATGCTCAAGCTCCCTTCGCCAAGCGTTGCAGTGCGACCCACGCCTGCCCGAGCGCGATGCCACCGTCGTTGACCGGTGCCTGTCTGGCTTCGAGCACGTCGAGCGCGCGCGCCTTGAGCAGTCGCGTCAGTTGCCGCGACAGCACGGCGTTCATGAAGCAGCCGCCACCGAGCGCCACCGTTGTGACATCCGTCGCACGCGATGCGGCAGCAACCCATTCGGCGAGTCCAGCGGCAAGCGTGCTGTGAAACAGCGCCGCGCCGAACGCGGCATCACGCTCGTCGATCAGCCGCTCCGCGAGCGGCAGCAGATCAAGCTCGCCCTCGTCGATGCGATAGCCCCCGGTCGCAGGCGTGACTACACCCCGACGATGCGCCAGCCCTTCGAGCAGCATCGCGGCCTGCCCCTCGAAGTTCATCACCTCGCGCACATTCAGCAGCGCAGCGGCAGCATCGAACCAGCGTCCGGCGCTGGTCGTCTTCGGACAGCGCACATCGCGCGCCAGCATGTCGGCGACCGCCGCCGCCGCGGCCTGGTGCCCGTAGCGCGCTGCGATTTCGTTGTTGCGCCCAAGCAGATGCAGCACCGCTGCCGCCATGCGCCACGGCTCGCGCGCGGCGCGATCGCCGCCCGGCAACGGCAGTGCGCGCAGATGCCCGATACGTTCGCAGCGGGCACCATCGACCAACAGAAGTTCGCCGCCCCAGGCGTCGCCGCTGTCGTGTGCGTCCGCGATCCCATGACCGACGCCGTCGAGCGCGAGCCCGAGCACCGGCACCGTCACACCGTGCTCCGCTGCGACCGCGGCGATATGGGCGTGATGGTGCTGCACGCCAAACGCGGGCACGCCGAGTTCGGACGCGATCTGAACCGCGAGCCGGGTGCTGAAGAAATCCGGATGCAGATCGTGCGCGACCGCCTGCGGCCGGATCTCGAGCACGGCCTGCAGATGCTCGACCGCCTCTTCGAGCGCAAGGCAGCTCGCCGCGTTCTCCAGGTCGCCAATATGCTGCGACAGGAATGCTTCGCCGCCGCGCGTAAGGCACGCGGTGTTTTTCAGGAACGCGCCGGTCGCGAGTACCGACGGGCCCGCGTGCGGCAGCCTGATCGGCGCCGGCGTGTAGCCGCGCGCGCGACGGACCAAAGTGCAGTTCGGAGTCGGCAGTCGGGAGTCGGGAGCGCTCGAAACCCCCGACTCCCGACGCCCGACTCCCGACAGCCTCACGACGCTGTCGTCACAGCGCACAACAATGTCCCGATCGTGCATCACAAATGCATCCGCAATGCCGCTCAGTCGCGCCAGTGCTTCGTCATTGCCGATCACGAGCGGTTCTCCGCCCGGATTGGCGCTCGTCATCACCAGTACCAGCGGCTGTGGCTGCGACAGCCAGGCGGTTCCCGGCGGGCGCCCCGCGGCTTCGTGAAACAGCAGGTAGTGCAGCGGCGTGTATGGCAGCATGCAGCCAAGCGCGGGCATGCCGGGCGCCACGCCGGCGAGTTCGTCGTCACGCCTGTCAAGCAGCACGATCGGGCGCTCGACGGATTCGAGTACCGCGCGCGCGGCGCCAGCGACGCCGGCGAATGGTTCGATCGATGCGCCGTTGGCGAACATCACCGCGAACGGCTTCTCGTCGCGGTGCTTGCGCGCACGCAGTTCGGCCACGGTGTCGGCGCGGCGCGCATCGCACACGAGATGGAAGCCGCCCAGACCCTTGATCGCCAGGATCTCGCCGCGCATGAGGCGCGCGACCGTGTCCGCAATGACGTCATCGCTGCCGATGCGCACACCGTTGCGGTCGACCAACGACAATGTCGGCCCACACGCCGGGCACGCATTCGGTTGCGCGTGAAATCGCCGCTCGAAGGCGCCGTCGTACTCGCGCTGGCAGGCCGGACACATGCGGAAACGCGCCATGCTGGTATTGGGACGGTCGTAGGGGAGCGCGTTTGTGATCGTGAAGCGCGGGCCGCAATGCGTGCAGTTGATGAACGGATAGCGATAGCGCCGGTCAGCCGGGCTGAAGAGCTCGGCCAGACAGGCGTCGCAGATCGCCGCATCCGGTGCGACGCCGGTGGTCACGGGGCCGTGGCGGCTCTCGTCGATGCAGAAGCCCGCTGCCAGCGCTTGCGCAACTTCATCCTTCAGCCGGCCGACTTCGATCGTATCGATGCGCGCCAGGCGCGGCGCCTCGCGGCGCAGGCGTTGCTCGAAGTTCGCAATCCGCTCGGCGTCACCGCGCAGCGCAATTTCCACGCCTTCGCCGTCGTTGCGCACCCAGCCGTCGAGATTCAGTTCGCTGGCCACGCGATAGACGAAGGGACGAAAGCCAACCCCCTGCACCAGCCCGCGCACGCGCAGGCGGCGCTGGATCACTGGATGCAGAACGATGACGTCCATCGCGAGCTCTTCTTCCCGTCAGGCCTTCGTGGCCGCCGCTGCTTCGAGTTCAGCCACGCGGCGCTTCAGCCGCGCAACATCGTCACGGCGGCGCTCGCGTGCGGCTTCGACGCCGCGCTTCACCCATGCCAGCCATGCCGTCATGCCGTCACCGCGCGTCGCCGCCACCTCAAGCACCTCGATCCCAGGCCGCACGCGGCGCGCGTATTCGATCGCGCGCTTTACATCGAAGTTCACGTGCGGCAGCAGGTCGATCTTGTTCAGCAGCATCAGGCTCGACGCCGCAAACATGTCCGGGTACTTCAGCGGCTTGTCCTCGCCCTCCGTCACCGACAGCACGACGACCTTGTGCGCCTCGCCCAGATCGAATGCGGCGGGACAGACGAGGTTGCCGACGTTTTCGATGAACAGCACCGAGTCATCCGCCGGCGCCAGATGCTCGAGCGCGTGGCCGATCTGGCTCGCATCGAGGTGGCAACCTTTGCCGGTGTTGATCTGGACCGCGCGCACACCGGTGGCGCGGATGCGATCGGCGTCAAAACTGGTCTGCTGGTCGCCTTCGATCACCGCGACTGCCAACGTACCCTGCAGCGCCTTGATCGACTCGACCAGCAATGTGGTCTTGCCCGCGCCGGGGCTCGATACCAGGTTCACCGCAAAGATGCCGTGCTCGGCCAGAAAGCGGCGATTGTCCGCGGCGAGCGCATTGTTCTTTCCCAGGATGTCGCGCTCGATCTGCACCATGCGCGCCTGCGACATGCCGGGCGCGTGCGAGTGCGCAGGGCCGGCGCCGTAGTCGATCGCGTCGCCGGCGTGATGGTGGTGATGGTCGTGCTCATGCGAGCCCGTGTGCACGTGCGAGTGCATGGTGCCGTCAGCATGCACATGGGTATGCGCCGGCTCGCCGTGCTCGTGCTCATCATGCTCGTGCATGTGATGGCCCTCGATTCGTGTTTCGCCGGCGCCGCAGCCGCATGTCGTGCACATTGCGCTTTCCTTCCGTTCGCCCTGAGGTATCGAGGGGCTCAAACGACTTCCAGTTCCTTGACGCGCATATCCTCGCCGCCGGCAACCTGCAGTTGATAGCTGCCGCACGCCGGACACGCCGCGCCGCGTTCGTCGATCGCCACGGTGTCGCCGCACTTCATGCACCAGGCCTGTCCCGGCACGTCGACGAATTCGATGCTGGCCTCATCAGCGATCGTGCCGCGCTTGACCACGTCGAACGAAAAACGCAGCGCTGCGGGCTCGACTGCGGCCAGGCGGCCGATTTCGAGCCACACCGTTCTCACGCGGTTGAATCCCTGCGCGCGCGCAGCGTCCTCGATCACACTGATCACGCCTTCAGCCAGAGCCATCTCATGCATGGCGATCCAAACCTCCCATCTCCTGCATGGCGATCCAAACGTCCCGTTTCATGCACTCGTGATCTCCAGCCGATAGGTCACGCACGGGTCGAGCGCCTGCACCAGCCACTCGGCGCGCTGGCGCAGCGCGCGTTCGCTGGCCGCACGCACGCCGATCAGCCCGACCGCGAGCGCGCCGCGCGGATGAAAATTCCACTCCGTCGGCGCGACGATGCGATAACGCTTGATCTCGTCGTAAGAGAGGTCGACCACGTGCAGCAGCAGGCCGCGTGCGGTCTCGACCCAGCCCAGGCCACGTCCGTTACCCAGCCTGCGGCTGCCAACCAGCGGTTTGGGCGCAGGTCGGCCTGCCGCAATCCGTGCGAGCTCGGTCATGCGGGCCGCGAAACGCGTCAACACTGATCGGCCATAGGCCCGGTCGAGCGCGGCGACGAGTGGATGTTGCGCAAGCCGCGCGATGGCGCCGGTTTCGCACGGGCGCTGGTCCAGTTGCGGCGTGCGCTCGAACTGCGGATCGGCCTCAAGTGCAGCGAGCACACGGCTGGCGGCAGTGCCTTCAAACGCGGGCAGCAACGGCACCGCCCGCGCATCGGGCGGCGCGCCATGGCGCAGGCCATCGCGCTGGACGGCGCCGAACATCCGGGCCGCCGGAGTTGCCGCGCGAGCGATCCAGATCTCGAAGGCAGGCACGTGCGCACTGTCGTACCAGGTGGCACTGTTGCCGGCGAGCACGTCGCGCTCGACCACACCTGTCACGGCGTCCCCAACCGCACCGCCATCCTGCGCCAGTTCGTCGCGCGCCCTGCCGAACGCCTCTCTCTGCGCCAGTCCACCGGTCGCCTTGGGCCAGTCGATCAACGCGCGCAACAGATATTCGTGGGCCATCTCGGCTTCGATCTCGCGCGTTCGTTGCAACAGGGTCGCCGCAGTCGGTGTCTCACCGCGTGCGGCTTCCACCGCAGATCGCGCTGCGATCGCCTGCGAACGACCGCAGATCGTGAACACGCGTGGCACCAGGGCGAGCGCCTCATCGACGGCGCGGCCGGCGAGCAGCTTGTCCGCCACCTGTGGTCGCGTCGAATCAATCTTCACCTGCACGACCGTGGTATCGCGCACCTGCACGTCAATGCGCAGTTCGCCAGCCAGATCAGACGTGGTCATGTCGCATCTCCCCGCCAATGCCCGCGCAGAAAACCGCGCTTGGAAACCGGCGTCGTTGTTCGTTGTGCCGCGGCCTGCTCTTCAGGCGCCGTGCCGGGTCCTTCGGCGCCCGCACGCGCGCCGCTATCGAAGAGCGCGCCAAGCGCCGCTTCCGCCGTTGCGCGCGCCACTTCGTGCTGCTGGAATTCGAACACCGGCGAGAACAGGGAACAACTCTGGAACTCGCCGATCGCCGGCTCGAAACCGCCGATGAAGTCGAACACGCCGGCGGGGAACGCGTAGCTCGTGTCGGCACGCTGCGTCAGTGAACGCCACTGTTCCGGCGCATCCGGCAGCAGCACCAGATTCATGAACCACGGCGTGATCAGCACGCCGAGCCAGCGTCCCTCCCAGCGCCGGAAACCGACCGCCTCGACCCGCAGCGCGTCGTTGATGAAAGGCAGGCCCTGCATGCGCTCGACGTAGATATCCTGGAACGCCGCTTCAAGTCGTTCAGCGGGTGCCAGGTCGGACGCAATGGCAACGTTGCTCATCGATCGAGACGCGTGTGGCCGGATCAGGTTTCGCCGAAAACCATGAACTGTTTGCGATCGCCGGCACAGTTCGGACAGGCCCAATGCGCGGGAAGATCGGCAAACGCAGTTCCAGGTTCAATCTGCCAGACCGGATCGCCGGCGGCCGGGTCATACACGTACCAGCAGACCTTGCACTCCAGCCGCGTGGCCGGCCCGATCTTGCGGACATCGCCGAGAAAGGATCCTTCGAACTGCGTCATCGCCAGTCTCACGCCGCGGATGAGTCGGCCATCCACTCGACCAGTTCGGCGAGCCGCTCGCGGCTTTCCGCGATGTCTTCATCGGCCGCGACCGCGACCTCAGGCACGCGCACAATTTCGAGTGTATTCAGGATCAGCGTCTGCATGTTGTTGAAGTACTGCACGCGCCACAGATTGCGCAGTCGCGTTGAGGAGATGCGGCAGTTGCCGAAGCCGCGCGACAGAATGCTGACCGGCCCGTCCGGGACCGCACGGTCGAGCAGTTGCATGTCATCGGGAGTCATCGGCAGCAACGTCAGGTTGATCACGTGCGGTGACTGGTTTGCCCTGAACGCGCGCACCTGATGGGCGATCTCGGCCAGCACCGCCGGCGCATTCATCGCGCCGGGCGCCAGCATGGTCTCGGTCGCCAGGGTGGCGGTCGCGCCACGCTGCGCCAGTTCGAGCGCCACCGGGGGAATCGCGCCGGCGTAGAGATAATCGTGCGCGACGCGGCCGTCCTGGTCGAAGTGCAACTCGCGCCAGACACCGGCGAACACCGTCTCCTGGATGCGGATGTCGCGCGACTCGCCGTTTCTGAAGTCGATGCGCACGCTGACTTCACCCTCGCCGAGCGTCTGGTTCAGCACTTCGAGCCCGCCCGGATGGAAGCCCGCCAGTTCGACGCGCGGCGAACTCGATTTGCCCATGCCATCGACAAAGCGCGCGAGCAACTCGTGCGCGGTGGTCATCGCCTCCGCCTCGGCATTCGATGGCACCTGTGGCATCGAAAAAGTCGAGACATCGCGCGAAAACGGAAGGTAATTCAAGTCGGCGTCTTCGGGCTGCGAACCCGGGCCCGTCACGCGAACAGGAATCGGAAAGTCCTTCATGGTGACCTCAAGGAGTTACTTCTCTGTCGTCAGAATCGCAATTCAATCGGAACTCAATGGCAATGCGGCGCATCGTCCGGTCCGGCGCTCTTCACCGCAATGCCGATCGAGGGCGGGCGGGTTGGTTCAGCGTTCAACAGCATGCCGAGTTCGTCGACGTAATCCTGCCAGTCGCGCAGGCCGTCCATAGCGCCGACGTAGCGGCCATCTTTCAGCAACACCAGCGCCGGCCAGCGCCGGAATCCGAAACGCGGCGCAATCGCGCGCGCCGCGGCCTGCAGCAGCACGCCGGTGCGAAAGCGCGCAGGAAACGCGCGCGCGAGTTCGGGCACGATCACCGCGAGATCGAGCGTTTCGTGATGCTGCGCCGGGTTCTCGGTGAATACGACGAGCGCATGACCGGCGTTACAGGCCCAGGCATCGAAACTCGCCGCATCCAGCAATGGCGCCGCGAGCGTGGCGCACAGGCGCTCGATCAGCGGGTGAACCGCAGATGGCGCGCTGCGAGCAATGGTTGCTACCTCGATCGTCATGCGGTTTTCCTCAGGTGCGCTGGCAACTGCGGCTCGCGCTCGACGAGATCGGCAAACATCGCGTCGATCACGACGCGATCGCCGTCCTGGTTCAGAACCGCATCGAGCGCGGTCAGCGCATTGAGCGTCTGATTCGCTTCGTCGGCGCTCATCACGCGTCGCGCGGCGCCGTGAAACTCGAGCACCCAGGTGCCCGGCGACAGTTCGCCCACCAGCAGCATGTCCACGCGCTTGCGCGCGCCGCGCGACTCGCATAGGGCGAAGGTGCCGGCACCATCACCCGCGATCACCTGCATGGGAACGCCGATGCACATCAGCGCGTGCCCCCCGCCGCGTCGCGTTCCGCCGCATGCCGGATACTCAGGAAGCGCGCGTCGCCGACTCGGCATGCCGCCTGCTCGGTCGGCCGATCAGCTTCATACGCATCGATCGCGAGCGATCGATCGTTCAGGCGCTCGCCGGGTGTCGTGCGCCGGCTTGCGCGATACCCCCACGCCGCCAGCTCCTCTGCGGCCAATTCGACCGCGGCCGGCACCTGTGCACGCACGCTTGCACTCAGGCTGCCGCCGAAGTCGGACAGCCGCTCGGGCTGCACTCCGATCAGTGTGAGCCGCGCCGGAAATCGGCCCTGCAGATCGGCGATCGCCAGCAGTTCCTGGAAACTCGACTGATGCAGGCTCATCTTCGTGCCGGCCCACGCCGGCACCTCGCGCCCGCGCAGCACCTTGAGCGCGCCCGGCGTCAAGCCGAAATCGATGGCGTCGAACACGATCACGCCTGCGCTGTCGACGACGGCATGCAGCAGGTTCAGTCCCTGGGTTCCACCATCGAGCAGTTGCACTCCCGCCGGCGCGACAAACGCCTCGTTGAATGCTTCGACCGCGCGCACGCCGAAGCCCTCGTCGGCCCAGAGCAGATTACCGATGCCGAGTACCAGTACGCCGGCCGGCGACTCTTCCATGTCGTTCCCGTGAACAGCAAGCGATCGGTGAGAGGTGAGTGCGTGGGATGCGTGTTACTGAATACGTAACACCGCAACGAAACGAAAGTTACGGCTACCGTGCCTTTTCGCGTTGACGAACATCAACGCCGCGCGTGCTATCGGCACGGCGCGGATGTGGCGCAACGTGGGAACCGAGCGCGCGACCCGCTGAAACGCGGGTTCAGACCTTCAGGCGCCTGGCAGCCTGGTGCAGATCCCAGTCAGTCTGCAACTGCATCCAGAAGGTCGCGTCGTTCGAGAAGAAGATTGCCAGTCGCACCGCGGTGTCGGCGGTAATGCCGCGATGGCCGCGAATCAGCTCATTCACGCGCCGGCGCGAGATGCCGAGGGCCTTGGCCAGCGCCTGCTGCGTGATATGCATCGGCTTCAGAAAGCGCGTCTCGAGAAAGTAGCCCGGATGCACCGGTGCGCGGCGCGTGACCGGCCGCGGACCCACGCGCTTGGCGAGCCCGGGCATGGCGGCCGGGCGCCTTGCCTGCGTTGTCCGTTTCCGTGCATCCGCCGCGCTGGCGTCCGTCTTGCGGGCCGGCGTCGCGCTCGCGTTCATATCCATCACGGCTTGCGCACGCGCCAGCCGTTGATCATCGTGCTGATGATCGTCTCCTTGGTGAACACGTCCTGGCGCACGACCATGTACATGTGGACCATCGAGAACAGGATCAGGTACCACATGCCCAGGTGATGCCAGGTGTGCACGGCCTGGCTGTCGCCGATCAGCGGCATCACCCACGAGGTGAAGAACCTGAATTGCCAGCTCGCCATGCCTGTGCCCTCGCCGTACAGCGCGAAGCCGGTACAGATCATGAAGATCGTGCCCAGCACGTACATGAAGAACATCGCAAGGGCGGCGAGCGGGTTGTGCCCCTCGTAGCTGCCACTGTCCCTGCGAACGAACAGGTAGAACTGCACGTCCGTGAACAGGCCATTCCAGAACCTGGCCGTCAGCAGCGAGTACGGCACGATGAAAATCTCGCGCGCGTACTTGTTGCCAACGAACAGCCAGTACACCCGCAGCACGAAGAAGATGGCGAAGATGTAGCCGGCGGTGAAGTGCAGGAACCGGATGTAGCCGAACAGGAAGTTATCGGATGCCTCGCCCGGTACCGAGGGCGGCGGGGTTCCGATGAAGTACCCCGTCACCATCAGCACAAACATTGCGAACATCATCACCCAGTGCCAGAGGCGCACCGGCGCCTCCCACACGTACACCGCGTGTGGATTGCCGCTCCGGACTGCTGCCATAAGTGCCTCCCCTTATCCGCTAGCGCACCGTCACGCGTGTGATTTCCTCGCCCTCGGGCGAGACCACATGCGTGGCGCAGGCCAGGCACGGATCGAAGCTGTGGATCGTGCGCAGGATCTCGAGCGGCTGATTCGGCACCGCCATCTTGGTGTTCATCAGCGACGCTTCGTACGCGCCGATCTGGTTCTTCGGATCGCGCGGCCCGGCATTCCACGTTGTCGGCACGATGCACTGGTAGTTGTCGATCTTGGTGTTCTTGATCCGGATCCAGTGCCCGAGCGCACCGCGCGGTGCCTCGCAGTAGCCGGCGCCCTTGGCTTCGCTTGGCCACGTACTCGGCTCCCATTTGTCGACATTGGCGGTGGCAAAGTTGCCGGCCTTCAGATTGCCCATCAGCTTGTTGAAGAAGTACTTCATCTTGCCGGCGGCCCACTGGCATTCGAGCCCGCGCGCGGCCGTGCGGCCGAGCGTGGAGAACAGCGCCGTGACCGGCACGTCGAGCTTCTTCAGCACCATCTCGACCGGCTCCTTGAACTCCGCCCGGCCCATCGCATAGCCGATGACGTAGCGCGCGAGCGGACCCACCTCCATCGGCTGACCCTTGAAGCGCGGCGACTTGACCCACGAGTACTTGGCGCTCTCGTCCAGTTCCTGGATATTGGTCTTCGTGCCCTTGATGCCCTTGCCGAGCGCGAAGTTGGGCTCGGTGACGCCGTCGAACGGATGCAGACCCTTGGTCTCGTCCGCATACTTGTACCAGCTGTGCGTCACGTATTCCTGGATCTGGTTCACATCCTTCAGGTCAACCGGCTGGATCTCTTTCAGGTTGCCGCCAATGATGGCGCCGCGCGGCATCATCAGGCTCTTGTTGCTGTCGTCGTTGGCGATGTCGGGGAATTCGCCATAGGCAAGCAGGTTCTGTCCCGAGATGCCACCGCCGATCGCGCCCCAGTCCTTGTAGAAGGAAGCGACCGCGAGCAGGTCGGGGATGTAGACCTTGTTGATGAAGTCGATGGTGTCGTCGATGATCTTCGACACCATGTTGAGCCGTTCCATGTTGATCGCGCCGACCGCGCCCACGCCGTCGACATTGATCGAGCACGGCACGCCGCCGACGAGCCAGTTCGGATGCGGGTTCTTGCCGCCGAAGATGGTCTGGATCTTGACAATGTCTTTCTGGAAGTCGAGCGCCTCCAGATAGTGGCCGACGGCCATCAGGTTCGCTTCCGGCGGCAGCTTGTATGCGGGGTGACCCCAGTAGCCGTTCTTGAACGGGCCAAGCTGTCCGCTCTCGACGAATTTCTTCAGCCGGCTGGCCAGATCGCGGTAGTAGCCGGGCGACGAATTCGGCCAGTCGGAGATCGATTGCGCCAGTTCGGAGGTCTTCTTCGGATCGGCCTTCAGCGCGTTGACGACGTCGACCCAGTCGAGCGCGTGCAGATGGTAGAAGTGCACCAGGTGGTCATGCGCGTACAGCGTCGCATGCATCAGGTTGCGGATGATGTTGGCGTTGTCGGGGATCTTGATGCCGAGCGCGTCTTCCACCGCGCGCACCGACACCAACGCATGCACGCCGGTGCACACACCGCAGATGCGCTCAACGAAGGCCCACGCATCGCGCGGGTCACGCCCCTTGAGGATCACCTCGAGGCCGCGCCACATCGTGCCGGTGGAAACGGCATTGCGGATCACGTTGTCCTTGTCGAGATTGACCTCGACGCGCAGGTGACCTTCGATCCGCGTGATCGGATCGACGACGACACGCTTGCCGCTGTTGTCGAGCTTGAAGCCTTGGGTTTCGATGATTGGCATTTTTCAATCTCCGCTACTTGCTCGAGCTGGTCGGATCAACGGTCTTGGCGCGGCTGGACGCGCGCTGGATTGCGCCGACCGCGGCGTGCGCAACAATCGCCGCGCCCACCACCGCAGCCGTCACCGCGCCGATCTTGTCGGCATTGGCTTCGATGCCGAACTGCTTGATGTTCGTGAGCCGGTCGTAGAACGAGCCCTTGTCCCAGAACCCGTCTTCCGAGCAGCCGATGCAACCGTGGCCGGAACCGATCGGGAAACTCACGCCCTCGTTCCAGCGTGTGGTCGAGCAGGCGTTGTAGGTGGTCGGGCCCTTGCAGCCGACCTTGTACAGGCAGTAGCCCTTGCGCGCGCCTTCGTCGTCCCACGCCTCGACAAACTGGCCGGCGTCGAAGTGCGGCCGGCGGTAGCACTTGTCGTGAATGCGCTGGCTGTAGAACATCTTTGGCCGGCCCTGGCGATCGAGCTCCGGAATGCGATCGAATGCGGCCACAAACGTGACCACACCGCTCATCACCTCGGCGATCGGCGGGCAGCCCGGTACCTTGATGATCGGCTTGTCGGTGATGACCTTGTTGATCGGCACGGCCTGGGTCGGATTGGGCTTGGCCGCCTGCACGCAGCCCCACGATGCGCACGAACCCCAGGCGATGACCGCTTTCGCATCCTTGGCGACATGCTTCAGCTTCTCGACGAAGGGCTTGCCGCCCGGCATGCAGAACATGCCGTCCTCGTTCAGCGGCGGATTGCCCTCGACCGCGAGGATGTAGTTGCCCTTGTACTTGGTGATCGTGTCCTCGAGCGCGGCTTCGGCCTGTTCGCCCGCGGCGGCCATGATGGTGTCGTCGTAGTCGAGCGAAATCATCGACAGCACGACGTCCTTGGCGAGCGGGTGCGACGAGCGGATGAACGACTCGGTGCAGCAGGTGCATTCAAGTCCGTGCAGCCACACCACCGGCATGCGCGGCTTGGTTTCGAGCGCCTTCGCAATCTGCTGCGCGTACGCGGGACCCATGCCGAGCGAAGCGGCGGTCAGGCTGCAGTACTTGAGGAAGCTGCGCCGTGTGATGCCCTGCCGACGCATCACGTCATAGAAAGTCTCGATCATTACCGCCTCCTCCGATGGATGCGTTAAGCGTGCGCGCGCGGCGCAACGCGTGTGCCCGTCAAAACTCGGAGCCGAGCGTGCGCCCGCCGTAGGCGATGCGATTGATCGCGGTCAAACGGCACGGAAGAACCGGAGAGGCGTAACTAGTGCAGTTACACGTCAAAGTAATGTCCGACTGCGGCAGTCAACTTGCAGCGGCGCCGCACTTCGCTCAGACGTACCGGCCGAGGCGCGCCTGGGTATTGCCCGGTCGCAGATGTCGCATCGACGGCATCACCAGCACGGTGTCGTCATATGGCGTGCGCCAGATCGTCTCGCCGTCCTGCGCAATCGGCGTGCCCGCCTGCTCGACCACGCTGAGTCCGACGATCGGCACCAGGAAATGAAAGTCCATCGATTTCGCCACCACCGCCTCGGTGACGCGAACCACCCTTTGTTGATCCGGCGGCATCACACGCAGCCTCGCCTTGGCCCACAGGCGGTCAACGCTGCCCACGATCGCCAGGAAGCGCATCAGCGTGTCGATCGCCACTTCGGCCGCCTTGCGCTCCCAGTGCTGGCCGCATTCGATCAGCACCGCGCGCTTGGGACTGGCGGGATCGCCAAAGCCGCCGCGTTCGATCATCCGCAGTCCGGCCGGGTGCCCGGTGTCGAGCAGCAGATCGCCCGGCACGCCGAGCTCCTTCGCGAACTGGGCGTTCTTGTCGACGCGGCCGCACACCATGATCGCGCGACACGGTTCGTGCATGGAATGCAGGTCAAGCAGAAAGTCGGCACTGTCGACGAACGGCTGCAGTTGCCGCGCGCGGCGCAGCTCGACCGAATCGCGGGGGCCGAACAGGTCGTCATCCGCCCAGACTCGGTTGTAGTCCTCGTCGATGAAGCGTGACGCATCCGGATCATCAAAATCGAACCGCGCATACGCATCGACGTTGGCGAATGCGACGATCAGCTTCCCGCGCACCGGACTCACGTTCTCGCGCAACAGATACTCCAGCGCCAGCGCGCCGCAGAATTCATTGCCGTGGGTGAGCGCCTGCGCCATCACGATCGGCCCGGGCTTGCCCGAGTCGAACACGTGCACGTAGTCGACGCCCGTGCTGCCCGTCTTGAACGGCGTGATGTCCGGCGGCGACAGTTCGATTGGATAGTGCTCAGCCACGTTGTTTCTCCGCACCGATGTAGCCGCAGATCGCTTCGATCATTCGCAGCAGATTCCGCTGCAGCGAGTCGAATCCCTCGCGTTTGCTCCGCGTCGGCTCGTCCATGTACAGGCGCTTATTGACTTCGACCTGCAGGCTGTGGCGGCCACGCGCGGGATCCGAATACGCCCGCACCAGTTCGACGCCCTTGTACGGGTCGTTGACCGCGACCGCGTAGCCCATGGCCACGAGCGTGGCACGAACGAACTCGGTGAACGCCGGCTCACAGCTCGTGCCGTCGCGATCGCCGAGCACGAAATCGGCACGCGCCTTGCCTTCCCCGCCCTCGGCCTGTTTGCCCCCCACCGCGGACATCGAATGGCAGTTCAGGTGATACACGGCGCCAAAGCGCGCGTGGGTTGCGTCCAGCAATTGCATCATCGCGCGGTGATACGGCGCATGAAAAAGCTCGACCCGCGCGACCACTTCATCAACCGTGAGTCTGCGGCTGTAGATCGCGCGGCCATCGTCGAGCGTGCGCCAGATCAGCGCCTTGCCGATCCGGTGCTTGCCGCTCGGAACAAATTCGTGCGGCCAATGCCCGCCTTCAATCAGCTCCAGATCGATATCGCCGCGATGGCGGTTGGGGTCGATGTAGGTGCGCGGGAACTGCGCGGCCAGCAGCGGCACGCCAAGTTCGGTTGCCGGCGCGTACAACTCGTCGACGAAGCAGTCTTCGCCGTCGCGCAGATCGAATTCGCTCACGACGGCGTCGAAGTCGGCCGGGAATTCTCGGCCGGAGTGCGGCGAATCGAGCACCAGTGGCACGGCCGCAACGGGTAAATGAACGTGAACGACTTCAGTGTTCATTCAGCAAGCGGGCAGACAAGCATCCAAGCGCGAGTGCGCCGTCGGCGCGGCGAGCAGTTCCTCGGTTGGCGCGATCTCGACGACGTGGTCGACACGCATCACGACTACATGATTCCCAGCGAGGATGCAACGTGAAACCCCCGGAGCGGTCCGACGACTGATCGTAACGCAAGCACGACGGCGGGCGAGCAAGAGGGACCTGATTCGGCACAATGCGGGTGCACCGTTTCATTGTTGCCGGAGCCAACCATGAGTCCTGTGGCGGACGTCGCATGCGGCATGCCGAAGGCGGAATTGCATCTGCATATCGAAGGCACGCTCGAGCCGGAACTGGCTTTTGCGCTCGCCGAGCGCAACCAGGTCAAGCTGCCCTATGCGTCGGTGGATGCGCTGCGCGCGGCGTACGAATTCCAGGACCTGCAGTCGTTCCTCGACATCTATTACGCGGGCGCGAGCGTGCTGCTGAAAGAGCAGGACTTCTACGACCTGACGTTTGCTTATTTCAAGCGTGCCGCGGCGGATCAGGTCGTCCATGCCGAGATCTTTTTCGATCCCCAGACGCACGCGGCGCGCGGCGTGCCGTTTGCGGTGGTGCTCGACGGCATTGAGCGCGCGATGCAAGACGCCGAGCGCAAGCTGGGCGTCAGTTCGCGCCTGATCCTGTGCTTCCTGCGACATCTTTCGGAGGCCGATGCATTCGCAACGCTCAAAGACGCCGCACCGCATCTGCAGCGGATCCACGGCATCGGGCTGGATTCGTCCGAGCGCGGCCATCCGCCGTCGAAGTTCGAGCGCGTGTTCACGCGCTGTCGCGAACTCGGCCTGCCCTGCGTGGCGCACGCGGGCGAGGAAGGTCCGCCCGATTACATCTGGGAGGCGCTCGATCTGCTGCACGTCAGGCGCATCGATCACGGCGTGCGCGCGCTCGAGGATCCGCGGCTGGTCGCGCGGCTGCGCGAGCAACGCATACCGCTCACCGTCTGCCCGCTTTCGAACGTCAAGCTGCGCGTATTCAACGACATGCAGCACCACAACCTGAAGCAACTCCTCGAAGCTGGGCTCGTGGTCACCGTCAACAGCGACGATCCAGCCTACTTCGGCGGCTACGTCAACGACAATATCCGGGCGGTGCAGGACGCGCTCGATCTGTCGGTCGCGGACTGGCACCGCATCGCGCGCAATAGCTTCGAAGCATCGTTGGTCGACGATGCAGTGCGCCGCCGCTGGATTGCGCGACTGGACGCGTTCGTGGCGAGCGAAGACCAGGCGTGATGGATCGGAGGCTCCAGTGCGCATCCTCGGTCTCGACCACATCGTCCTGCGCTGCCGCGACCCGGCGCAGATGGAGCGCTTCTATGTCGACGTGCTCGGTTGCACAGTCGAAAGACGACGCGCTGACCTCGGGTTGGTGCACCTGCGCGCCGGCAGCGGGCTGATCGACCTGGTCGACATCGGCGGCCGACTCGGCGGCAGCGGCGCGGTACCGGATCGAAACGCACAGAACCTCGATCATGTGTGCCTGCGGATCGAGCCATTCGATGCCGACGCACTCGCGAATCATCTCGCCGCCTTTGGCCTCAGCCGCGGCGAGATTCACACCAATTACGGCGCGGAAGGAAGTGGCCCTTCGATCTACGTCACGGACCCGGAAGGCAACAGCGTCGAACTGAAGGGGCCGGCCGGCCCGCCTGCACAAGATTAGGACCTCCCTCAATGCCGCAGGCACGGGATGTGCCGCGCGCCGATGGAATATCTCGCGCGTTGTGCTTGTTGTCGGCCACATGGACAATTCCGCGCCGCGCCAGAACACCAAAGGAGACATCGTGACTCGACGCTTGCTTGTGTTGCTTTTTACCGCTTTCTGCGCCGCCTGTGTGAGCGGGCCATCGCCCGACTCGCCGCAGGCCACCGTCAATCGCGCCATCGCCGCGCTTGGCGGCGATGCGCTGCGCTCGGTCCGATCGTTGGAGGCAACGGGCGCCAGCAAGCACTGGGAGCCTGAGCAGTCGCATGTCGCCGGGGGCGAGCCGCGCTTTGCCGCCGATTCGACCTTTACGCTGGCGCGCGACTTCGGCGCCAACGCGGCGCGCATCGACTGGCAGCGCAAGCTGGCCTATCCCGCGCCACGCGAATACCGCTTCACCGAGACGTTCGCCGATGGCGTCGGCTTCGTACGCGGGGTGGATTCGACCGGGCGCATCAAGCAAAGCCTCGACTCCAATCCGCCGAGCCATACGATGTCGCGCTTCCGCGTGACCGCAATGGCGCGCGAACTGCAACGCAGCTCGCCGCTGCTGGCGCTCGACATGCAGGCCAACGCGGCACAGATCGAAGCGCGACCGGATACCAACGTGGGCGGCCAGACGCTGAAAACGGTCGCTTATCCGGCAGGGGGTCGCAACATTCTCGTGATGTTCGATCCGGCCACCAACCTTCCGGCACGTATCCGTACGCTCGACTACGACTCGGTCCAAGGTGATTCGACCTATGACCTCGTGCTGTCCGACTGGCGAGATGTTGCCGGCGCGAAGATCGCACACCGGCAGGTGTATCAGTTGAATGGCAGGACGGTCATCGACACGCAGTTGTCGAACGTGAAAGTGAATCCCGCTGCGGTCGCTGGGCAGTTCGATATTCCGGCCGAGTTCCGCACGGCGGCGGCGATGCCGCAGATGTCGATTCCGTACCAGTGGGTGATCCGCCGCCAGTTCATCGGTGTCTATCTCGACTCCGACGCGGTCGCCTGGGACCCGGCCTCGTCGGCCGGGTTGCGGCTACAGGAGGTCGCGCCCGGCGTGCAGCTGACACAGGGCGGCTCGCACAACAGCCTGATCGTCGAGATGCGTGACCACCTGATCGTGTTCGATGCGCCGGTCAGCGATGCGTATTCACAGTGGGTGCTTGATCAGGCCAAGTCGAAATACCCCGGCAAGCCGGTGCGTACGCTGGTGTTGACGCACCATCACATGGACCACGCGTCGGGCACGCGTGCCTACGCCGCGCAGGGCGCCACCCTCGTAGTCGGCGCGGGCAACGGCGCGCACTTTCGCCAGATGCTGACGACGTCACACACGATGAGCCCCGATCTGAAGGCAAACGTGACCGCACCACGGATCACCGAAGTCGCCGACAAGCTGGTGTTAAGTGACGGCAAGCGCAATGTGAACGTCTACCTGATCGACAACCCGCATGCGGCGGGCATGGTGATCGGCTACGTCGAGGACGCGCGGATCGGTTTCGTCACCGATCTGTGGAGTCCCCCGCGCGATCCGCTCGGTCAGCGCCTGAACGCAGGTCAGGCCGCGGTCGTTGCCGCGGTGAAGAAGGCTGGCATCACGCCGGAGCTGTTCGCGGGCGGACACGGAGGCACGGGCAAGTACGCGGATCTTGCGGCGCTTGACGGCAAGTAGATTCGGCGCGCCACCAGCGCCCGCAGCGACGCAGGTGCTGCCGGAAATCGAACCGGGCATCAGGCTGCGGAGACCAGCGCTTCTGCCACAAGCTCGGCGACATCGCGCGTCGGAATGTCCTTGGCGCCTTCGGTCGCGGCTGCGCCATCGGTCAACATGACCGCGCAGTACGGGCACGCGGTTGCAATCACGCGTGGCGTCTGCGCGACCGCCTGCTCTACGCGCAAGAGGTTGATGCGCTTGCCGATATGCTCCTCCATCCACATGCGGCCACCGCCGGCGCCGCAGCACATCGCGCGCTCGCGGTTCAGTTCGAACTCGAGCGGTGCATCGCGCGCGATGCGCGCCAGTACCGTGCGCGGTGCGTCGAACTCGCCGTTATGGCGGCCCAGATAACAGGGGTCGTGCAGCAGCACGCGCTCGAACTGCGGCGCCACCCTGAGTCTTCCTTCCGTCAGCAGTTGCGCGATCAACTGCGTGTGATGGATCACCTCATAGCGGCCGCCGAACGCCGGATACTCGTTCTTCAACGTGTTGAATGCATGCGGATCGCAGGTGACGATGCGCTTGATGCCCAGGCCATTCAGCGTTTCGATCAACTGCGGCGCGAGCGTCTGGAAAAGCATCTCGTTGCCGGCGCGGCGCACGCATTCGCCGGTCGAGGTTTCCGCGGCACCCAGGATGCCGAATTTCACGTTGCCCGCGCGCAGGATCTGCACGAACGCGCGCGCGATCTTCTGCCCGCGCGGATCGTACGACTGCGCTGAACCGACATAGAACAGATAGTCGAGCGCTGCGGCCTGCTCACTTGAGGTCACGACCGGCACGTCGAGCCCCTTGGCCCAGTCGCCGCGCTGATGCTGCGGCAGCCCCCACGGATTGCTGGTCGCCTCGTACGCCTCGAACACGTTCTTCAATTCGTGCGGGAACTCGCCGTCCATCATCACGCGGTGCTGGCGCAGCTTGAAGAACTTGCCCAGGTGCTCCAGTTCGATCGGGCAGGCGACTTCGCAGTAGCCGCAGGTGGTGCACGCCCACAGCGTGTCGTCGCTGATCACCTTGCCGATCAGCGGCGGCAGCGCTTCTTCATGCGCGTGCAGGATGTGTTCGCGCTCGGACAGCAGGTGATGCTTGACGCTGTCGTGCACCCATTTCAGCGACAGCGGCTTGCCCGTCAGAAAGGTCGGGCAGGCGTCCTTGCAGCGGCCGCACTCGGTGCAGGTGAAGGCGTCGAACCCGTCCTTCCATGACAGGTCCTTCGCGGTGCGGATGCCGACACGGATCTCCTCGTCGCCGCCCTCGTTCATCAACGGTTCCAGGTTGACTGCCGGCACCACATTCAACGGCCCGGCCGGCCGGCGCGCGAAGAAAAGTGCCGGCAGCGCGGTGACGATGTGGAAGTGTTCGCCCAGCGGCAGCCACACCAGGAACGCGAACACCGTCAGGATCTGCACCCAGTACGACAGGTGGTAGCCCACCTTCAATGCGGCCGGTGGCAGCGCCGCGAAACTGCTTGCCAGCGCGTTGCCGACGAACGCATAAGCCCGCTCATGCGCGACCCCGGCGTGCGCATCCGACAGCAGGGCAAAGCGAAAACCATCAAACAGGAAATCGGTCACCATGATCGCGGTGATCAGGCCGAGGATCGCGATCGCTTCGCGATTCGGCTCGAGCCGCCGCGCCGGATGCACGAGGCGCCGCCAGAAGCCAAAGCCGACCGCCGCGAGCACCGCGAGTTCGACCAGGTCCTTCAGCCACGAAAACCCGGCGCCGAATAGGCCCGGGTACACGAAAGGCTCGTGCCACCCGATCACCAGCAACTGCACCTTGCGTATCAGCAGGATCATGAAGCCGGCGAAGATCACCGCGTGCATCACACCGGGCTTCAGATCGCCCCTGATCATCCGCGACTGCAGGAAGCCGTTGACGACGACGCGTCTCACGCGCTCCGCCGGGGCGTCCCAGCGCAGTTCCGGCTGCAACGCGGCCACGATGGCGAGCTTGCGCCAGGCGAGCCAGACGAACAGGCCGAAGGCAACAGCGAACGCGAGAGAAATGCCGACAGGACTCATCGCCGCGGGCGCAACAGGGGACGGCACACCGTACCGTCGCGGGCCGCCGGCCGGCTTGCGCTAACTCAACCGTGCGGCATTCAGATCGCGAGCGTCAGCACGCCAAGCAGTACGAACAGCCCCGCCGCGATCCAGCGCATCACTTTCATGTTGACGCGATGGGCGAGCGCCTCGCCGAGCCACACCGCGGGCGCATTGGCGATCAGCATGCCGAGCGTGGTGCCCATGACCACCGCGACCAGCGACGGGTATTTCGCCGCCAGGGCGACCGTGGCCAACTGCGTCTTGTCGCCCATCTCGACGAGGAAGAACGCGACCAGCGTGGTGATGAACACGCTGCGGCCGGAGTATTCGCGTGTCTCGTCGAACTTGTCCGGCACCAGCGCCCAGACACCGAACACGAAGAACGAGATTGCGACGATCCACTTCATCGTCTGCGGTGACACCAGCGTGGCGACCCAGGCGCCGATCCACCCGGCGAGGAAGTGATTGGCCAGCGTGGCCACAAAGATGCCGAAAATGATCGGCCATTTGCGTTTGAGCTTGGCGGCCAGCACGAACGACAGCAACTGCGTCTTGTCGCCCATTTCGGCGAGAGCGACGAGTGCGGTCGAAACGAGAAAAGCCTCCAATCAATCAGTCCTAGATCTCGATCTGCGAGCCGAGTTCGACCACGCGATTGGCGGGAATGCGGAAGAAGTCGTTGGCGCTGGTGGCGTTGCGCATCATCCAGGCGAACATGTGCTCGCGCCAGATCGCCATGCCCGGCAGTTTGGTCGGGATCACGTACTCGCGCCCGAGCACGAAGGTGGTCTCCATCATCTCGAACGGCAACCCGGCCTTTGTGCACAACGCGAGCGCAGCCGGGATGTCGGGTTGCTGCATGAAACCGTAATGCACCAGGACCCGGAAGAAATTCTTGCCCAGGTCCTTGATCTCGACGCGCTCCTCATCTGAAACGAACGGAACGTCTTCGACTTTCACGGTCAGGAACACGACGCGCTCGTGCAGCACCTTGTTGTGCTTCAGGTTGTGCAGCAGCGCGCCGGGTGCGATGTCGCGGTCGCCGGTCATGAACACGGCCGTGCCGGGCACGCGCGGCCAATCGTCGGCCATCAACTTGATGAAGTCATCGCGGCCGATCGCATTCTCCTTCTTGCGCGCGATCACCAGACGCCGTCCATGGCGCCACGTGGTCAGCACCGTAAAGAGCGCCAGCGCGATCGCCAGCGGCAGCCAGCCTCCCGACAGGAACTTCAGCGTATTGGCGGCGAAGAACGTCATGTCAATCGCCAGCAGCGTACCGACAACGACCGCGGCAACCGGTCGCGGCCAGTGCCACATCAGGACCATCACCGCACCGACCAGCAGCGAGTCGACCATCATCGCGCCCGTGACCGCCATGCCGTACGCGGCGGCGAGCCCCGAAGATGACCGGAACTCGATCACCAGGAACACCACCCCGGCGAGCAACAGCCAGTTGACGAGCGGGATGTAGATCTGCCCCTCCTCGCGCGCGGAGGTGTGGTGGATCTGCATGCGCGGCAGCAGTCCGAGCTGGATCGCCTGGCGCGTCAACGAAAACGCACCCGAGATCACCGCCTGCGACGCAATCACTGTCGCCGCGGTGGCCAGCACCACCAGCGGCACCAGGAACCAGTCCGGCGCCAGCAGGTAAAACGGATTCTCCGCTGCCCTTGGCTCACGCAGCAGCAGTGCGCCCTGGCCAAAGTAATTGGCCAGCAGCGCCGGCCAGACGACGAAAACCCATGCAACGCGGATTGGCCCACGGCCAAAGTGGCCCATGTCCGCATACAGCGCCTCGGTGCCGGTGACTGCAAGCACCACCGCACCGAGCGCGATGAAGGAAATCAGCGGGTGATCGGTGAAGAAGTGATACGCGTAGCCGGGCTGAAGCGCAACCAGCACCTCGGGCGTTTTGATGATGCTGAGAATGCCGAGCCCGGCGATCGTGATGAACCACAGCACGGTGATCGGTCCGAAAAACGCGCCGACCCTGCCTGTTCCGTAGCCCTGGATCACGAACAGTCCGATCAGCACCGTCAGCGCGGTCGGTACGATGTACGGATGCAATTGCGGCGCGATGACTTCCAATCCCTCGACCGCGGACAGCACCGAGATCGCCGGCGTGATCACGGCGTCTCCGTAGAACAGGGTCGCGCCGAACACACCAAGCAGCCCGAGCACGTAGCGCAGCCGGCGGTTATTCCGCGTCAGGCGCACCACCAGCGCGAGCAACGCCAGAATTCCGCCCTCGCCCCGGTTGTCGGCACGCAGGATCAGCGTCACATACTTCAGTGTGACGATCACCAGCAGTGTCCAGAACACCAGCGAGAGCGCGCCGAGGATGTTGGCCTCGCTCAAGGGCACCGGATGCTGCGAACCGAACACCTCCTTCAGCGCATACAGCGGACTGGTGCCGATGTCACCGAAGACAACGCCGATGGCGCCAATGACCAATACAGGAAATCGGGTTCCGTGCGCCCGGGGTTGCACGTGTGAAGCCACTGTCGACATTGTTGTTCTTGCCGCTCCCGGGCCGGCGCCCGCTGAAACCGCCGGGACTCTACGCCGATACAAAACGCTACGCTTGCCTTACCGCATCGGGCCCTGCTTAGACGCAATATTCGGCTCGCAAATTGACAAACCCTGACCCGCATCACACTTCGCCGCCCGCCGCCCGGATGTCTGCGCTCGTCTTCGGCGCCAGTGGCTACATCGGCACCAATCTGGTGCCGCGACTGCTCGCCGAAGGCTGGCAAGTGCGCGCCTGCGCGCGCAATCGCAAGGTGCTCGAAGCGCGCGCGTGGCGCGGTGTGCAGTTGGCCGAAGCCGACGCACTGCAGGCCGACTCGCTGCCGGCAGTCCTCGCCGGCATCGACATCGCCTACTACCTCGTGCATTCGATGGCGGCGGGGCGCGATTTCGGCCGGCTCGATCTGATCGCCGCGGAAAACTTTGCGCGTGCTGCCGCGCACGCCGGTGTCAGGCGCATCGTTTATCTCGGTGGGCTTGTGCCGTCCGATGCCGACTCCGAGCATCTGGTGTCACGCGCCAGGACCGGCGATCGGCTGCGCGCCGGCGCGGTGCCGGTGACCGAGATCCGTGCCGGCATCATCGTCGGGCCGGGCTCGGCCGCGTACGAAGTCATGCGCGATCTCGTCTACAACCTGCCGATGATGGTCACCCCGCGCTGGGTGCAGTCGAAATCGAGCCCGATCGCGCTCGCCAATCTGCTCGAGTATCTGGTGCGCGTCGCAACGTTACCCGCCGCGGAGGGCCGCGTCCTCGACGCCGGCGGTCCTGAATACATCAGCTACGCGGCGATGATGCGACAGTTCGGCGAGGTCGTCGGCAAACGCACCGTGATCATTCCCGTGCCGGTGCTGACGCCGACCTTGTCGTCGTACTGGCTGGCCTTGATCACGACGGTGCCGGCCAACATCGCGCGCGCATTGATCGGCGGGTTGAAGCACGACATCCCCGCGCGCGACGACGAACTGCGCGCACTGGTGCCGCAGAAACTGCTGACCTTCAAGGAGTCGGTCATCGCGGCGCTGGACGCGGAGAAGACGCACGCCGTCGCGGCGCGCTGGACCGAGGGCGCGCTGATGTTCCGCGGCGGCCGGCACGACTACGCCTTCTACGCCAAGCGCGCCAGCGGCAGCGCCATCGCGCATGCGTCGCCCGCGGCCGTGTGGAATGTCATCACTCGGCTCGGCGGAAGCACCGGCTACTTCTACGCGAACGCGCTGTGGCGAGTGCGCGCGTGGATGGACTGGCTGGTCGGCGGCCCGGGGCTATCTCGAGGACGCCGCCACCCGACCGAGCTGCGCATTGGCGACACGATCGATTACTGGACCGTGCTCGCCATCGAACCAGAACGCCGCCTGACGCTGAACTTCGGCATGCGGGCGCCGGGCAACGGCGTGATGGAGATCGAGATCGAACCGCTGAACGAACGCGAAACGCGCGTGACTGTCACCGCGTACTGGCACCCGGCCGGCGTGTGGGGACTGCTCTACTGGTACGCGTTCGTGCCGGCGCATCTCTTCATCTTCAAGGGTATGACGCGGGAGATCGCGCGCAGGGCGGAATTCGCGAAGTGAACCTCCAAGACGCTTGAGCACTTCGCAGACGCGCACCGGTTCGATGCGCGTCGTCGCGCATTAGCTCCACTCGACGCAAATCGCGCGCGCCGACCGGGCCACGACAATTCGCGTGCATCCGCTACTCCACTCAGGTCGCGCGAGCCGTTTGACGCGCCTTGCATGTCACGCAGCGCCTGCGTCGTCAGTGATCAACCTCACGCAGGCAGCGCCGATTGCCGCCTACACGTAGCGCGCGTCTTCGCGTCAGCGAACAGGATGACCTCTCGCATTTGATTTTCCGCAAGCGCGCCCGGCATCATCACCGCGACATTGAACGCGCACTCAATCGCACTGATGACTGCGATTCGTGCACGAAACATAAGCGCAGCGTCACGGCATTCGCCGATATTCATAGACGAAAAAGCAAGGAGGAACGAC
>Ga0209683_10000194_pt1 | contig 24558 bp, 24 predicted proteins | sample DOMMetBare2Fresh_FD_187474 | JGI IMG/M metagenome (GOLD analysis project Ga0209683, IMG submission 187474) | Wetland sediment microbial communities from St. Louis River estuary, USA, under dissolved organic matter induced mercury methylation -... | ecosystem: Environmental > Aquatic >... | reverse complement strand
CCCCCCCTTCACCGACACACGACCGCGCCTGGCCCGCCTGCCGGGCCGCGCCGGAGCCGCGCCGCCGCGGGGCCGCGCGAGAGCCGAGGGGAACGACCGAGATGACCACCAAGGCGACGAAGCCGACGCTCCAGAACCCGCTCGACCCCGAGGAGAAGGTCGAGTTCACGATCCCCGGCGAGATCGCGCGCGCCACGGGCGGCTACGAGGAGGCGATGAAGGAGGGCTGGGAGCTCATCCAGCGCCCGATCCGCTCCGTCGCCATCGACCAGATCGAGAAGCAGCACGCGAAGCGGCGCATGACGGTCTGGGAGCGGATCCGGGTGCTCTCGGACAAGCCGCCCAACCTCCTCTTCTCGAACTGGGGCAAGAACCTCGACGGCGCCTCGCTGGTGACGGCGGTGCTCGACGTCAACGGCCGCGACGTGGCGGTGTACGGCCACGACTTCACGGTGCGCGCCGGCTCCATGGACGCGACCAACGGCTCGAAGCTCGCGAGGCTGTTCCGGCTCGCGGGCGAGAAGGGCATCCCCCTCATCGGCATGAACGACTCCGCGGGCGCGTACGTCCCCGCCGGCGTGGGCGGCCTCGACGGCTACGCCGAGGCGTTCACCGCGCTCCGCAAGATCTCGGGGGTGGTGCCGTCGATCATGTGCATGTTCGGCTTCAACGCCGGCGGCGGGTCGTACCTGCCGCGGCAGGGCAGCTTCGTCATCCAGCCCGCCGACACCTTCTTCGGCCTCACCGGCCCGGGCGTGGTGAAGAGCGTGCTCGGCGAGGAGATCTCCCCCGAGGACCTCGGCGGCCCGAAGGTCCACGGCGCCTCGGGCGTCGCCGACCTGACGGTCGCGGACGAGCTCGCCGCGCTCCGCCAGGCGGTCCGGCTCCTCGCCTACCTGCCCGACAACAACGGCGTCGCCGCCCCCTTCCAGCCGACGAGCGACCCGCTCGAGCGCAGGACCTGGGAGATCAACACGCTCCTCAAGAAGGCGTTCAACTCGCCGACCGGCTTCAACACGCCGTTCGAGGTGACGATCGTCATCCAGCAGGTCTGCGACCACGGCGACTACTTCGAGATCCAGCCGGAGCGCGCCCGGGAGGTCGTGACCGCGTTCGGCCGCCTCGGCGGCCACGTCGTCGGCTTCGTCGCGAACAACAGCGCCGTCGCCTCGGGGCAGATCGACTGCGACTCCGCGGTCAAGATCGCGAGGTTCGTCCGCTTCTGCAACATCTACAACATCCCCATCATCTTCATGGAGGACACCACCGGCTTCCTCCCCGGCCGCGAGCAGGAGGCCCGCGGGATCGTGCAGGCGGGCCGCTCGATGCTCGACGCGATCGTCGACGTCCGCACGCCGCGCATCCTCCTCATCCTCCGCAACGCCTTCGGCGGCGCGTACGCGTCGTACAACAACTACCCGACCGGCGCGGACCTGGTGCTCGCCCTGCCCACGACGCGCCTCGCGGTGATGGGCCCCGCCGGAAAGGAGTTCGTCTACAAGGACGAGCTGCGCAAGGCCCGCGCCCAGGCCGCCGAGATGGCGAGGAAGGGCGGGCCGCAGGCCGACCCGACCGAGTGGCTCAAGGCCCAGGAGGCCGCCCTGAACAGGCGCTACGAGAAGGAGCTCATGAACCCGAAGGAGGGGCTCGCGCTCGGCTCGATCAGCTCGCTCGTGATGCCGACCGATCTGCGGCAGGTGCTGGGCGAGAACCTCGCCTTCCTGATGCGCCACTACAAGCCCTCGCCGATGGCGGGACCCCAGCGCGAGTTCCACTGACCACCGCCCGACACGACCCGCGATCCGCTCGGAGAGAGAACCGATGGCGCCGACCGCCGACTGGTACACCAGCAACCCCCTCGTCCACCGCGACCGCCGCCTGGGGAGGTCCCCCTCGCCCTGGGTGCGCTCCTTCGCGAGCGAGGACCTGAAGCCGCTCATCGTCTGCCGCGGGCCGATCCGCAAGGAGGCGATGGACGTCTTCGAGGAGATGGGCATCCGCCACTACGGGATCCTGCTCTCCGAGAAGGACTCGATCGTCTACGCCAACGCGCTCGCCCCCGAGCTGCGCCAGCTCACCGACACCTCCCGCGTGCACCGGGTGCCGGACTACACCGGCGCGAGCAAGGAGGAGCGCGTCGAGCGGATGAACCAGATCGTCCAGATCGCGAAGGACAACGGCTACGACTCGGTCTTCGCGGGCTACGGGTTCATGGCCGAGGACGAGGAGTTCGTCGCCACCATCGAGCGAGCGGGCCTCAAGTTCATCGGCCCGAACTCCGGGACGCAGGCGCGCGCCGGCAAGAAGGACGAGGCGAAGCGGACCGCGCTCGAGGTCAAGGTGTCGGTCACGCCGGGCGTGAACGACGTCACCGCCCGCACCCTGGTCGCCAAGCACGGCACCCGCAAGGCGCTCCTCCAGGTGGCGGCCCAGGAGAAGCTCCTCCTCGACGCCCGAGTCGTCGAGGACGAGAAGCTCCCGCTCGAGGCGCTCGCGGACGCCGTCCTGATGGCGTCCTACGCGAAGGGCATCGACCTCTACACCATCGAGGAGCTCGGCGAGCAGGTGAAGCGCGAGGTGACCGAGATGTTCCGGAAGTACCCGGCCAGCCGGGTGCGCCTCAAGGCCATCGGCGGCGGCGGCGGCAAGGGGCAGCGCATCCTCGGCGCCTCCCTGCTCGGCTCGAGATCCCCCGACGAGAAGGCCATCGCGCAGGCCGCGGCCGAGGCTCCCACGCTCGTGCGCGAGGTGCTGAACGAGGTCAAGGCCACCGGCGTCGGAGACAACAAGAACGTCCTCATCGAGCTCAACATCGAGCAGACGCGCCACAACGAGATCCAGCTCCTCGGCAACGGAGAGTGGTGCGTCTCGCTCGGCGGCCGCGACTGCTCGCTGCAGATGCACGAGCAGAAGCTGCTCGAGGTCTCCGTCACCCAGGAGGCGCTCGCCGCCGCGATCGCCCGGGCGGAGAAGGCGGGCCGGGGCGACGAGGCGCGCGCGCTCCGGACCGACCTCGAGATCCTGAAGCGCATGGAGGACGACGCCGCCCGCTTCGGCAAGGCGGTCGGCCTCGACTCCGCCTCGACCTTCGAGTGCATCGTCGACCGGGACCGGTACTACTTCATGGAGGTGAACACCCGCATCCAGGTGGAGCACCGGGTGACGGAGCTCTGCTACTCGCTCCAGTTCACCAACCCCGACGACCCGAAGGACTCGTTCGTCGTCGAGTCGCTCGTCGAGGCGATGGCGCTCGTCGCCCGCCACAAGAAGCGGCTGCCGAGGCCCGCCCGCGTCCCGCGCTTCGGCGCGTCCGTGGAGGCCCGCCTCAACGCCACCGACGCCTCGCTCTCGCCCCACGCGGGCGGGCTCATCCGATTCTGGTCGAGGCCGATCGAGGGCGAGATCCGCGACGACCAGGGCATCAGCGTCCCGAACCCCGACACCGGCATGTTCATGCGCTACCGGATCGCGGGCGCCTACGACTCGAACATCGCCCTGCTGCTCACCCGGGGCGAGGACCGCCTCGACAGCTACATCGCGCTGTCCGAGGTGCTCGGCAAGATGAGCCTGCGCGGCATCAACCTCGCCACCAACCTCCAGTTCCACTACGGGCTCGTGAACTGGTTCATCGGCCAGAACGTGATGGCGAAGCCCACCACCCGCTTCGTGGTCCCGTACCTGACCCTGGTCGGCCAGCTCAAGGAGGAGGCCGACAAGCTCGACGTGCCGCACGCCTTCGCCGAGATGAAGAAGCACTACTCGGTGCAGATCGCGAAGGACGCGGGGAACGACCCGACGGCGGCGAAGGCGATGAACGACGTCATCGACCGCAAGTACACGCTGCTCACCCGGGTGATGGACCGGCTGCTCGAGGATCCCCACCTCCTCGCGGGCTGGCTCTCGCTCAACCGCAAGCACTACCGGATCGACGGCGGGAAGGTGTTCTGGATCCGGAACCCGCTCGGCGTGCTGAACGACACCTACGAGTACCTCAACATGGCGTGGGATCCCGCGAAGCCCGCCGCCGAGGTGATCTGGCACCACGACCACGAGCTGCTCCAGAGGTCGATCCGCTTCTACGTGGCGCTCCGGAAGACGTTCAACCTCCGCAAGGAGGAGTTCTGGAAGCTGAACGAGATCCTGAAGTCCGACGCGCCGCAGGGGGGCTACGACGCCCAGACCTGGGCGGCGATCCGCGCCGCCCACCTCGGCTTCGAGGCGGGAAACGAGCTGCTCGGCATCCTCTTCATGCTCGGCGAGAGCGTGAAGTTCTTCGACTTCAAGGTCGAGCCCGACCTCGAGGTGACGATCCCCGCCCACCTGCACGACCCCGAGCTGCAGGCGCGCATGAAGAAGGTGCTGGTCCCGCCGCCGCAGACCAAGGCCGACGAGCTGGTCGCGCCGTTCGGCGGCATGTTCTACAGGCAGGAGGCCCCCGGCCGCCCGCCGTTCGTCTCGGAGGGGCAGCACTTCGACAAGGGCACGCCGCTCTACATCATCGAGGTCATGAAGATGTTCAACACCGTCCGCGCGACGTTCGCGGGGACCGTCGACAAGGTCGTGATGACCGGTGCGGACGGGACGGTGGTGCAGAAGGGACAGCCGCTCTTCAAGATCACCCCCGACGAGAAGTTCGTGGCGGTCGATCCGAAGCTCGTCGGGAAGGAGCGGAAGGCGCGCACGACCCAGCACCTCCTCGCCGTCCTCATGAACCCGCACGAGAAGCTGTACGACGCGCGGGCGGATGCGCTCGACGTCGAGGAGCGCGCCGCGAAGATGTTCGTCGCCGCGGTCTGAGGATCGGGCTTCAGGGCCGCGGCGCGCCGCCCGGCGCGGCCGCCGCGGCCTTCGCCCGGACGTCCGGCTGGTACTCCGTCGTGTCGAGCACCACGAACGCCGTGAGCAGCACGGCGAACGCCACCGCGCCCGCGAGCACCACCAGGTGGAATCGCGCCCCCCAGCGCAGGTGCATGAAGTAGAGGGCGACGAGGGTCGCCTTCGCGCTCGCGATGCCGAGCGCGATGACGACGTTCATGCGTCCGAGGTCGACCTGCGCCGCGCCGACGGTGATCGCCGTCAGGACCCCCAGCGCCGCCGCGGTGCCGATCAGGATGCGCGGGCCGAGGACGTGAACGCCTCCCTGCCCCGCCACGGCCGACCGTTCGCTCACGTTCGCCCCCGTCACAGCAAGTAGAACAGCGGGAAGAGGAAGATCCAGATCATGTCGACGAGGTGCCAGTAGAGCGCCACCGCGTCGACGGGCCCGTAGTAGCCGGGCCCGAAGTGCCCGCGCCCCGCCCGCGCCGCGATCCAGGCGAAGAGCGCGATCCCGACGAGCACGTGGATCCCGTGGAGCCCGGTCATGAGGTAGTAGATCGCGAAGAACGTCCCGAGCCGGGCGGGCACCGGCAGCGCGCGCGCATGCTCCGGGAGCGTCGCGAGGATCTCCGCCGAGGGGTGGCAGGACGCCCCCCAGCCGATCCCCTCGTGCAGCTTGTGGGAGTACTCGATGTACTTCACCACCAGGAACGTGACCGCGAGCGCGATCGTAACGAGCAGCGTCGCCGTCAGCACCCGCCGCCGGCCCAGCTGTGCGGCCCGCACCGCCCAGGCGGCGGAGAGGCTCGAGCCGATCAGCACCAGCGTGTTGGTCGCGCCGAGGCGCCAGTCCAGGAAGTGATGGGCGTAGCGGAACAGCTCGGGGTGGTTCGCGCGGTAGACGCCGTACGCCGTGAACAGCCCGCCGAAGAAGAGCACCTCGCTCCCGAGGAAGAGCCAGATCCCGAGCGTGGTGGTCTCGAGCTGGTGCCCCATGTCCTCGAAGTGGTGGGCGAGGAACGGGCCGGCCCCGCCGGTTCCCGCGTCGCCGGAGCCGCCCGCCTCGGCCGCGCCCGTCGGGTGCCGGGCGCTCACGGCGTCACCTCTCCCCGCACCCAGCCCACCTCGTCCGAGACGTGGCGCAGGCCCGTGTAGTCGTACGGCCCCGGCGGCGCGTGGGGGGTGCGCTCGAAGTTGTCCCAGGGCGGCGGCGACGACGCCGACCACTCGAGCGACGCCGCGCCCCACGGGTTCGCGGGCGCCGGCCTCCCGGTGCGCAGCGAGCGGAGCAGGCCGTAGAGCGCGACCACCAGCCCCGAGGCGAGCACGAACGCGCCCACCGTGGAGAGCCGGTTGTGCCCGGCGAACGCCGGGGCGTAGGTCGCGTAGCGCCGCGGCATCCCCAGCACGCCGGCGACGAACTGCGGGACGAAGGTCAGGTGGAAGCCCACGAACGTGAGCGCCGCCGAGACGAGCCCGAGCCGCTCCGAGTACATCCGCCCGGTCATCTTCGGCCACCAGTAGTGCAGGCCGGCGAGGAACGCGGTCATCACCGCGCCCACCATCACGAAGTGGAAATGGGCCACCACGAAGTAGGTGTCGTGGAGCGGGACGTCGGTGGCGAGCGCGCCGAGGAAGAGGCCGGTCAGGCCCCCCACCGCGAAGATCGCGAAGAAGGTGAGCACGTACACCATCGGCGTCGCGAGGACGATCGCGCCCTTGTACATCGTGGCGAGCCAGTTGAAGGTCTTGATGGCGGAGGGGATCGCCACGAGCAGGGTGAGCCCGCTGAAGATCACCGAGGCGGTCCGAGACTGGCCGCTCACGAACATGTGGTGGCCCCACACCAGGAAGCCGATCACCGCGATGGCGATGGAGCTCATGGCGATGAAGCGGTAGCCGAAGATGGGCTTGCGGCTGAAGACCGAGACCACCTCCGAAACCACGCCCATGGCCGGCAGGATCATGATGTAGACCGCGGGGTGCGAGTAGAACCAGAAGAAGTGCTGGAACAGCACCGGATCGCCGCCGTACTCGGGCATGAAGAGCCCGAGGTGGAAGACGCGCTCCAGGAAGCCCATGGCCGCGGTGATGCCGAGCACCGGCGTCGCGATCACCTGGATGAGCCCCGTCGCGTAGAGCGCCCACAGGAACAGGGGCAGGTCGAACCAGCCCATGCCCGGAGGCCGCATGCGGTGGATGGTGGCGATGAAGTTGAGGCCGGTGAGGATGGAGCTGAAGCCGACCACGAACAGCGCGCCGAGCGCGAGGAGGATGCCGAGCCCCCGCGCGGACTCGAGGCTGTAGGGCGGGTAGAGGGTCCAGCCGGTGTCGATGCCGCCCGCCACGAGGGTGGCCACGAACAGCACCGCCCCGAGCGCGTAGAGCCAGAAGGAGAGCAGGTTCACGCGCGGGAAGGCGACGTCCTTCGCGCCGAGCTGGAGCGGCAGCACGAAGTTCCCGAGCGCGGCCGGGATGCCGGGGATGACGAACAGGAAGATCATCACCGCGCCGTGCAGCGTGAAGAGCCTGTTGTACCCGTCGTTCGAGACGAGGCCGCCCGAAGGGCGCCACAGGTTCAGGCGGAGGACGAGCGCGAACACGCCGCCGAGGAGGAGCGAGGCCCCGATGGCGACCAGGTACATGACCCCGATCCGCTTGTGGTCGAGGGAGAGCAGCCAGGAGCGCGCCCCGCGCCCGTGCGCGAGGTAGCTCCCGGCGCGGTCGGGCGCGTCGGCGGCGGCGGTGGTCATGGGGCCTCCGCGAGCGACTGGAGATAGGCGGCGAGCGCCTGCAGCTCGCGCTCCTCGAGGGCGACGGGCGGCATCACGTCGGCGAAGCCGGCGACGACCTTCGCCCCGGGGCGCACCAGCGATTCGCGCAGGTACTCCCCGTCCACCTTCGCGACGGTCCCGTCGGCGAGCTTCTCCTCCCGCCCCCAGAGCGCCTTCAGGCTCGGGCCGACGCGCCGCGTGCCGTCGACGCTGTGGCAGCCCACGCAGCCCTTCCTCGCGAACACCTGCTTGCCGAGCGCGACGAGCGAGCCGTCCGCGGCCACCCCCTCGCGCGCCCACGCGTCGAAGGACGCCTGGTCCGGGTGGACCACCACCGACGAGAGCATGCGCGAGTGATCGGTGCCGCAGTACTCGGCGCAGAGGATCGGGTAGGTCCCCGGGGCGGTGGGCGTGAACGCCAGGCGCGTGAAGCGGCCGGGCACCGCGTCCTGCTTCAACCGGAACTCCGGCACGTACAGCGAGTGGATCACGTCCGTCGCCGATAGGACCAGCTCGGCGGGCCGGTTCACGACGACGTGCAGCTCCGCCGCCCCCTTGCCACCCGGGTGGTCGAACCACCACGACCATCGCCGGCCGGTCACCTGGACCTCCAGCGGTCTTCCGGCGCCGTCCGACGGCGCCCCGGTCATCGAGAGCCAGGTCCGGGTGGACCAGGCGAACAGGAAGACGACGAGCGCCAGCGGGACGGCGGTCCAGAGGAGCTCGAGGCGCGTGGAGTGCGACGGCGAGGGCTCCGGCTCGAGCCGCCCGGGGCGGCGCCGGTAGCGCACCACGAACAGGATCGTCAGCGCCACGATGAGGACGAAGAAGAACATCGACAGCCAGAACACGAAGGCGAACACCCGGTCCACGTCGCCGGCCACGCTCGACGCGCGGGCGGGGAGGAAGCGGGGCGCCGCGGCCGCGAGGCGGGCGGCGATCTCGACGAGAGGTCCCATCACCACGAGGCCCCCGCGCGGCGGAGCCGCGCCCCCCTGAGCGCGTGCACGCCGACGAAGAGGAGCAGGAAGAGGGACACCGCCCCGCCCGCCGCCCGCATGATCTTGAGCGCGAGCGGGAGCGGGTCGGCGGGATCGAGGCCCATGCAGGCGAGCAGGAAGCCGCCGAGGTCGGCCTGCTCGCGCGCGGTCGCGATGCGCCCGGCGCCGGCCCGCGCCAGCGCCGCCTGGAACGCGGCCGGCTCGTAGCGGACGCCGTGCAGGTAGCTCGAGACGCGCAGGTCGGGCGCGAGCACCACCAGCGTGGCCTGGTGCGCGAACTCGCCGGTCTTCGGCTCGTACCGGTACCTGAAGCCGACCGCCCGGGCGAGGGCATCGAGCGTCTCGCGCGGCGCCGAGGCGAAGCGCCAGGCTCGCCCGATCGCCTCGCCTCCGCCGGCCTGGCGCACGAAGGTGCGCTCGTACTCGCGCAGCAGCTCGTCCGTGTCCGACGGGTCGATGCTCACGGTGAGCACCTGGAAGCCCTCGCCTTCCCAGCGCGCGTCGCGCAGCGCCCGGGCCAGCCCGGCGAGCTGGATGCTGCAGAGGCGCGGGCAGCTCGTGTAGTTGAACGAGAGGAGCACCGGGCGGCCGGCGAGAGCGGCGAGCGGCAGCGGCCGGCCGTCGTTCTCGCGCAGCACGAGATCGCGGGGAACCTCGGCGCCGAGCCGCTCGTCGACCCCCACGCGGGCGAGCTCGCGCCGGAGCTCGGCGGTCGGCTCCGCCCGGGCGGCGGCGGCCACCCCGAGCGCGAGCAGGAGGAGCGCGGCGCTCGCCGCGCCGCGCCGGATGGGAGGGGGGCGCATCGAGGGCTCGGGTCGCGAAGGCGCTACTTCTTCGCCCCCTTCCCCTTCGCATGCAGCTCGAGCACGTAGTAGGTCAACGCCCAGAGCTCCTCGGGCGGCAGGTGCGAGTACGAGACCATCGTCGTCCCGTCGATGCCCTTCTCGAGGGTCTTGTGGACCCCCTCCACCGTCGCGCCGTTCTTGTACGTGCCGGAGACGAGGTTCCGCGGCTTGGGGTCGAGGGCGGCGGCGGCCTCGCCGTCGCCGAGGCCCGCCGGGCCGTGGCAGGTCGCGCAGTTGGTGGCGTACGAGGCCTTCCCCTTGGCGACGAGCTCCGGGGTCTTCCTGGGCGGCGCGGCGGCGCGGGCGGCGGAGGCGGAGCAGAGGACGGCGGCCGCCATCGCGGCGGCGACGGACGGCAGGACGGGCTTCATCACGGTTGCACCTCTCTTGCGTCCGGGGGACGCGGCTGGGAAGCGGAGGGATCGATCGCGGCGAGGACCCTCGCGGCGAGCTCGGCGAAGCGCGCCTGGAGCGCGACGTCGCCGAGCGCGGCCGGCGGGCGGCCCGCATCGGAACCCTCGCGGATGGCGGGGTCGAGGGGCAGCTCCCCGAGGTACGGGACGCCGTACTCGTCGGCGAGCGCGCGGCCGCCCCCCTCGCCGAAGGGGCGGAGGAGCTCGCCCGTGCCGGGCACCGCGAGGAAGCTCATGTTCTCGAGGACGCCGGCGACCGGGACGCGCGACTCGCGCAGCATCCGCAGGGCGCGACGCACGTCGTCGGTCGCCACCGGCTGCGGCGTGGTGACGACCACCGCGCCGCCGATGGGCAGCTCCTGCGCGAGGGTGAGCTGGACGTCGCCGGTGCCGGGCGGGAGATCGACGGCGAGCACGTCGAGCGGGCCCCAGGCCACGTCCTCCAGGAGCTGCACGATCGCGGAGACCGCCACGCTCGATCGCCACACGAGCGGGGTGTCGCGGTCCGGGGTGGTCAGGCCGACGCTCACGGCCTTGAGGCCGAAGTTCTCGGCGGGGACCATCCGATCCCGCTCGTCCCAGCGGATCCGCTCGTCCTGGAGCCCGAGCAGCCGTGGCACGCTCGGACCGTGGACGTCGGCGTCGAGCAGCCCGACGGCGAGGCCGCGACGGGCGAGCGCCACGGCGACGTTCACCGCGACGGTGCTCTTCCCCACCCCGCCCTTCCCGCTCGTGAAGACCACCACGTGGCGCGCCCACGGGGCGCGGTTCCGAGGCGCGGCGGTGTGGCCGAAGGCGAGCTCCGCCCCGCGCCGCGCCGCGCCGGCGCGCCCGATCGTCACGAGCCCGGGCGTCGCGGTCCCGGTCACAGGCAGCCCTTGAACGCGCCGGCCTTGGGCTTCGGCGACACCGAGAACTCCTCGACGTCCACCAGCGCGACGTCGGTCCTCGGGTCGACCTTCACCTCCTTGCCGGTGAAGTCGATCGACCCGCCGCCGTACGCGCTCTCGAGCTGATAGAGGAAGACCTTCTTCGGGGAGAGCCTGTAGATCCGCTTCTCGGCGACGTCGAAGACGACCATGCCCTTTCCGGCCTCGGCGGGCGGGCAGGCGTTGAGCACGGCGAGGTTCCCCTTCTCGCGCGCCGTCATCGCGCAGGAGAGGCCGGTCACCACGCCCGCGGTGACCTCCACCTCGTCGCCCGGGGCGGCGCGGGCTCCGCCGCCCGGGAGCGCCGCCGCGACGGCGCAGGTGGTGAGGAACGTGGCGAGCTTCATGGGGTCCTCCCCGCGCCCGGCGCGGGAGCGCCGAGCGTCATGAGGTACGTGACCATCGCGTTCACGTCGGCCGGCGGGAGCGAGGCGAACGCCGGCATCCTCGACACCGCCTTCCCGCCCGCGTCCCGCCGCGACCAGACGAACGCCTCCGCGTACGGGTAGGCGCCGCGGGCGTCCCTCGGCCTGGCCCGGTCCTGGTGCTGCCAGGCGTTCGGGCTCGGCACGATCACCGCGCTCGGCGACACGATCGACTCGCGGAGGTACGCGGGGGTGGCCTGCAGGCCGATGGACGAGAGGTCGGGGGCGAGGCCGGGGCGCGCGATCCGCCGCGCCCCGACCTGGTGGCAGGCGGCGCACATCCCCTCGACGAGCTGCTTGCCGCGGGCGAGGTCGCCGCGCTCCTCCGGGTGCCGCCCAGCCTCGAGCTCCGCGGCGTACGCGGCGTCGAGCGGGATCCCGGGCATCCGGAGCAGCTTCCACCCCGAGAGCGCCTTGTTCCCGCCGCGCTCGTGGCGGGCGCCGTCCCAGATCGCGAGCGCGACCGGCACGAGCCCTCGCGCGAGATCGCTCTCCCCCAGGGCGAGCGGGCGCACCAGCACCGCCTGCCAGCCGCCGGCGGGATCGCGCCGCATCGACGCGCTCACGGCCGGCGCGTCCGCGCGGGTGCTCGAGCCGAACCCGGCCGCGACCGCGGTCCTCACCGCCGCGCCGCCGTCGTCGGCGGCGCGAACCAGGTGGAGGATCACCTTCCCGGCCTCGTCGCCCATGCCGACGTACGGCAGCCGTTCGCCCGCGCCGTAGCGGAGCGGCAGCTGGACGGCGAAGGCGTCGCCGTACCGGTCGGTCTCGTCCGGGCTGGCGCGGTCGTCGCTCGCGTCGGACCACTCGAGCCGCAGGCCGAGGGCCTTCCCGTCGGTGACCGCCTGGACCTTCACGGCGCGCGGCGCCGCGCCGGCCGGCGCCGCCAGGGCGGCGTTCGCCGCGCGATCGTGGAGCGCGATCGAGCGCTGCGGCGCGAGCAGCACCACGCGCGAGGGGATCCCCGCCCAGAGCGGGGCGGCGGGGTCGGCGCCGAGGGGGCCCGGGACCTGCTTCACCTCGATGAGGTCCGGGGCGAGCAGCTCGCCCGCCGAGCCCTGGGCCCGGGCGGGCGGAGCCCCGCCCAGCCCGAGGGCGGCGGACACGGCGAGGGCGGCGGCGGCGAGGTCTCGGCGCATGATCACCTCCCGGGCACCTTCAGCGACTTCGTCCCGCGCTTGCCCAGCTTCACGAGCCCCGGGTCGACCGGCTCGCCGAGCCGGAACATCTCGGCGAAGTTGAAGGCGATGAGCGTGTCGAGGAGCTCGGAGCCCTTCCCGGCCTTGCGCCTGGCGATCTCGGCCTCGATCGTCGCGAGCGCCTTCTTCACGCCGGGCCCGAAGAGAGACTCGAGGTAGGCGACCGGGATGCGCTCGCTGTTCGGGATGGGCTTCCCGTTCGCGTCGAACTTCGGGGGGCCGGGGAGCGGCGGAACGTAGTAGACGTTGGGCTGCGTCCCGTACTCCGGGTGGAGCGGCAGCGCCACCTCCCACCTCTTCACGAGCTGGAACACCTGGCCCGCCTCGTCGTCGAGGTAGCCGACCCAGCGGATGCGCCCGACGCACTGCTGGGCGCACGCGGGCGGGAGCCCCTTCTCGACGCGCGGGAAGCAGAAGATGCACTTCTCGGAGCGGCTGATCTTCGGGTTGAAGTAGATCTTCTTGTAGGGGCAGGCCGCCACGCAGTAGCGCAGCCCCTCGCAGCGCTCCTGGTCCACGAGCACCACGCCGTCCTGGTCGCGCTTGAAGATGGCGCCGCGCGGGCAGGCGGCGAGGCACGAGGCGTTCGAGCAGTGGTTGCAGATGCGGGGCAGGTAGAAGAACCAGGAGTTCGGGAAGTCCCCCGCCCCCGCGTCCTCGTCCCAGTTCGGCCCGTTCTGGAGCTTCCCCTGCGCGACGACCTCGGCGCCCGTCGCGGCCTCGTCGAGGTTGAAGTCCCAGGGCGTGCCGTAGTCGGCGGTGCGCGAGGGGACCGTGCCCTCGCGCAGCGCGCCCTTCTCGTCGAAGCCGCCGCCGAGCTCCTCCCACCTCGCGGGGTAGCCCCGGCCCGGCCGCGTCTCGACGTTGTTCCAGTACATGTACTCGCGGCCGTTCCGGTTGGTCCACTGCGTCTTGCACGCGACCGTGCAGGTCTGGCAGCCGATGCACTTGTTGAGGTCCATCACCATCGCGAGCTGGCGCGTCGACATGGCGACCCCCTCAGCGCTTCGCGACCCCGGCCGCCTTCTCGACGTTCACGGTCCCGTCGTAGGCGTGCTGGTTGCCGTCCCAGTTGGTGCCGAAGCGGAGGTGGCCCCACCCGTCGCTCACCTCGAGGGCGTTGAGCGTCCCGCCGATGAGCGCGTTGTGGTGCTTCTTGCCCTGGAACATGAAGGGCTCCCAGCCGTGCTCCATCACCAGCACGTCCCTCGGCACGCTCGCGGCGACCTTGGCCATCACGAACGCCTCGCCGAGGTCGTTCCACATGCGGACGTCCTCGCCGTCCGCGATCCCCTTCGCGGCGGCGACGTCGGGGTTGAGCATGACGCAGGGCTTCCCGCGCTGGAGCCGGAGGAGGATGGGCGAGGTCTTGTACGTCGAGTGGATCGACCAGCGCGCGTGCGGCGTCATGAGGAGGTACGGGAAGCGGCGCGCGGCGATGGGGAGCCTCGCGGTCGGCACGTTCGCCCCCGCCGCGATCCACGTCGGGTGGTCGACGTAGAACGTCAGCCGGCCGGTGAGCGTCTCGAAGGGCTGGTTCAGCAGCAGGTTGTACTCGAACGAGCTGTACGGCTGGTCCGGGTAGAGCGGCGACGATTTGCCCGCCTTCTCGTTGAGCTGGAGGTACCCGCCGCGCTCGACCATGGTCTTCGCCGAGTTGGGCTTGAACTGCTCGACGTGCTCGAGGGCGTACTCGACCGCGTCCCGGTCGGTGCGGAGCTTGCCGCCCGAGGTGAACTCCTCGACGAGCCTGTCCATCGGGTGGAAGCCCGCCTGGGTGTGGGTCGGGTCGGGGATCCTGACGAAGCGCTCGTCCTTGCTCTTCGCGTACCGCTCGAGGGCGATGGCCTGCATCTTCTCGACGACGAGCGTCGAGATCTCCCACTCGTTCTTCATCTCGCCGAGCGGCTTCAGGCTCGCGGGCGGGATGGCGAGGTTCGCGAAGCGGTGGTAGCCCGGGTTGGTGCGGAGGTCCCAGGACTCGTACGGCGTGGTGCAGGGGAGGAGCACGTCGGCGTACGTCGCGAAGTCGCTCATGCGAAAGTCGCCGTAGGCGATGAACTTCGCCTTCTCCAGGAACTTCTCCCGGTAGCGGGCCTTGTTCCGGCGGAAGCGCGCGTCGGCGAAGACCAGGAACGTCTCGCTCTCGTCCCACCAGGGCTTGCCCTTGCCCGCGCCGGCGTCGCCCCTGGAGGCCTCCAGCATGGCCGCGACCTTCCTCGAGTACGCCTCCTTCGGCTCGCCCGTGGCGCGCCTGAAGTCCTCGTCGGAGAAGGACGGGTCGCCCGCCTCGTAGCCGCCGCCCATCATGAACTCGGAGACGAAGCCCGAGGCGAAGCGGTGGGTGTAGCGCCCCGCGAAGCCGGAGAGCCCGTCGAGCCCGCTGATGCTCCACTCGTTCTCGGTGTTGAGCCCGCCCTGCGGGCCGAGCTTTCCCATGAACGCGGCGAGCGAGCAGATCGCCCGCTGCGACAGGAGCCCGTTGAAGTGCTTGCCGATCGCGAACCCGAGCGTGAGGACCGCGACCTTCGAGGTGGCGAGGTCCCGCGCCAGCTGGTCCACCACGGCGGGGTGGACGCCGGTGAGCTTCCGGGTCTTCTCCGGCGTGAAGGACTGGAGCTCGCGCACGAACAGCGCGAAGGCCGGCGCCACCGTGACCTCGCCGTGCCCCTTCAGCCTCAGCCGGTACCGGCCGGTGAGGGCGGGGTCGATGCTCCAGGCGTTGTCGTCGAGCCGGAGGGTGTGGACGGGCGAGGCCTCCGACCCCGGCATCGCGGTGATCTTGCCGGTCCTCCGGTTCACGGTCAGGAAGACGCCGTGGTACCTCGACTCGTCGCCCCCGAACAGGTCCGCCGAGCGCCGGTCGAAGCGCGGGTCCGAGAGGTCGACGTCGTGGAGCCGGACGAGCTCCTTCGTGTCGGTCCGCACCAGCATGGGAAGGTCGGTGAAGCGCTTCAGGAAGTCCGGCCGGTAGAGCCTGAGCGCCACCATCCGCTGGAGGATGGACAGCGCGAGGTGGCCGTCGTAGCCCGGCTTCACCGGCACCCAGAGATCCGCGTGGATCGCCGTCCCGTTCAGCTCAGGCGTGATCACGATGACCTTCGAGCCGTTGTACTTGCCCTCCCACAGGTAGTGCGCGTCGGGGATCCGGGAGGTGTTGGGGTTGCAGCCCCAGAAGAGCGCGACGTCCGTCTGGTAGAAGAAGTCGTAGGTGCAGCCGAGGTTCCCCTCGCCGTACACGAGGCCGGCGCCCGGGAACATGTCGCCGACGTAGCTCGCGATGTAGGGCCGGACCGCGCCGAGGAGCGCGCCGAGCCGCTTCACCGAGGCGGCGCGCGCCTCGGAGAGCATGCCCGAGCCCATGTGCACGTAGTTCCCGGCCGGCCCCTTCTCGAGCATCGTGTCGTAGAGCTTCGTGGCGACCTCGGTGATCGCCTCGTCCCAGGAGATGCGCTTCCACTTCCCCTCGCCGCGCGCCCCCACCCGCTTCATGGGATGGAGCAGCCGGTCGGGGGTGTAGAGGATCTGCGAGTGCTGCACGCCCTTGTTGCAGCCGCGCGGGTTGGCGTCGGGGATCCTCGGATTCAGCTGCGGGTACGACGCCGACTGGTTCTCGCGCGTCACCCGCCCGTCGGGCCCGGTCCAGACCTCCCAGGCGCAGTTCCCCTGGCAGTTCACGCAGTGGTACGCGTAGCCGTGCGCCTCGCCGTCGCCGTAGGTCTCGGCGAACTCGGCGCGGTAGGCGGCCTCGGTGGCGGCGGTGGAGGCGGGCACGGGCCCGCCCGCGTCGGCGCGGACGGGCTCGGGCAGCTTCCCGGCGTCCGCCCCGAGCGCCTTCGCGGCGGCGCCCCCGGCCGAGATCGCGGCGAGCCCCTTGAGCAGGTTGCGGCGGCTGACGGACATGGGGCCTCCCGTTGCTTCCGGTGTGCGTGAAGCCCGAGCTACAGGCAGCCGCCGCCGGCCTTCGCCGACGGCGCGGAGTACTCGCCGGAGTCCTCGGGCAGGCTCGCGTCGCTCCAGGCCTCCATCCCGCCGGAGAGCACGCGGGCGCTGGTGAAGCGCGCGGCGCACGCCTCGGCCGCGGCGGCGTCGCCCTCGCCGCCGGCCACGATCACCGTCGGGACCGACGCGAGCACCCGCTCGCGCGCGGCGGGCGGGGCCTTCGCGAGCTCGCAGCCCGGGAGCGGGATCGCGCCCGGGACGTGGGCATCCTCGTACCCCTCGGCGAGGTCCTCGCGCACGTCCACGATCTGCCAGGCCGTCTGCGATCGCGCGAGCGTGCGATAGAGCTCCGCGGGCGCGAGCGGGATGCGGCGCTCGAGCTCGGCGCGGGTGTGCCCCTCCCCGACCACGGCCGCGGAGAGCAGCACGAGGAGCCCGATCCAGGCGGCGACCTCGGCGGCGGGCTTCACCGGCTCACCCCCTGCGATCCGGGGCCCGCGGCGAGCCGCGCCTCGAGCGCCGCGTTGCCGCGGCGGAGCCCCACCCAGCCCACGGCGAGCGCGATGGCGGAGAGGGCGAGGAGCAGCCTGACCTGTCGCTTCACGGCGGCCTCCGGTCAGTCGTAGACGCGCTCGCCGACGGCCTGGGCGGCGCGGAGATCGTAGGAGCGGAAGACCAGCAGCCTCGCGTTCGAGACGAGCATCGAGACCACGAAGAAGGTCACGGCCATGGCGAGGCTGCCGACCGACAGGGTGGGCCACGCCGAGATGAAGGCCCCCGTCGTGCAGCCGCCGCCGATCAGGGCGCCGAGCGTCATCACGCCGGCGGCGGCGAAGCTCCGCGCGATGGCGCCCGGGTCGAGGACCTTGGGCGGCACGCCCTCGCGCGCGGCGGCCTCGAGCGGCAGCGAGAGGCGGTGGGCGAGCCAGGCGCCGGGGAACACGCCGACGATGAGGGCGGCGCGCCAGAGGATGTCGTCGCCGAGGCGGGGCACCACCGCGAGCGGATGCCCGGCGAGGTGGGCGGCGCCGCCCACCGCCGCGAGGATCGCGCCCGAGAAGCCGAGGTACCCGCCGTCGGCGGTGGCCACGACCACGAGCAGCCCGGCGATCGCGCCGGAGGCCGTCCAGCTCCACTCCCCGCGGATCCAGTCGAGGACGCCCCGCCGCTCGCGCGCCGGCGCGTAGGTCTTCTCGGGCGTGACCCGGTCGGCGCCGAGCGCGATGGCGAGGAACATCGCCCCCCACGCGAGCGCGACGGCGCCGTAGGGGAGGCCCAGCGCGCCGTGCACGGTGAGCGGCTTCTGGTTCGCGGCGATCACCCCGTGCGCGAGGAGCGGGTCCTTCACCCATTCGTAGACGAGCACGCCCGCGACGAGGCCGAGCACCGCGGCGCCCGCGGCGAACTTGGCGGCCCCGCCCCGCCCACCCGCCTTCGCGACGCAGGTGCCCGGGCACAGGCCCGAGACGCCCATGCCGATCCCGAAGAGCGCGCCGCCGAGCAGGTGGGCCGCGCCGAGGTACGGCATGGTGCGGGGCACGAGCCGCCACGCCTCGGCGACGCCGAGCGCCGCGGCGAGCCCGTACAGGATCGAGGCCACGCCGATGGCGGTGAAGGCGAACTTCATCACCTTCGTGTCGCGCAGGGTGAGCATGCCCATCACGCGCGAGTAGCGCGTAGCGCCCACCTTGTAGAGCACGGCGCCGAACGCGGCACCGAGGAGCGCACCCTTCAGGAAGGCGGAGGCGGACACGGGCGGCCTCCGATCAGGGCTGCGCGGCCAGGGGGAGGGAGGGATCGTTGCCCCACTCGTCCCAGGACCCGACGTAGACCTTCACCTTCTGGTGCCCCGCCTCCTTGAGCGCGAGGTACTGGAAGGAGCCGCGCCCGAGGCCGACGTGGCAGTAGGTGATGACGGTCTTGGTCGGCGCGTAGCCGTTCTTCTCGAGCTTGGCGAGCTGCTTCCGGAGCTCCTCAGCCTCCCTGAGCGTGGGCTTCCCGGGCTCGCCGGCCTTGTTGCCCGCGTACTTCGTGAAGGGCGAGAAGACCGCGGTGGGGATGGCGCCGCCGCGCTTCACCGTCTCCTCCTGGCCGGGCGAGGAGAGGGCGGTGAGGAGCTGCTTCCCGGTGTACTCGTCGAGCGTGTGGCGGGAGTCGAGGATGACGTAGTCGGCCTGATCGGTGGTGGCCTTCTTCACCTCCTCGAGCGAGGCGATCATGTCCCACTGCACCGACGGGGTGAAGCTCCTCGCCGGAGGCTTCGCGGGCGCGCCGCCCTCGACCTGGCCGCCCTTCGCCTTCCAGCTCGCGAGCCCGCCGTCGAGGATGCGCACGTCCTTCACGCCGTACAGCTTCAGGAAGAACCAGCTGCCGCTCGCGGCCACGCCCGGCCCGAGGTCGTAGACGATCACCTTCGTGGTCGCGTCGACCCCGAGCGTCTCGCCGATGAGCTTCGCGGCGCGGGGCTCGCACATCGGGAGCCCCTTGCAGGCCTTCACGTCGTCCAGGTAGTGCAGGTCGTGGGCGTAGGCGACCACGGAGCCGGGCAGGTGCTCCTTCGCGAAGTCCTTCTCCGACTCGGAGTAGACGAACCGGACGTCCGGCTTGCCGACGAGCGCCCTGGCCTCGTCGGCGGACACGAAGACGGAGTCGGCGCTCGCCTGCGCGGCGAGCAGCAGCCCGGCGGCGGCGAGGGCGGTCCTCTGGAGGCTCATGGGTTCTCCTTCGCGGTGCGAGGCTTGCGGTTGGGCCGACCCTTCGAGCGCGCGGGCGCCGGGCGCGCCGCGGGCGGCTCGCCGGTCGCCACGGGGAAGCGGCGCCCCCGGAGATCGGGGATGCCGAGATCGAGGTGGCGGGCGCGGAAGCCCTTCGCGGCGAGCAGCGTCACCGCCTCCGCGGCGAGGGTGCAGAAGGGGCCGCGGCAGTAGGCGAGCACCTCGCGATCGCGCGGCAGCTCGTCGAGCCGCCGGCCCAGCTCGGCGAGCGGGATCGAGTGGGCTCCCGGCAGGTGGCCGGCGCGGTACTCCTCCACCGGGCGCACGTCCACGAGCGTCATCTCGCCGCGGCGGATCCGCGCGAGCAGCTCGTCGCGCTCGGCTGGGGCGAGCCCGCCGAGCTCGCGCCGCAGGATCTCGACCTCCGGCAGGAGCTGCTCGGCGAGGTCGCGCAGTGCGGAGAAGGTGCGCGACACGTCCTCGCCGGCGAGGCGGTACTCGACGAACTGCCCCCTGCGCTCGGCCCGGACGATCCGCGCCGCGCGCATCGCCTGGAGGTGCTGGGAGGAGTTCGCGACCGAGACGCCCGCGGCGCCGGCGAGGGCCTCGACCGTCCGCGCGCCCTGGCGCAGGAGATCGAGCATGCGCAGGCGCACCGGGCTCGCGAGCGCCTTCCCGATGCGGGCGAGCTCGTCGTAGTGGGCGAGGGCGGCGGCGCGCCGGTTGATCATCGTCAATTGAATGCTTGAATGCTTTGCCGGGCCGGGGGCGCGCCGTCAAGGGCCCCTGGGAGGGGCTCCGTCGCGGCCCTGGCCGGTTCGGGTGCCTCCGGGCGCGCTATGCGCCGCAGAGCGCCGTGCGCGCCGCCTCGACCACCTCGTCGATCCAGGAGATCGCCGCCTTCACCCGCGGCGTGCGGCGCAGGTCGCCGTGCACGAGGAGCCACATCTCGTGCGGCGGCACCGGCTCGGCGGTGGCGATCGGCACGAGGCCGGGGGCGCCGTCCGCGACGAAGCAGGGCAGCACCGCCACCCCCACGCCGGCGCGCGCCGCGGCGGCGAGCGCGGCGGTGCTGTTGCAGCGGAAGATCACCCGCCGCCCGGAGCCGACCCGATCCAGCCAGCGCTCCTGGGGCACGTTCACGAACTGCTCCTCGAACCCGACGAACAGATCGCGCTCGAAGTCGATCGGGCCGCGCCCCCGCGCCGCGAGGTACGACGGCGCCGCGTAGAGCCGGTACGCGATGTCCGACAGCTTGCGGGTGACGAGCCCCGGCGCCCGGGGCCGCCCGAAGCGCACCGCCACGTCGGCCTCCCGCTTGGTGAGGTCGTAGCGGCGCTGATCGGCGACGACCTCGACGAGGAGCGCGGGGTGGCGCGCGCGCAGTGCCGGGACCGCCGGGGCGAGCAGGTAGACGGCGACATGGGCGGGCGTGGTGATGCGCACCGTGCCCGCCACCTCGCGGTCGCGCGCGTCCGCGTGGCGGGCGAGGGCGAGCACGTCGTCCTCCACCCGCGTCGCGAGCTCCGCCAGCTCGTCGCCGGCGGGCGTGCGCGTCCAGCCCTGCGGCCCGCGCTCGAACAGCGGCAGCCCGAGCTCCGCCTCGAGCGCCGCGACCCGCCGCGCCACGGTGGTCCGGTCCGCGCCGAGCCGCTTCCCGGCGCGCGCCAGCGACCCGGTCCGCACCAGCTCGAGGAAGAACGGGAGGTGGCCCCAGTCCATCGGGGCGCCGCGCGCCGGGATCGGCGGCGCCGGCGCCAGGACCCCCGTGCGTTCCTGCGCCGGGCCCGGGATCCCCTGCGCCTTCATCGCGCGCTTCGGCATCGGTACACCTCTCCACGGAAGGAGCGGAACACATGACCTCGCACACCATGAACCCTCTCGCAGCGCCCGCGTGGGTAGATCGGCGAGGCCGCGAGGTGGCCGAGCCCGTCCTGGTGCAGCCGCCGCGACCCGAGCTCCGCCTCGCCGGTCCGGACCGGACGCTCGACCTCCGGGTGAGCGGGAGCGGTGTCGGCGCCTGGGTGGTGGGGGTGGCGCTCGCCGCCGGCTTCACCCTGCTCTGGGTGTTCCTGCTGCTCGGGGTGGCCGGACCGGCAGGAACGCTCTCGTGATCGTGGCCATCCGGTCCGGAGGACCACGCTTCGCGAGCGGCTCCGGCGCGGGCGCGCCGATGACCATCCCCCGCTCGGGCCGATCGAAGCGCGGCCCTGGCGCGCTCGCGGGCTTGCCGCCCGTCCCGGCGGGACGTGGGTGCGCGCCGTGTGTGCCGGCGAGCGCCCGGGTGGGCGAGCGCAGCCCGGTATCCCGTGCGCGCGTGCGCGGGCGGCGCCACATTCGCTCCCATGGGCTGGGCTCTCGCCATCCTGCCGGTCGTCGCCTTTGGCCTCCTCGCTCCCCTCGCGGCGCGGGCCTCCGGGGAAGGTGCGCGGACGGCAGGCGCGGCGCCCCGGGCCGCGGATCCCGCGCCGGCCGCCATCGCCGGCACCTATCGGATGACCGCCACGGTGCGCGTCGCGCCCGGGGCTCTGCCCGCCCAGGAGACGGAGGAGCACGGCGACGCGACCGTCGAGCCGGGCTCCGGGCCCGGCCTCGTGCGCGTCCGGATGGCGGCGCGCGGACAGCGCTGCCTCTTCGAGGCCCGCCTCGCGGGCGAGGGCGCGCTCGCCTTCGCCCCCGGCCAGCGCTGCCGGGTGGTGCTCGACGACGAGGAGGCGAAGGGCACGGTCGACGCCACGCTCGCCGCGGGGAGCGGCCGCGCCCGCGACGGGCTCCTCACCCTCGACCTCGCGTTCCGCGTCGAGGGGGCGGTGCGGCTGAGGCCGGGCTCGCTCGACCTGCTCGGCGCGGCGATCGGGGCGCGGGGCCTGTCGGCCGAGGTGCCGATCTCCGGCGAGGCCCGGGCGCGGGCCGAGGGGCGGCGCGACGAGTCGCGCGCCGCGGGGAGGTGAGGTGCACGACCTCCTGCGCGATCGTGCCGCCGTGGAGCTCGCGCTGCCCGCGTCGACCCGCGAGGTGAAGGTCGCGGGCGTGCGCGGCTTCCTCTTCCCCGTGACGAGCGAGGCGGGCGACCCGTACCAGCTCTTCGTGTGGTTCGACGGGAGCGGCTACCAGGTGAAGGTGGTCTCGCCCGAGGTCGAGGGCTGCGACGCCCACGTCTGCCACCTGTTCCCGGGGGCGCGGCTCTGCCTGGGGCCGGGCGCGGGAGGCGGGCAGGCGACGCTCGAGGGCGCATACGCGAAGAGCGTGCTGTGGGCGAACGGCTTCAGCGTGTGGAGGCGGACCGGGACGTTCCCGTTCTGAGTCGAGGTGGAGGACGAGATGGCAGACGCCGTGCTGGACGATCTGAAACGGGTGGTGAACGAGAACCGGCGCGACGGGGAGCTCGCCCCGCGCGACAAGCGGCGGAAGGTGTTCGTCGATCCCTCGGGCCGCATCGTGATCGGCGACCGGCTGCCCCAGGGTGACGAGGGGCGCTCGCTGTCCGAGGTGCACCAGGCGGTCTTCGCCGCCGGGCGCTGACGGGGCGTGTTCGTCCTCGACGCGGTGCTCCGCGCGATCGAGCCCGCCCTCGCGGCGCTCCCCCCGGAGCGCGGCGGCGCGCTGCTCGGCCCGCCCGGGCGCGCGCTCGTGACGCGCTTCGAGCCCGATCCCGAGAGCGCGGGCAGCGCGGTGAGCTGGCGCCCGTCGCGCGCGCTCGACGCCCGCGTGAAGGCGCTCGAGCGCGAGGACGGGCTCGAGCTCAAGGGGCTCGTCCACTCCCATCCGCCGGGACACGACCGGCCGTCGCCGCAGGACGCCGCCGAGGTGGGCGAGGGGCTTCGGCGGAACGGCCACCTCGGCGCCTACCTCGGGCCGATCGTGACCGCCGGCGAGCCCGGGCGGCTCGAGCCCCACGAGGCGGCCCTCCCCTCCGGCAAGGTCTCCTTCTACGAGGGGCTGCGGGGTCCCGAAGTCGGCGCCGGCCCGTCGGAGCTTCGCCCGGTGCGCGTGGAGATCGTGCCGCTCCTGCGCGACGTCGAGGCGGCCGCGGGCGCCCTCGGCGCCCGGGGCGCCGAGGTCCTCCTGTCGTGGCTCGGCGAGGTGCCGCTCCCCTCCGGACGGCTGGACCTGCCGGACGGCGGCGAGCTGCTCGTGCTCGCCTCGGAGGGCTACCCGGCGATGCCGCCGCTGGCGCTCCTCACGCCACCGGGAGGCGAGCCCCGCCAGCTCCAGCTCCGCTGGCCGCTCGACGAGCCCGAGGCGGGTCGGCTCGCGCGCGCGCTCCAGGGCGCGCTCGCCGCGGAGGGCGCCGCGCCGGGCGCGGAGACCGTGCGAGAGGGGCTGCTCGCCCGCACCGCCGGGATCCTCGGCGAGGCGCTCTGGTCGCGGACGGTCCTCGTCGCGGGTTGCGGCTCGGTGGGCTCGTACCTGGCCGAGCAGCTCGTCCGGAGCGGCGTCGGCGCGCTCGCGCTCGTCGACCCCGAGCCGGTCGAGGCGGCGAACCTCTCGCGCACCGTGTACGAGGCTTCCGACGTCGGTAGCCCCAAGGTGGAGGCGCTCGCCGGCCGCCTGCTCCGGATCCGGCCCGGCCTGCGGGTGGAGCGCCATGCCGTCGCCCTCGACGCGCTCGAGCCGTCGACGCTCGACGGGCTCGTGCGCGGGGCCGACCTGGTCGTGGCCGCCACGGACGATCCGGCCGCCCAGCGCATCCTGAACCGCTTCGCGCTCGGCCGGGGCCGGCCCGCGCTCTTCCCCGGCCTCTACGCCGGCGCCCGCGGCGGCGAGGTGGTGACCGCCGTCCCCGGCCGGACGCCGTGCTACCTGTGCCAGACGCGGACGCGCGGCACGGAGCGGGCGGGGCCGGGCTCGCGAGAGCTGGACTACGGCACCGGGCGCCTGCGCGGCGAGGCCGCGCTCGGGGCGGACATCCAGCACGTGGCGAGCGCGGCCGCGAAGCTCGCCCTGTCGCTCCTCGCCGCGGCCGGCCCGCCCGGCCCGCCCGGGACGTCCGCGCCGCTCGCCGCGTTCGCCGAGGGACCGCTCGGCGCCGGCACGCCCTACCTCACGCTCTCGACGGTGCCGGACTACTGGTTCTACCCGGAGGTCTTCGCCGACACGCCGGGGCAAGGCGCGTACCAGGCGGTGTGGCTCGCCTCCGAATCCGACCCGGCCTGCTCGGTGTGCGGGGATCCCGCCGCCCGGATCGATCCGCTCGAGGTGCCGCTCCGCCCGCCCGGGCGGGCCGAGCTCTCGGCGCTCCTCGGGGAGTGAACCCGGCCGAGCGGGCGCCGCGGCTGTCCCTCGCCCGCGGGTCATGCACGGACAGTATACCCATTCCAGCGCCCGCGACCTACGTTTCGAGGGATGGCGCACGCGCGGTGGACGTCCCGCTCGACCCTGGCCGCGGCCCTCGCCGCGCTCGCGGCGGGATGCGGGCCGGCGGCGGAGCCCGCGCCCGACCTCGTCGTGAACGGCGCCGCGGTCTCCCTCGAGACGAGCGCCCCGTTCGCGCGGGC
>Ga0209683_10000193_pt1 | contig 24608 bp, 25 predicted proteins | sample DOMMetBare2Fresh_FD_187474 | JGI IMG/M metagenome (GOLD analysis project Ga0209683, IMG submission 187474) | Wetland sediment microbial communities from St. Louis River estuary, USA, under dissolved organic matter induced mercury methylation -... | ecosystem: Environmental > Aquatic >... | reverse complement strand
GGCGGATGTCGGCCAGAATCTCGGCCTCGCTGACCGCGCCCCCCGCCCCGGTGAGCTCGGCCGCTCGCCGGCGCGCCCGGACCTCGGGGGCGGCGTCGACATAGATCTTCACGTCGGCGTCCGGAAAAATCACCGTGCCAATGTCGCGGCCGTCGAGGACGGCGCCCGGGGGCGCCCGCCCGAAATCACGCTGAAAAGCCAGTAGCGCGGCCCGGACCTCCGCAAGGGCGGAGACGATCGAGGCGGCCTCGCCGACCGCGTGGCTCTTGAGCGTCCTCTCGTCAAACCCGCCGGGATCGAGCGCCCGCGCAGCCACGACCGCCCGCCCGACGTCATCGAGCCGGTCGCCGGCATCGAGCAGCGCCTGGGCGACAGCCCGGTAAACGAGGCCGGTATCGAGATGGCGCAACCCGTAATGGGCGGCGAGCCGCTTGCCGAGCGTGCCCTTGCCCGAGGCCGCCGGTCCGTCGATGGCGATGATCATGGCTGCTTGAGGCCGCTTCGCGCGCGGCGAAGCGGACGTTCTTCAGTGAAGATATTGCGGGAGGCAAATTCGGCCGGACTGGCGTAGGTCAGGTATTCGCGCATTCCAGGACTATTGATGGACGATGTATGCCAGGGGTGGTCGAGATAGCGTGCGGGCTCAAAGGTCCATGGTGGAATCTTTGGCAGCTCATACTGTCTGGCCAGATACTCCGCCACCGCACCTGCCAGCGCATCCAGATGGCCATCGCCAGTCAAGGCCGGCTCGCGGCGCAAGGTGTCGAGCCGGCCCTCGGCTGAGGGCGTGAGATAGAAGGTGTCGAGGAATTCCGACAGCGCCACGTCGCAAGCCTCGCCGGCCATGATCCGCTCATAGGTCTCTGCCAGGGTAGCGGGGCGCATCGGGAGCACCTTTGGTCGCTAAAATGTGCCTCATCGCCAAAACGTGCCTTAGCACAAATCGTGCCTTGTCCAAATCGGCGGGGCTGTTAGGGAAGAACTCGGTCAGGACTGTGATTGCTTCGTCCGCATCGGTGATGCCGAGAACGCCCAGCAAGCTCGCGACCGCCAAGTCCGTCGTTCCCTTGACGAACTTAGAGACACGCAGCGCCTTGAGCTTGAGCGCGAGCATGTAGCGCGCGGTCGGCACGAACACTCTCAGACCCGCGTGCTCGGTAGCGCGCGGAAAAGTACCCAGGAACACAAGGTCCTTTTCGGCGCGCGCGAGCCGACTGAGGAACGTGCTGACGGCATCATTCAGCCAGTGCTCGGACCAGCCATTTCGCTTCGCTATGCGATCAACAACATCGGACAGCCAGCCCGGCCACGGACGGGCAATCTCGGCAATGTCGACGTCCTCGGTCGAGAAGCGGAAATTGCTTGCAAGCATGAGCGCCGAGCCGCCGAACACGGCGATATCGAATCGCGTGCCCGCCGTGACAGCGGCCGCGCCAATCTCGTTGAGGGCCGCCAGCAACTGATCGCGATCGAAGGCGGTCATCGATCCCCGGCCTCCTGAGCCTCACGCGAGCTCGCCGCCCAGGCCCCGCATCATCGGCACGAAGCTCGGGAAGCTTGTGGCGATGAACGAGGTGTCGTCGACCCCAACCGGCTGGTCGCTCGCGAGCCCCATCACCAGGAACGCCATGGCGATGCGGTGATCCATGTGGGTTGCGACTTGGCCGCCACCGGCGGCGCGGCCGGTGCCGTGCACGATCAGGTCGTCGCCCTCGATCTCGACCGCAACGCCGTTCGCCCGCAACCCGTCCGCGACCGCGGCGAGCCGATCGGATTCCTTCACGCGCAGCTCCTTGAGGCCGCGCATGCGCGTCGTGCCCTCCGCGAACGCCGCCGCCACCGCCAGGATCGGATATTCGTCGATCATCGAAGGCGCGCGCGCGGCCGGCACATCGACGCCCCTGAGCGCGGACGCCCGCACGCGAAAATCGGCGAGCTCCTCGCCGACATCGTCCCGGATATTGACCGCCTCGATGTCGGCGCCCATCTCCCGCAGCGTCAGGATCAGCCCGGTGCGCAGCGGGTTGGTCATGACGTCAGTAAGCGTCACCTCGGAGCCCGGCACGATCAGCGCCGCCACCATCGCAAAGGCGGCCGAGGACGGATCGGCCGGCACCACCACCGGAGCCGGCACCAGCTCGGGCAGGCCTGTGAGCGTGATCCGCCGCCCGTGCGGGCCCTCCGGCTCGACCTTGACCTCGGCGCCGAAGTGAACGAGCAGCCGCTCGGTGTGGTCGCGGCTCGCCTCGCTCTCGATCACGGTGGTCGCGCCCGGCGCCGCAAGCCCGGCAAGCAGCACCGCCGACTTGATCTGCGCGGAGGGAACCGGCGTCCGGTAAACAATAGGAACCGGGTCGCGGGCGCCCTGCAGGGTGACCGGCAGCCGCCCGCCCTCGGCCTCACTCAACACCCGCGCACCGATCTGCACCACCGGGTCGAGGATGCGCCGCATCGGCCGCTTGCGGAGCGAGGCGTCGCCATCGAAGGTGGCGGTGATCGGGCAGCCCGCCACCGCCCCCATCACCAGACGGCAGCCGGTGGCGGAATTACCGAAATCGATGACGCCCGCAGGCTCACGAAAACCGCCCACCCCTACCCCGAACACCCGCCATTCACCAGCGCCGAGGCGCTCGACGGTCGCCCCCAGCGCGGCCATGGCCTTGCCGGTGTTGAGCACGTCCTCGCCCTCCAGCAGGCCGGAAATCCGCGTTTCACCCACCGCCAGCCCCCCGAAGATCAGGGCGCGGTGCGAGATCGACTTGTCGCCAGGCACCCGTACGCGCCCCTTGAGCGCGCTCGAGCGGCGGGCGGTGAGCGGAGCTGGATTTATGTTAGACACGGCGGGCAATCCATCCTGCGGACGCGGAGTCCATTAACTTGGGGTCCACTAGCATGGGCGGCAGGGAGCGTCATCCGGCCCGCAACCGGCCGGTCACCAGGACCAGATCCCGGCGCCCGGCCGCCGGCGCGGTCCCGGCCCCGGCGCTTACCGCTATTGACAGGGCCAGCGCGACTCGCCAAGTGAAGCACCTCATTTCAGGCCCCGACCAAGGAAACCGGACCGTGGCGAAACCCGAGCTCGGCACTAAGCGCCTCTGCGGCAGCTGCGGTGTGAAGTTCTACGACCTCAGCAAAGACCCGATCGTCTGCCCGAAATGCCACACCGTCTTTGTGCCGGTCGTGCTGACGTCCCGATCGCGCCAGGAGCCGGCGGCGGCTGCGCGCCCGGTTGTGGCACGGCAGGAAGAGGCCGTGGTGCCGGAAACGCAAGACGCCGAATTCGTCTCACTCGAGGACGCCGACGCCGAGGCGCAGGGCAAGAAGGGCGCCGACGTGGTCGAGGGGGCGGAAGACGATATCGAGATCGATGAGACCCTCGACGATGCCGCCCTCATCGAGGAACAGGAAGAGACCGACGAGGATGTCACCGATATCATCGGTGACCGTGAAAACGAGGAAGAGCCTTGAGACCGGACCGCTGGGCGTTTAGCCTGCCGGTGTGATGACTGCGACGCGGACGTTCCCGACCTCCGTGTCGAGCGATGGGGCCATAGCTCAGTTGGGAGAGCGCTTGAATGGCATTCAAGAGGTCAGGGGTTCGACTCCCCTTGGCTCCACCAGACTTTTCCATGACTTCAATTGTTTCCATGACTTCAATTGCTTCTACGAACATTCGAAGCGCCGAAAGCTTGTAGGGAAGACTTTGAGAGGCTTATGATAAGCTCGGTTGGATAGCTCTTGCCGCAAGCTTCCCCAAATTTTCCCGCCCCCTTTCGCGCAGCATTCGGCGACGCCGCGTTGTTTGCTGCCCCCAATCATAGAGTGCGCAATCCGCGTGCGTGAGGACAAGGGCGGCGTGAAGAGCGTCGTCGAGAAGCAGCAGCGTGTGTTGCGGTCGTGGACCCCCGTTCTAAACGGAATATATGCCGTCCTTCATGAGGGGTCGCGCCGGGTCCGTTGAATTAGGAAAGGACGAGACGGCCATTGCAGTTCAGTCCCTCGACAAACTGCCGGACATCTTTGACACACCTCTTTTCTTTTCCGCATTTCCACGAATCAGATATGTGTTGCCCCTCAAGGACAGCCGCCGTGCGCCAGCGGGATACAAAATGGCGCACCAATTGCGGGCCGTTTGGCTCTGGGTTCGATGAACGGCCGACCAGTGAACGGTTTGTTGAGGGGGCATCGCCGTTGGCCCACGAACCGAGCCGGAGGAGGTGGCGATGGAATGCCTCAAATTCATTTGCCCAAACACTCAGCACCCCATCGACAGCGGGATCGAGGCCGACGTTCGGGCGTTCCACGTCATAGAATCCCAGAACGTTCAGGTGAAGTGTCCGCGTTGCGGCGCGACTCATTGCTTTTCCTTCAAAGACGGACTCGCCGCCAAGGTTGCGCGTGGAGTTGCTGCCGCATCTGCCCCTAGCGTGCGGCACGCATAACATTGTCTGTGAATCGACTGATTCGGCTTTTCGCTACTAGGCCCATCTTTCTTTCTCGTTACAAACCATGTGCCGAGCGACCAAAGCGGCAGCCCCCGCGATGGCATCACTGGCCATGGCCCTTAGGACCACGACCGTTGTTACCAAGGTGACCGCTGCCGCGTCAGGTCAGATCGGCACGCGACTGATGCCGCAAAAGCGGCCCGTTAGAGCAAGCAAGCGCCTTCGGAGATCGCCATATCTACGTGGCGTAGCGCCGCGCCACCCTGGTCGTACCGAGGCCTCCCATTATAGTATGTAACGGATTACTGGCGGGGCAGGCCCGTCGCGGAGACCCAATCAGATGCTCAACAAGACCATCGCCATCGCAACGGTGGGACCGCTTGCCCTCTCAGCCGGCCTCTTGTCCGGCCTTTTGGCGCTCACGCCGGCCGCCGCCCAGGGACCAAGTCTCGCCGGCAAGAACGTCACCATGATCATTGGGTTCGGGCCCGGCGGCGGCTACGACGCCTGGGGCCGCGTGATGGCCCGCCATATCGGCAAGCACCTGCCTGGCACTCCGACCGTGGTGCCGCAGAACATGCCGGGCGGCGGCAGCTTCAACGCCGCCAACCACATCTACACCATCGCGCCAAAGGACGGCACGGTGCTCGGCATCATCGCGCGCGACGCACCGCTCGGGCCGCTCACGGGCGCGTCCGGCGCCCGGTTCGATCCGCTCAAGATCTCCTGGATCGGCTCGCCCACGCTGGAGACCAATGTCTGCATCTCGATGGCGCGCGCGAAGGTGAGGACCTTCAAGGAGTTGCAGGAGAGCGAGCTCATCATCGGCAATACCGGCGTCGGCACCGGCACCTATTCCTACCCGAAGGCGCTCAACGGCATCTTCGGCACCAAGTTCAAGCTGATCTCGGGCTTTCCGTCGTCGACCGACGTGTTCCTGGCGATGGAGCGCAACGAGGTCGACGGCATCTGCGAGAGCCTCGACAGCGTGATCGGCAAGCGCCCGGACTGGATCGCCACCAAGAAGGTCAACGTGCTGTTCTACGGCGGCGTCAAGCCGACGATCGATCTGCATGGCGCTCCGTTCATCGTCGATCAGGGGCGCAGCGCGGAAGAGAAGCAGGCGCTAGAGTTCCTCTACGCCGGACAAGGCATCGGGCGGCCATTCGTGGCGCCGCCGGACCTCCCGGCGGACCGGCTCAAGATGCTGCGCGACGCCTTCAACGCCACCATGAAGGACAAGGATTTCGTCGCCGACGCGACCAAGCAGAAGCTCGATGTCGAGCCGGAAGACGGTGAGCACCTCGAGGCGCTGATCAAGAAGATCTACACCACGCCCAAGGCAGTGGTGGACCGGATCGGCGAGCTGATCAAATAACGCCGCCTTCGGGCCGTGACATCCCGTGTCCCGGGCGTCCATCGCCCGGGACATTCGATCTCTACATGCGATAGCGCTTTACTGCGGCCTGATCCCACACAAGCCCATTGCCGGGCCGGTCCGGAACGATGGCGTGGCCGTCGACGATGCGCAGCGGCTCCTGCAGCAGGCAATCAGCCCAGTCCATGTATTCGAGGAAATGGCCGGTCGGCGTCGCGGCGAGCAGATGGGCGCTTACTTCCGGAAACAGATGCGACGACATCTTGATGCGGTGCTCGGCCGCGAGCGCGGCCGCACTCAGCCATCCGCTCACGCCGCCGATGCGCTCGAGGTCGGGCATCACATAGTCGGCCGCGCCCGCTGTGAGCGCGGTCTCCATCGCGACCAACAGCGAGAAATTCTCGCCGATCTGGACCGGCGTCGTCAGCGCTTGTGCGAGCGATGCGCACCCCGCGTAGTCATCGTGGCGGATCGGCTCCTCCAGCCAATAGATGTTCTCCGCATCGAGCGCGCGGCCACGCTCGAGCGCCGCCGCGACCGAGAGCGCCTGGTTGTAGTCGACCATGAGGGCGACACCCTCGCCGATGCGTCGGCGGACGGCTTGCACGGCCGCGAGATCGTCCTTGAGCGTCGGATAGCCGAGCCGCAGCTTCACGGCGCGGAAGCCGCGCGCGAGAAGCCTCTCTGCCTCGTCGGCGACCGCCTCCGGCGCCATGAGGCCAAGCCCGCAACTGTTGTAGGCCTGGATCGGGCCAGGCTTGCCGCCGATGAAGGTCGCAAGCGGCACGCCTGACGCGATCGCCAGCGCGTCCCACGCCGCCTCGTCGAGACCCGCCATCGCCATGCGCACCACGCCCTGCACCCCGATCAGCATGAAGCGCTGCGCGAGCTTGCCCCACAGTTCCGCCGGCACGACGCGGTCCCCAGCCACCATCCGGCTGATCTCGTCCAGCATCGCGGCCATCGCGGGCGCTGCTGCGCGCAGATAGCAGAACAGATAGGCGCGGCCGGTCACTCCTTCCTCGGTCTCGAGATCGACCAGGAGCAGCGGCGCCGTCGTGATCCGCGCCTGGCTGGTCCCGAGCGCATAGGTCATGGGCACCTCGACGCCGGTTGAGCGCACGGCGCGGATGGTCAGTTGCGGCAGCTTCGGATCGGTGGTCATGACGAGAAGCTTACCGGCGCGCGCTGCTGGCGGACAGACCGCAAGCGACGCATGATGCGTTGACGGGGGAGCATTCCATGCAGGGCAAGGTCACGCTGGAGGATCATTTCGCGATCGAGGAGACGCTCGGCGATTCACAGCCGTTCGGCGCGCATGTGTGGCCGGAGCTGCGCTACCGCCTCGTCGACTTTCACGAACAGCGCCTGCGCCTGATGGATCAATCCGGGGTCGAGATCATGGTGGTCTCGCTCAACGCCCCCGCCATCCAAGCCATCCCGGACATCAGTCAGGCGGCCGACTGCGCGCGCCGCGCCAATGACATCCTGGCGGCCGAGGTCGCCAGGCGCCCGGACCGCTTTATCGGCATCGCGGCGCTCGCCATGCAGGATCCCGAGATCGCGGCACGTGAGCTGGAGCGCTGTGTCACCGCGCATGGCTTCAAGGGTGCGCTGGTCAACGGCTTCTCCCAGGTCGATAAGCCCGCCACTGCGGTCTACTACGACCTGCCGCAGTACCGGCCGTTCTGGGCCACGGTCGAGCGGCTGCGCGTGCCGTTCTATCTGCATCCGCGCAATCCGCTGCCCGGCAGCATTCCGGGCTATGACGGCCATCCCTGGCTCATCGGGCCAAGCTGGGCCTTCGCGGCCGAGACCGCGATGCATGCGTTACGCCTGATCGGCAGTGGATTGTTCGACACGCATCCGGGGCTGCAGATCATTCTCGGCCACCTGGGCGAGGGGCTGCCGTACTACTTGTGGCGGATCGACAATCGCAACAAGTGGATGCAGGCGCCGCACAAGTTCGCGGCGCGTCGGCGTGTTGCCGACTATATGCGCGCCAACTTTCATATCACGACGTCGGGGCACTACAGCACGCCCGCACTCATCGACGCCATCGCCGAGATGGGCGTGGACCGGGTGATGTTCTCGGTCGACTACCCGTTCGAGGACATCAGTGATGCGGCCGCCTGGTTCGACCAGGCGCCATTGAGCGACGCCGACCGCAGCAAGATCGGACGCAGCAACGCGCTCAGGCTGTTCGGTCTGCCGGGCGCAGAATCCTAAGACGCGCGCCCACCCGCGTGCAGCACGAGCGCATCGCGCACCGCGCGGTGCAAGGGCGTCGGCACGCCGACCTTGGCGCCGAGATCCACAACGCCGCCCGAAAGCCATTGCAGCTCCAGGGGCCGGCCCTGCTCCAGATCGTGATGCATCGAGGCGGTCATGTCGGGATGCAGCGTGTCCGCGAACGCGAGCCGCTGCTCGGCGAATTTCTCTGGGATCGCCACGCCGTGGGCGCGGCCGACGGCGGCCACCTCGCGCATGAGATCGAGGAAGAACTGGCGGGTCAATGGATTCGAGCGGACCGGCCCGAGCGGCTTGCGAGTCGAGGCCGTCACCGCCGCCATGCTGGCGAGGAAGATGAACTTCTGCCAGATCTCGCTGCGCACGTCGGGGCTGATCTCGGCGTTGATGCCGCCGCGCTGGCAGGCGGCGAGAAAATCTTCGGCCCGTCGCGAGCGAACGCCGTCGTACTCGCCGAACACGAGGCGCTGCATCGGCCCCTTCTGGGCGATGACACCGGGCCGGCTGATATTCGTGCCCACATAGGCCACCCCGCCCATGATCGCGCCCTCACCCACGATCGGGCGCAACAGATCGTCCTTCTGCACGCCGTTCTGGAAGGAGATGATCGCCGTGTCGGGACCCATGATCGGCACCAGCGACCGCGCCGCTGCCTCGGTGTCCCACAGTTTGACGCCGAACATGATGAGATCGGTCTTGCCGATTGTTGAGGGATCGTCCGTCACCTTGACCTTGGGCAGGCTGAACGACTCGTCGGTGCTCTCAATCGCGAGCCCATGCTCGCGCATGGCGGCAAGGTGCGCCCCGCGCGCGATAAAGCTCACGTCGGCGCCGCCGCGTGCCAGCCGGGCGCCGAAAAAGCCTCCAACCCCACCCGATCCCATGACCGCAATCCGCACGTCTTCCTCCCGGCTCAAGGACGGCTGCAACCTAGCATACTTAACGCTTTGTAATCGGCCGGCGCGCCCCGTGCGCGGCTGCCGATCATTCTTGAACCCATGGTGGAGACCCCCCATATTGGACGTGATCGGATAAGGGCAAGCCTGATGCCTGCCTCGGCTCCGATCGGAGGGGGTGCCGCAAGGGCCCCGTCAAAGTCGCTTCGATGAGGGCTTTGAGCATGTCACGAGTTCCGTCGCTGTCCAGTCCGTTTCTTCTCGGATTCGACGAGATTGAGCGTGCACTCGACCGCGTCACCAAGGGAGCGGATGGCTATCCGCCCTACAACATCGAACGGATCGCCCGGGAAAACGGCAAGCCCGAGCGCCTGCGGATAACGCTGGCGGTTGCCGGGTTCACGCGCGATCAGCTCGACGTGACGCTGGAGGAAAGCCAGCTTGTCATTCGCGGGCGACAGCAGGACGACAAGACGCGACAGTATCTCCACCGCGGCATCGCGGCGCGCCAATTCCAGCGCACCTTCGTGCTCGCGGACGGAATGGAGGTGCTGGGCGCGGACTTGAGGAGCGGATTGCTGTCGATCGACCTGGCAAGACCTGAGCCTGAGCGGATCGTCAAGTCGATCAGCATCACCGACCACGACTGAACTCACCAACCAGGACTCGACCTGTAGCAAAGTAGAAAGGAGTCGAGGGCCATGAACGCCAACAACAACACGAACAATACAAACGTCACCTTCGGACGAATCTCCCCGGAAGCACTGGCTGTGCTCGGCGGCGGTCGCATCGCCTATGTCAAGGCGATCCGGTCAGAGGACGTGCAGAAGCAATTCCCGCAGGCGCCGCAGCTCGCGGCCGGCACTCTGCTCTACGCGCTGCACGCCGCCGACGGAACGCCGATCATGCTGACCGACAGCCGCGAGGCCGCGATCGCGAATGCCTGGAGCCAGGAGCTCGAGACGGTCAGCGTGCACTGAGCGCCCGCAACGGTATCGCGATCGAAGAAGGGCTTCCTACGCAGCGCTCGCCGAGGGCAGCGCCAGCACGGAGTAGAGCGCCTCCATGTCGCGGGAGTCCCGCAGCTTGTGCGCGACGTCGGGGTCGCGCAACAGCCGCGCAACGCGCGCCAGCGCCTTGAGATGATCGGCGCCAGCGCCTTCAGGCGCGAGCAGCAGAAATACCAGGTCGACGGCCTGCCCATCGAGCGATTCAAAATCGATCGGCCGTTCGAGTCGGGCAAATACGCCAAACAGCTTGGTGAGCTTCGGCAGCTTGCCGTGTGGAATGGCAATACCATTGCCCACGCCGGTTGAGCCGAGCTTCTCGCGCTGCATGAGAATCTCGAAAATCGTACGTTCGCTCAGGCCGGAGAGTTCCGCTGCCCTGGCAGCGAGTTCCTGCAAGGCTTGCTTCTTGCCGTTGACCCTTAGCGCCGGAATGATCGCGTTGGGCGCGACGAGATCGTTGAGCGGCATGGAATGTTTCCAGAATCCGGGAACTCAAGCGCGGGCCCGTCAAAGGCGGCGGACCATAAGGACCGACTCTCGGGCCGTCAATGGGAGCAAACAGCGCATCGCGACTGCCGTGAATATCACCATCGTCCTGACGCGTTAACCAGTCGCAGACGGGTGCTTTTCTGCCAATTGCACTGCCGCGCCTAGAATACCAGCCCTGGGGATTACGTCTCGCGTTCGGGCTGCCGGCGGTAATGAGGGAACTTACGCAACGGCCACTCCAGTCATTCGTCGGAGGGCCGCGGGCGCGCGACCTGATGGTCCTTGAGACGCCGCTTGTAGCGACGCAGCTGCTTCTCGATACGAACAGCCGCCTGCTCGGCGCTGGCATACGCGTCGGCCGCCGTCGCGTCGGCTTCGAGCACAATTCCGGAATCGAGATGCACAACGCACTCGGTCCGGAAGCCGAAGCCTTCCTTCTCCACGGTCACATGGCCCGAATAGCCGCCATTGAAGAATTTCGCAGCCACCTCAGCGATGCGCCCATTGATCTTCGTGCGCAACGCTTCACCCATGTCGATGTTCTTACCCGACACGCGAAACGGCATGATCGTCCTCCGTTGTGCGCTCGCTCCTGACAACAACACAACCCTTACAAACATAGGATCAAGACCACAGCGGCGCCAGATGTCCATTGCCAAGCGCCCCTTCCCATCGGCGCGGCCGGATCAGGACGACGCACCCATCGACAGCTGCTTTTCGCGCCGCCGTTGGACCGAGGATGGAATGCGCATGGCCTCGCGATACTTCGCAACGGTCCTGCGCGCGATATCGATCCCAGCCGAGCGCAGTCGTTCCACGATGGTGTCGTCGGACAGAACGTCCTGCGGGCTCTCCGCATCGATCAATTGCTTGATGCGGTGGCGCACGGCCTCGGCTGAATGGGCTTCTCCGCCATCAGAGGATGCGATCGCGGAGGTGAAGAAATATTTGAGCTCGAAGATGCCGCGGTTGGTCGCCATGTATTTGTTGGCGGTGACGCGCGACACTGTGGATTCGTGCATCTCGATCGCATCCGCGACGGTCTTGAGATTCAGCGGCCGCAGGTGCTGAACCCCGCGCGCAAAGAACGCATCCTGCTGACGCACGATCTCCTTGGCGACCTTGAGAATGGTCTTGGCGCGCTGGTCGAGCGCGCGCACGAGCCAGGTCGCGGTCTGCAGGCAGTCGGCGAGATAGGTTTTGTCTTTGTCGCTCCTGGCGGTGCCGGCGACCTCCGCGTAGTAGCTCTGGTTCAAGAGCACCTTGGGCAGCGTGTCGGAGTTGAGCTCCACGATGTAGCCGCCGTCAGGTCCTTGCCGCACGAACACGTCGGGCACGATCGGCTGCACCAGCGTGCTGCCGAATGCCAGGCCCGGCTTCGGATTGAGGTGCCGGATTTCGGCAATCATGTCGTTGAGATCGTCCTCGCTGACGTCGCAAGCCTTGCGGAGCGCGGCAAGGTCGCGCTTGGCCAGGAGGTCGAGACGCTTGACCAGCATCTGCATGGCCGGATCGAACCGGTCGAGCTCCTTGAGCTGGATGGCGAGACATTCGGTGAGATTGCGCGCGCACACGCCGGCCGGATCGAAGCCTTGCAGAATCGCGAGCACGTCTTCGACTTCGGCCGCAGGCGCGCCCAGCTTCTCGGCAACCTCGGCCAGATCGCCGGTCAGATAGCCGGCCTCGTCGACCAGATCGATCAGATGGCGCCCGATCATGCGGCGGACCGGATCTGCAACCGCCAGCGTCAACTGTTCGGCGAGATGATCGACCAGCGTGACCTCGGCCGACACAAAGGCTTCGAGGTTGTAATCACCATCGGGACGGCCTCCGGCCCCAACGCCAGCCCACTCGGATTGGGCGGGCAGGTTGTCGGCGCCCGGAGGCGTCGCCTCGGCGCGGTCATCGGGATCGGCCGTCGTGCCTTCAGGCGCATCGAGCTCTTCGGCTTTGCCGCTCTCACCCGACCAGTCCGAGTCTGCCTTGGGTTGCTGCTCGGGCTCGCCGACGCCAGCCGCATCTCCCTCCTCGCTGCCGCGCTCGAGCAGCGGGTTCTTCTCGAGCTCGGTCTCGACATAGGCCGCGAGATCGAGATTGGAGAGCTGCAGCAGCTTGATCGCCTGCATCAGCTGCGGCGTCATGACGAGCGCGTGGCTCTGCCGGATTTCGAGTCGCTGTGTTAGTGCCATGCTGCGATGCACAAATGGTCCGGTTTTTGCTTATACCGTTCGGACGCCTGTGTACACCGATTCTGGCGCAGGTCCCTAACGGGGCGGGAAAAGGCGCCGGCAGACCACCCGAAAGGGCGGCAAGGGCTTATCATTACTGAAATAAAATCAATAGGTTACACGCTGATATCGGCGTCTTCCTCAACGGGTCCGCCTCACATCCTGAATTCCTCGCCCAGATAGAGCCGGCGGACCTCGGGATCGTTCACGATATCGACCGCGCGGCCCTCGCGCAGCACCTCGCCCGAGTAGATGATGTAGGCGCGGTCGGTGAGCGCCAGGGTCTCGCGCACGTTGTGGTCGGTGATCAGGACCCCGATACCGCGATTGGTCAGGTGGCGCACCAGGGTCTTGATATCGCCGACCGCGATCGGGTCGATGCCGGCGAACGGCTCGTCCAGCAGCATGTAGTTCGGCCGTGTCGCCAGCGCGCGGGCGATCTCGCACCGCCGGCGCTCGCCGCCCGAGAGCGCGAGGGTAGGGCTCTTGCGCAGCTTGCTGAGGCCGAACTCCGCCAGCAGCGCATCGAGATCGGCCTCGCGGCGGCGTCGATTGGGCTCGGTCACCTCCAGCACGGCGCGAATGTTGTCCTCGACACTGAGCCCGCGGAAGATCGATGCCTCCTGCGGCAGGTAGCCGATGCCGAGCCGGGCGCGCTGATACATCGGCAGGCGGGTGACGTCGTGGCCATCGAGCTCGATGCGGCCGCGGTCGGGCTTGATCAGCCCGGTGATCATGTAGAACACGGTGGTCTTGCCGGCGCCGTTCGGGCCGAGCAGGCCGACCGCTTCCCCGCGTCGCACGTAGATACTCGGACCCCGGACCACCTTGCGCCCGCCGAAGCTTTTTTCGAGCCCGTGGGTTGCCAGATAGGCCTCGCGAGCAGGCTGCCGCACGCCCGCCTCCTCGCGGCTGCGGGGCGCCGGCGGTCGGCCGCCCGGCGGTGCGCGACCCGGAGCCCCACCCGCGCCGCCGGGGGCGCGCACCTCCCGAGCTTCGGCTGGCATGGGCCTGTGTGCCGGCATCGGTTCGGGCTCCGGCCTCGGTTCCGGCCTGGGTGCGGGCCTGGGCTCATCGCGCCGCCGCGGCTGGGGGGGAGGATCGGGCGCCTGAGCGCGCAAGGCCGCGCTTTCAGGTGGAGGGGGCGGCCGTATGGACTTTTTGGGGTTCTGGCCGGGCAGATTGACCGCCTCGGTGCGCCCAGCCGTGATCGGGCCCCCGAGCGAGCGCAGGTCTATGTTCCAGAAGCCGGAGGCTGGGCTGACCTTTCGCCGCACGGCGCCTCCGAAGATCGACAGGAATTTGCGCACACACGCCTCGAAACCATGCGGCCTTGGTCGGTTTAATGAACCACCGTCAACCGGCCGTCTCAAGGCATTTGCTTGACTGGGAGACGGCTGCGGCGCGTCATTTCTTGCGCGCCGGTGTGGGCAGTCCTGGGGCTGACTTCTGGTCCGAGTTGCTCTTGGGGTTGAATAAGCCTTCGATCCGACCGCCCTCCATGCGCGACACCCCGTCGGTCAGATTGACCACGAGGCGCTCACCACGCAGCACGTCCTGGCCCTTGGTCACCACCACTTTGCCGGTCAGCGTCACAGTGTTGGCGCGCATGTCGAAATCACCGCGGTCGCCGGTCGCGACCTGATCCTTCTGCTTCACCACCACGTTGCCCAGCGCCTCCATCCGACGGATCTGGCTGCCGCCGCCAGGCTGCGCCGCCTTGATGACGCCATCAGACTTGGCGCCGTCCACGCTGGCGCCTCCTTCGTAGTAGACCAGCAAGGTCTTGCAGCGCATGTCTGTGTCGCCCTGCACCACATGGACATCGCCGCTGAAGGTCGCAACCTTGTCCTTGTCGCGCACCTCGAGCGAGGCTGCCTGAATCTTCACCGGCTGGCCACGATTGCTCGAGAAACCCTGCAACGCGTTAGCCGGGCCCTGCTGCGCTCCCGCGGCGGCGGCGACCAGCACGGTCGCGGCCACGACCGCGGCAAAGAGCCTCGCGCTTGTGAACATGTCTCGCATCATCGGCTTGCCGCCTTGTCGCCGGCTCGATCGCCTTCCTGCACCAGCACCATGGACACACCGCCATCGAAGCGAATGACCTCGCCGGAGTTGGTGATCTCCAGCCGATTCGCATTGATGGTGCCTTGCCGCATCGACACTTCGACCGGCTTCTCCGACACCACATGGTTGGTGCGGACGTTGATCACCGCTTCAATCAGCCGCGCCTGATAGTTGGACGAGTTGACCTGAATGTCGTCCCGCAGCGTCAGGCGGTCTTGCTTGCTTTCGAACAGGCCGGACCGCGCGGTCAGCTCGAACTTGCCGGCATCCTTGAACTCGATTGTGGCGTTCAGCTCCTGCAGCTGAACCGTATCGGGCTTGGTGATGTCCTGGGTGGCGGCGCGCGCGGTCACCACGTAAGGCCTTCGGTCCTGCGTATAGCCCGCAAGCCTGGGCTGCTGCATGGTGATCGCGGTGCCCGACACCACGAGGCCGCCGATGCTGCCCGGCAGCCTGGCGAGCGCGCGCAGCGGATCGAGCACGTACACCGACAGAACGGTCATCACCACGCCCAGCACGACGGCGATCGGGATCCCGACCCGCAACAGGCGCACGAGTCGACTATGGCGGATCGCGGCGCGGAACACGCGCGTATTGTCGGTGCTCCCCCGCGACGCGTAACCGCGCGTTGCGGGATCGGCGACCTGCGACACGTCGGCGTGCGACACGATGGTCAAGCGGCTTACCCCACAGCCCATCCGGCAACGGATCGGGCGGCTCAGATTGCCTTACAAATCTTAGCAAATCCAACGGCAGGATCGCGCACAAATGTGGCTCCGCCGCGGCATATCCCCTTGTGGCTGCTTGTAGCTTCTTGGGCTTATTGAGGTTTCTTTGCGACTGCCGGGCTTCGCCGTTCACCATTCAAGACCACGCGACCATTCACGAATGTGAAAAGATGTCCTCGGCGGCCCAGCCCCCGAGGTCAAGCCGCACCCGCTCCGGCAGGAACCGGAAGCAGGCGTCGGCCAGGGCGGCGCGGCCCTCGCGCGCCAGCATGCCGTCGAGCTTGGCCTTGAGGGCATGCAGGTGCAGGACGTCGGAGGCCGCATAGGCGACCTGCGAGTCGGTGAGCTCGGCCGAGCCCCAGTCGGAGAGCTGCTGCTGCTTGGAAAGGTCGACGCCGAGCAGCTCCTTCACCAGGTCCTTGAGCCCGTGCTTGTCGGTGTAGGTGCGGGCGAGCCGCGACGCGATCTTGGTGCAGTAGACCGGCGCCGGCATGACGCCCAGCGCCTGGTAGAGCACGCCGAGATCGAACCGGCCGAAGTGGAAGAGCTTGAGGACGCTCGCATCGCCCAGGAGCCTGGCCAGATTGGGCGCGCTCGGCCGGCCTGCCGGCATCTGCACCACGTCGGCGGAGCCATCGCCCGGGGACAGCTGCACCACACAGAGACGGTCACGCCGCGGGTCAAGCCCCATGGTCTCGGTGTCGATCGCCACCGCGCCGGTCTGGTAGCGGGCAAGATCGGGCAGATCGCCACGATGCAGGCGGATGGTCATTGCGGCTCCCGATCCGGTGCTGATGTGGTGCCCAGGAGAGGACTCGAACCTCCACGGCTCTCACCGCTAGTACCTGAAACTAGTGCGTCTACCAATTCCGCCACCTGGGCACTGCGCGACAGATAAGGGGGCGCCTTCCACCTTGTCAATTCGTGTGGAACGGCCCTGTACAGGGTGGAATCGATCCTGTATTGCGCAGCCCATCCCACCCATCGAAAGATTGCGGCATGACCGCCACCCCTTCCGACACGCTCATCACCGTCTTCGGCGGCTCGGGCTTCCTCGGCCGCCACGTGGTGCGCGCGCTCGCCAAGCGCGGCTACCGCATCCGGGTCGCGGTGCGCCGGCCCGACCTCGCCTTCTTCCTGCAGCCGGCCGGCCGGGTGGGCCAGATCCACGCCGTGCAGGCCAACCTGCGCCACCCGGCCTCGGTCGACGCCGCGGTGCGCGACGCCGACGTGGTGGTCAACCTGGTCGGCATCCTGTTCGAGCGCGCCCGGCAGCGATTCGACACCGTGCAGACGTTCGGCGCCGAGGCCTGCGCCCTGTCGGCGGCGGCGCACGGCGCACGGCTCGTGCATATCTCGGCGATCGGCGCCGACGAGCAATCGTCATCGCACTATGCGCGCAGCAAGGCCGTTGGCGAGAAGCTCGTGCGCGCCGCCGTGCCGGGCGCGACCATCCTGCGGCCGTCGATCGTTTTCGGGCCGGAGGATGAGTTCTTCAACCGGTTTGCGGCGATCGCGCGCCTGGCGCCGGCCTTGCCGCTCATCGGCGGCGGCCACACCCGGTTTCAGCCGGTGTTCGTTGGCGACGTCGCCGCCGCGGTGGTGGCGGCGATCGAAGGCCGCGCCACGCCGGGGGCGGTCTACGAGCTGGGCGGCCCGGCCGTGCGGAGCTTCAAGGAGCTGATGCAGTTCCTGTTGGCCACGATCGAGCGCAAGCGATTCCTTCTGCCGATCCCGTTCGAGCTGGCCAAGGTGCCGGCCTTCTTCCTGCAGTTCCTGCCCACCCCGCTGCTGACGCCCGATCAGGTCGAGCTCTTGCGGCACGACAACGTGGTCTCGGACGAGGCGAAGCGTGAGCGGCGGACGCTCGAGGGGCTTGGCATCACGCCGACCGCGATGGAGGCGATTGTGCCGGCCTATCTGCGGCGCTTCCGCAAGGCGGGGCAGTTCCGCGTGCGAGCGATCTGAGCGCGCTCGATCAAGACTAGACCACTTTCCGTTCGAATTGATCCGCATCCGGCCGTTCGTTCCCGCGCAAGCGGGAACCCAGGGCTACTTGCGCCTTTTTCTCAATCTGTCGCTCTGGGTCCCCGCTTCCGCGGGGACGAACGGTTGAGATGTCGCGATGCAACTTCATCGGAAAATGCTCTAATAGCCGAGCGCAAGCGCGATCAGCCCGAGCGTTCCGACCACGACGCGCCACCAGGCAAACAACGCAAAACCGTGGCGCTGCACATAGGTCAGAAACGTCTTCACCACGATCCAGGCCGCCACGAACGAGACCGCGAAGCCGACCGCGATGAGGAGGCTGTTGTCGAAGCTCATCTGACCGCGGCTCTTGTAGAGATCGTAGACGAAGGCCCCGAACATGGTGGGCATCGCCAGCCAGAACGAGAATTCCGCGGCCGAGCGCCGGTCGGCGCCCAAGAGCATGGCCGCCACGATGGTGGCGCCTGCGCGTGACACGCCGGGAATCATGGCCAGGCATTGGGCAAGCCCGATGTAGAAATACATCGGCAGCGAATAGCGCTCGGCGTCCACATAGCGCGGCTTGAGGTCGAGCTGATCGACCCAGATCAGGATGGCGCCGCCGACGATCAGGGTGAAACAGATGATCCAGACGTTGAACAACACACCCTTGATAAAGCCGTGCGCGAGCGCCCCGATGACGGCGGCAGGCAGGAACGCGATCAGGACGCCGATGACGAAGCGGCGGGCGGCCGGGTCGGTGAACATCCCGAGCGCGAGCCGCCAGAGCCGGCCGAAATAGATCGACAGCAGCGCCAGAATCGCGCCGAACTGGATCAGGATCGAGAATGTGTCCCAGAACTCCTTGCGTGCCGGGTCGGAGCCTAGGAACTGGTTCACGAGCAGAAGGTGCCCGGTTGACGACACCGGCAGAAACTCCGTCAGCCCCTCGACGATGCCAAGCACGATGGCCTTGATCAGATCGAATGACATCAGGGGCTCCGCGGGGCGAGGGCAGGTCACGGCGCCTGGAGGCGGCTGCCGCACGGTGGGATTTGAGGCTTTTCTACCAACATCAACCCCGTGGCAACGAAAAAGCCGGAAACTATCCGGAGACCGGTATGCGGCCCTCTGGACCCACCGGATTCGGTGACACCCCGCCATGGCGACGTTGTTTTTCCATCCGTTTTGCCCCCATTCGCGGTTCGTGCGCCTGGCGCTCGGCGAGTACGGGGTCGCGGTTCGGCTGATCGAGGAGCGGACCTGGGAGCGGCGCCGCGACTTCCTGGCCATCAATCCGGCGGGAACCACACCGGTCCTGGTCGAGGAAGGCCAGCCGCCGATACCGGGCGCCGCGATCATCGCCGAATATCTCGACGAGCTTTGCGGCGACACTTTCGAGCGGCGGCTGCTGCCGCGGGCAACCGGCCCGCGGATCGAGGTCCGGCGGCTGATGAGCTGGTTCAACGACAAGTTCTTTGCCGAGGTCTCCGGCCCGCTCACGACCGAGCGGCTCTACAAGCGCCATATGCCGATCGACGCCGGCGGCGGATCGCCGGAAACCGACGTGCTCCGTGCGGCCCGCAACAACATCCGCTACCATATGGCCTATATCGGCTGGCTGGTGCGCACGCGCGACTGGCTCGCGGGCGACCAGCTGACCTATGCGGATCTTGCCGCGGCCGCGCACCTGTCCGCGGTCGACTACCTGGGCGACGTGCCGTGGAGCGAAGACGAAGCCGCCAAGAGCTGGTACGCGCGGGTCAAGTCGCGACCCTCGTTCCGGCCGATTCTGGCCGAGACGCTGGCCGGCATCCCGCCGTCGGCGACCTACGCGGATCTCGACTTCTGAACGAGCCCCCCTCGACCCTCAAGCCGGCGTTGATCGCGGCGGCGCGCGCGCACGGGTTCGACACCGTGGGGATTGTGCGGCCGGACGCGATCCCGCAGGCGCAGGAGCGGCTCCTTCGCTTCCTCGCCGAGGGCGCCCATGGCGACATGGACTGGATGGCGACGACGGCCGAGCGGCGCGGCGACCCGCGCACGCTCTGGCAGGACGCGCGCTCGATCATCATGCTGGGGATGAACTACGGTCCCGGCTCCGATCCGCTGGCGATCCTGCGCCATCGTGACCACGGCGCGATCTCGGTCTACGCGCAGGGCGACGACTACCACGACGTCATCAAGCCGCGGCTGAAGGCGCTCGCGCGCTGGCTGATCGCACAAGCCGGCGGCGACGTGAAAGTCTTCGTCGACACCGCCGCCGTGATGGAGAAGCCGCTCGCGGCCGCCGCCGGGCTCGGCTGGCAGGGCAAGCACACCAACCTGGTGTCGCGCCAATATGGCTCATGGCTCTTTCTCGGCGCGATCTTCACCACGCTCGAGCTTAGCCCCAACGCGCCCGAGGCCGACCATTGCGGCCATTGCCGCGCCTGCCTCGACATCTGTCCGACGTCGGCGTTTCCCGCGCCCTACCGGCTCGATGCGCGGCGCTGCATCTCCTACCTCACCATCGAGCACAAAGGGCCGATCGCGCGCGCGCTGCGCCCGCTCATGGGCAACCGCATCTATGGCTGCGACGACTGCCTCGCGGTCTGCCCGTGGAACAAGTTTGCACAGTTGGGGCGCGAGGCCAGGCTTTCGGCGCGCGACGCGCTCAAGGCGCCGATGCTCGCCGACCTCGCGCGGCTCGACGACGCGGCGTTCCGGGCGCTATTTGCGAAATCACCCGTCAAGCGCATCGGACGCGATCGCTTCGTGCGCAACGTCCTGATCGCGATCGGCAACTCGGCCGATCCGAGCCTCGCGATCGAAGCCGAACGGCTGCTCGCCGACGCGTCGGCGCTGGTGCGCGGCGCGGCCATTTGGGCGCTCGGCAGAATAGACGCTCGCCGCCTTGCCGCGCTGGCGCCCACCCACCGAACGATGGAGACCGATCCAGGCGTGCGGGACGAATGGACGGCCGCTCTCCCTGAGGTCATTGCCTGATGCCCACCCTTGTGTGTCTCGGACTAGGCTATTGCGCCCAGCACTACGTCGCGGAATTCGGGACGCGCTTCGATCGCATCGTCGGAACGACCCGCAGCGCCGACGAGCTGGCGACGCTCGCGGCGCGCCGCTTCGGCGGCCGCGCGGTGGAGATGCACATGTTCGACGGCAAGACGGCGTCGCCCGAGTTGCGCGCCGCGATCGCTTCTGCCGAAGCGCTGTTGATCTCGGCCGCGCCCGCCGACGGCGTCGATCCGGTGCTGGCCGTGCTCACAGACGACATTCTGCGCGCGGGCGCGCTGCGCATGGTCGTGTTTCTGTCGACGCTCGGCGTCTACGCCGACAGCAACGGCGCCTGGATCGACGAAAGCGCCGAGGTCATTCCGGGTCTCGCTCGGCGCGGCAGCGCGCGCCGCGATGCCGAGATCGCGTGGCAACAACTCGGCGCGCGCCGCAACATGCCGGTCGCCATCCTACGGCTTGGCGGAATCTACGGACCCGGGCAGAACGCCATGATCCGGCTCCTGCGCGGCACCGTGCATCGCGTCGCCAAGCCCGGCCATGTGTCGAACCGCGTGCACGTCTTCGACGTCGCGCAGGCGATCGACGCCGCGTTCGAGCGCCGCGCCGACGGCATCGTCAACGTGGTCGATGACGAACCGGCGTCGCCAAGCGAGCACATCGCGTTCGCGGCCAATCTTCTCGGCATCGCGCCGCCCCCGGAAATTCCGTTCGCCGACGCTCCCAAGGTGATGACGCCGTTCGCGCTGAGCTTCTACGAAGGCTGCATCCGGGCGCGCAACAAGAGGCTCAAGCGCACGCTCGGCGTCGCGCTGCGCTATCCGACCTATCGCGAGGGCTTAAGCGCGCTCCATGCCGCAGGCGATCATCTCGCCGGCGAGACGAAGTCGCGCGATCCGTGACTACTCCGCGCTGATCCCGGTCAGGCGGATCATGCCGGCCCACCCGTCGATCGAGCTCTTGAAGAATGCCGGCGCATCGGCGAACTCGACCGTGTGCGGTTCGTAGCCCAGTTGCCGCATGCGCTGATCGACGGCGGAGTTCATCACGACGGCGTTGATCGCGGTATTGAGCTTGGCGGCGATCTCCGGCGGGATCTTGGCGGGCGCAAAGAAGCCATTCCACCCGCTGATGTCGATCCCGCGCAGGCCGGATTCGTTCAGGGTCGGAACGTCCGGAAACGCGCGCGAGCGCTGCATGCCGGTGACCACGAGCGCGCGCAACTTGCCCTGCTGGACCTGCGGGTAGATTTCCGCGATCGGCCCCGCGATGATGTCGACGTGGTCGCCAAGGAGCGCGTTCATCGCCGGCACGCCGCTCTGAAACGGCACGCCGACCCCCTGGGTCTTCAAGAGCACCTTGAAAACGTATTCGCTGCCGATGCGGGCCGACGATCCGCCGAATCCGAAGCTGAAGGGCTTGCTCTTCGACAGCTCGACGAACTCCGACAGCGTCCGCGCCCGGTTGCTGGCGTTGATGGCGAGCGCCATGCTGTCGCGCGCCACGAACGCGATCGGCGCCAGCTCGTCGGTCGAATAGCCGGGATTCTTGTAGTAGGTCTGGTTGATCGCCAGGCTGTTGCCGGTGACCAGCAGCGTATAGCCGTCCGGCACCGCAGTCGCGACCGCGCGCGCCGCGATGTTGGAGGCCGCGCCGGGCCGGTTCTCGATCACGATCTGGTAGCCGAATTGCTCGGTGAGCCCCTGCGCGATCACGCGCGCGATCGTGTCGATGCCGCCACCCGGCGCGAAGCCGACCATGAAGGTGAGTTTCCGGTTCGGATAATCCTGCGCGCCCGCCGGACCCGGCGAAACACAGCCCAGAGTGAGAGCCGCGGCGAGTGCGATCAACCGCCGAACATAAATGGCCCGCATGTGTTCCTCCCGACGCAACCGCGCGGCGTTTCTGTATGCACCCAATCTAGACCTGCCCGACGACGGGATCGAGTCGGGCTTTGCGGGCGCCTCAGAACTCCGCGACCGCCGCAATCAGCCGCTCGATGTCCTCCGGGCGTGACAGGCGATGATCGCCATCCTTGACCAGCGTGAGCACGACGTCGTCGCGCGCAATGCGCGAGACCAGCTCGACCGCGTGCTGCCACGGCACGTCGGGATCCTTGACCCCCTGCAGGATGCGCACCGGGCAGCCGGGCTCGATCATGCCGCCAAGGAGGAGATGGTTGCGCCCCTCCTCGATCAGCTTGCGCGTGATCAGGTAGGGCTCCTCGCCGTAGGCCGACGGCCGCGCCCAGCCGCCGGTTTCCTCGATCGCGCGTTTGATGTCAGGCGGGAACTGCTTCCACATCAGCTCCTCGGTGAAGTCAACCGCGGGCGCGATCAACACGAGACCCGCGACGGTCGCCCGCGCGACCGCGCGCTGCGCGAGCGCCCGCACCATGAGCAGCGCGAGCCAGCCGCCCATCGACGATCCGACGACAATCTGCGGGCCGCGGCAGCAGGCCTCGAACACGGCGACGCACTCCTCGAGCCAGCGGCCGATCGTGCCGTCGGCGAATTCGCCTCCTGATTCGCCATGCCCGGAATAGTCGAAGCGAATCACCGCCCGGCCCTGCTTCTCGGCCCAGGCGTCGAGCGCAGCCGCCTTGATGCCCTTCATGTCCGACTTGAAGCCGCCCAGCCAAAGCAGTCCGGGCGCGGCACCCGCACGCTCGCGCACTGCGATCTTTCGCGCCGCGGCGCCAGTTCCCACATCGATGAATTTCAGGCAACAATCGCTCATACGAGTCTCTCGATCCGGTTTCATGGTCGTTAGAGCGGTGTTTCGCCGCATGCCGCCACACGATGCAAGAGCGATATCAGAGCCAATGAGGATAGGCATAGCTGAGCGCACCCGGCTCCATGACGGACCGGCCGAATGAGCGATCGTTTCGACGAGCGCAACCCGTCGCCAACGCTTGCTGGCACGACCATCTTGCAGATCGTGCCGGCGCTGCGGGAAGAGCCCAACGCCCGCACGGCCCTCGACGTCGCCCATATGCTCCTGCAGGCGGGCGCCCGCGCCCTTGTCGCCGGTCGGGAGGGGCCGCTGGTCGGGGACCTCAAGGCCTATGGCGGCGAGTGGATCCCATTCGCCGCCGACAGCGCCAATCCCCTCACGCGGCGTCGCAACAACCGCCTGCTCGAGCGCCTCGTCGGGTCCGAGCGCATCGATATCATTCATGCCCAATGCCTCGGCGGCGCGGCCAGCGCATGGCAGGCGGCCGAGGCAGTCGCGGTCTGGCTGGTCACGACCTTGCCGGATGCGCCTCCGGCATCCGCGGGCGAGTTCACGCAACAGATCGGCGAGCTTGTCCGCGGCGACCGGATCATTGCGCCATCGAGCTATGCGGCGACACCGGTCATGGAACGTCTCGGCGTGCCGCGCGAGCGAATCACCGTCGTGCCGCGCAGCGTCGATACCGGATTGTTTGACGTCCGCGCCATCCACCAGAACCGCCTCACCGTGCTGCGCAATGCGTGGTCGATTCCGCCGCAGCATCGTGTCGTCATGGCGCCAGGCCGCGTGGCGCCATGGAACGGCCAATTGCTGTTGCCAGACGTCGCGCGCGCGCTCGCCGATAGCGGCCTGCGCGACATCGTTTTCGTGATCGTGGGCGAGAACCGGCAGCACCGCCGTTACGCGCAGGCGACCCTGGCGCGCGCACAAACCTTGGGTGTGGATGCGATGTTCCGTATCACCGGGCATTGCGCCGACATGCCGGCCGCGTTCGCGATCGCCGACATGGTGGTCGTGCCTGCGATCGAGGCGCCGGTTCTCGGGCGGGTGGTCGCGCAGGCACAAGCCATGGGCAGGCCGGTGATCGCGTCCAACGTGGGCGTGCTCCCCGAATATATCGTGACGCCGCCCCACATGCCGGAAGACGTACGCACCGGCTGGGTCACCGCTGCGAACGACCCGCTCGACATTGCGCGCGCGCTGGCCGAAGCCTTGACGCTCGACAATGCCGCTTATCAGGCAATGTGCGCGCGCGCGCGCGAGTTTGCCGAGTACATGTTCTCGCCGGAGAGCGTCGCCGTGGCGACCCGGGCTATCTATGTGTCACTGCTGGCGCGCGGGTCTTAGCGGAATTTGCCCCCGACCAGCCGCGATCCCCCTGACCGGCGGGTCCGGAGGCGGATA
>Ga0209683_10000192_pt1 | contig 24622 bp, 29 predicted proteins | sample DOMMetBare2Fresh_FD_187474 | JGI IMG/M metagenome (GOLD analysis project Ga0209683, IMG submission 187474) | Wetland sediment microbial communities from St. Louis River estuary, USA, under dissolved organic matter induced mercury methylation -... | ecosystem: Environmental > Aquatic >... | reverse complement strand
TCTTGGAGGTGAACGCGGATAGTCCGGCTTATAGGGTCTTTTTTTGCGCTATTCCAGATAATCGACACTCCTCAACAACATGGATAGGACATTCACCGAACTTTTTTACGATTGCGGGGGCATAGCCTTGCGCGGCTGGCGGCGAGCGGCCGGGGCTGGGGAGCAAGCCAGATGGATCTGATGCGCCTCGTGGCGAGCGATCTCGCCTGTATCAGGGGGGGCCGGCAGGTCTTTTCGGGTATTGGCTTCGCGCTCGGGGAGGGTGAGGCGCTGGTCATCACCGGCCCCAACGGGGCTGGCAAATCGTCGCTGCTCCGACTCCTGGCCGGGCTGCTCCGACCGCTGGCCGGCACGTTGGCGTTGGAAGGCGGCGAACCGGAGCTGACCGTCGCCGAGCAAGCCCACTATCTTGGCCACCAGGACGCCCTCAAGCCCGCGCTGACCGTGACGGAAAACCTCGATTTCTGGGTGCGCTTCCTGGGCGGCCAGGCGGCGGACGTGACCACCGCGCTGGCAGAGGTCGGCCTTGCCAGCATTGCGGCCTTGCCGGCCGCCTACCTCTCAGCCGGGCAGCGCCGGCGGCTCTCGATCGCGAGGCTGATCGCGGTCAAACGCCCGCTCTGGCTGCTGGACGAGCCGGCCTCGGCCCTCGATATCGCCGCGCAGGCGATGTTAGCCGCCCTTATGCGCGCGCACCTCTCAGGCGGCGGCCTGATCGTCGCAGCCGTCCACGGCCCGATCGGGCTCGACCAGTCGGCGGAGCTCAGCCTGGGGGGGAGCCGATGACCGCGTTTGCCGCCCTCCTCCTTCGCGATATGCGGCTGGCCGTGCGGGTCGGCGGCGGCGCGCTGGTTGGGGTGCTGTTCTTCCTCCTGGTGGTTACGATCGTACCCTTCGCAATCGGCCCTGATCTCGCGCTGCTGGCCCGAATCGGCCCGGCGATCCTCTGGCTCGGCGCGCTTTTGGCGAGCCTTCTGGGCCTCGACCGGCTGATCGCGGCCGACCACGAGGACGGGTCGCTCGACCTGATCCTGGCGGCGCGAACCCCGCTGGAGCTGACGATGGCCACCAAGGCGGTGGCCCATTGGCTGACCACAGGCCTGCCGCTGGTGGCCGCCACGCCGCTGCTGGGCCTTCTTCTCAACCTCGACCCGACCGCGACCGGCGCGGTGGCGCTGACACTCGCGGCCGGCACGCCCGCCCTCACCTTCATCGGGCTTGTCGGGGCCGCGCTGACGGTGGCGCTACGGCGCGGCGGGCTGCTCCTGGCCGTGCTGATTCTGCCCTTGACGATCCCGGTACTGATTTTCGGGGTGGCGGCCTCGAATGCCGCCATCGTGGGGCCGATCCCGTTCGGCACGCCGTTCACGATTCTGTGTGCGCTGACCCTGATGAGCGCGGTCATCGGCCCGATCGCGGCGGCGGCAGCGCTGCGGCAGGGACTGGATTGACCGAATGATGTGAAGCTCGGAATCGGGACAATGGCGCATTGCGCCACGCCTGTCCGGTTTCTAATGTAGCGCCATGCCGCTTATCGATCTTGCCAATCCGTCCCGATTCCTGGCGCTGTCCGGGCGCCTGTTGCCGTGGCTGTCCGCCGCCACGCTCCTCGCATTCGCGTTCGGGATCGCGCAGGTGATCGGCGCACCCAACGACTACCAGCAGGGCGCGACCGCCAAGATCATGTACATCCACGTGCCATCGGCTTGGCTCTCGATGTTCATCTGGGGAACCATGAGCATCGCGGCGCTCGGGACGCTGGTATGGCGCCATCCGCTCGCCGACGTTGCCGCCAAGGCGGCCGCCCCAATCGGCGCCGCGCTTACGCTGCAGTGCCTCGTCACCGGCATGCTCTGGGGTCGGCCGATGTGGGGCACCTACTGGGTCTGGGATGGACGGCTCACCTCGGTGCTGGTGCTGTTCCTGATGTATCTCGGCGTGCTGGCGCTCTGGCGCACCATCGAGGAGCCCTCGCGCGCGGCGCGCGCGGTCGCGGTGCTCACGCTGGTTGGCGCCATCAACCTGCCGATCATCAAGTTCTCGGTCGACTGGTGGAGCACGCTGCACCAGCCGTCCTCGGTGCTGCGCCTCGGCGGCCCGGCCATGCATTCATCGATCCTCATTCCGCTCCTGGTGATGGCGCTCGCCTTTTTCCTGCTGTTCCTCACGCTGCATCTCGGCGCCATGCGCAACGAGATCATGCGGCGGCGGGTGCGCACCCTGATGCTCATGCAGGCTGACGCGGCGGCCGGACGTTAACGCGATGGATCTCGGTCCCCATGCGGCCTTCATTGTCGGCGCCTACGCGGTCGCCCTCCTGATTGTCGCCGTATTGATCGGCTGGGTACTGATCGACAATCGGCGGCAGCGCCAGAACCTGTCCGACCTGGAAGCGCGTGGCATCACACGCCGGTCCGAACGCTCGGCCGGGAGGCAATCATGACAGTCACGGCCAACGACAATCCAAATAACACAACAAATAGCGCGCGAAGCCGCCGACGCGGGCTTCTGGTGTTCCTCCCGCTCGCGGTGTTCCTGGGGCTCGCGGCGCTGTTCCTGATCCGGCTCGGGGCCGGCGACACGTCGCGGATACCCTCGGCGCTGATCGGGCGGGCGGCGCCGGTGACCGTGCTGCCCGGCGTGGCGGGCCTGGAGCGCGACGGCAAGCCGGTCCCCGGCCTGGAGGCCGAGAGCTTCAAGGGCGCCGTCACGGTGCTCAACGTCTGGGCGTCGTGGTGCGTGCCCTGTCGCGATGAGGCGCCGCTCTTGTTGGCGCTCGCGCGCGACCAGCGCATCCGCATCCTCGGCATCAACTACAAGGACTCGGCCGAGAATGCCCGCCGCTTCCTCGCCCGCTATGGCAACCCCTATGTCGCAAACGGCTTCGACGGCAATGGCCGCGCCTCGATCGAATGGGGCGTCTACGGCGTGCCCGAAACCTTCGTGGTCGGGCGCGACGGCCGCATCGCCTACAAGCTGATCGGACCGATCGAGCCGGTCAATCTGGAAAAGACGCTCAAGCCCGAGATCGAGAAGGCGCTGGCGGCACCGGCCTCGTGATTCGCATGCGAGCGCACGCCAATCTCGTGCTCGTCCTGGCGCTGCTGCTCATTCCGAGTGAGCTCGCGCTCGCACATGGCATTGGCGGCAAGGACGCCTCGTTCGTGGCGGCGACCAAGGGCGCGGACATCCTGCCCTTCATGTATCTCGGCGCCAAGCACATGGTCACCGGCTACGACCATCTGCTGTTCATCCTGGGCGTGATCTTCTTTCTCTACCGCATGCGTGACGTCGTCATCTATGTGACGCTGTTCTCCATCGGCCATAGCATCACGCTGTTGGCCGGGGTCCTGCTCAGGCTCGAGATCAACGCCTATCTGGTCGATGCCGTGATCGGGCTGTCGGTCGCATACAAGGCGTTCGACAATCTCGGCGGCTTCAAGTCGGTGTTCGGCGTCCAGCCCAACAACCGGATCGCGGTCGCCGCCTTCGGCCTGATCCACGGCTTCGGGCTTGCCACCAAGCTGCAGGAATTCCGGCTCAGCCCCAACGGCCTCGTCGCGAACATGATCGGCTTCAATATCGGGGTCGAGCTCGGCCAGATGATTGCGCTCGCCATCATGCTCGCGATCATGCTGCAGTGGCGGCGCAGCGCAAGCTTCGAGCGCTCCGCCGTCGCCGCCAATGCGCTCATTCTGGCGGCCGGCTTCGTGCTGATGGAATATCAGCTCGCCGGCTACTTCGTGGGAGCCAAAGCCTGATGACGACCGAAGGCCAGATCTCGCAACCGCTGTCCACCGGCCGGATGCTCGCAATCACCGCCGGCGCCCTCGTCATCGCGAGCGCGATCGTGTTCGGCGCGATCCTGCCGGCCGAGTTCAACGTCGATCCCTTGGGGCTCGGCCGGATCACGGGACTTGGACGGCTGTGGGCGCCGCGCGAGGTGCCGTTCGACACGTCCAAGAGCGAGGTGCCGCTCGCGCGCGAATATCAGACCGGCTTCCGCAGCGACACGATCGAGATCCCGCTGCGCCCCGATGGCAGCCGGCAAGGCGGCGACCAGCTCGAATACAAGGTGCGGATGCGCAAGGACGCGACCTTGATCTACGAATGGAGCGTCGCCGACATCCCGACCCCGACGGAATTCTATTACGACTTTCACGGCCACACGCTCTCCGATGGCAAGGAGATGACGGTTGCGACCTACAAGAAGGACACCGGCACCGGCGCCAACGGCGCGCTGACCGCGCCGTTTGATGGTGTGCATGGCTGGTTCTTCCAGAACCAATCGCTCAACAACGTGGTGGTGCGGGTGCGGATCAGCGGCTTCTACGAGCTAATCGCGCCGGGCGAGACCGGCAACGAGGGCCGCATCATCGCCAACGTGCCGGCCGACATGGCGATCGCGAAGCAGTAGTCCGGCCGCCGTCCGACAGCCGCGGCGCTCACGGCTCCTTCGCCTCCGCGCTCTCCGCCACCGCGTATTTCGTCAACAGCGGATACTGCAGCGCCGCGAACACGAAGGTCAGCGGCACCACGCCGAACACCTTGAAGGCGACCCAGAAGTCGGTCGTCTGGGTGCGCCAGACCGCCTCGTTGAGCACGGCGAGCGCCAGAAAGAACAACGCCCAGCGCAGCGTCAGCTTTCGCCAGCCTTCGTCGGTGAGATGGAACACCGAATCGAACACCATGCCGAGCAGCGGCTTGCCGAAGGCGAGCCCGCCGAGCAGCACGCCGCCGAACAGCACGTAGATGATGGTCGGCTTGAGCTTGATGAACAGCTCGTCCTGCAGAATGAGCGTCGCGCCGCCGAACACCACCACCACGACGGCGGTGACCAGCGGCATCACCGGCAGGTGGCGCGTCTTGACGAAGCTGATCGCGAGCGCGAGCAGCACCGCCGGGATGAACGCCGCGGTCGCGGTGAAGATGCCGGCATGCGGACCGTTCAGCAGCTCGGCCGACAGGAACGGGGCCAGCAGCGGCGCGAACAACGCCGGCCGCGAATTGGCGAAAAAGAACACCAGCAACGGCCCGAGATCGAGCGCGAGCTTCAGGCCGGTCGGCAGCTTTTGTTTGTCGGTCATGCGCTGATTGTTGCACCGTAAGTGTGAGTCACTCAACTCCCCGCCGCTACTCCATACCGGCGATGGCGCGCGCGAAGTCGGCCGCCGCGAACGGCGCCAGGTCGTCGACCCCTTCGCCCACCCCGATGAAATGCACCGGCAGGCGGTATTTCGCCGCGATCGCAACGAGAATGCCGCCGCGCGCGGTGCCGTCGAGCTTGGTCATGGCGAGCCCGGTGACGCCGGCAATCTTGAGGAACACGTCGACCTGCGACAGCGCGTTCTGCCCGACGGTGGCGTCGAGCACGAGCAGCACGGCATGCGGGGCCGTCGCGTCGACCTTCTTCATGACCCGCACGATCTTCTCGAGCTCGTCCATCAGCTCGGTCCGGTTCTGCAGGCGGCCGGCGGTGTCGACCAGCAGCACGTCGGCGCCCTGCGTGCGGGCGGCCTGCACCGCTTCGAACGCCAGGCCGGCCGCGTCCGCGCCCTGCTCGCGCGCGATCACCGGCGCGCCCACCCGCGTGCCCCAGATCTTGAGCTGCTCGATGGCGGCGGCCCGGAAGGTGTCGCCGGCCGCGAGCAGCACCGACTTGCCCTCGGCGCGGAAGCGCGCCGCGAGCTTGCCGATGGTGGTGGTCTTGCCCGAGCCGTTGACGCCGACCACCAGGATCACGAACGGCTTGGCGCCGACGGCCACCAGCGGCTTGGCCACGGGGCTGAGCACCTTCTCGACCTCGGCGGCGAGCACGGTCTTCACCTCGGCGAGATTCTTGTAGCGCCCCTCCCCCATGGTGGTCGCCATCCGGGCCGCGAAGTCGACGCCAAGGTCGGCGCGGATCAGCGTCTCCTCGATCTCCACGATCCGCTCGGGCGACAACGGGCCGCGCATGACGAGGTCGGAGATCGCGGTGCCGAGCGCGCCCGAGGTGCGCTTGAGCCCGCCGGCAAGGCGGCTCCACCAGGAGCCGGTCTTCTGGGTGCTGTCATTCATGTCCGGGGCCGTGATAGCGGTTTCGCCGATGAACGCAAAGCTCAACCCCGAAGAGATGGTGGCTCGGCTGCTCTACCGCGATGGGCTGATGCTGGTGATCGACAAGCCCGCCGGCATCGCGGTCCACCGCGGCCCCAAGGGCGGCGAAAGTCTAGAAGACCATTTCGGGGCGCTGCGCTTCGGCCTGCCGCGCTCGCCCGCGCTCGCCCACCGGCTCGACCGCGAGACCTCCGGCTGCCTGGTGCTTGGCCGTCACAGGAAGGCGCTGGCCACGCTCGGGCGCCTGTTCAAGGCCGGCTCGATCGGCAAGTGCTACTGGGCCGTGGTGGAAGGCGGCCCCGCCGAAACCGAAGGCACAATCGACTTGCCGCTCGGCCGCCGCGACGAGACCCGCGGCTGGTGGATGAAGCCCGATCCGGCGGGACAGGCGGCGGTGACGAAGTGGAAAGTCATGGGGCGCGCGCAATGGAGCGGACCGGATTTAGCCCGGAATACTGAGCATGATGGCAGCGGCGGACGCGCCTCTAGCGTTCCCTCCCCCCTTGTGGGGGAGGGACAGGGAGGGGGGTGGCAGCAGACCCTTTCGCTGGAGGCTACCCCCCTCCCCACCCCTCCCCCGCGAGGAGGGAGGGAGCCGGCCCGTCGTGTGGCGAGCGAAGCGCCTGAAGGCGCGGCCGTATTCGCAAATCAAAGCCTCACCTGGCTCGCGCTGGAGCCCGTCACAGGCCGCACGCACCAGCTGCGCGTTCACTGCGCGGCACGAGGATTTCCGATCGTCGGTGACACGATCTACGGAAACGCGCCGCGCATCGGCGGCCCGCCGCTGCACCTGCATTCGCGCGAGATCGTGGTGCCGCTCTACAAGAACCGCGAGCCGATCAGGGTGACGGCGCCGGTGCCGCTAGCCATGCAGGATCGGCTCTATGCCTGCGGCTGGCAGGGCGAAGTGTTCCGGCTGGTGGATTAGTAGATCGTCGCCTTCAGCCGTTCGGGCGCGGTGCGGTCATGCTCGGGGCCGCCGAGCTTGCCTTGCGTGAGATCAGAGAGGATGGTGCCGGCGCTCGGCAGGCTCTTGCGCTCGACATGGCGCGAGGCGTCCCACAGCTTCGAGCGCACGATCGCCTTGGCGCATTGGTAGAACACCGCCTCGACTGACACGACCAGAACCGAGCGCGGCGCCTTGCCCTCGACCAGGAAGCTTTGAGTCAACGCCGGGTCGGTCGAGATCGCGGCGCGGCCGGTGACCCTGATGGTCTCGCCGCAGCCCGGAATCAGGAACAACAGCGCGACGCGCGGGTCGGCGAGGATATTGCGCAGCGTGTCGATGCGGTTGTTGCCGCGCCGGTCGGGCACGAGCAGCGTCTTGTCGTCCGCGACCCGCACGAAGCCCGGCGCATCGCCGCGCGGGGAGCAGTCGAGCCCATCTGGCCCCGCCGACGCGAGCGCGAAGAACGGCGCCGCCTCGATGAAGGCGCGGTAGTGCGGCGTGATGCGGTCGGTCTCCTTGGCCAGCGACGGACCGTGCGGCTCGCCGTACAGGCGCTCCAGGGCCTCGACCGAGGTGATGAGGTGGTCGCGCGATTCCATACCGGCCATTGAATTGCTCCCGTCAATGAAGACGAACCTAGCACGCCGCCGGCGCACGCCGCCAATCGCAAACGCTACGTACCATCGTCGCGATCTTGTGCACCGTGAAACACGGCAATGATCGCGACTTCCTGCGCAGCCTCGTCGATTTCGTAGACGATGATAGATGATATAAGGCAGGCCGACGACGGCCCACTCGTAAGTCCCACGCGCGCGGCCGACATGCCCCATATGGGGCAGAAACCCGAGACGATCGGCAGCACGGCGAATGCGAGCGACAACCTCTGTCGCTGCCCGCGGACTTTGTTCCGCAATGTAGGCGTGAATGTTTTCAAGATCGAATTGAGCTCGGCGTCGATACCGAACTCTCATAGGCCGCATTTCTTCCAGAGAGCCGCCATTTCCTCATCGGTTGCGTAGCGCTCGCGGCCCGCCGCGAAGTCCGCGCGGCGGCGCGCGACCTCTTCGACCTGCGCATCCGTAAGACCGTAGGGGCTGGCGCCCTGTTCTTCCATGTCGCTGAGCACGCGCGCGGCCTCCTCCTGCCGCTTCGGCGGCCAAGTCAGCACGCGATCGAGGATTTCTTTGATCTGTTCCTTTGTCATGGTGTCACTATAGCACATTCCTTGATGCGCACTTGCTCGCCCATGAGCTGGTCTCGCCCATGAGCTGGCGACCGTCATGGCCCACAATTGGGACGTCGAGGACAACCCCCGCCTCCGCCGGCCCCGCGAGCCGCACTGGCGTGAAATGCTCGGTGCGCCCGCTCTCGTGCGTCTCCACCAGCACGCTCCGGCGCGCGCCGACCTCAGCATCAAGATGCCGCACCAGCGCCGCCCTGCCCTTCTGGCGCAGCCGCGTGGCGCGCTCCTTGACGACGTCGCGCGCGATCTGCGGCATGCGCGCGGCCGGCGTGCCGGAGCGTGGCGAGAACGGAAAGACATGCAGATGCGTCAAGCCGCAGTCGTCGACGAGATCGAGCGAGCGCTGGAAACACGCCTCGCTCTCGGTCGGGAAGCCCGCGATGATGTCGGCGCCGAACACGATGTCGGGCCGCAGCCGCCGTACTTGCTCGCAGAATGCGATCGCGTCGGCGCGCAGGTGCCTGCGCTTCATGCGCTTGAGAACGAGATCGTCGCCCGCCTGCAGCGAGAGGTGCAGGTGCGGCATCAGCCGCGGCTCGCTGGCAAGCGCATCGAGGAGATCGCGGTCGGCCTCGACCGAATCAACCGAGGACATCCGCAGCCGCGGCAGCTCCGGCACGTGCTTGAGAATTTGTTTCACCAGCGTGCCGAGCCTTGGCGCGCCCGGCAGGTTTGCCCCATAGCTCGTGAGGTCGACGCCGGTCAGCACCACCTCGCGATAGCCGCGCTCGGCGAGCGTGCGCACCTGCGCCACCACGTCGCCCATCGGCACCGAGCGCGCGGGGCCGCGGCCATACGGAATGATGCAGAAGGTGCAGCGATGGTCGCAGCCGTTCTGCACCTGCACGATGGCGCGCGTGCGGCCCTCGAAGCCATCAATCAGATGCGGCGCCGTCTCCCGCGCCGCCATGATGTCGTTGACGAGGATCTTCTCTTCGGCCGCGGCGCCGAAGTCGCCCGCCGCGAACGCGCGTCGCGTCTCCCGCCACGCGATACTCGTGAGCTTCTCTTCGTTGCCGAGCACGCGGTCGACCTCGCGCATCGCTGCAAACGTCGCGGGCTCGGTCTGCGCCGCGCAGCCCGTCACCACGATGCGCGCTTGCGGCCGCTCGCGCGCGACCTTGCGGATCGCCTGGCGCGCCTGCCGCACGGCTTCGGCGGTGACCGCGCAGGTGTTGACCACGATCGTGTCGGCGAGCCCGGCCGCCGCGGCCTCGCGCCTGATCGCCTCCGACTCGTAGGTGTTGAGCCGGCAGCCGAAGGTCATCACCTCGACCGTCACGGCGCCGCTCCGGCGGCCGTGAACAACGCCGGATCGAAGCGGCCTTCAAATTCGTATTCCACCGGGCCGGTCATCAGCACGTGATCGTCGCGCTCGCGCCATTCGATCAGGAGGTCGCCGCCTGGCAACGTCACCGTCACCTTGCGCTCGCATCGCCGCAGACGGGCGGCCGCAACCGCGACCGCGCAGGCCGCCGAGCCGCAGGCTCTGGTGAGGCCGGCGCCGCGCTCCCAGGTGCGCGCCACGATGTGATCGCGCGCCACGATCTGGGCGAGCGAGATGTTGGCGCGCTCGGGGAACATCGGATGGTGTTCCAACATGGGTCCGATCTTGCCGAGGTCATAGGCGTTGACGTCGTCGACCCAGAACACCGCGTGCGGGTTGCCCATGTTGACGGCCGAGGGCGAATGCAGGATCGGCTGGTCGATCGGCCCGATCTGCAGCTCGATTGCGCGGGTGTCGCGGAATTCCTCGGCGAGCGGGATTTCGTTCCAGGCAAAGCGCGGCTTGCCCATGTCGACCGTCGAAACCAGCGGCGCCTCGCCCTTCCAGCAATTGAGAATGCCGGCGCGCGTCTCGAAGGTCAGCGTGCTCTTGCCGGTCTCCTTGAACAGGAGATCGGCGATGCAGCGCATGCCGTTGCCGCAGGCGCCCGATTCCGAGCCGTCGTTGTTAAGGATGCGCACATAGGCGTCGGTGCCGGGAGCGCGCGGCGGATGAAGCGCCATGAGCTGGTCGTAGGGCACGCCCTGCGCGGCCGCGCGCGCCTCCTCGGCGGTCACGGCGCCGCGGTCATGACGCATGTCGACCACCACGATCTCGTTGCCGAGACCGTTCATCTTAATGAAGGCGTGGTTGGCGAGCGTGCTCATATAGGGTTCCGATGTGCCGCTTATATGGGCAAGACCGTGCCTTTGGCCAGTGGGCGGTAGGTGGTTACGTAGCTCAAATAATCTGGCGAATTAAGTCGCTTCCGGCGCGTTGCGGCCTGCCTCGTGCTAGAATGTTTCAAGTGCCGGGCGGGGCGGCACCTCGTGCCGCCGATTTGAAGTTCCTATAACATTCGCGGCGAACTCGGTTAGGAACTTCAAATCGAAAAGCGACACTAGACTCATAGACTTGCTAGTGCCCCTTTGTTTCCGAAGTTCGTGTCAGAGGGTGCTGCGACGACTCACGAACTTCGGAAACGGGGCACTAGCGGCATGAGGAGGTTTCCGATGTTGCGGCTTGTTCTTGTTCTCGTCCTCGCGGCGACGATCGGCGCGCCCGCGCGATCACTCGCACAGTCCACGGTCCAGACCCAGCCGATCGATCCGTTCGGTCAAGAGGTGACGCTCGCCGAGCAGCCGATCGTCTATGCGGCCGGAACCGGCGAATGGGACACCGCCCTGGAGACGCTGACCGAGGCCTTCAAGAACGTGAAGAAGTATCTCGACAAGGCGGGCCTCAAGGCCGCCGGCCCGGCGATGACGATCTATACCGCGATGGACGACGTGAGCTTCAATTTCCAGGCCGCGATCCCGCTCGCCGCGCCGCCGAAGGGGGCGCCCGCCGGCGATATCCTCACCGGCACCTCGCCGGCCGGCAAGATGCTCAAGTTCGTGCATCGCGGCTCGTTCGAGGGCATGACGCAGACCTACGACACGATTTCGCACCACGTGGAAGAGAAACAGATCTCGACCCAGGAGCTCCTGATCGAGGAGTACGTCACGGACCTGCTGGCCGCGCCCGCCGACAAGCTGGTGATCAATATTTTCGTGCCGTTGAATTAGGGCGTGGACTGGTAAGCGCGCAGCCAGATGCAAATTGATGCGAGCTGGATGAAGGCGAGATAGTCGGCTGCAAGCTTGTCATAGCGGGTGGCCGCTCCATCCTGATGCATGCCAGCGATTTATCGATCATCAGATATATAGATCATCTGCACCGCGTGCTGTACCTTAGGCCAATAGAAGGCTCGTTCCAATTTCGTCAACATGTGGTAGCAGATGTTCGAGGATGCCGGGCGGCGCTATCGATCGGGCTTTTGGGTGGCCTGCCTGTCGTAACCATGATGGTTTGTCAAAGGAGCTGAGGATGGCGAAGGGTACCGTGAAGTGGTTCAATCCGACCAAAGGTTATGGATTTATTCAGCCACAGAGTGGCGGCGGAAAGGATGTGTTTGTTCACATCTCAGCCGTGGAGAAGGCCGGGCTCAGCACTCTCAATGAGGGCCAAATTGTTGAATATGAAGAAGTCCCCAATAAGGGCAAAACGTCCGCCGAGAACCTGAAGGTTCAGCGCTGACGCGGCCGAGCTCGCGCAGCCCTTTCTGCGGGCCAGCGACCAGCTGACGAATCATCTCCGGTGACGAGCCGGTGGGCGTCACGTGACGCCCTTGATCGCGCCGTCGCGGAATTGGCCATTTCACTGCAACGGAGCCCGTGCCGTCTCCACCAGGCGGCTCGCGCATACCCGGAATGCGCGGCATTGTCCAAGGTGTAGCGGCCCTCCCGGCGCCGTCCGGTCGATGTGCCATATCGCAGATGACTGTTGCGCCTTCTACGCCTTCACATGGCCGTGCACAAAGCGCACCATGTGCTCGAACATGTCACCGGTCTTCGAAAGGTCGGGGGAGTGGCCGGGATGCCGGTCACCCTCGAAGTATTCAAGTGCAATCTCGCCACCGGCCTTGCGGTAGGCTGCGACGAAGCGCTGGGGCTCGTTGCCCGGGAACGCCGACTCCGCGTCCTTGTAGTCGTGCATCATGTCGCCGTGGCTCTGGAACCAAACCGCGGGCGGTGTCTCCACCTTTTCGCCGCGCTCAAGCGCCAGCATCGGGTTGCCCTCGCTCATGTTGGCTTCGCTCTGCCAATAGGCGTCCTGGCGAGCGATCACGGATTTCGGCCACTCGGGCGGATTCGGGCTTGCCAGCGCACGCTTGGCGTGGCGGTAGCGGCTGAAGGGATTGATCACCGGCCACGACATCACGACGCAGCGCACGCTCGCGTCCTGGGCAGGCGAGCCTGCCGGCAGGGGAATCGCGGCGTAGCGCGGATCGCGCGGACGCATGGCGACGAGCATCGCGAGATGCCCGCCGCTCGACTGGCCCGAGAGGCCGACCAGATCGGGTCTGGTCTTGAGCGCGCGCGCATTGAGCTTCGTCCAGCGCACCGCATAGTTGATGTCCTGCACCGAGGCCGGATACGGCGCCTCGTTACCCGAGCGGAAATCGAGCGCGATCGACACGATCCCGTGCGAGGCCATCGACTGGTGGCGCAGCTTCTCCGTGTTCCGGTCCTGGAGGCACCAGGCACCGCCGTGACACTCCACCAGAGCTGGAAATGGCCCGTCTCCGCGCGGTTTGTGCACCCGTGCCAGCAGTGGCTTGTCGTCGTGGCGGAGGTACTCGACGTCTTCCACGTCGAAATCGTATGTCTTGGTGTCAAGAATTGCAGTGGTCATGCAAGGCACCCGTTTACAAGGCTAAGCTGACCGATACTTGCCGATGCCAGCCGCAAAGGCAACGTTGACCGGCGGATGATGAGGCCACCTGCCGCCGCACTCACTTGCGGCCCAGGCTTTGCGGATTGATCCGCGCGAGTGGATTGGCGATCCCAACTCAAGCGCAAGTCGCTGGATGGCCTCGTTTTCATCGCAGTGTGCCCTACTGCGTGCCGGTGAGGCCGGCCTTGCGCACGACGGGCTCCCAGCGCGCGATCTCGGCTTTAACGAAGTCCTGCAGCGCCTCGACCGAGGTGTTGTCCATCATCAGCATGCCGTCGCTGAGAAAGCGCTCGGTCAGCTCGGGCAGGAACGCCTTCACCTCGGCATGCAGCTTGTCGACGATCGGCCTGGGCGTCTTGGCGGGCGCGACCAGCATCTGCCAGGACGCGGCGTCGAAGCCCGGCACGGTGTCGGCGACCGGCGGGATGTCCGGGAACGAGCGATGCCGGGTCTTGGTCGAGATCGCGATCGCGCGCACCTTGCCGGTCTGGATGACGCCGACCGCGGGCGGAATGTCCACGAACGTCAGCGGCAGATGCCCGCCCACCACGTCGTTCACGAGAGGGCCGGAGCCCCGATAGGGCACGTGCGACATCTCAACGCCGGTCATGCTGCGAAACAGCTCGGCGTAGAGATGATGCGGCGTGCCCGGCCCCGCCGAGCCATAGGAGAGCTGGCCCGGCTTTTCCTTCGCAAGCCGGATCAGGTCGGCGACCGAATGGATCGGCAGCGTCGGATTGACGATCAGCACGAACGGCGTCTGCGCCGCGAGCGCGATCGGAATGAAATCGGTCGCCGGATGATAAGGCAGGCTCTTGTAGATCGAGACGCTCATCGCGAGCGCCGGGCTTGGCGCCATCAGCAGCGTATAGCCGTCGGGCGTGGCGCGCGCGGCCGCCGCCGCCCCGAGCGTCGAGCCGGCGCCCGGCTTGTTGTCGATCAGGAACGATTTGCCGAGCCGCTGCTCGAGCTTCTGCGCCAGGAGCCGCGCGATGATGTCAGTGCCGCCGCCGGCCGCGAACGGCACCACGATCGTGACCGGACGGGAGGGATAGTCCTGGGCGAGGACAGAAGAAGACACGTGCGGTGCAAGCAGGAAAGCTGCCGCAAGAAACCGCGCGAACATCGCAAATTGCATCATCTCCTCCCCTTTGACCGCGCGCCTGCAGACGCTGGCAAATCGCGCTTTCGCGCTTGGATATACCCGAGATCGGGTGCGCCGTCAGCGTTCCAACAAAGACACACGATGCAACAAGGCATCCGACCCAACAACAAGGCATCCGCCCTATGAGCATCGAAACAACTCATGTAAGCTGAAATGGCTCATACTCGCCATCATTGCGATGCAGTCGTCCTGACGGGAAGCCTTTATGGGATATGGATTGAGAGCGTGCCGCTTAGCGGTCGCCTTGAGCATAGCGACTTTGGCGGCAGCGCCGGCCTCGGCGCAGGCCAACCCCTGCGGCGTCCTCGGCAAGCCTCCGCCTACGGTCGAACCTAAAATCCACCCTGTCTTGTTTTACAGCCGAGATGCCAAAGGCTTTTCCTGCCAGATGTGGCAGGCCTTCATCTACCTGAACTGGCCGGCGCGCGCGGGCCGGCGCGGAGAACCCGACCGGACCGCGACCTTCGGCAGCGACAACACGACGGTCTGGGAGACCTACAAGACCGCCGAACAGGTCTTCCTCTCCAACGGAGACGACCCTGGGGACTGGCCGGACGGTAAACCCCTTGCGACCTTGGACCCGGGCATCGCACCCCTGGTCGCGGAGGGCCGCGTCCGCCACCTGACGATGGAATCGAAGGTGTCACGCGACGTGCTCTCGAGCATCGAGCGGCAAACGTTCAAGCGGTCCGACATTCTCGAAAGCATCAAGCGGATCGGAAAACCACCTCTGTACGACCTCAACGGCAACCCTGTGCTCTACGAAGTGTCAATGAACGAGGACCTTTACCAGTACATCAGGCGCAATGGCCTCTATGAGGCCAACCAACAAATCGAGTTTGCCAAAAGGTCATTGATAATATTGCCTACGGGTGCAATGGACAGAAATACGGGGACGGTATCGGTCAAGGCGGCGTGGAAAGTTCTTACCGCCGCAGAGATAAGATCAGGCCGCTTCCATACGGCGCAGGCGGTCATTCATGGCAAGCTGCCCCTGCGCAGGGTGGGCCTTGTTGGCATGCACATTTTCCAGCCGCTGCCCAATCATAGCCAAGGCGCATGGGCAACCTTCGCCCACATCGACAATGCGCCGATCCAGGGCGGACAGATTGGCGGGCCATTCAGTTTCTACGATCGTCGCTGCACGAATTGCGCCATCAACGACCCTACGGAGAATCCGACCCAGGTCGTGCAGATCTTCCCGGATGATACCGCTGCCAAGAGCATCACGCGTTACATGCAGGACGAGATCTGGCGACACAATCCGCGAGCGCCCTGGCAGTACTACAAGCTCGTCGTCGTGCAGTGGCCCCGGACGGCGAGGCCTGTCACCCAGGCAACCGCGCCGCTGCCGGACGGGGAGCCCGCACCACTGACGGCGCTGAACGCGGTGCTGGAGACATTCGCGCAGACGGAGCGCAATGGTTGCCTCAGCTGTCATGTCGAGGCAAGGGTTGTTACGGTCGGCAACTCCTCACTGGACTTCGCCTCGTACTACAGCTTCATGTTCAACCGCGCCAAGGCGAGATGACCGCTCACTGCGTCGTCGCCACCAATCTGCCAGGCAGTTAGTCAATCTACAAATTCATCAATGCCTGCGAACACAACGCGCGGCACAACGAGACCAAGCGCCGTCGCAGTACTGACGTTGAGCACAGTCTCGTACGTCGTCGGGGTTTGCACTGGAAGGTCTCCGGGCTTCGCACCCTTGAGGATTCGGTCGACATAGCCCACGGCCCGTCGGTATTGATCAAAAAAGGCCGGCCCGTAGGACAAGAGGCCGCCACTGTGAACGTAGAAGCGATTCGGGTAAACGGCGGGCAAGCGGTATTTGGCCGCGAGTTCGACAATCTCCTTGCGATGAATCGTTCCAAACACGCTCGCCATAACGACCAGGCCGCCGTTCCCATCGCGTGCCAATGTCGCGACAGCATTCTCCCTCTCTGGGCCGTTACGAACGTCGATTGACGTCAATGCGACGCCGACCCGCGGTGCACCGACCTGGGCGGCTTCGAACTGAGAGTTGCCGGCCCTCACGCTAGAATCGCGCAATACGCCCACGCGCGTGACGGTGGGCGCGATATCCTTAAGCAGTTGCAAGTACTTTTCGCTGAACCCCTCCGGCACGTAGGCAACGCCCGTGACGTTGCCGCCCGGCCGCGCAAGACTCGTGACATAGCCGAGGCCGAGCGGATCGATCGTCGTGGTGAAAACAATCGGGAGGGTACGGCTCTCCTGCTGCAACGCAGCCACGATCGGGCCGGCAGTGGCCAAGATGACGTCGGGCGCCAGCGCCACCAATTCAGCCGCATGTTGGCGATACAGCCGGATATCGCCCGAACCCCATCGGATGTCGATTCGTATGTTTCGGCCCTCGATCCAGTCCAATCCTGCCAGCGCTTGTCGAAGCACCGTGAGACGGGCCGCCGCGTCTAGGTCGTCCGCGCCGATGTTCATGAGCACGCCGAGGCGCCGCACACGGTCCGGCTGCTGCGCGCGCGCGACAAGCGGCCACACGGCCGCCGCACCGCACACGCCAGCAATGAGATCGCGTCGCCGGATCGCCCCAGCTCTCATCTCGATCATTGAATTACACAATCCGCGTCGTTGAGCAGATCCTTCGGCACCGTGTGACCGATCTTGGCGGCAGCCTGGAGATTGATGACCAGCTCAAAGTCTTCTCGATGCGTCGGTCCCGGAAGCTGCGCGTCAGGGTCCGTAAGAAGTTTGGCGACCAGCTCCGCTGCGCTCTCATAGAGATCGAGCGTTTTCGCTCCAAACGACATCAGGCCGCCGCTCTCCGTGTACATACGGTTGGGATAGATGGCAGGCAAGCTGTGTTTGACCGCAAGCTTGTCGATGATGAATTGGCGGCGAGTTGCGGCCAACGTGGCCCCCGGCACGATCAGGCCGCCGTTAGGCTTGCTCGCAAATGCAGCGACGGCCCGCTCGATCTCGTCCTCGGACTTGATCGTGATGTCGATTGCGCTCACGGTGACCCCGAACTCCGGGGCCGCATTCTGAATTGCTTCGAGCTGGGTCCGCCCGAGATCCCTCCCCGGGTCCGCCCCGCCGAGCGACTTGCCGGGATCCTGCAGAACCGCCACGCGTGTCAACTGCGGCTTCATCCGCTTGAGGAGGTCCAGCCATTCCGGGCAGAGGTCCGCCCGATACGAGATAAAGCCAGTGCGGACATGAGTTCCCTTTGTCGCTAGCCTTCCGGTTGGCGTCGGATCAATCATCCCAGCGAACACGATTGATATATCACGGTTCGCAGCCGCCATCTCGTCTTCCAGCGCCCGCCAACTCGGCCCGCAGCCACTGAAAATCACGTTCGGTTGTGGATCAAGCGTGATCAACTCCTTTGCCTTTTGACGATAGTTCGGGAAGTCGCCAGCGCCGTAGAAATATTTGAGCTGAACGTTCTTGCCCTCGACAAAGCCCTTGAGTCCCTTTTTGAATGCGTCCTTGCGATGCTCCATGTGCGGATCGTTCTCCGCCAAATTCATGAATAGGCCAACAAGCTGCATATGGTCCTCCCAGTGAAAGCGTAATGCCGACATGTAATGCGTATGACTATAATTTTAGTGGCATTATAGCATGGCATATCTAAAGCCGAATAGGCAGGTCTGATCGGGCGCGGATTCATCCGGAAGGTACTGTGTTCGGCCGGCAAAATGAGAGGTTGCCCGGCCGCCTTCCGCCTTTACGGGGTATGGTGAAGCAGCTATCGTTCGATTGGAAGTTTTTTAATGACGAGGTTTTTCGCTAGTGTGCACAACCGTTAGATGGAGTTAAGGGAGAAGATTGTGTCGACTAATTCAGATCAACTCGCCGACAGCATCACCGCCGCCGTGAAAGAAGCAAGAGAGCAGGAGCGCCCGTTCCTGGTGGCGTGGCGGCCAAATGCGAGACCTCGCTTGCAATCTGAGCACGATGAGGGTTGCGGTTGCGGTCCGGCGGACCTGCCAGACCCGCCTCTTCGCTGACGCAGGCTTCCCAATAACGCATGAGGGCGGCGCTCACTCCGTCCCCCTTGCACCCGCCTCATCGACCACCTTGCCCCAGCGCGCGATCTCAGAACGCACGAAGCTCTTGAGCTCGGCGGGCGGCGGCGTCACGATCGCGATATGGCCGCGGCCGTTGATGTCGCGATTGACCGCGGGGTCGCTCACGATCGCATGAAGCTCGGCATTGAGCCTGTCGACGATCGCGGCCGGCGTCTTGGCGGGCGCGACGATCATCTGCCAGGCCGAGGCGTCGTAGCCTGTCACACCTGCTTCGGCGAGCGTTGGGATATCGGGCGCGGCGGCGCTGCGCTTGCCGGTCGAGACGCCGAGCGCGCGAACCTTGCCGGTCTCGATCAGCGGCAAGGCGCCGAGCAGGTCGGAGAACATCACCGAGACGTGGCCGGCGGCGACGTCCTGCAGGCCCGGTGCGTTGCCCTTGTAGGGGATCGCCGTCATCGCGATGCCGCCGAGCGCGTTCTTGAGCAGCACCGCGAACAGGTTGGCGGCCGAGCCGGGACCGGTCGACACATAGTCGAGCCCGCCGGCCTTGGATTTCGAGAGTTGCACGAGGTCGGCGACCGAGCGCACCGGCAGCCCGGCATGCACGATCAGCACGAACGGCACGCCGGAGACGAGCGCGACCGGCGCGAAGTCCCGGTCGGGGTCGTAGGGCAGGTTCTTGAACACGCTGACGTTGATCGCCATCGTGGTCGAGGTCGTCATTAAGAGTGTGTGGCCGTCCGGCTCCGCCTTGGCGACCGCGGTGGCGGCGATCAGGTTGGCGCCACCGGCGCGGTTCTCGACGATGAACGGCTGCTTGAGCCGCGGCTCGAGCTTCTGGCCCAGCATCCGCGACAGCCAGTCGGTCGAGCCGCCAGCCGGGAACGGCACCACCAGGGTGACGGTCTTGCTCGGGTAGGTCTGCGCCTGCGCGGCTGGCGCAAGGGCCAGTGGAACGGCCAGGGCGGCAACGAGCGCGGCGGGAAGGCGGAGCCTCATGGGCGGGTCCTCGATGGGAACGTTCCCGGAACCCTAGCTTAACCGCCGGGGCAGGATAAGGGTCATGGACGGCGCCACGTTGACAGGGCTTCGCCCCGCCGCCATAAGCATCGCGGCGGTTGCCGTTGGGCGCCGCCTAAGCCCTTAACCGACTGAAACTTAACCGACTGGAAGAAGCCGGTCCGGACCCCTCCGAGCGCCGGGTATTCGAACACGAGGACGAAAACGATGTTCGCAGTCATCAAGACCGGCGGGAAGCAATACCGCGTCGCCGCCGACGACAAGCTCAAGGTCGAGAAGATCGACGGCCAACCGGGCGAGATCATCCAGTTTGGCGAGGTGCTGATGGTGGGCGGCGACGCCGTCACCGTGGGCACCCCGACCGTCTCGGGTGCCTCCGTCGCCGCAGCCGTGATCGAGCAGAGCCGCGGTCCCAAGGTGATCGCCTTCAAGAAGCGGCGCCGCAAGAACTCGCGAAGGAAGCGCGGGCATCGCCAGGAATACACCCTGGTGCACATCACTGAGATCCTGACCGGTGGCGCCAAGCCCTCCAAGGGGGCACCGCCCAAGCGCGAACGCAGGCCCGCCAAGGTGGCCGCCGAGGCTGAATAATCCCGCCCAAAAAGTTGATGATTTCGTCACAAACTTGGGTTACATAGCCCGGGAATAAAGGAATTGATGCCATGGCACACAAGAAAGCAGGCGGCTCCTCGCGCAACGGCCGTGATTCGCACGCCCAGCGCCTGGGCCTGAAGCTGTTCGGCGGCGAGCACGCCATCGCCGGCAACATCATTGCCCGCCAGCGCGGCACCAAATGGCACCCGGGCCAGAATGTCGGCCTCGGCAAGGACCACACTCTGTTCGCGCTCGTCGATGGTCACGTCGAGTTCCGTACCAAAGCCAAGGGCCGCGTCTACGTATCGGTACAGCCGATGACGCAGGCAGCGGCCGAATAGACGGTGGACTAAATTGGGTCCGCCGGCATCAGTCGATCCGGCGGAACCTCAGCGGGTTCCTTGAGGGGAGACGGGATGCCGGCTCCCCTCTTCGCTTTTCGGCGCATGACTTGAAGGTGACTTCAACATGCGCCGCAACAGGAGCCCGCGATGACGCTCACAGAGAGGCTGCCAAGCGCCCCGGTTCTCCCAACCGGCCCCGTGCTCGAAACAGCACGGCTGTTGCTGCGCGCTCCGCGCCTTGACGACGCGCAGGCACTGGCGGTGCTCGCCAACGACCGGCGCATGGCCGAGAACACCGCGCGCATCCCGCACCCCTACGGGCTCGCGGACGCGCAAAGCTTCCTTGGCCATCTTGACGACAGCGAGCGCGAGATTGCATTCGCGATCACGCTTTCCGACGAGACCCTGATCGGCCTGTGTGGCCTGCAGGACGAGCGTGGCGAAACGCCTGAAATCGGCTACTGGCTCGGATTGCCCTATTGGGGCCAGGGCTATGCCACCGAGGCGGTGCGCGCGCTGATCGACCACGCCTTCGAGGACCTCGGTCTTGAGCGGCTCGAAGCCGGCGCGCGGGTGTCGAACCCGGCGTCGCGCCGCGTGCTCGAGAAGTGCGGCTTTCAGTGGAGCGGCGTGATTCTCACCCGCATCCGCGCCATTGCGTCCTCGGCGCCGGTCGACCGCTTCCGGCTCGACCGCCGCCTATGGGCCTCGCTCAAGGCCTGGGGCAAGGCAAAGCGGGTGGCGTGATTGCGTCACCCGTTTGGGAAGGATTCGAGAGCCCCGGCGAGGAGCGGTGGCCATGACAAGCGAATGTCTGTTTTGTCGGATCGCCAGGCGCGAAATCGGCGCTCACGTCATCCATGATGACGATCGCGTTCTTGCCTTCCTCGACCGCGGGCCGATTAGACCGGGACACACCCAGATCGTGCCCAAGCAGCACTTCCCCTATTTCGATGACGCTCCAGCGGACATCATCGCGTCGGTCGTGCTGGTCGGACAGAAATGCGCGCGCGCGATGAAACGCCTCTATGGCGTGCCCCGCGTGGCGCTTCTGTTCACCGGCGGAGACATCGCGCATGTGCATGCCCATGTCGTACCCATGCATGAGAAGACCGACATCACGTCGCGGCGCTACATCGTCGAGGATGCGGTGACGTTTCGCAGCATGCCGCGCGCGGACGACGGCGAGCTCGCCGAGACCGCGGCGGGACTGCGCCATGTTCTGGCGGACATTGGCGTGACATCGAACGACAGAGCGTAGCCCGCCGAGCGCGGCTAGAGAATTGCCTCGATCCCCTTGCGGCGGATGACGTTGAGGAGGACGAGCGCCGCCCCGGTAGGCCGCTTGGCACCGCGCTCCAATTGCGAGACGAAACCAACGGTCAAATTGAGATGACGGGCAAACACCGCCTGACTCATTTTCGCCCGCTGGCGCACCGCGCGAATTTGCTTGCCCGTCATCAGCGGCGCCCTGGGCGTGTTCTTTGGACCAAGATGCCGCAAGGTGATCTTGTCATACGTTGCCCGGTTCAAAAGCCCGGCTTTGTGCATGCCCTCGGCCGTCTCAAGCAGCGCTCGCGTCAGCCGACTAGTTTTCTTCTTCGACGTCATATTCGATCTCCTGTATCAGACCATCAGCCATCGCTTGAACCATCTCACTCGTGCTTGCCTCCAACCATCCGCGAGCGATATCCCGCGCCGTTGCCAACTCGTTGTCTTCCACGTTTTCGCGTTCGCTCTTGGCAAAACCATAGAAGAACGCTGCTCTGGCCCGACGGCGGTAGGCGACCAGCACGCGGTAGCCACCGGATCGTCCCTGTCCTGGCCGCGCAATCCTTTGCTTGATGACACCACCGCCTAAATCCGCATCCACCAACCCGCGTTCCGCCCGCCTGACCGCCTCGCATAGACTGCTGTCGGAGATGCGCTCGCGATGCGCGAAACGGGCAAACCATTTCGTCTTGAAAACTCTCAAATCCGGCCCCGACTCCCATTCAACAAACTATAGTACTATGTACTATAATATTCAATTCTGGGGCAAACCCGCTCGGCGGACGCGCACGGCGCCGGTCAACGACCGGCGCATCGCGGAAAATACCGCGCGCGTCCCGCTCGCGGATGCCCCGGAGTTCATCACCATGGCTTCGCGGTAACGCTCGCTGGGAGCCCCCTGAACGGGCTGTGGGGTCTCAATCGGTCACGGCGAGGAACCCGGGTTTGGCCAATGGCTAGTCCCCCCGCTTCCGAAATTCGTGATACACTGCAACAACTTCGCGAAGGATTATTTCAAGACATTCGGCGAGCGCCCCTCGGAAACGCTCGCTCAGTCGTACCGCCGAACCGGTTGAGCGAAGCTCATCCCGTCTCGGGCCGCGTCCCACATCCTTGGAATCGTTGACGCATCGGCCGGATGACGACCGATCTGCGCGACATCGCGACGCGCCCGGCCGCGGCCGCCATAAAAGCGAAGCAATCTTCGGGTACCGCGCGCAGGGCCGCCCATCACGGCGGCCGAGCCAACCTAAACCGACCCAAACCAAACCAAAGTAACAAAGGGAGGATTGCATGAAATACGCACTGCTGCTGTCCGGCGCCTTGTGCGTGGCCTTCGGCCAGGCGCAACCGGCATTCGCCCAGGGCCCAGCCGACCTGGTCAAGCAGGCCGTCGACGCGCTCGGCGGCGCCGACGCGCTGCGCGGGATGAAGACCAGCGTCTCAAAGGGCACGGCCAAGCATTGGGAGCCCGGCCAGTCCCATAGCGTCAACGGCGAATCGCGCTTCCTGGGCGATTCCAACTTCACGCTGAGCGCCGACATCGCAAACGGCATCGTCCGCGTCGACTGGGACCGCGACCTGAAATATCCCGCGGTCGAGAAGGCGAAGTACAGCGAGATCACCACGCCGACCTACGGCGCCGTGATCGATGACAAGGGCCAGGCCACGCCGATGTCCGGCGTCAGGCTCGCCTCGCTCCTGCGCGAGCTGCGCCGCGGCTCGCCGGCACTGCTGCTGCAGGCGCTCGCGTCCCCGCAAAACGTCGCGGCGATCGAGGACCAGAAGCTCGGCGATCAGACCTACCCGGCGGCCGTGGTCACCATGGGCGCGTTCAAATACACCGTGCTGTTCGACCGCACCACCAAGCTGCCGGCGGCGGTGCGCACGCGCGACTCCGACAACATCTGGGGCGACCAGAACTACGACATGGTGCTGAGCGACTGGACCACAGTCGGCGGCGTCAAGTTTGCCAAGGCCCGGTCCTTCCGGCTCGGCAACATGGAGATCCAGCGGCTGAGCTATACGGATTTCACGCCGAACGCGACCATCGCGCCTGAGACCTTCGCGGTCCCCGACGCGGTCAAGGCGGCCGCCAAGCCTCCGGCGACCGGCAATGTGCCTTATCAGTGGGTGCTGCGGCGCATCTACCTCAACCGCTTCACCGACAGCGACGCCATCTACTTCCCGCCCGGCGGCAGCTTCAAGCTGGTCGAGCTGGCGCCCAACGTGCAGCACGTCCAGGGCGGCGGCGCCAACAACCTGATCGTCAACATGAAGGACGGGCTCGTCGTGGTCGACGCGCCGGTTGACGAGGGCCAGTCGACCGAGGTCATCAAGCTGGCGAAGGCCAAGTATCCGGGCAAGCCGATCAAGACGCTCGTGCTCACCCACCACCACATGGACCACACCGGCGGCATGCGCACCTTCGCGGCCGAAGGCGCCACCGTGATCGTGCCGGCCCCGACCAAGGCCTATTTCGAGCAGGTCATCAAGACTCCGCATACCCTGGAGCCGGATGCCCAGCAGAAGGCCAACAAGCCCGCGAACGTGCAGGAGGTGAAGGACACGCTGTCGCTCAAGGACGACACCGTCGAGATCAACCTCTACAACATCCCCAACCCGCACGTTGATGGCATGCTGCTCGTGCACGTCGTCAAGGAGAACGTCGTGTTCGTCACCGACCTCCTGTCGCCGCGCGGCACAATCGGCCGCAATCCCGGCACGGTCGCCGTCGGCGAGGCGCTCCGGAAGCACAACATCACCGGTGCGACGATTGCCGGCGGTCACGGCACGACCGCCAAGCAGAGCGACATCGGCCCGGCGCTGGCGGCCAACTAAGCCAGACTGCGGACTGTTGACGGCTGAGTGCAGCGCCCGGCTCACAAGCTGGGCGCTGCTTTTATGGCTGCAGCATCGACGCGACGCGACGCCCCCTCGAGGTCTCGAGGACGAGAATTGCGGCAATTGGTGCGGCGCGGATCAGCCGCCCGCAGCTCTGACGTCCGGCACGGCCGCTTCGATGGAGTCTTCCAGGACGACGCAGTTGCGCCCCCTGCGCTTGGCCGCGTAGAGCGCCTCGTCGGCGTTGCGGATGAGATCCGCGCTCGACAGCCTTGGCTTGTATTCGGCGGCCCCGATCGACACCGTGACGCGACCAA
>Ga0209683_10000189_pt1 | contig 24694 bp, 32 predicted proteins | sample DOMMetBare2Fresh_FD_187474 | JGI IMG/M metagenome (GOLD analysis project Ga0209683, IMG submission 187474) | Wetland sediment microbial communities from St. Louis River estuary, USA, under dissolved organic matter induced mercury methylation -... | ecosystem: Environmental > Aquatic >... | reverse complement strand
TGCGGCTGTCTCAACCAATACCAAGCAATATACGAAACTCATAAAGACAACCAATTCTTCTCGTAGGCTGAAAGAAATCTACAACTGGGAACGTTCACAGCTTACTAAGGCTACTGACATTGACGCAGGTACAAGTGGTAAAATCGGTAAACTACAAGCACCGCTACTATCGTACACAGGTACAATGGTTACAGTCGCTGGTACATGGGTAGAAGGGTTCTCGTCACTTGACGCCAACTCAATCACCTATACTGACGCAGCCAGCGGAACTCACACTTCTCCTCTATCAGTACCAGTAGTAGTTGGGGTAGACGCCACAGGATTCCAAGTAGCTGTATTCGCTCTAAATACTACAGGTCTTACAGACGCTACCTACACTCCATCAAATATCTCTAGCACAATATTAAACGAAACTTCGGCTAGTACTTCTGTATCAACTTCAATCACTTATACCGCAGATGTACCAGTAAGGGTTGAGGTAAGGAAATCAGGATATATTAAGTTTACGCTTTATACCACTATCACATCTACTGGTCTAAACGTAACCGCAATCACTCCAGTTGACTCAGCCGCATAAGGAGGAAAATGATTACTCTGAATGGACCAGCCAAAACAATTATTCTTAGCGGAGCTACGACCTTTCTAGGGAGCGACATTTATGCCGCTTCCTATACCTGGGCGGCTCTAGAAGAAAATATGCAGTATATTACGCCACTTGACGCTTCAAGCGAACTTCTATACACACTTAGATATGGCTGGAAAATACAACCATCGGGGTATTCAGCAAACACTGTCATAGTTGTCAACGGAAAGATAACTACTACTGAAGGAGATGTCGTAAAGACAGTCCCGGCCACAGTAGGGTCTCAGGTTACATGGCAGTTTGATACCCCTGCGACAGCCATCTTAGTACCAGTAGGGGAAACAGTTAATGTCTGGAACGAACCACCGACAGTAGAGGAAATAGCTGCAGGGATAGGCGATATAGAAGTATCTGGCATGACAGTTGAACAAGACGCTTTGCTAAGAGAAGCTGCTGCTGCTGCAAGCCAGGCAGAATTAAATACATATTAGGATTATAAATGACTAGAACAGAAACAGAAAGGTTAGCCGTGTTGGAAGAAAAGCTAGATTCTCATGTAGAAAATCAGAAGATATTTGAAGCTGATCTCAGAGGTACTCTTGGTTGTATGGACAAGAAGCTAGATAACGCTATTTTTACTAAAGCCGACAGGACTGAGTTACAGGGGAAGGCCGACAAGGAAGAGTTTATCTTTATTCGTAACCTAGTCATTTTGAGCATCTTGGTATCTGTTGGCCTGATGCTTTTGAATATAACCCTGAACGGGGCTAGATAGATGACCACATTTTTAGAAGTAAAAGATAATGCGACCAGCAAGCTGGCTGTAGGTATAGATGATGTGCAGACTACGCTGACCGTTAAGGCTGGTGAAGGTGTGTTATTCCCTGCTTCTAATTTTGTAATCACTGTTGATACCGAGAAGATGCTTTGTTCTTCAAGAACCGTAGATGCACTAACAGTTACCCGAGGATATGATAGTACTGTTTGCTCTACTCACGCTGCTGATGCAGACGTAAATCTAAATGTTATTGCAAAGCATATCACGGACATAACTACTGCCGTGAATACTCTTGAAGGAGATGTTTCTACCGCTCAGGGAGATATAACCGATGTTGCAGGAGATTTATCTTCTCATACAGGGGATTCTGCAGTTCACTGGAAAGACCATGACCACAGTGCTACTGGGGCACAGGGAGGCTCTCTAAGCACTTCTTCTATGGTTATTGGAGAAGTTCCAGGCGGTCTAGTAAACGGGGCTAATATGGACTATACAACGGCCTCAGCCTATACCTCAGGTTCACTTAGAGTAACTAAAAATGGAATAAGACTGAAAGGAGGCGGGAATGATTATACCGAAGTCGCGAATGGCTTCACAATGGTTACAGCACCAGCTGCTGGAGCCGTGTTGCTTGTTGACTACAACACTGTCCCTAGTGTATTTGCTACTGGTTCTACTAGCTTTATCTATAGCGAGTTGTGCGGTGTTACTCCCAATGGAGTTGTCACAGCATTCACCACAGCTTCATCGTATGTGTCGCTATCAACCGTAGTATTCCTAGACGGGGTAAGAATGCGGCGTGGGGTAGACTATACGGAATCCGCTGACAAGCAGATTGCCTTCACATCGGCCCCTCTCACTGGCTCTGAGATCTTGATTGACTATCAATCAGCAGTATCTGTATCTGGTAACGCCGACACTCTAGACGGACAACACGGTTTATACTATGGGAAACAATCAGACATAGACATCTATCAATCAGCCAAAGTAGCGACAGTGGCCACTACTGAGACTACGGCATCCACTTCATACGCTGACCTTGCCACAACTACAGACACGGTTACGGTTGCTATCGGACCGAAGGGACTAGCCCTGGTAAACATTTCTTCGGGGATGGTTTCTGGTGCTGCTGGCTACCTGAACTTTGTTAGCTTTGCCGTATCTGGTGCGAATACAATCGCAGCCTCTGACGCAAATGGTATTTCTCAAGTAACCCCAGTTTCATCTTCCTATGGCGTCCTGATAGGCAAGTCAGTCCTTTTAACGGGACTAACCGCTGGCTCAACTACATTCAAGATGAAGTATCGCTGCAATGGCAGCACTTCAAGTTTTTCAAATAGACAAATATCGGTAATACCGCTGTAAGGAGACGCAATGGCAGAGACAAAAGTAACTTATAATGAGTTAGTAAATCCATACAAATTTATGGCTATCAAGACATCACCTCAGAATATTAGTGATGCAGCCTGGACTGATGTAACTTGGTCAGAGCAGTATGATACAAACAGTAACTTTGATGGAACATCGTATACGGCGCCAGTTGATGGTTACTACCACTTTAACGCCTCTGTTATCACAAAGTGTGATAGTAACACGATGGTCTATGGTGCTATAAAACTTATTAGAAATGATGGAAAGGTTATTGGTTATAACAATCATTACTCCCCATCGTATGTCCACCAAGAAGTATCAATTCCAGCAGTAGCTGATGTGTATTTAACGGCTGGACAGTCGGTAAAGATTATGGCGTATATAGACGTGACTAGCGGGACACCTGTTGTATGGGGTGAGGCGGTGTGGACAAACCACTTTAGCGGACACCTATTTAGTTTGTAAGGAGAAACCATGGCAATACAAAAAGTAACAAATCAGGTGATGAAACACGGGATAATCCAAGTCCAAACAGTAGCTGGGACAGATACTCAGTCAACAACTAGCACAACATTTGTGGATTACCCTGGGATGAGCATTACAATGAACGTCAGGGAAGGGTCAAAGATCCTTGTCAGGATGGATGGAGTATTCCTGCATAAAACTGCAGGCAACTTCACATACGGGCAATTCTTGAGAGACGGGGGTGTCGCATTCACTGCCAGCTCCAAAGGGCTTACCGTTACTTCAGCAACAATGTATTCTCCTATAACGCAAACTGCCTGGAAAGATGGAGAGACTGCTGGGTCTCATACATATAAATGGCAATATAGAGTAGACGGAGGAACTGGTGAGGCTTACGGCCAGCCAGTAATGACGATTATGGAGATAGCCCAGTAATGTTTAATGCAGGTGTTTATAATTCAACGCTCTACAACGCTAATGGCCTTGTTGGTGAGATCAAGTATAGCAACGATATACCTAGCGGAGAGTTGAGAACTGATAAGGCTCGGTCCAGCGTAAAGAGACAGATAGTCTCAATGGAGTTAAAGTAACATGCCGCTATTTGAGACATTACAGGATAATTTCAATGATAACTCTCTAGATTCTACTAAGTGGCCTACTAACAGTACAGTTAGTGCCGTGAACAATAGGGTAGAGGCTTTGGATGGTGACAACTATTTCAGCTCAGATACTGGGTATTCACTTATAAATTCTTATGTGAAGCTGAGGTTCAATATAGATTACACTGTAGAGCTTGATGATACTGCTATATATTTTTTAGATATTACTAATTCACTTGGAGATTATGTACAAATAGGTTTTGGTAATGGACTTTTACACGGTATGTTTGATATAAACGGCAGGTCAGGGGATTCTAAGAACTTATCATACGATAGAAGCACCCACAAATGGCTGAGGATAAAGGAGCAGTCTGGCACAATTTATTTCCAGTACTCCACAGACGATCTAAATTGGAATACTTTTTACTCGGTAGATATTACAGGGGATGAAAGCAGATTAGAATCATGTCGTGTCGCCCCAATATTCTTTGCCTACAAGGGGATGAGTGACGATGTTACTGTATGGATAGACAGCTTCAATATTATAGCTATAGAATATACGAAAAAATCACCTGGCATGAGTTTACGGAAAGAATCACCACCTGTCGGAGCAACTACTGACAAGGTTATTGTTGGTATAAAGGAAGAAAAACCAGATATTGTCATTCGTAATGACAAGATAAAAATGTTATAATAGAAGAAAGGTATTTTATGATTCTAACAGCAAAACACCCAGACATTGCAGGGGAAAAATCCTATCTCGCAGCAGCAGTTGCAGCGGGAGCAATAGCTACGCCCCTTAAATCTGTGGTTGGTCTTGCAGTAAATGATTATCTAGTTTATGGAAAAGCAGGCGCAGAGAAGACAGAGATAGTCAAGATAACAGGGATAACTACAGCGACAAAGACTATTGCTCATGCCGCATCTATTTTTGCACATGACGTTAACACTCAAGTTCAGGTTATCAGATATAATCAAATAAAGTTCAAGAAGAAGAGTACTGGCGATGCTGACTTCTCGGTTATTGCTACAGTTGATATTGATATAGATGACGTTGAGACTAGATATAACTATACCGCTGGGGTTCCTTCTGATTACTTCAAGGTATCATATTACAACGTCGCCCTTACTACTGAGAGTCAAGACTCTGAACCTTTGCTTGGTTCTGGGTATACTCGTAATTCTCTATACTCCATGATAGAAGAAACCCGTATGTACGTTGGTGATAAACCAACTGATAACGAAATCATAATGGCCTTGAACTCCGCTCAAGACGTAGTCTTTGGTCTAAAGGACAGATGGAACTTTGCCTATAAGAGTGATACTCAAGAAACAACAGAGGATACCAGTGCTTACAGTATCCCAACTGACCTAAAAATATTAGACAGGTTAGATTATACATACAATGACCATGCTACCACCCCAACCATTACTACCACCACTCTACCATATACAGATTTTGCGACCTTCACAGCTACCAATGCAGTAGATGCTACTTCCTCAGATCAGGCCACTGACTGGACATTTGATGAGGCTACTGACTCTATCATCATAAACCCTAGTTCTACAACAGGAACGATAGAGGCACCATTTGTCCCCCAACTGTACACTCTGTATTACTGGGCTAAGGCTACTCCAATGACAGAGTACACCGATGAGACACTCATCCCTAACCCAGCGATACTGGTCTTCTGGGCTGCTTCCAAGATACAAGCATCCAAGAAAGACATGGACGGGTCCCGCTTATATTGGCAGGAATATACTGCACACAAAGAATCAATGACCAACAAAAGAATTGGCAAGCTAAAAAACTTTACAGTAAGGTAGGCTCATGGCTAAGATAGAAAAGAGAGTCCAGGTACTAACCGAGGGTATCAACGCTAATGTATCTGACGCCTTGATGGCCGATGGCGAAGTTATCCACTCAACTAATACAGATTCAAATAAAATAGGGATGCTCACCAAATGTGCTGGGCAATCTCAGTGGTGGGATGTCGGCTCAGCTAGTGTCACGGCTCTGGCTCAGCTGGGTGCTGATAGTTATGCCATAATGAATGGTGCCCTATACAAGAAAGGAACCGAAGCCGCAGTGGTCTCTAGTCTACTTGCTGCTTCTCCGCTTGTAGCGGCAAACGGACAATTATTCTACATCAAGAGCGACAATACATTGGGAGCCTACACTGGTTCGGCCACCTCTGTTATAAATCTAAACAATTCTCCTACGGGTATATCAGACCTGCTATACGCAGGTGGTAAGTTATACGCAGTGAATGGAACTACTAAAATTTGTTATGTTTCTACTACCAAGCGAAGGCTTGTAGGAACCGTAGTTTCTGACCATATCGCTGGTGTTACTACTATCAATGTTTCATCTACTCGTTTTATACGCGTAGGTAATGTATTAGAGTTTTGGCCAATAGGCGCTACAGCCGCTAAACAGGTTCTAACAGTACTAACGGTTCCTTCTGCTACGACTTTTACATGTGCCGCATTGGCCATCAACGGAGCCCCTAGCATGACTACTGGTTCAGGGCAGAATGATTTATTGATTACTACTACGGCATATACTCCTACTGTAAGGAAGTATTATGAAATCAAGGTTATCGTTGGAGGTGCTACTTCTCCTAATACCTTCCAGTGGAGAGTCAATGGAGGCTCTTGGTCTACTACAACCAATATGTCAGCCTCAGACGTCACTATTGGCGCCGATGGAGTCAAAGTCAAGTGGACTTCTATTACTGGGCATACAGCAGATAACATTTGGGGATGGTATCAGACTCCAGGTACTCTCACGAGTGGAGACGAAATTTATTACACGGGCCAAGTAGCTGACAAGGTGCTAATGTGGAATGACGATGCTAACCTGGGTTCGTGGTTTGACGTAGACTCTGAGTCTGGCGCTTATACTGGTTCCGCCGAGCAATTAGGCACAGCTATCTTTGTATTCCCAAATGAAGTAAAGCGTTTCAATGGAACAGATATGCCGTCTATTGCAATGATGGGGACCACTGTTAAAAACACAATTGCCAGAGTAGGACGAAAGGTGTTCTTTGCAAATAGCCATGGTATTTATATGACAGATGGAAACACTGTATCTCGTATTTCACAGAAAATGGACCCATACTTTGACGGGATTCAGGACTATTCTGTGATGTGTGCTGGCTCAGATGATAACCTCTATAGACTTTACATCGGTGGAACTACTTACAAAGACCTCACCACTACGAATGTAACTGGAGTAGAGATAGTACTTGATACTTCTTCAATGAAGTTTGAGATACGCACTGGCGTTTCTGCCAAGACTTACGGGGAGTTGGTTGTATCTAATGCCCACACCTGTTACTTAGGAGATGCTGCTGGTAATGTCATGAAGATAGGAGACGGTACGTCTAACTTCGGTACCGATATTCCATTTATGATACAGACAAGACATGACGACTTAGACAAACCCAACGACAGAAAACAAGGGGACAGGGTAGTATTCAAGAGCGAGCCTGGCTCAGTTATGGATGTTTACTATGCTCTAGACAGAGGTGACTATAAACCGCTCGGACAAATCACTGAGGTGCACCAAGCCTTCTCAATATCAGATCTACGCTTCTATACTATTAGCTTCCAAGTATCAGAGAACTCAAGCGATACACCTCCTGGACTCTATGAGTACACCGTGTTTGCATATGATGAATCTCCGATAGTTAGCGAGAAATAAATGGACTACAAAGACTTAGGGTATTCTTCGTCACTCGTGAAGCAGACTGCTACCAACGCCCAGCCATCTGATGGCTACATGTATGCAGCTGACTCCCCTTTGATGATAGGAGGGCTCGGAGCTAGCCAGATTTCAGAGGGGTCGCTCCAGCAAGATATAACCCTTGAAAGTGGAAGGATACTAATAACCGACCCTAGTACTGGTACTGTTATTACAATCGGGAACTTAGAATAATGGGGTTCGGAATCACGGTGAAGAACAGTACCGAAACTATTTTTGATACTGAGAATATGTCTTTGATGGTAGCGATGGAGGTACAGTCTGTATCTGATTTATATTTTTGCTCTGGCAATACAACTGCTACTAACGGGTCAAAGAACTTTGTTGGCTCTAGTACTTCGTACACTACACAGCTGAGCGTTGGTTCTTATGTAAAACTATACGGTACGGGAGGTGGTGGCTTTGTGAGCAGAGTCGCAAGCATTACTGATAACACCCATCTAGCGGTTGAAGATACATATACTGGGTCAAACGTAACCACTAATCTATTAAAATCTGTTACCAACACTCGTGCAGCTATGGATGCGATGGGTACAAATCTGTTCACTCATACCACCATCCCACATAATCTAAAGTACACACCAGCTATGATCCCCAGCGTTCTTGCTGACACAAGGATGGCCGTTGATGATGTCAACGCATACTTCATCACACCACCAAGACAGGATGGGGTACTTGCCTATGGTACAGTTGGGTTCAGGCTCTACACGGTTCCGATAGACAGGAATTATGTCAGCAACGAAACACAATCTTTTGCACCATTCTCAGCGCTGGCAATGACGTCGGGTATAGAGTCGGCGAAGGAAGGGTTAGACTTATTCACGACTTCCAAGAAGAAGCTCCCCGTGACCAGAGTCATTGCCAATGTCCTGCCAGTAGAGGTAGATGTCGGAGGCCCTGACTATCACAATAAGTTCACCTTTACTCACAACATAGGTAGCCCAGTGATGTATGATATTTTTGGTAAAGTAGATTCAACGGCATACGATTACAGTAGCGGGTTGAACCTTTTTGATGATAGGTGGATGTTAGTCTCAAACTGGGGTGGTAGAGATGACAGCCCAGGAGTAGTCTCTACTAATAACGAAATAGTATTCAAAGACTACGCCTTCCAATATACAAGGTGTTCTGTCGTAATCTACGGGAAGATAAAATGAGCGATAAGTTTGGCATATCAGTGAAGAGAAACGGGCAGACATTGTTTGATTCAAACCGCCCTTCTATCCAGGTATGGAAGGCAGCGACAACTGCTGATACTTACCCTGGTTCCCCTAGCGGTTCCCCAGTAACCAAGACAACAGTCATCACCCATAACCTAGGCTACAAGCCAATGGTATATGTTTACCTCAAAGCACCCAGCGGTGGTATTATCCCTGTAGCTGGTGTCTCATGGTTCTGCAACAAGACAACCGCTAGGCTAGTGATGAACGACAATACCTTTGAGGTAAAGGTTTCAAATTATGGTGGCTCTGTTGTCGCCGCCTTCTCATATGCAATCTATTATTACATCATGGAGATACCAATTTACCCCAATAACGATCCGCTCCTAGAAGTAAAAAAGGTTTATCCGACAGAATAAAAATGTTATAATATTAAGAAGAAACTAGAGGAATCATGCTATACCAAGAGATAATGAATGTGCCAGGATTGTCAGGCGGGACATGGGATAGACAGAAGGCATTATACGAAAAGCTAGGTGCACCGCAAGGCGCCTATACTGGTTCATACAACCAGAATATTTGGCTCCTCAACCAAATCCATGCTGGAAACACAGGCGGCAGTGCAGCCCCAGCTGCTCCAGTAGAGACTCCTGAACAAGCAATAGCTAGACAGCAGCGTGAAGCCAACGAAGCTGCTGCTGCTGAGACTAAGAAACAATCCGATAAGTGGAAGGCAGCTATTGCTGACCTCCAGGGTTACATCGGTAAATATAACTATGATGATGTCGCTGCTGGGCAAGATGGCCAATACAACAGCTTCCTTGATGCTGCTGCACAGGGTAACGAGTATCAGTGGCAGGACCCTGAGAAAGATGGTGTTGCTGGTATTGGCCCTGAGTATCTCAATATGCTCAAGATTGCTGCTCAGAAGTACATGCCCGAGTATCAAAGAAAAAACCTAGAGCATTCTCAAGACCAGTTCAATCAGGGAACGGAAACCCAGAACCAATACGAAGGTCAAATGGATAGTGTCTACGGGCAATATGGTAGCAATGGTATCTCTGGCGGTCTTGCTAACGCCGCAGAAGAAAAGGCAAGACAGACACAGGGCAATATCCTTCGCGGTCAGCAACAGACTGAGCAGCGTTTCCAAGGAGATCAGAAACAACAGCGCATTGAAGATGTCCTCGGTCTAGCTAAAAGCTATCGCAACCAATACATAAACCAGTATAGAGATGAGATGCCTGCTAAGAACAACCTTGAATATGGTGGCAACTATACTGCCCTACAAAATCAATATAATAATGTAAAGTACTAGGAGTAACATGAGTACATCCGCAGAGCTTAGAGCTAAATACGAAACCTCCGCTTCTTTATTGCCAGAGCTTATCAAGCTTGGCGATGAGATGTCTATGAAGAAGCAGCTGGACCAGGCGAACGACTATAACAAGCCTATCCTTGATGCTCAGGCCAAGAACCTGGAGGCCAATAGACAGATTATCAATCAATATGCTACATCTCTTGATAACCCAGAGACTAGGCAGCTTGACGTTGCTAGACAGATGAGAACTAGGGAATATGATACATCTGCTAATCGTGAACAAGCTGGCGCACTTGGTAGCTACTACAACGCTAGACAAGGCACAGTTGCTGACACTCTCAACGCTTGGAAGAGTGCTTATCAAACTAGGTTTGACTCAGCTAAGGCCGCCTCCGACCAGCTCAAAGAACAGTGGCAGATGGCTTTCCAGCAGGAGCAAGAAGACGCTAGACGCCAAGAAGCAGCCGCAGCTCTCGCACAGAAGTATGCTGAGATGAACGCTGGTTCTGATTCTGGCCTTACCGCTGGCGATGAGTTAAGCGCTCTTGGCCAACGTATGCTGACTACTGGTGCCACTCGTGAACAAGCAGGTGCACAGTATGCAGCTGACTATGGCCTAGACTATGACAAGGTAATGAAACAAGTATATGCCAAATACCCAGATGGCTGGGAAAGCGGGTTTGTTAGCAGAAACGCTGGAGCCTTCGCTAATAGTCCTATCAATTCTAGATACAGAGATGTTGTCGCAAGCCAAAGAACATCTGCTGCACCAGCTGCGTACAACCCCACTACTTTTGAAAAAGTATCCCAATGGCTGACGAAGCCACTCTGGTAAACTGAACTAACTGTTAGGAAGTAAATGGCTAAGCCTAAAAATGTAAGCAAGTACAGGAACAGAGACTATGCTAAGCGTGGTACTGCTACGTTCCGTGATTTATATGACGTACCGACATACTCCAATGAAGAGATGGCCGTTATTAACCAAGCCCTGAAAGATGAACGCCACGCCAAACGCAAGCAAGAAATGAAAGAGTTCTCCTTCAACCTTGCTAAGGATGAATGGGAGAAACCTGGCAGTATAGAGAACGGCAAGAAAGACTTCAACAAGTTCAGCAACCTAAGCGCAGAGGAGATTCTGCTTGCCAAGAAAGCTGCTCAGTCTGATAGCATCGCCAATAAAACTGGCTTGAGAAAGGTAGCAGATTTCTTCACCAGCGGAACCCAGGACTATATCGGTAATCTGCTCAAGACACAGAAGTCTATGGATGCATCTAAGACACTCTCAACTGGTAAGCTAGGTAAGGAAGTTGATGCAGAGATAGCTAAGGGTAAAGAGATGAATGACAAGGCTAGAGCTGCTAAGAGCTCTGGCAACACCGCAGAAGCAGATCGGCTATTCGCAGAAGCCGCTGCTTATTTTGATAAGATAAAAGATAATGGCGTAGATGACAGCAACAATTACAAGGTGCTACAGGAACAGCAAAAGGACATCCCCACTGTAAAGGAAGGTGTCAGCAGTGCCGTAATGGCTACTACTGAGATAGCTCCTTGGCTATCTGGTTTCAACAAAGCCAAGGTTGGGATGAAGGGTTTGCAGGCAATTGCCAACAGTACTGATGACGTTGGTAAACTGGCAGCTGAGTATTATTTAGCTAAGCAAGCAGCAACACAGACGGGTAAAGAAGCGTTCAAAAAGGCATTACCTGGGATGGCAGCTGAGACTGCTACTTATGGCGCAGCTACTACCGCCGCAGATGTTCTGAGACAAGAAGATTCAAAGGGAGTTAAGGAAGCACTGCTTCGTTCTCCGATAAACTTTCTCACAGAAGGGCTTGGAGAGCTTGGCGGTTATGGTCTAGGCAGACTAGCAAATAATGTAACAAAGAACGCTAACCTCTCTACAGCTAAGGGAGCATATAAAGACGACCTTATCTCTCAGCTAGTTGACCGAAAGGTTATCGGGGACAACACTGCTGGCAGATTAATGGAGAGCAAGGTTGACGTAGACGTTCTAGAAGAAGCCCTCGCTAAGTCTGGTGGCCTTGAACTGCCTAAGGGTGAAGTCGGTCCAGCTCCTAAACCACTTGATACGATATTCCCAGCTACACCAAGGACAGACATATCCCCAGATACTAGCCCAACTATAGTAGACGGTATAACAGAGATGCCTCCAAAGCCTGGCAACGGCCTAGTTGATAGCATCACTCCTCCACCAGAGACTCCTAACCCACTCACGACTGGGCCACAACCACTAGAGGCACGCAAAACTATAGCCTCTGCTCTTGGTATGCTTGACCCACTTGATGACCCCAACTATGTATCAAAGGCTGAAAGCCTAGAAAAGATACTTGAAGGTACTGATGATGTTAGCAGAAGCATCAGAATAGAAGATCAGAACCTTGACGAGATAATGAAGGCAGACGCCAAGTACAAACAGGTTACTGGGCTTGGTAAAGTCATGGCCGATGACAAGACTGTATTTGGTAAAGCTGGCAAGCTATTTGAAACTATGGAAACTAGGCTAGCTGGGCAGGGGCCTGTTGGACAGAAGCTACTAAAGGGATTCAGAAACATGTCATACAGAGGGACCCAACTCAAACAGGCGTTCAACGATATGGCTATAATCGCTAGAGATAACCCAGAGATAGTTAAGGAAGCGATTGATCAGATAGAGTCAGGTGCACCGCTAGGTGCTACTGCAACCAAGCTAAAGACAGGGCTTGATGGTATCTTCACTCTAGCCAAGAAAAGCGGTTTAGACGTTGACTACAGACAACGTTATTTCCCTCATGTCTTTGACCCTAAGCAAGAGAACGCCTTTATGCAGTGGGCTGCAGAGATGTGGAATACCAAGTCAGCTGACCCTGAGTTCCAGAAGACTCCACTATTTGAAGCTATTAAGAAAATGCAAGATACAGCCACACCAAAGAAAGCGATGGCTGAGTTCGGGCGTGTTGAAGGTATCCCTGAGAGTTTTTACATACAAGATAAAGCCGTAGCCTTGAGCTACTACATTGACCAAATGTCAGACCGTATCGCTGAGGCTGAGGTCTGGGGCAAGGATATGAGTACGTTCAACAAGCTTACTAGTTATACCAAGCAGATGTATGGTAACCAAGCGTCAAAGGATGTCCAGGAACTGATGTCTCTGACTCGCTATGGTACAGCTCATCAGAACGAAGCACTGCAACAACTACGCGCATTCCAAGTGCTGACTAAGATGGGTACATCTGTATTCTCTAACTCTACACAGTCTGGAAACACTATCACGATGGGTGGTATCAATAACTTCAAGAGCGCTGTATCTATAATGAATAAGGCCCGCAAAGGCGATGCTGCTGCACTGAAAGAGATAGCTGACATCCATAGCATGGCTGCTCTCAACACACAGATTATATCTGACGAGCTTGCAGCTAATGTCCATCGCTTGGGTAATGGTAAGGGTCTCCCTAACTGGGCAGACAATATGTTGAGCTGGACTCAGTTCAAACGAGTTGAGGATTTCAACCGTATCAGTGCCGCACTTACTGGGAAGCAGGCCGTAGAACAAAACCTAGAGAAGATGCTCCGTAATGGCGAGGCTATACTCAATGGAAAATATACGAAGGAAGCAAGGTTCTTACAACAGTGTGGCGTAGACGTTGACTCGGTTGTAAGAAACGGTGGGATGAGCCCACAAGAACTAGGGCAAGCCGTCCATGAGTTCGTTGGTAGAACACAATTCTATGTATCACCTAAGGATTTGCCGCTATTCGTTAATAGAAGCCAAGCATCAAAAACTATCTTCCAGCTCTCTCAGTTTGCAATGAAGCACGGAGAGTTCTTGAAGGAGCAGATAGGCAAAGAGCTGGCTCATGGTAATGTAGCTCCACTATTTAGATACCTAGGTGTAATGTTGCCAGCAGGTACTGGAGTACTATATATAAAGAACAAAGCTATCCCTGAGATTTGGAACCACACTGCTGCTGCACTTGGTGCACAGATGGGCGTTGACCTAACTATTGAACCTAAGGGCAGAGAGACAGAGCTAGGCGACATCAAGGACCTACCAAGTGCTGGCAAGTTTGCGCTTGAGAGTCTTGAAAAGACTGGTGGGTTCGGTTATCTGCCTGGCCTTATTGGAAACTCTAAGTTCAGTGATACTCCAGCTGAGTTTATATTGAACTCAATGGGGCCAACAGGATCAGATATTGGCGCTATCAGCGATACTGTTATCAAATACAACGAGCAAGGGTTCTCGGCAGGAACAGAGAAACTATTCAAGGAAGCTCTCAAGAGAATTCCAATCGTTGGTTCATATGTTAAGCAGGGTATGTACCCTTACGACCCTAAGGCTTCCTCTGTCTATGACATGGCTGAGAGAATGAAGCTAGGGACCATCTCCTCATCTGACATCAATGACTTTACTAAGTCTATGAGAAATGGAGAAGACCTGTCTGAATCTGTAATCGGTAGAAGGCTAACCAGTAAACTATATGATGAGAATGGTAAGGAAAAGGAAGGCGTTTCCCAAGAGACTAAGGATGAGATACTATCTTTGTTGCAACAGTATGGAGTCTCACCAGACAAGGCTAGAGACAGGACCGCTTCTATACAGAAGGCTAGGAAGGAAGCACGTTCGGGTCTCTCTGATGAGGATAAGCTTCTGCTAGATAGCAGCAAGGACGAGATGGAAATGATTCTAGCAGAGAACGAAGAGACACTTGATGACCATCCAAAGCTAAAAGATTTTATAGATAAGTTCGGTCAATAAGCATATAATATAAGAAAGGAAACTATGGATATACAGGAATTACTAGCTAAGATAGGGCAATACGGTAAGGGCGTTGGACAAGGCGTAGGCCGAGCTGTTCGTGGAGCAGGCGACTATGTTGGGGATACACTACAAGGTATCGCTGACTCAGGAACCTCTGCGCAAGCACCAATTATGCAGGCAGACATGGCCCGTAAGATGGAAGAGCAACGCAAGACAGAAGAACTAAGAAGAATGATAGAGCTTGATAGGGTTAGACAATCACAGAAAGAAGCTCCAATGATGTCCCCTACAGCTAAAAAACCAGCCAACCCAGTTACACCAGCAGATGGGACCCGCCCAGCTACACCATACTTTAACGAAAGTACTCCAGCTGGTACTCTTCAGGGTGGTAAACAGAACCAAGGATTTATAGAATATCTAATGCAAATGTTAGGTAAGTAAGGAGAAGCCATGGCACAACGCGAACCCGACGGGGTAATCTTCTACCTAGAGAATGGTAGAGAGAACGAAGCAAAGCTCGTAGATGACAGGATGTCAATCTCAGGGGACTCATTCTACTGGTATCAGGTAGATGAGAACTTATCAAGATGGAAGTACCTAGTAGCCCATCACTCTGTAACAGCGAATAACGCTACAGCTGAGGACCTAGCTAGAATGCACCTCAACCAAGGATGGAGTGGTATCGGTTATCACTTCGTTATCACCAGAGATGGTATCATCCACTATGTCGGAGACCTGGGTACATGGCGTGCTAACGTCGGTGGCATGAACGATGTCTGTATTGGCGTCAACATGATCGGTGACTTCCGCTTCGGTAATACTCCAAGCGACGCACAATATAGAGCCTTCAACGTTCTTTACAGAGAGTTTGTAGCTGACAGCCGCTTCCCTGGCATAAAAGGGCCAAGTGCTCTCAAGTTCCATAGGGAGCTCAACGCTACAGCCTGTCCTGGAGACGTCAATAAAGACTGGATACTCAATGGTAAACCAAACACTAACTTTGTCCCACCAGTTGCCACTGTAGTACCAGTGGTTACTCCCCCTGTTGTGGTTGAGACACCAAAGACACCAGTGAAAGTGATACTCCCAGAGAAAGAGAATGTGCCAACGATTGCTGACCCAGACCAAGAGATTCAACCACCAGTGGTAGTCAATCCTGGACCTACCCCAAGCTATTTGTTTATTGAACAGCTCATCCAATTGTGGTATACTATAATCAACATAATTCGGAGGAACAAGTAAATGGAATTATTGATTGGACTCGGTGCTTCAGCCTCAGTGCTGACTTATATACTTAAGGAAATCCCACAGGTTCCAGTAAACTCGGACAACGCTTTGGTCGTTGTTTTAGTTCTGGTGACCTTAGCTATATTGTTGCCCGCTTACTTGGACGGGGGTCTGACATTAGTGAATGCAGACCTACTCGCTAGTAGCATCACGTTATCCTATGGGATGGCAGTTGGATTGTATGAGTCTTGGAAGAAAGTATGGGCACTACTCCAAGCGAAGATGAAAACAGCCTAATAAATTGCTCTTCCGCTTAGCGGAGGGTCATGAACAAAGCGAAAGAGCCACACAATCCCACTGTGTGGCTCTCAGCATTTAAGAGAAGAAAGTTGTGCTCAAAGTATGTCCATAACGCACACTACAATTGAAGGACAATTCCCTGGTCTCAACAAAATCATTGCGGCCAGCAAGAAACACTGGTCTTGCTATGCCAAAATGAAAGAAGAGTATGGCAACATTGCACAATGGTCTACCAAAACCTTTAAACATTTTGAAGAGCCTGTCCACATCCACTTCGTCTGGCATTATAAGAATGCAGCAAGAGACCCAGACAATATGATGGCAGGTCAGAAATTCATAATGGACGCGTTAGTACATAACGGAGTCATCAAGGATGACACCTGCAAATACATAAAGAGTATCACTCACGAGTTTGTCAAAGACAAGACGGACAGTGTGGAGATCTCAATCAAACTTTGATTCTAACTCAGAGATGTCAGCTTGAGGCCTAACAGGTCTCTTTTTTATTGGGCGTATTTCTACGTTCTCTATTGGTACTGTTGGCTCATCCTCATATGAGAAGAGTATCATGCCCAAGTCGTGAGCATAATATATCTTCTTGTGAGCCCAGCCATGGTGGCGCCTACACAAGTACATGATGTTGGCAGGGTTGTCACTGCCGCCATCACTCTTTTGCTTGATATGATGGCGGTCAGTTTCAAAACTGCCGCAGTGCATTACTGCACAGCTGTGGAGTTTTTCTATCTTAGAATCCATTAACCTCCTTTCAGGTTAGCTGGTCGTCAGCCAGCCCGTACCACCCTTTTGGGGCAGCCAATAGGACTGGCCGACGGTGTTGTGTGCGTTTTACGAGTCGCACCCCTCTTTTGTCTAGTCTCCGCCGACAGGCTCAAAGGGAGGTTTGTCCCACCGAACCTTGATAGTGTTGGCAGACTCAGCCGCTGCCCTAGCTACCGCAGCACGAGCCTCGTGGGAGGCAAAGCTGACAAGATGGTGGCATGGGCCATCGCACTCGTTGTGCTGTTCAGGGGTTGCCGTCAGACACTCCGCACAGACGGGGTTCTCACTTTTGTGCGGGATCGGGAAGTTCATATCAGCCTCTTTCCATAGGCGACGAACGAGCGGCAATAGCAGCAGAGCGGTTCGTGGGGGCAGGGATTGTAGTGGCAGTCCCGAGACTCGGGGTTGCCATTCCGACAGTGGTGGTTGAAGAAGAAGTGATACTCATCCTGAACGTGCTTATACACCAGCATCAGGATGTTCTCGCTGTCCCGATAAAGACGCTTCGGGTGCAGAAAATGGTGGATGTTCTTGTAGGTCTGAGACATCCGCGGACGTGTGGCACGATACTGCCGTCTTCTCGCCTTCTTCCCCTTCTTATGTTTCATGTCCCCACCCCTCAGTGAAGATAGAAGGTACTATATATATTATAGCGTAAAAAATATGTGGTGTACACTAAAAAAGCCCAGCGTATAGCTGAGCTTTGATATTTTATTTAGTTGTAGCTGAGATGCTTAGCATCTCATATGTGAAAGCGAATGCCGCTGCCCAAAGAAGTAAGGTGAACATATCATTCCTTCGGTGGCTTGTTGGAGAGGCCCATCTTTTTCATACACCCAGGGTTCTGCGACACTAGGCCTGCAGTCCCGTTTGTATTTATGATGATGGTAGCGTCTTGAACCGATGCAGGAGCAAGGTCTGCTCTTGCATAGCCAGTTTGCCAGTGGTCCCATGTTGCTTGGCTGAACTGGTACGCTCCATAATAACCGTTCCCCGTATTTTTAGTGTAGTCTCCGCCTGCCTCACAGGTTCGGAGGTCAAGTAACCATTGCTGTAGGTTGCCTGTGGCTTGCACAGGGGCTACTGGTTGAATCTTTTCTCTCTTTGGCGGTAGTTCTACCGTTGCGACCATCTCTGGCACAACATTCTCTATGTCTGTTTCTGTTTGTTTTTGTATCGGTTGAGTTTCAGATCGTGCGAAGACTACCTTGGCGATTAGTAGCACTAGTATCAGTATTCCTAGCCAAATGAGTTTCTTACTTATCTTAGACCTTTCTTTTACGCAATATTCTGCACAGGTTTTGTTACCTGCGACTTGTTCTACCCTTAATTGTCAAAGTTCTACCTTATATTTTACTACTTTTTGGCAGTCTTTGCTATCTTGACACCCAATGCTTTACCTATCTCATGCATAGTTTTGTCTTCATTGAACTTTTCGTTTACCTCGTTCGTATGTATGCGTTCTTTTTTCACAATGAAGTTGATGGCTCTGTCTACCACGGGTTTGATACTCTCTGCTCCATCTCTGACACCCTTGTCATACCAAAACATTCCTATGAGCGTGGCAACACATGCTGCCAATATGATTTGTGCTATTTGAATTAATTCCATGGCGTCTCCTTATCTGAGAACAATTGTCTCTGTTTAGTTTGTGGTTCCCACTTGAAGTAGGCAAGTTGGTAGCTGCCCCTACCAAACTTGTCTTCAAATTCTCGGAACTCTGCAGCCGAGTGCCAATCTTTGATTAGCATTGTCTCGTCTTTGTACTTTACTATGATGGTGTTACTACTGAATGTACTAGGTACAGCTACCCAAGGTTCCTTGTCCTTCGCTAACTTATAGCCTAGCACGAGTGACTTTGGCCTATAAATCTTTGTCGGTTTCATGATACTACTTTGCGAAGAAGAATTTCTTGAACCAATTTGCTATGCGTGTACCAAGTGTGAACACCTCATATGCTTCCTGGTGAGTCATTGACTCTTCAAAGTCTCTGAGATGCGTATGGGTATGGCTCTTCAAGTTCAAGAAGAACCTGCCACATACTGGGCATTCGTCTAGACTTTCAATTCCGAACTTCTCTATGCGCTTGTTATCGTAGTAACTCTTCATGTATTCGTTTTCTTTTACTCTTTGTTCTTCTCTACTTATCATTTTTGGCTCCCTTCTTGGTTACTTTTTTACCCTCTAGTACTTCTATGCGCTGAATAAGGCTACCCACAACTGACTTTATGTCTTGGTCAGAATTTATGAGGGTATCAAGGCCACTCATAATTTCCATGAGTAGCTCTACTACTCCTGGGACCTTTTTCTTATCTTTCATTAGTTGTTTGTGCACTCTTTCGGCTTTTTCTATAGTTTCTACTAGTAGTTTTAAGTTGTCTTTTTTCATACCTGGCTCCTTTACTTGGTTAATTTCTCTCTAATGTTACCCGTGTCCATATCGTAGTCAAACCAGTAGTCTCCGAACCCACACCCATTCCTGTCCTTATGGACTCTGAGCATCATGTTACGCTGTTTCTGTGCGTACTCCATGGCGTCCATCTCGTCCATTAGTTCGGGGTTATCTATGGGGCTCATGTTTCTCCAAAGCATCAACACTTGGTCAGCGTCTTGCTCTATGGAACTTGAACCTTTCAGATCGTGGATGTTCGGTACATTTGAGTTTGCATCCCCCTTGCGAGAGATGTGCGATATAGCAATCACTGGTATACCTAGCCCTACTGCTATCTTCTTTAGCTGTAGCACTAAGAATGATATTTCCTGTGCAGAATTGGTTATGCTCCTAGCGAAGAAGTGAATGTGGTCTATCATTATAGCCTGCACATTGTAGTACTTCTTTGCCTGTATACATATCTCCTTGATTCCTTGGATGGTTACATCTCGTTCACCACTGAAATACATATAGAAGGGCCAATCTGTGTACCTGTCTTTGATGTGGCTGACATCGTTCTTGTTTACTTTATACAGAGGTTTGTTCAGTATCATAGTCGTTAGTCTACGAACTGTCTCCTGTGGTTGGTTCTCTAGCGAGAACACTAGCACTGGGAGTCCCCTGTCTGCCATATTCTTGAACATATTGACAGCCATTGTTGATTTACCGATGCGTGTATCAGCCGCTATAATAGTCAGCTTTCCTGGGCCAAAGCCCGAGAACCCTTCGTCAAACTTGTCGTAGCCAGTCTTAATACCGCCTGCTTTGTTTTCCTCAGAGAACACATCGTCAATCATTTCGGTATATCTGAATACATCATCGGGCTTTACCTTGTCAGCGTTTCTGACAATCTCTTGTAATTCCTCTTTGGTTCCACCACCTTGGCAGAACTCAGTGAGGTCCTTACATTTTGGTAGCACTACATTGTAGCACCGCTCAAAGCCGATGCGTTCAATGACTTGCTTGGCTCCTTTTTGCCCTGCCTCGTCATTGTCGTATATCACGATTACCTTTTCTGCTTTGTCAAGTTGCTTCATTTCCTCCGCGACAAGTCCTTGCGCTCCTGTTATGCCCGATACAGCTATGAAGCCATATTGTTCGGCAATGATTGCATCAAACTCGCCTTCGGTAAGAACTACTGATTTGTCTCGCTCAATGGCGTCTCCATTGAAGAGATACGAGGGACACCCTGTTTCTCGCATATAGAACTTCTTCTTTGGTGGAATAGTTCTATACTTTATGTTTACCAACTTCCCATCCTTCACTATCGGTATAGCTATGTCTCCTCCATCCGATAGCCCAAGTGAGAACCGTTTGATTGTGTGCTCTGTGATTGCTCTCTCCTTTAGATAAGCGAGAGCGCTTGGGTTCTCCCACAAGGCTTTGATTGCTCTACGCATCTTAGCCTTCGTGGGGTACTTCTCTTCTTTTTTGACAGATACTGTTGAAATCTTGGTTAGTAGGTTTGCTCCGAAGTCTCTCTTGAGAGCCCACAGATTTCCACTTTGTCCACAAGACTTACAGTCAAACAGTCCGTTGTCCTTGTTGATATAGAAGTGGTACTTGTCCTTACCACAGTATGGACAGAACTCCACTCTTAGTTGACCACCTTGTTCCTTCAAGGCCCATTGTTGTACAGAGAGGAAGTCCGCGACATCATACTGGTTGGGATCTTCCCACGCCATGGTTAGGCGCCCTTAAGGAACTCGGGAGTTGACTCGTCTTCAACGACTTCACCACCCATTATGTCAGCTACTCTTTCAGCGTCCACTGGTGCGTCAAAGTCTCTGTCGGCCTTAGCCTTGCGAGTCTCTTCTAGTTCTAGTAGGTCCTTTTCTGCTTGTGCTTTCCATTTCTCAACTTCTTTGGCATCAAGCTTTTCTACTTCTGTGATTTTGAATGAGCGATACTCTACTGCGCCACGCTTTTGTAGGTCTCCTGCTTTGACAGTGTATAGAGCGTCAAATAGGAATCTACCGTTTGTGCTTTCTAGGAAGTCAGAGCCTGCCTTGTAGCTAGCACCCTTGAGTGTTAGGAATACAGGTCGCTCTACATCTCCATCTATGTAGCCCTTGAGGTTAAGTCTGTCTTGGCAAGCAGGTCTCTTGTTGTCTACCCACACTGCGTACTTACATAGCGCACATTTGCCAAACTTGTTTCCTTCAAGTGCTAGCTTGTTCTTAGCCCAAGCTGTGGTCTTGCAGTCTACCTCGTTTGTAGAGTTGTCAAACATCATTCTTGAGAAGCCCCAGTCTGTGAATACTACAGTCCATTCGTCCTGTATCTCGGCTGTTAGGCTGTACTCAATCTCACCACTCTTGTGGTCTAGTTTGAAATAACCGTTTGTTACTTCACCACCTTTTGCGAATTCAACTTTTTCAATCATAGATTCTCCTTTTTCTTCTTTTCGTAATATTCCTTCATTTGCGCCAACCGTTTGGCTCTATTTCGGTAATAGTATCTCAGCGTCCGAGCGTTAAACCTCTCCCTGTATTCGGGGTCCGCATCTCTCCTTGCTTTTTGATACCGCCAATCAGTTGCCATTACTCTCCCCCTTTCTCGGTAACTGTTAGCGCCTTTCCATCAACTACTTGCGATAGGAATAACTGTCCGCCGACCTGTGGCAATTCTCCTGTTACGCTTTCATAGTTGTCAACAAAATACATATCTACTGCCCTGTCAGTTAGTATATTCAGCATCTCTGAGAAGGCTAGATCAACCTTTATCTTTTCCCCTGTTGATAATCTCTTGTAAGGAACTGAGCCGACAAACACTTCAAAGCATTCTTTCCAGTCTATGGATGTCTTGATACGCTTGACTGTCTCTATCTTGAGGCCCGGTATCTGTTTGCCCAAGAACTTGATGATTGGCTTTAGCTTGATAGCCATCTCTATGGCAGGCATACCCCCCGGAGAGAGTCTCTTGTATATCTCGCGATAGTCAGTGATTTGTTTCTCCATCTGCTCAAACTTGCCCTTGTTGTCCTCAGCCTGTTGTTGTTTATATAGTCGCTCCCAGGTCTGTAGTTTGTTTTGGGAGATAACAGTAGCATCATACACATCTTTGTAATGCTTGTCACTTATTGGCTGATTACATTTGTCGCATTTGGGCGTAGGCATAGCTTCTAGCTGTTTTTCTAGCGTTTCGGTATGGTTGCGTAGTTTTTCTAATTCCTCGTAACCTATGACATCCTGTAGCGCTTGAGTGCGTAGTTGCTCCAACTCTTTCTCAACGCTGTCAGCCATTCTCTTGTAACGCATTCTCTCTTGGTCGTAATCACCAAAGTGTATCTCGTACTCGTCAGACATCTCGTCCTTGTAGGTCTCCATATACAGAGTCTTCCTATCTATTGACGGAGTGTTGTCTAAGACTAACCTCCTTTGGTCATTCTCTGCTAGTGTCATAAAGTAGCCGACATCAAAGATACATTGGAATAGTTCCGCATTTGGTAGTATGAAGTCTATGTCCCGTTGTGGTACAACTGCATCTTTGATGTCCTGCGACTTATCGTCTAGCATCAAGATATACTTACTTTGGTTTTTGACGCGAGTGATTTTGTTCTCGCCCAAGTCAACAGAAACTGTTGCTTGCTTTTCGCCGTTCCTTATGAGGTTATCAAGTAACCGAGTGGAACCTTGAAGGTCTCTACCGTATAAGCAGTACAATACTGCTTCTTTAATAGTACTCTTCCCTGTGCCATTCTTACCTTCAATTATAGCATACTTTTCCTTAAAAGTGAATAGTATATTTTCATAGTTTCTGAAGTTTTTAAGCTCAATTTGTTCAATTTTCATTATGCTTCCTCGCTTTCATACCTTTTAATAATTTTGTTTAATTCGGGGTGCCGCACTGAATAGTCTTTTATAATTATGTGGACTCCTAATCTGATAACATCTGACTGATACCAGTTGATGAGCTCTCTATTGTATAGCACCATCATTGTCTTCAGTTTGTATTCTATTGGGTATCTGATACCCTTGACTACTGTCTTCGTGCTAAGCGCCTTCGGCTTGGCTGTGACCTTGTTCTTGGGGTTATTCATATATTCCAGGCCCCTGCGCCACCCCTCAAGCAGTAACCCCTCCATTTCATTATTAGTAATGGCAGATATATATTTGAGGGCCCATATCTCACCCCTGTTGAGGTGCACTGTGGTGCGCTGTGTTGACTTTTCTTTTGTGTGATGCCTAAGTGCCATCAGACCTCCTTTCAAATCAGCGTAGGCGTGCGTAGTATGACACACCGAACCTGATAACACAGCAATAGGCAGAGCTCATAACTCTGCCTTGCTATTTAATTATTTTCTATGCTTTGCTTCTTCTCTTCTTCTATCTCTTATTTGATCCTTCTTCAGTCTCTTATCCATTTCTGCGAGACCTTGTATGTAGAAGAATGCCATTGATACTGGGAACAGTAATCCAATAAACAGTTTTATTCCCTCATTCTCTATTTGTTGCATATCTACCTACTTCCTTTTTGTTATTGTTGTAGAGATGAATATCTTCTTTGTTTCCCAGTTGTTTCTACTTATCCATCCCCTGTCTGTTCCTCCTGTGTCAACATACTTCAATACTACTGACTTACTTCTGATGTTATCTCTTGAGTGTTCAGTCATTTCTGACATATCTAGAATAGATTCTTCATCAGTCAATATCGGTATTCTACTCTCAATATCATTATACTCCTCTTCTGTTGTTTCTTCAAGCATATTGAAGCTGATTCGTAGATGTAGTTCTGACTGATTTATCTTCTGTTGTTCTTCGTCTCTGGTATATTCTTTGCCTTCCTGTATGATTGTTATTTTACCTAACAGTCTCATAGCACTACCTTCTCTATTGAAGGCTGATATACCCAGACCTCTACCGTGATTGAATGTCAGTCTATACGCGTCATCACCTGTTGTGATGTAGTTTGTATGGAATAACCATAAGTGCATCACTGCATTTAATAGGCTATTAGATCTTTCCTTAAGCTTCACTTTGTGCATTTTTGCTCCTTTCCATTTCTTCTTCTACCCATTGATTATCTTTCTTCGCTTGTTTTGGACAAATGTCTTCCCACTCTAATCCTTCTGACCAAGGTATGATAAGCAGTACATTGTCTTCTTTGTGAAAAGATAGTGAGCCGTCATATCCCCATCCATTTTCTACTGAT
>Ga0209683_10000188_pt1 | contig 24764 bp, 18 predicted proteins | sample DOMMetBare2Fresh_FD_187474 | JGI IMG/M metagenome (GOLD analysis project Ga0209683, IMG submission 187474) | Wetland sediment microbial communities from St. Louis River estuary, USA, under dissolved organic matter induced mercury methylation -... | ecosystem: Environmental > Aquatic >... | reverse complement strand
CAGCGCCTGAGAAAAGAGCTCGATAAGCTGAGAGTTGAAGCAGTGAAGTTGGAAGCGCAGCTGGCGAACCCACAGTTCGTTGAGCGGGCGCCGGTCGAAAAGGTCGAGGAATTACGGGCGCGCCAGGTAGATATAGAGCAACGAAGTGCTGCGCTGGCAGAGATGATGGCAGCGCTGGGCTGAAGACCAACGGTTGCATGTGACTCGTGTGCTCAGGCTAAGCGCCGATACAATCGTTATCAGGGGAATACGTATGAACTGGGTCGACGAAGGGGCGTTGTATTCGCAGATAGGCGGTTTTCTGCGTGAAGATCTGGGTCGTGGCGATATCACTTCGCAGGCAATTATTGAACGTAACACGCGGGCCCGGGGCCGGTTCCTGGCGGGTGAGAAAATGATTGTGGCAGGGCTCGAAGCGGCCGAAGAAGTCTTTATGACGCTCGACTCCGAGCAGCAGCTCGAGGCCTTCGCCTCAGATGGCGAGGAGATCGAAGGCGGCAAGGTGATTGCGCGCACCACCGGCTTTGCCGATGTGCTGCTGGCCGGCGAGCGAGTGGCTCTGAATTTGCTCCAGCGACTGTCCGGCATCGCGACCCTCACCAACCAATACGTCAGGGCAATCGAAGGCACGGGCGCACACATTATCGACACTAGAAAGACAAGTCCGGGACTGCGCATGCTGGAGAAATATGCCGTGCAACTGGGCGGTGGCCGCAGCCATCGTTTCGGTCTCGATGATGGCGTAGTAATCAAAGCAAATCACATCGCAGTGGCCGGAGGAGTAGCCGAAGCCGTCCGCAAGGCGCGCGAGCGCTTGGGTCAGTTGCACAAGATCGAAGTCCAGGTAGCAAACGAGCACGAGTTGAAAGAAGCGTTGAGGCAGCAAGCGGATGTTTTGCTGCTGACGGATCTGGCTGCTGAAGAGGTGGCCCGCCTGATTACCCTGGCCCGCGAGCTCTCGCCCGGAGTGACTATAGAATGTTCGGGCAACATGGCGGTCGAAAGTGTCAGAACTTACGCCGCCGCCGGGGCCGATTTGATCAGTATTGGCGCGCTTACCAACTCGGCACGGGCGATGGATTTGAGCTTTCAGATACAACTGGCCGGCGGTGGATGACATCATGTGTTTCGGAACCCCTCTTTTTTCCTGACGTGTAAGAATCAGGCCCGGCTTGAATGCATCTCAGGCTTAGAGTTAGATTAACTTCAGTCCACGGCAACGAGGAATTTAGTAATGCAGATGTCTTCAGCGCGCCTCCTGGCAGTTTTTATCGCCATTCTGATGATGGTCGGACTCTGTTTCGTAGATGCCGGGGCCCAGCGTCGCCGCAAACGCACGCGGCGAGCCAGAGTCTCGATGCCGGCGCCGTCGCCCAGCCCGACTCCAGAGGACGGATCTAATCCTGCCGATCCAAAAATTGTCAGCACCGCCGATCAGGTCAACCTGCCGACCAGAAGCGCTCGCCCCAGGTCCACACCGACTCCGGTGCCGGAATCGGAGCAGGAGCAATTGCGCCGGACAATCACCGATCTTTCAGGGCAACTCAACAAGCTCACCGACAAGTTGAATCAGATGGAAGAGCAGCAACGGGCGCTGGTCGATCTCGAGCGCTTGAGTCGTGCCGAGCAACGCGGCGAAACTTTTCGCTCCCAGTTGCGTGACGTTCAGGCAAAAGAGATCGAAATCCAGGCACAGCTGGACCAGCTTGATTTTGCATTGCAGCCGGAGAACATTGAGCGATCGGTAGCCACCTACGGCACCACCCATCCGGAAACGGCGCGCCAACAACGCAGGCAACAGCTGGAGAGTCAGAAGGCCCGTTTGCAGGCCCAATACAGTCAGCTTGAGCAGAGTCGGATGCGCCTGGAGACAGCGGTCGCAACCGCGGATGCAGAGATTGAAAAACTCCAGCGGCAAATCGAATTGAATAGCCAGGGCCCCATGGCAGCGCCCTCGCCAATTCCTCCGCCGCCGGAGGATCGCCCTCCGCAATTCTAGAGACTCTGCGTTGCAATAGCATGGGAACCATCGCTCCAGGTGAACTATACAAGTTGATCGACGATGCCAACGGTCGCGGCGAGCGCGTGGTCGTGGCGACGGTCGCAGCCACGCGCGGCTCAACGCCTCAGCAGCGCGGCGCCAAGATGCTGTTTTTCGAAAACGGCAGAGTCGCGGGGACCGTCGGCGGAGGATGCATCGAAGCTGAGGTGTGGGCGGAGGCGCGCGCCGCGCATTGCTCCGGGAATCCAGGCTTGCATCACTTTTCCCTGACCGCAGAAGAAGCCAGCGAAGAAGGAATGGTCTGCGGCGGCACGATGGATATCTTTATCGACGTCTGGGCTCCCTGAACAGTGAGGATCAGGCACGGTCAAACCAGTCGCGCCACCGCACTCCTGATTCGAGCAAAGTGTGGGCAACGATAGTCAGGAACTACGAGGCTACACATCAGTGTCCGCTCGACGGGCCTGGCCCAGACATTCGGCACTACCCCGATGGCAGGTTCGCTGACGGTGGGGCGGCTTTCTGCCCACCAAACACTCTATGTCCCTGGTGATCACAGAAGCAATTAACAAAGTGCTCGAGCAAGGCGGCCTGGCCGTGTTAGCGACGTTGATTCAGGCCCCCCACGGCACTGGTGCCAAGCTTCTAATAACCGGGGCGGGCGTAGCAGCCGGAAGTTTGGGTGATCATTCCCTCGATAGCGCTGCAGTGCAGGCGTCGGCGCGCTTTCTCGAATTAAGGCAGGAAGCGAATACCCTGAAGGTGGCGGAGTTTGCGCCGCAACTTGTTCACCTGAGCGAAGCGAAGGTTTTATTTGAACGGATCGAGGCAGCACCACGGCTGGTGATTTGTGGCGCCGGGCACGTCGGATCGTCTCTGGCGCGGCTTGCTGGAATGATAGGGTATCGGGTGACCTTAATCGATGACCGGGCAGAATTTCTTACTCGAACACTCATTCCTGATGAACAGATTGAGCTGGTGTTGGCAATTGACTGGAGCGACTCGGTCCGCGCCGTGATCGGCAACGGTCAGAGAGTTTCCGTAGCGGTGGTGACTCGCGGCCACAACGAAGACGAAGAATGTATGAGGGCATGCATCGACACGCAGGTAGACTATCTCGGTCTGATTGGCAGTAAGCGGCGCACCAGTATAGTTTTAGAGCGTTTACGCCAGGCGAGCGCTGATGAAACGAGTGTCCGGCGTGTTCATGCTCCGATTGGCCTGGACATCGGAGCCGTTACTCCCGAAGAGGTGGCCCTGGCCATCATGGCAGAAATCGTTCTCGAGCGACGTGGCGGGAAGGGGACGCCACTTTCTGCCTGGCGACGGGAACGTTAGGGATGGCATAGCTTCTCTGCGGCGGGCGTCCGAACATCTGGTTTGCGATCCAAAGTCCTCGTGCGATGATACGAAGCAAGCGTGAAAGTAGAGAAAGCCGAGTCAGATCGTCCGCGGAGGATTATGAAGCGCCGAACTCAAATGTTCCGTGCGCTAAGCCACCGCAATTACCGGCTCTTCTGGAGTGGTGCGTTCCTGTCCAACATTGGGACCTGGATGCAGGCCGTGGCGCAGGGTTACCTGGTTTATGATTTGACGCACTCGTCCCTGTGGCTGGGTCTGGATAGTTTTGTCGCGCTCTCCCCCGGTTTGGTTTTGACTCTTCTGGGTGGTGTCTTTGCGGATCTGATTGACCGTCGCCGGCTCATCCTCTATACCCAGGCTGTGGCCGGGCTGACAGCGCTTAGCCTGGCCATATGCATCAGCACCAATGTTATTCACCGCGCCGACAACATCTGGGACAGTCGCGTCTGGATTATCCTTGCCTTCTCGTTTGTGACCGGCTGTTGCATGTCGCTTGCGGGTCCCTCATACCAGGCATTGACTTTTGATTTGGTCGGGCGTGAAGACGTGGCCAACGCCGTCGCCCTTAACTCGACGCAGTTTCAACTATCGCGAGTCGTTGGTCCGGCGTTTGCGGGTATTGGATTCAAGTTCTTCGGCCTGGCGGGATGCTTCTATGCCAATGGCTTCTCTTTTATCGCCGTCGTAGTGGCCCTGGCGCTGGTTCGGTTTGATGGATTGGGTAAAGCCGCGGCCGGTGTCGCCCATTCAGTGCGCGATAAACGGGCCCTCTGGAATGATTTGCTGGATGGGTTTCGCTATGTGCGAAACCGTCCCCGTGTTTCGGCCCTCCTTTCAATCTCCGCAGTCAATAGTTTTTGTGGCGCCACCTATCTAACCTTCGTACCGATCTTCGCGCGCGATATTTTTCATTTGGGCGAGACCGGTTATGCCTTGATGATGAGTACCGCGGGGGCAGGGGCTTTTACGGGCGCTTTGGTCCTGGCTTATCTGGGAGACTTTAAACGCAAAGGCTGGACTGTGCTCGGTGGATCATTTGCATTCGGCGTCAGCCTGATTGCCTTTGCCTTGTCCCAACACCTGACCGCCTCGCTGGTTTTTCTCTTCGCCGTCGGATTCTCCATTGTCTCCTCCGTGGGCGTGGTCAATACACTCTTGCAGCAATTGGTCACTGATGAAATGCGTGGTCGCGTGATGAGTATGTTCATCCTTTCTTTCATCGGTACCATGCCGTTTGGCAACCTGATCGGCGGAGTCGCATCACATCGGTTCGGCGCGCCGCGCACACTCGCCTTTGGAGGGCTGCTGGTCGTGCTCTACAGCGTGTTTGTAGCACTCAGGAACGAACGCCTGCGCGAGCTGCACTAGCCAGAGCGGGTGCAAATAACGTCCCAGGCTTCTGGAACTGCACTTATTCACCCCAACCCCGCAAGATGGGCGGGGAATCGCGTTCTAAGTTTGAGAGCGCGGCAAAGCCGCCTGCAAACTCAGTTCGCTTGAAGGAGTCAGAGAGAAATGAACATGAGAAACCCGGCCTTGAGTTTCGTCTTCCTGTTTCTAACCGCCCTTACTGTTCACGCCCAGGGCATGATCGTGCCGGGACCCTGCAATCGCTGCCCGCCGCTGCCGCGTCCAATCAGCTTGCCGCGTGCCCTGCCAATCAAGTCGATCAAGATCGACACGAAAATCGCGGCGCAGGTCGCTACGACACACCTCGAACAAGTTTTCCGCAATGATACTGACGCAACGCTTGAAGGCACCTATTTCTTTCCCCTGCCGGAATCCGCATCGATCAGCGAATTTGCGATCTGGGACGGCGACCGGCGTCTGGTAGGAGAAGTCAGGTCCCGAGAAGAAGCGCGACGCATCTATGACGAGATTGTCAGGCGGCAGCGCGATCCGGGACTGCTCGAATACGCCGGCAAGAATCTGTTTCAAGCGAGTATCTTTCCCATTCCACCCCACTCCGATAAGAAATTGGAGCTGACTTATACCGAGGTGTTGCCAGCCGATTCCGGAACGGTGGCTTATCGCTATCCGCTGGGCGTGGGACGGCAATTAGCCGAGATTGGATCAGTGTCCGGCAGGATTGAATTGGAGAGCAAAGACCCGCTGCGAAATATTTACTCACCCAGTCATGCTGTGGAGGTGAAACGCAACGGCGAACGGCGGTCTATAGTTTCTTTCGAATCGACGGGCGGTAAAGAGCCTCAGGATTTTCAACTTTTTTATGGTATCAGCCAGGAAGACTTTGGAGTTTCACTGTTGACCAATCGCGAGCCAGGCAAGGACGGTTACTTTCTGCTCATGATCTCGCCGAAGGACGATTGGTCCGAACAGGAATATACCGCCAAGGACATCGTTTTTGTGCTGGACACGTCGGGTTCGATGGCGGAAGAGGGCAAGATGGAAAAGGCGCGCCAGGCGCTGCTGTATGGAATCCGCATTCTGCGTCCGCAGGACCATTTCAACGTCGTTGCTTTTGCAGGTGAAGAACACCTGATGGAAACTGGATTACTGGCTGCCGACGACGCTGGTCGCACACGTGGCGAAAACTTTGTCCGGGCCTTGAGACCGGCCGGTGGGACGAATATCAACCAGGCGCTACTGACTTCATTCAGCCAGTTCATGGCAAGCGACCATCCGAAGATTGTGGTGTTTCTGACTGATGGGTTACCGACTGTGGGGGAAACGAATATTGGCCGCATCGTCGAAAACGCAGCCCGGGCCCGCAGACCGGGTATGCGGCTGTTTACCTTCGGCGTCGGTTATGATGTAAACACCGCGTTATTGGATAAGCTGGCCGCGGAAAATGGCGGCGTGGCAGACTATGTCGAGCCAAAAGAAGATCTGGAAGTTAAAGTCTCAAGCTTCTTTGCCAAAATAAACTATCCGGTCCTGGCTGATCTCAAGCTGGCAATGCCGGACGTGGAAACTGATTTGATCTACCCGCGTAATCTGCCGGATCTCTTTCGCGGAACGCAATTGACCTTGATCGGCAGATATCGCAATGCCGCCACCCTGGACAATGTCCGGCTGCTTCTGACCGGGTCGAGCAACGGTAAGGCGCGGAGCATTTTTTACAACAAGCTGCGCTTTCCACTTCGTGAGGAGGCTAACGACTTCCTGCCACGATTGTGGGCAACGCGTCGCGTGGGCTGGTTGATGGAACAGGTTCGCACCAATGGCGAGCAGAAGGAGTTGCGTGATGAGATTGTCGATCTTGGGACGCGCTACGGGATCGTCACGCCCTACACCTCTTACCTGGCGCTGGAACCTGGCGCAGTGGTCAGAGAAGTTACCAGTGTGAACGCTAATCGTCGGCCCGACAAGGGCGGACAGGGGCTATATGCGACTGCTCCTAAGGCTGCTGATGCCCAGGCTGTCAGCGGGGCAGTCGCAGTACAACAAAGCAAGCGAGCTCGCGCACAGCAGGAAGCCTCACGGATTGAACTCGATTCTTCAACCGCCGCCGTAAAGACCGTCGGGGGCAAGACTTTCTACTTGCGGGAGGGCGTCTGGACTGACTCCGAGTTCAAGGCTGGTGGCAGCCTTCCGGAGACAAAACTGACCTTTGGCAGCAATGAGTACTTTGATTTGCTGAAGCGCAAGCCCGCCCTGGCACAATTCTTCTCGCTGGGTGAGCAGATAGTCGTGGTCCTTGAAGGGCGTGTCTATCGGGTTATTCCCGGCAAGCCTTAGCCGCCCTCCTGGTTTTGGCAAGGGGCCGCACAACACTACGCGTGCTGTGCGGCCCCTTGTCTAAACTGCCGCAATTAGGGTACAAGTTTCATAGTCCCCTGTAAGCCTATCAGTACCATCTGCGTTGGGGGGTGGGCCAGGTTACCCAACAGCCATCAAGCACAGCTCCAGCGTACCCCGGCTGCTGAAGGTGGCACTAAAATGCAGTAAGGTAAATTAAATGATGCTCAGAATCGGCCACCGACTCCGAATTACAATCGCGCTGGTTGTCTTTATTTTCGGTGCTTTCGCGTCGGTACAGGCACAGTCAGGCTGGGTGGCGACCAGGGTTGGCCCGACAGGCAAGGACCTCAATACGGTGTATTTCCTGGACAGCAAGCGCGGCTGGGTGGCCGGTGATAGCGGGTTTCTCAGCCGCACCGACGACGGCGGGCGAACGTGGACCAAACAAACGGTTGACACGCGGGATGCTATCAATGACATCTATTTCCGGAGTAAGGAAGACGGATTCCTACTGGCCGGCAATGCGATCTTCAGAACCAGCGATAGCGGCAATCGCTGGAGTGAAACGCGCCGTTTTCTGCCAGTCGAATTTCAGGGCGCCGCAGTTGAGCTTTATAGCGTCCGCTTCTCCAGCAAGAAAAAGGGCTGGGTGGTTGGCTCGGTCAGTAAGGACGACTTTGTAATCGACAGCATCCTGGTCTTTACTGATGACGGTGGCGACACCTGGCAAAGACAGCGAGCACCCAGTCGCGCCGAATTGATTCATCTGGATTTTGTCGACGACAAACATGGCTGGATAGTTGGGGCTGAGGGAGCGATTTTGTACACCTTCGACGGCGGCCAGAGCTGGAACCGGCAGCGTTCGGGAAGTAAAGCGACGCTCTATCACATCGACTTTCGCAATGACAAGAATGGCTGGGCCATAGGGGAACGTGGCACCGTGCTCAGGACGAGCGACGCCGGCGAATCATGGCTGGCGGTAGATGGAAGAGTGCGGTCGACTCTTTTGAGCGTCCAGTTTATTAACGACGATGACGGTTGGATCGTTGGCCGCGGGGGTGTCGTGTTGCGTTCAGAAGATCGAGGACAAACCTGGGTGCAACAAGATAGCGCTACCAAACAAAATCTCTACGCACTTCACTTTCAAAAGAAGATCGGCTGGGCGGTGGGAGGCGATGGAATGGTTTTGCGTTACGAACGATAGGCGCAAGCAACTATTGCCTTGCCCACGTACATCAGAGGGTTGAGGTTAATGGAATTGCCGCACATCAAGCGACGGCCATAACACTCGGTTCCTCCTGTCAATTGCCCGGCACGCTCTTAGGTGCCGGGCGTTTTTTATTCTGCGCGGCTACCACTAAAGGGGAGGGCAGGGAGGTTCTTCATGCTGAATGTCCCCTCCATGGTTGATCCGTCGATGCTGCCGCTGATGTTGGCATCCATAGCGCTGCCTTCCATCTCGAAGGCCAGAATTGCCTGGAATCGTCGCCCCTCCAGGCTGACATCGGTCAAGTCGCCTCGTCCCATTGCCGATTCCACTGTTCCTTTGTAGCCCTCGGCGGATTCCTCGATCGTGAGCGCGGCAGGTATGTCCTGACCAAAAGGCGTCTGTATCTCGAGTGACCAGGTGCCGGCCAAATCTGTTGCAGCCGGCTGCACTGCTCCTTCAGCCGCCGGCCGATCCTTTCTTTTTCCGGCAGTATTATAAACTTCAATATCAGTGCAGTAGGGACCCAGTTGTTCAATAACTTGGGCGCCGTCACCGACAATTACTATTGCGGCCTCGTCGGGCCGGATGTACTTTTGCGCCACTTCCTGAATTTCTTCCCTGGTCACGGCCTGAATCTGTTCCCGGTAGACTTGTAAATAGTCGTCTGGCAAACCAAGCATCTTTATCTGGACTAATTGGTCGATCATGCCTTCCTGAGTCTCCAGGCGGATGGGAAACACTCCAGTCAGGTAGGATTTGGCATCTGCAATTTCTTTTTCAGTAACGGGATCCTTGCGAATGCGGTCCAGTTCGTAGAAGAACTCTTTAAGCGAGTCACCAGTAACCGGCGTACGCACTTCAGCGGTTGCCCGCAGCGTTCCCGCAGTCCGTCTGGTATCAAGATTTGAATAGGCGCCGTAGGTGTAACCCTTCTCTTCGCGCAGGTTCATAAAGAGCCGCGAGGAAGCTGTGGCGCCGAGCACTGTATGCATCAGGAGCAGCGGAAAGTAATCGCGACTGGTGCGATGGACGCCGCGGTTGGCGATGACGATGTTTGATTGCGCCGAGCTGGGCCGATCAATAACATAAGCGGTGCGCCTGGTTCTGGTCGGAGGTTCGGGAAATCCATCGGGGATGGCTTCGCGGCGCGGCCAGTCTCCAAACAGCCGGCCCACCTTTTCTTCGACCACGGTTCGTTCTACATCACCCACAATCAGGAATACTGCGTTGTTCGGCACGAACACAGATTGGTGAAAAGCCACCAGTCGCTCACGCGTAATCGCCTGCATCGATTCCGGAGTGGGAGAAATTCGCGAGTATGGATGAGGGCCAAACATCACTTTCGAGATCATCTCATTGGCAAGAAAGGATGCTTGTGCGCGCTGTTGTTTCAGGCTCTCTTTGGTGTTCTGTTTAATCAGCTCGACTTCGTTTTCCGGAAACGAAGGTCGCAGTGTCACGTCGGCCATCAGCTCAAGTATCTTGTCGCCGAAGACCGAGAGGGCAGACGCTGAGAGGGTCGTGAAGTCCGAGCCGGCGCCAGCATGCAGGGTCGCACCCATACGCTCGACCTCTTCAGCGATTTGCCGGCTGCTTCGCGAGAGTGTTCCTTCGGTCAGAAGACCGGCCATGGTATCGGTGAGACCGGGGATTTCCGCCGGGTCATGGGCGTCGCCGGTACGAAAAGCCAGCCGGTAACTGACCAGCGGCAGACGCTTGTCCTCGACAACCACCAGGGTCAGACCGTTGGGCAACACCTTCTGGTAGGGAGTTGGAATTCTTATTTCACTTGAGGGAAGCGGAGCCGGCGCATGGCGGCGAAATTCGTCCTGTTGATTCATATTACGGATGTACTGGTCCTGAGCCAGGTTCAACGTGAGCGGGTAGCTCTGACAGTGGTCGCTCTGCTTCGCTTGCGCCGGAATCACCAAGCGGGCTTTCCAGCTGATTCGGCGGCGGCGGCTCGGCAGTGGGACCAGCGGGCACTTGCGGCGCGGGGGCCGTGGGTTGCGGCACTTCACCGGTTGCATGAATCGCTGTGGATGCAGGCGCTTCACTCGCTTCGGCCTGCATCGCCGGAATTACATCCAGGACCACCCGGTTGTCGACGTCCAGATATTTCGCGCTAACGTCTCTTATTTGGCCAGCCGTTACCTGCAGATAAAAGTCCAGCTCGTGATCAAACAGCTCAGGATCACCATCATAGAGCGTGTACTCGGCTATTCGTTGCGCCCGATAGAGTGTTGATTGTCGTCCACGGACCGCATCGTTAGAGAGCGTGTTGCGGAGCTTTTCCATTTCTTCATCGCTTGGTCCATCCGTGGCCAGTCGCTTTATCTCATTGAATATCTGACCACGAATCGAAGGAATGTCTTCGCCTGGCTTAGGTAAGGCAAACACATAGAGGGCCGAAGGACCGCGCCGATCATCGACTTCACCCTGAATGGAAACCACCGACTCGTCGCCCTTGACCAATTGCTGGTAAAGACGTGAGCTTTCGCCAGCAAACAGCAGATCTCCGGCCAATGCCAAAGCATAGTGATCCGGAGTCCGGCGCGGCGGAATTTTCCAACCCAGGATAAACGCCGGCGCAGGGGCTAGTTTGTCGTAGTAGGCATCCTGACCCCTGCCGACATCGGCGGGTTCGCTGACATCGACCTGCGGCGGATCCGGTTGACGGGGAATACTCCCAAAATAAGTTTCCACCAGTTGCCGGGCTTGATCGGAGGCAAAATCGCCGACGACTGTCAGCACGGCATTGTTGGGCGCGTAGTAGACGCGAAAGAATTCGCGAATGTCGTCAATGGTAGCCGCATCCAGGTCTTCCATCGAGCCGATGGTTGAATGACCGTTCGCTGGGTTCTTGAAGATTAGTTCATTGATCAGCAAAAAGGCATTTATGTACGGCTGATTGTCGTATCGTAAGCGTTTTTCTTCCTGGACTGCCTGGCGCTGGTTATCAAGGTTCTCCTGCGTCACCTTCAGCGAACGCATGCGGTCGCTTTCCAGCCATAAGGCGAGCGGCAGTTGATTTGCCGGCAGGGTCTCAAAATAATTAGTGCGCTCAGTTGAAGTGGTGCCGTTCATCGTGCCGCCGGCGTTGAAAATATATTGAAAGTGGGCGGCCTTCGGCACGTTTTCCGAGCCCTGAAACATCATGTGCTCGAACAAATGCGCAAAGCCCGTGCGTCCTTCTCTTTCATTGCGCGATCCGACGTCGTAATAGACCGTCACTGATACGACCGGAACAGCCGGATCTCTGCTTAGTACGACCCGAAGTCCGTTGTCCAGAGTGAATTGTTCGATTGGTGTCTTTGGGAGTTGAAAGTTTTCTGGCACGTTGTTGGTTCTCGTTATTGGCTTTGGCTCAAGAGGACGATTCTCAGCAGTTGCGAGGTTAGAGTAGAGGAGGGACTGAAAGGAATGTCCAGCCCTGTGCCGCTTTAACTGGGTTTCTCGTTGATTAATCCGCGCAACTCAGCTCTCAACCGTTCGATCTCGGCAAGCTTTTGTTCGACCCGTTCGAACAGGGCCGCTTGAGTCTTGATACCTTCATCGATAAGAAAACCCGCAGCTTCGGCGCGACTGTGAAACACGCCGGCCTGCACCAGATGTTCGAGTTTGTCCTGGGCTTGAGGCGAAACCTTGACTGCTACCACGTATTCGTCTTTGGCAGACATCGCCCGCTCGATTGTCCGGCTGATGTCCCGACCAATGGCGCTCAACGATTCGGGAATACGCGAGGCCAGGTCGCGAACGGAAGATTTCGTCCGTTCAGAATGCTCGTCTGCATCGTCATCGTGCAGAATGAGATCGTCCACCGTTTCCTCGGGTTCGGGGTTGGGCCGTTGATAGGGACTGCTCATGATTCAACTCCTTGCCGGGCAAAAGAAAATTATTCCATTAATGATTCCGGGAATTACCTGAAAGTCATTTTACGGATGGCTTCAAAGCTTCGTCAAGCCAGCCGATTCGAGGTAGGCCAGTGCGCAGCTAAACAGGCCGCATGGGTCAGAACAACGAGGTCCCTAAAACGAAACACCGCGATCCAACAATTCAGACAAGGGCTGCCACTAACGGAAAAGCGTCCCGTTCCTTTCGCTCAGGTGGACCCCGGCAAACACGGGCGATTAAACAAGCTTCAGCGCGCGCGGCGCCATAACCTTGCTCCGTTCGCAGGCGTCCGTGTACTATAATTTTCTTGTTTGCGCGGTGATCAAGTTCGGGTCGCCTCGCTTAATGGGCACGTATCGGTTTATTCAGGGGTTTGCTTTGCTGAAAAAGAAATATTCGCAAATAGTTGTATGGCTTCAGGCAGCGGGCCTCGCGGCGTCGCTCGTTTTCCCAGGCCCTTCACTTGCGCAGCAGAAAACGCCCGGGACATCATCCGCGGGAACAACCACTGCTCCAAAGCCGGCGACGAGCGCGGGCACCAGCGCGCGGCGAAACGGACGCGGGCGCGGGGTGGCTGCGATTGAAGAAGATTTTCAGGAGGCCCTGAAGCTGGTGGAAGACCACTATGTTGAAGGCGCCAGGCTTGATTACAACGCAGTGTTTAAGTCGTCGATCACCGGGATGCTGCGATCGCTGGATCCGCACTCGAATTATTTTACGCGGGAAGAATTTGACGAGCTGAAAACGGATCAGCGTTCCGAATATTTCGGCATTGGCGCCTCGATCCTGAACTATGTCATTAACGGAAATAGCGATACGTACATCACAGCAACATTCGAAAATTCGCCCGCCGCACGAGGGGGACTTCGCTTCGGCGACCGGATAGTCGCTGTCGACGGAGTGGAAATGACCGGCAAACAGTCAATCGAGGTGCGCGATAAGATTCGCGGTCCGCGTGGCTCACTGGTCAAGGTAACGATCGAGCGCGCGGCGGATGGGCGGATAGAAGTCATCCCGATCACGCGCCAGGTTGTCCCCCAGCCGTCGATTCCCGACGCTTACATGATTGGACCCGGCATCGGCTACGTAGATATGTCGCGGGGATTTAATTACACCACCACGGAAGAATTACAACGCGCGCTCGAAGAGCTCCATGGCAAGGGGATGACTTCACTGGTATTGGACCTGCGCAACAATCCGGGCGGGTTCTTAGATCAGGCGATTCAAGTAGCTGAGACATTCCTGCCGAACGGAGAGTTGATTCTGACCCAGAAAGGACGTAATGGCTTTCGAGACAACACTCGCATTTCCCATAACCCGAATCCGGATTCGACGCCACTGGTGATTCTGATCAACGAGTTCACAGCCTCAGCCTCGGAAATCGTTGCCGGCGCCATGCAGGATCACGATCGGGCGGTCATTGTTGGCAAGACAAGTTTCGGTAAGGGCCTGGTACAGAGCATCATCCAGCTGGAACAGGGCGCCGGCCTGACTCTGACTTCTGCCAAATACTACACACCATCCGGCCGTTTGATTCAGCGAGACTATTCAAACGGAGGCTTCTACGACTACTACACCCATGGCGGCTCAACTCGGCTCGAGCAAAAAGATCAGACGCCGAAACCTACGGGTCCGGAAAAGCGCACCGATACAGGACGCGCCGTTTACGGCGGGGGAGGGATCGAGCCGGATGAAAATATCGAAGGGCGCACGGTATCGCTTTTCCAACGGCGCCTCTTGAGTCCAATCTTCGCTTTTGCGCGCGAGTTGGTGAATCAGCGTGTCGCTGGTTTTCCCACCTGCGCTGTGCCGGGCGGAATCGATTTCCATCACAGTTTGGAACCAACCGACTTTCAGATCACTGATGCCACTTTCAAGGCTTTCAAAGAGTTTGTATCCAGACAACCCGGGTTGCAATTCAGCCCTGCGCAACTTGATAACAACCGGAACTTCATTGCCACACAGTTGCGTTTCAACCTGGTGACCGCAGCTTACGGCCGCGTAATGGCGGAACGGGTGTTCATCACCACCGATGATCCGCAGGTGTCAAGGGCCATCGACGCACTGCCGCGCGCCCGAGATCTGGCAAAAATGGCGCTTCATCATCGCGCCCAGCGTTAGCCACTAACACAAAACTCGGTGAAGAGCAGTTTGGCCCATTAATCAATGCCTTGTCTCACCGGTAAAACAAGGTCTTGCGACTAAAACCAGCCTATGCTATCGTCACCCTGAAAACTGGGCAGGAGAGAGACAGAGTGGAGGAATACTGATGACTCGCTCGAAAACTTTGGTTAATACGGAAGAGTTAGGACGGGCCATACGCCGCCGCCGTGAAGAACTGACCTTGAGCCTGCGTGACGTGGCGAACAAGACGGGCGTTTCGGCTTCCACTCTTTCGCGCATCGAAAATGGGACGGGCAAGCCTGACGCCGACAACATTGCGCGTCTGACCTCTTGGCTGGATATGCCAATGGAGCGGATTTTGGCTGGCCGCCATCCAGATACAAACGAAGCTGCGGCGGTGATTTACTATCCGCACGAGTCGACGCCTGAAATTGTCGAGGCCCACCTGCGCGCCGATCAGAATCTCACACCGGAAACCGCGGCTGCCCTCTCAGAGCTGTTCCGCGTGGCCTACACTCAGTTCAGTCGCAATGATCAGGATAAGCCGGCGCGCAAGCGAGGCTGACCTGACTGTCTCGAGCACATGCTGGACACCAACTACGCTGCTCGCACTTCCTTTAGTGGTTGGGTTCCCAGTTCTCGCATCAATGCTGCAAAGCCCGGCAGGTCCAACGACTGAGGTCCATCCGAAAGGGCACGTTCAGGGCATGGGTGCACTTCGATCATCAAGCCGTCGGCTCCCACAGCCGCTGCTGCCTTTGACATCGGCGGAACCAGGCTGCGCATGCCGGTGCCGTGTGATGGGTCGGCCAGCACGGGCAGGTGCGACAACTCTTTGGCCAGGGCAATGGCCGACAGATCCAGCGTATTGCGAGTAGCGGTTTCGAAAGTCTTGATGCCGCGCTCGCAAAGTACGACGTTCGCATTGCCGCCAGCCAACAGATACTCGGCGGCCAGCAGCCATTCCTTGACTGTGGCTGAGGGACCACGTTTCAACAGAATCGGGCGCGCAAAGGTGGCCAGCTTCCTGAGCAGCGAAAAATTCTGCATATTGCGAGCGCCCACCTGGAGCATGTCGGCATATTGCGCCACAATTTCCGCATCTGCCTCGCTCATTACTTCGGTGACGATCGGCAATCCCGTCTCATCGCCGGCAGCCCGCAACAGGCGCAGGGCTTCAACGCCCAGGCCCTGAAAATCGTAAGGAGAAGTACGCGGCTTGTAGGCGCCGCCGCGCAGCAATTTAGCCCCCGCAGACTTGACTGCGAAGGCAGTTTCCCGAAGCTGCGCGCTGGATTCGACGGAGCACGGACCCGCAATCACCACTAAATCGCCGCCGCCGATCTTCACGCCGCTAACATCTACGACGGTGCGGTGTTGTTTCAATTGCAGGCTTACAAGTTTAAAGGGATGGGTGATTTGAATCACATCCTGCACGCCCGGCGCAGCGCGCAGAGCCTCAATTTCGGCGCGCCGGCCACTGTTGCCCACAGCGCCGATGACCGTGCGTTCCGCGCCCTGGATGACATGCGCCTGATAGCCGCACTCTTTGATTCTGGCGATGATGTGATCGATCTCATCAGTGGTTGCGTTGGTGGACATATTGACGATCATAATTTGCGTTCCTCTTATCGAATGAGCATTGCTGTTTCTAGTTATTCACTTGTTTTTTCTGCCGCGAAAAGTCAACTGGCTGAAGGCCGGCCGAGCAAGACGAAGCGAGTATAATTTTCGGGATCATCTTCCAGGTTTTCACTGATGATAAAGCCGCCATAGAGTTCGGCAGCCCGTCTGCCGGCTATCGCTGCCCTGCGGCGGTCGCCGCGTTGTATGACGCGCGCTACGCTGGCCGCCGTATCGTCCGCCACTACTCGACTGATGCCCGGGCGGGCAGCGAAGAAGCGCTGGCATTGCAGCAGAGCCGCGGGATGGGATTCCACAATTTCGATCTCTTCGATCACCGCTCCGGCACAGCCAATCAACTGCTGCTGTATCCGCAGGGAAATCTCGCCACAAATCTCCGTGGGCGTGGAGCGCAGGAGCGAAACAACGGGCTCAATTGGTCCAATCAACGAGTTTTCAATTGGCGCCAGGGCATAATTGGCCACACCATCCGACAGGCTGGCGAAAAGCTCGGCAAACGTCGACTGCGGCAGCAAGACGATCTCGGGCCCAAGCATCTTGAGCGCGGCATCCTCGCTGAAGGCGCCGGGTGCTCCTTGAAAAGCAATTCTCGTCCCTGGTGCTGAGTGGTTCATGCCTGGCTTTCCTGCAGGAGTTCGTTTGCTGATTCGATGGCGCCGGCCTCGAGCCGGCGCGTTTCCAGAATGATGCGGCGGAAGAGCCTGCCGACGGCCTGCTGATCGAGCGGTCCGCTGTTGACTTGCTGCAGCGTCATCAGCACCGTCTGTTCGCGGTGCGGATCGCAACAAGGTAAACCCGCCACTCGCTTCAAGGTGCCGACTTTCATGGCCAGGCGGGCCCGCCGGTTTAAGAGCTGCAACAGCGTGCGATCGATTTCGTCAATTTCCGTGCGCCAGTATTGAATATTCATAGGATTTGTTTCCTTGCAATAAAAAACCAGCCGCGACGTTCCCTTTTTTGGGGTCGCGGCTGGCTCTTGGAAGCTTTTGTGCTTTGTTGCTTAGTTGTTCAGCACCTCACGCTCACATTTTGCCGGCCCGCTCTCCCCGTTGAAGAAGAAGCGGTAGGTAAAGGCGAAGTAAAAAAAAGTGCGCGTGGTCGATGTCATTTTCGATTGCTCGTCTTCGTCCATTGACAGAAGCGTTTACACACTATAGTAAGCTGCGCGAAAAGCTGTCAAGAAGAAATTGGCTGGCGGCACCGATACCGCATCATTTGTGCCGGTGACTAAGATGTCCCCGTCGCCTCGAGGGAGCGCCGACCACTAAAAACAGCTCGTACAATGCAGAGGGCTTTTCGGAAACTCAGTGCCCGTTTCTATCGTAGTAAGACCGAACCTGACCCTGAAGATCTTCGAACACAAAGAAAACAATCAGCCACTCGGGAGGAAGAATGCATCTACGACGATCTCTACTTTTGACCGCGATTTTCCTGGCAACCACGAGCTTTGCGCTGGCCGCGGACGATGCAGTTCTGCTGGCGCACTCGCCCACGATTAGCGGCACGGAGCTGGTGTTTGTTTATGGGGGTTATTTGTGGAGTGTGCCGCGTGCGGGCGGCGAAGCAAGGCAGTTAACTACCGGCGGGCATGAAGATCTGCCGCTGTTTTCCCCGGACGGCAAGTGGCTCGCTTTCACAGGAGAATACGACGGCAACATCGATGTTTTTATTATGCCTGCAGGCGGCGGCGAGCCGCGACGATTAACCTGGCACCCGGGTGCGGACACGGCTGTGGGCTGGACACCCGATGGAAAGAAAGTACTGTTCCGCTCAGGACGAGAGTCTTATGCGGACTTTAATCGCCTATACACTGTTTCACTCGCCGGCGGTTGGCCGGAGGTCTTGCCGATGTGGCGGGCCGAGACCGGCTCATATGCAGCCGATGGATCTCGCATCGCCTACGTTCCTAACTTGAAATGGCAATCATCCTGGAAACGCTATCGCGGCGGTCAGACCACCCCGATCTATCTTCTGCAGTTAAGCGACCTGAAACTCGAAAAGATCCCGCGGGCCAACTCCAATGATTCAAACCCGGTCTGGGTTGGCGAGAATGTCTACTTCCTCTCCGATCGCAACGGCGCTGTTTCGCTGTTTTCCTATAGCACGAAGACAAAGGCGGTCAGCCAGGTGCTGGAAAATAAAGGACTGGATCTGAAGTCTGTTTCCGCAGGCCCCGACGCACTGGCCTACGAGCAGTTTGGCGGCCTTTATGTTTGGGATTTCAAAGATAGGAACGCGAGAAAGGTGCCGATTCAAATTTCCGCGGACCTGCCGGCCACCAGACCACACTACGAGAAGGTCGGCGAGCGCATTCAAAGCGCGGCGATCTCGCCAACCGGCGCTCGCGCGGTATTTGAAGCTCGGGGTGAGATTCTTTCGGTGCCGGCCGAAAAGGGTGACGTACGCAATCTGACACGCACCACCGCTGTAGCCGAGCGCGATCCAGCCTGGTCGCGGGATGGGAAATGGATTGCCTATTTTTCAGACGAATCCGGCGAGTATGCGCTGCATTTGGAAGATCAGTCCGGACTTGGAGCGGTGAAGAAGATCAACCTGGGAAATCCCCCGTCATTCTTCTACGGACCGGTATGGTCGCCTGACAGCAAGAAGATAGCCTTTACCGATAAGCGCCTGAATATCTGGTATGCGGATGTCGAAAAGGGCACAACCGTGAAAGTCGATACAGATCGCTATGACGACCCTACCGTCCTGTTGACCGTCTCCTGGTCGCCGGATAGCAGGTGGCTAACCTATTCGAAGTTTCTGGAAAACCACCTGCGCGCTGTTTTTGTCTATTCGCTCGAGCAGCGGCAGGCCTCGCGGATAACCGAGGCCCTCGGGGACGCTCGTTATCCGGTATTTGATAAAGGCGGAAAGGTACTCTTCTTTGCTGCCAGCACGGACATGGGACTTTCATCCGGCTGGCTGGATCTTTCAAGTTACCAGCATCCGGTCCTGCGCAGCGTCTATGCCGTGGTCCTGAAGAAGGGTGACAAATCACCAGTCGAGCCCGAAAGCGACGAAGAGAAAACCGAGGAAGAGAAAAAGGCCGACGACAAGAAGGCGGACGACAAGAAGGCCGAGGCGGAAAAAGCCGGACAGGCAGACACGACCAAAGAAGCGGACAAAAGTAAAGAAGTTGAGAAGAAGGAGGAGCCCGTCACAGTTACCATCGACCTGGAGGGAATCGGGCAACGCATTGTCTCGCTGCCAATCAAGCCCGCCAATTACATCGCGCTCGACGCTGGGAAAACCGGCGTGCTCTATTTGAGCGAATTCCCCGACGTGCCGCGATTCGAGCCAATCATTCCCGCGACAGTCTCAAGGTTTGAGTTGAGCACGCGAAAAACTGAACCGTTTCTCGCCGGCATTAATGGCTTCACTGTTTCAGCGAACGGAGAAAAGGTGCTCTACCGGCAAGGCCCGGCGTGGTTTATTGCCGCTGCCGGGACGGCCCCCAAACCTGGCGAAGGCGCCTTGAAGCTGGGCGCGATGGAGGTCTATGTCGATCCGCGCGCTGAATGGAACCAGATGTATCACGAAGTGTGGCGCATTCAGCGAGACTTCCTTTACGACCCCGGCCATCACGGTCTGGATCTGGCAGCGGCTGAGAAAAAATACGCGCCCTATCTCAAAGGAGCGGGTGGCCGCGACGATGTTAATTATTTGTTCGATGAGATGCTGGGCGAAATTACCATCGGGCATATGTTCATGGGAGGTGGCGATGTACCCCAGCCCCGAAGGGTCAAAGGTGGTTTGCTCGGCGCGGACTATCGTATTGAGAACGGGCGCTATCGCTTTGCCCGAATCTTTAATGGAGAAAATTGGAATCCAGACCTGCGTGCACCATTGACTCAACCCGGGGTCGAAGTTCAGGTAGGCGACTATCTGATCGAAGTCAATGGAGTCGAGGTGCGGCCGGCAGTCGACGTCTATAAATATTTCGAGAACACCGCCGACACACAGATTCGAATCAAAGTCTCAGCAGGTGCCGACGGCCAGAATGCGCGTGAGGTTACCGTGGTTCCGGTAGGCAGCGAATTCGCGCTGCGCAATCGAGCCTGGGAAGAGGACAACCGGCGCAAGGTGGACCAGATGAGTGGGGGCAGGATCGCTTATGTGCACGTGCCCGACACGAATATTGGTGGTTATCAAAACTTTAACCGCTTCTACTTTGGCCAGGTTGGCAAGCAAGCCGCGATTATCGACGAACGGTACAATCATGGCGGGCAGGTGGCCGATTACATCATTGATGAGCTGGCTCGGCCGTTGCGCAACTGTGCCGTCACTCGCGAGGGTGAGAAGTTTTGTTCTCCGCTCGCCCAAATCTACGGACCGAAGACTATGATCATCAATGAGATGTCAGGATCGGGCGGGGATGCACTGCCCTGGATGTTCAGACAGGACAAAATCGGCCCACTGGTGGGCACGAGAACCTGGGGCGGTTTGGTGGGGATCTGGGGCTATCCGGCCCTGATGGATGGCGGATTCGTCACCGCGCCGCGCGGCGCGATCTACGGTCTGAAAGGCGAATGGGAAGTTGAGAATCGCGGCATTGCGCCGGATATTGAGGTCGAGAACGATCCCGCTTCGGTAGCGGCCGGACATGATCCGCAACTTGAGCGAGCCGTGCAGATCACGCTCGAGGCGCTGCGGAAGAACCCGGTGGTTATTCCCGATCATCCTCCGTACCCAAACTATCACAAGCCGTAACTCCCTGGGACCGCACGCTTCCAGCGTGCTGACGTTGGCGCATAGTAGATCTATCGGCGGTCCATTCCATCACGCGCAGAGGCCAGCTGGTCACAAAATTCGCGGCCGGCAGGCCTGATATGTTATCAGCATAGGTTTGAAAACTCCGGTACCAGGGATCCGGCCACGCCTTAACTGAGGAGTATGAAAATGCAAATCGCTCGTTGCTGCTATCGCAGGCTGACAAAGGTCGCGGTGTCTTTCCTTTTTGTTGCCTTTTGCTCGGCGACGTTCGCACAAAGCGGAGTGGTCACAAAGGTGACGATCAAGTCGAGCGTGCTGGGTGAAGACAGACTCGTCCTGGTGCGTACGCCAGCCGGCTACGACGCCAACAAGGTCAGATATCCTGTCCTTTACATGACTGACGGGAATGCCCACATGGGACATACGGACAGCACGATAGAGTTTTTGGTGGGCAATGGACGCATGTCAGATTTGATAGTCGTCGGTATTACGAATACGGATCGCACCAGGGACCTGACCCCGGTTAAAGCCGTGGGACCAAATGCAGCCCAGTTTCCGACGGCCGGTGGCGCTGATAAGTTTCTCAAGTTCATCGAGACTGAATTAATTCCGGAAATCGAAAAGAATTACCGCGTGCAGCCGTATCGCATCCTCGCTGGCCACTCCTTTGGCGGACTGTTTGCCGTGCACGCGATGATTACTCGGCCAGAATTATTCAATGCCTACGTCGCCGTTAGTCCCTCGCTGCAATGGAGCGACGAGGCAACGTTGAAGCGGGCGGAAGAATTTCTTAAAGACCGCAAGGAATTCCAGGCAACGTTGTTCACCTCGCTGGGTGACGAACCCGGCGATATCGGAGACGCTTTTGTGCTCTTCAAACAGGCGCTCGCGAAGTCTCAGATCAGGGGTTTCGAATGGGAAGCCCAGCAGTTTCCCGATGAGGATCACGGCTCCGTCGTGCTGCGCAGTCATTACCTGGGTCTGCGTAAGATCTATGCCGGCTGGCAGATGCCGCGGAATTCGCAGACTGGGGCGGTGGCCGGCGGCCTGAAAGCTGCCGAAGAGCATTACCAGAAGTTGAGCCAGAAGTTTGGTTACCCGATTCCCGTGCCCGAGGCGCTAATCAACCAAATCGGCTACCAGTATCTTGCGGGTGGGCAGGCCGGCGAAGCAATCGCGGCGTTTAAGAGCAACGTAGACCGTTATCCCAATTCCGCGAATGTTTATGACAGCCTGGCGGAAGCGTATGAGCGAGGTGGGCGACTCGATCTGGCCGCCCCGCTCTATGAGAAGGCGCAAACCCTCGGCAAGCAATACAACGATCCGAATGCTGCCATCTATGCGCAGAACTTCGCGCGCGCAAAGGAGAAGCTTACGCAGGCTGACGCAGGTAAAAAGAACAAATAAGTCTCTCGGGGGCCTATGATTTGCCCGCCCCTGGAGGTAGACCTGAATAGGCAGCTAGCCCCTCCCGTTTCCTTTTCTCTGTTTTCGCCTATCCCTGTCTCTCCAACGCGGCGCGATCCCAGCCGGCCAGATTTGCTCCCGCCTCATAGGTAGTTTGCAAAAAGTCCCTCAGCGTCTGCTCTGGTGATGAAGACTTTTGAACATCTTCATAGAGCAGGAAAAACTCTTTCATCTCAGCGCTATAGAAAGTTTCGGGAGGCTGCACCTGTGCCTGGGCCAGCCCGGCCGGTTCAGGAGTAGTGTAGGAGTAAAAGGCTGCCTCCATGTCTTTGCTGCCGGGCCAAAAGCCGTGACTGATGACTTCATGGGAGTATGCTTCGCGCGTAATTAGGTCGGCCCCCGGGCGTTCCGGCGCCGGCCTGCCGGAGAATCGCGTCACCGCCAGATCAAAACTACCCCAAAAGAAATGCACTGGGCTGCACTTGCCGATAAAGCGGCCGCGAAACTCTTTCAAGACGTCGTCAATCTTAACCAGCGCACGCCAAAAGCGATTCGCGTATTCAGCATCGTAAGCAGCGTGCTTATCGTCGTCTTCAAAACGAATCGGATCCGGCACTTCGACGGGCGTGGTCCAGATCTGGATTTCGATTTCCAAACCGCGGAGAGCAGCCATCACCTCCCGATAGAACGCAGCCACCGATTGCGGACGCAACGCCAGTGCAGTAGTTGCTCCATCGCTGCTACTAATAAGCAAGTGGTGATCGATGAAATCAAATTCGAGTTCGAAGATTCGTTCACCGTAGGGGATGGCCGTTGTGGTCAGACCCCTGGCCGAGACATATAGCGGCACGTTCCACCAGTGATTAACCAAAGGTGTCTGAGCAAGGCGAATCTTGCCGACGACCTGAGTCCACATGTGGAGAGTGGCCAGGGTGTCCTGCCACTCTGAGAATTTTAAGACTGGCCATGCATTGTGAATCATATAGTCTTGCGTCACCTGCCCCGCACTAGAGACTTACGACAGGTCAACTATGCGGATTGGCAATTTTCTGATTCGTTTCCCGGTGGCCGCAAAAATCGCATTGGCGACAGCCGGGGCCACCGGCGGGACACTCGGCTCACCTACCCCGGTGGGCTTTTCAGTGCTGGGTACGATGTGCACATCAATCTGGGGCGCCTCATTCATTCGCAGCATTTGGTAATCATTAAAGTTTCGCTGCTGCACCCGTCCCTGCTCCAGTGTAATCTCGCTCTTTAGCGCGGCAGTAAGGCCAAAATTTATGCCGCCTTCCATTTGCGCTTTCACCGAGTCCGGATTGACCACCTGGCCGCAATCGACAGCGCACACCACACGATGAACGCGCACCTTGCCTTGCTTGTCGACCGAGACTTCGGCCACCTGCGCAACGTAACTGTCGAAAGAAAAGTGAGTGGCAATACCGCGAGCCCGCCCTTTGGGTAACGGCTTGCCCCAATCCGCTTTTTGGGCAACGAGTTCGAGCACGGCACGCATGCGTGGCTGTCCGGCAAGCAGCGTCCGGCGCAGCTCATAAGGGTCCTTGCCACCGGCATAAGCCAATTCGTCAAAGAAGGCCTCGACGGCAAATCCATTATGAGAGTGCCCTACGGAACGCCACCACTGTACCGGCACGCTAATCTTAGGCGTGTGCAATTCGACCTGCAGGTTCGGTATGCCGTAGAGCAAATCGGCGGCGCCCTCGACCGAACTGTCGTCAATGCCATCCTTGATGAAAGCGGCGAAAAGAGTTCCTTCCATGATCGACTGTCCCACAATGGTGTGGTTCCAAACGACGGGGTTGCCCTGGGCGTCAAGGCCGCCTGTTAAGCGGTCGTACCACATTGGCCGGTACCAGCCGCCGCGGGTGTCGTCCTCACGTGTCCAAACGACTTTCACTGGCACCTTCGCTGCCTTCGCGACCTGCACGGCCTCGACAATGAAGTCTGACGCTGGATTCGCTCGTCGCCCAAACCCACCGCCCAAAAAAGTAGTGTGAATTTCGACCTGCTCGGGCTTGAGCCCGGCAGTTGACGCTGCCGCGAGCCGATCGATGGTTTGAAACTGGGTGCCGGTCCAAATCTCACAGTGGTCAGCTCGCAAATCGACCAGGCAATTCAGCGGTTCCATACTGGCATGCGCGAGATAGGGTACTTCGAATTCAGCCGTAATTGTTTTGGCAGCGCCGGCGAGAGCTTTGACGGGATCGCCGACTTTGCGCGCGACTTTGCCTGGAGTCTTAGCGAGGGCCGCGAACTGCTCTCGCATACCTTTGGTCGAGAGCGTAGCCCCGGCTCCGTCATCCCACTTGATGTCCAGCTTGTCGCGTCCCAGTTTGGCTGGCCAGAAACCAGTGGCCACGACGGCAACCCCGGAGGGTACCTGGAAGACATCCTTTACTCCGGGCACTGCTTTTGCCATTTCGGCATTCACGCTGATGACCTTGCCGCCAAATACCGGCGCCCGGGCGATCAGCGCAGTCATCATGCCAGGAACAGCTACGTCCAGTCCGAATTGGGCTGAGCCGTTAACTTTGGCGGGCGTATCGAGACGGCGGGTAGGTTTGCCAATCAGCTTAAAGTTCTTGGGATCTTTCAAGGTCACCAGCGCGTCATCCTTTGGAGGTGTAAGGCCGGAAGCAAGTTCGGCCAGTGATCCAAAGGATGCTCGTTGGCCTGCGCCGT
>Ga0209683_10000185_pt1 | contig 24881 bp, 22 predicted proteins | sample DOMMetBare2Fresh_FD_187474 | JGI IMG/M metagenome (GOLD analysis project Ga0209683, IMG submission 187474) | Wetland sediment microbial communities from St. Louis River estuary, USA, under dissolved organic matter induced mercury methylation -... | ecosystem: Environmental > Aquatic >... | reverse complement strand
GGTTGCCGACTTGCCCTCGTTGACGAAGATGGCATAGCCGCCGGTGTGATCGAGCACAGTCACTTCGTTGGCGCCGATCGGCATCGAGGGGGTGTCGACCAGCGGGGACCGCAACCCGGCCTTGCGCGCCAGATCGCGGATCTTGACGCGGCCAGCCTTCGGGTTGCCGTTGCCGAGCGCGATCGACAGCTTCACCGGAATGACGTTGATCGAGCGCACCAGCGCCTGCGTCAGCGTCATCGAGCCGGAAAAGCCGCCGGAATAGTTCTTCGGGCACCAGTTGCCGATGCAGACCGGCGAGTCGACCACGACCGAGGTCGGCTTGAAGCCGCCACTCGCGAGCGCGGCCGCGTAGACATAAGGCTTGAACGAGGAGCCCGGCTGGCGCAGCGCGTCGGTGGCGCGGTTGAACTGGCTCTCGCCGTAATCGCGGCCGCCGACGATGGCGCGCACCGCGCCGTCGGTCTCCATCAGCACCGCGGCCGCCTGCCGGGCATGATACTCGCGCCCGTATTGCCGCAGCGAATCTTCGACCGCCCGTTCCGCGTTGTTCTGCAGATTGACGTCGATCGCGAGCCGCGCCACGAAGACGCGATCGTGCACCGACTTCGGTAGTGTGTCGACGAGCTTCTTCATCTCGTCGAAGGCCCAGTCGAGGTAGTAGTTGGGCGAGCGCTCGTCACGGCGATCGACCGCCATGGCGGGGTTGCGGCGGGCGCCGAACACCTGGCCCTCGGTCATGAAGCCGGCATCGACCAGGTTGTCGAGCACGACGTTGGCGCGTGCGCGGGCGGCCGGCAGATTCACGTGCGGGGCAAAGCGCGAGGGCGCCTTGAACAACCCGGCCAGCATCGCGGCTTCCGACAGCGTCACCTCGCGCACCGACTTGTTGAAATAGTATTGCGCGGCCGCGTCGACCCCGAAGGTGCCGCCGCCCAGATAGGCGCGGTCGAGATAGAGCTTGAGGATTTCGTTCTTCTGCAGCCGGAATTCCAGCCACAAGGCCAGGAACGCCTCCTTGACCTTGCGCTCGATGGTGCGCTCGTTCGAGAGGAACAGGTTCTTGGCAAGCTGCTGGCTGAGTGAGGAGCCACCCTGCACGACGCCGCCGGCGCGCGCGTTGGTGAGGACGGCGCGGGCGGTGCCTGGGAAATCGATGCCGAAATGCTCGTAGAAGCGCCGGTCTTCGGTGGCGAGCACGGCCTTGATCAGATGGTCGGGAAACTCATCGAGCTTGAGCGAATCGTTGTGACGGATGCCGCGCGAGCCGATCTCGTTGCCGTAGCGATCAAGGAAGGTCACCGCAAGCTCGGACTTCTTGAGCCAGTCGTCCTCCGAGGTCTCCCGGAACGCCGGCAGGGCGAGCGCGAGCATGAGAACAAGTCCGCCAGCCCCAAGCGTCAGCCCCTCCGACACCGGCTCGACCATGGTCCAGCGCCGCCAGCCGGCGACATGGAACCGGTCCATGAACACGGTGTAGCGCTCGTAGAGCTCGCGACCCCAGGTGCGGGCCTGGTACAGCCCGAAATCGATGCGCGAATCGAGGTCGAGCATGATCCGGCGCGCCCGCGCCTTCCAATGCTCAGGGTCGTGGTTGTCGTTAAACAAGTCGCGCAGCATCACCAGTCCAATTGCGGCCGAGCGGCACTCTTAGCCGATCCGTCCCGGCCGCACTATTGCCTCAAAGTCACTTGGGCGGAAAAATCGAGCCCTGTGGAGCATTTAAGCTACGATTCCAGCCTTGCAAAGGATGCCCCAGGAAAGCCCTCGATTGGGACCCAAAGATGACTAGTGCCGCCGATTTGCGTTCCTTCAACAAATGCGGCCCCTCGGTTAGCAACTTCAAATCGAAAAGCGGCACTAGAATCATAGACTTGCTAGTGCCCCTTCGGTTCCGAAGCTCGTGTGAAGGGGGCCGCAATGTTTCACGAACTTCGGACGCGGGGCACTGGCGGCCAGAGGGGGCTACCCTTATGACATAAAGTTGTAGCCTGATTTGCGCCCGTCCGGGCGGCGCCTTTGGTCCGAAGGCAGGCAGCCCCCTCGAGCAGGAAGCGAACGCCCCTCATGGCGGCTGATGAGACCCCCTTCTGGAAGCGCAAGTCATTGTCGCAAATGACGGAATCCGAGTGGGAGAGCCTTTGCGACGGGTGCGGCCGCTGCTGCCTGGTCAAGCTGGAGGACGCCGATGACCCCCGGCGGACCTTCTTTACCGACGTCGGATGCAAACTGCTCGATACGCAGAGCTGCCGCTGCCAGGACTACCCGAACCGGACCCGCAAGGTCAGTGACTGCGTCCGGCTGACCCCGCGCAACATCAATCGGATCGTCTGGCTGCCCCCGACCTGCGGCTACCGGCTGGTGGCCGACGGGCATGACCTCTATTGGTGGCACCCGCTGGTCTCGGGTGACCCGGAAACGGTGCATGAGGCCGGCGTCTCGGTGCGCGGCAAGGTCGGGGCGAACGAGGACGAGGTCCCTGACGATGATCTGGAGGATCGCATCGTGAGCTGGCCGGTGCGATTGCCCAGGGGGGCCAAGGGAGCCAAGCGCAAGCCCTGATCGCGCCTGCCTTGAGCCATTCTCGTTGGAAAGCTTCAGCCCCCGATTTCTGTGGAGTACAGGGCAAGACGTTGGCTGGTGCGCACGCGAGGAGGGGACAGCGTCAAGCCCGCCCTGGCTTTCGCCATGATTGTTGCCAAACGGCCGCGAATCACGTCACCATGAGTCAACTAGACTCGTCGTGACGGGGAACATTGAGGCATGGGGACTGAGCAGGTTACGTGGGGGGAGCTGGGCTGCCCGAAGGCAATCGGAGCCTATCGGCTGCACGGCGCATCCATCCGCGTGAAGAATATTCATATCATTGTCGCCGAGAACGACCCGCGTGCCGTCTTCACGGTGGTGGCGTTTCGTCCCCCGCTTGGCCCGCCCGAATTCATGCTCGGCCACCGCGTCGCCTGAGCGCAATCATTCGGATGATGGTGCCGCATGCTCGCGGGGGTTGGTGGCGGCTCGCGCAGGTGTGAGCATCGGCTAGTGGTCCGATTCCGAAGTTCGTCAATGCTCGCGGCATGTTCAGGTACGAACTTCGGAATCTTAGGACCACTAGCAACTCTTTGAATCTAGTGCCGCTTTTCGATTTGAAGTTCCTAACTGAGTTGCTGCGGGTGTTGTAGGAACTTCAAATCGACGGCACTAGCTTGCGGCTTCGGCGCGAAGCTGTTGGTTTGCGCGGATGAACCATCAGAACCGACCGGACCCTCGCCTAACGACTGAAGGGGCCCGCCTCGACGACGCCTCCGTGCGTGCGATCATCGCCGGCATCATGCTGGCGATGTTTCTCTCCGCGCTGGAACAGACTATCGTGGCGCCGGCACTGCCGACCATCGGGCGAGCGCTCGCCGATGTCGAGCGCCTGTCCTGGGTGGTGACCGCCTATCTGATCAGCACGACGGTCGCGACCCCGTTATTCGGCAAGCTGTCCGACATCTACGGCCGACGGCGGATGATGCTGATCTCGGTCGGCGTGTTCGTTCTTGGATCCGTCGCCTGCGCGCTGGCGCCCAGCATGGAGGTGTTGATCGTCGCGCGCACGCTGCAGGGCATCGGCGGCGGCGGCATCCTGCCGTTGGCGCAGACGGTGATCGCGGACCTCTTGTCGCCCCGCGAGCGGCCGCTGGTTCAGTCCTACACGTCGGCCATGTTCCTGGCCGCCAGCATCCTCGGACCTGTATTGGGTGGGCTCCTCACCGATCATGTGCACTGGTCGCTGATCTTCTGGATCAATCTGCCGCTGGGTGTGGTCGCGCTGGTCTTGACCGACCGTGCGCTGCGCCGTCTGCCGCGCAACGAGCGTCCGCATCGCCTCGATCTCGCCGGCGCGGCCCTGATGGTAGCTGCGGCGCTGGCGTTGCTGCTGGCGCTGGCCTGGGGTGGTGTCCGCTATCCATGGACCTCATCGGTCATCATCGGTCTGCTCGGTGCGTCGGCCGTACTATGGGCGGCCTTCGGTTGGCGGCTCCTGCGCGCGCCGGAGCCTTTCATTCCGCTCACGATGCTCGCAGAGCCGGTGGTGCTGGGCATCGCGACGGCAGGCTTCTTCTCGATCGGAACAATCGTCGGCCTCTCGATCTTCATTCCGATCTACGTCGAGCTTGTCCTCGGACATTCAGCGAGCGCGTCCGGCATCGTGCTGATCGCCTTCATGGTGGGCGCGACGATCGGCTCCATGGTGGCGGGGCGACTGATGCCAAGGCTCGAACGATACAAGCGCGTGCCGGTCCTGGCGATGCCGGTCGGCATCGCGGCGATGATCATGTTCGCGCTGGCGCCGGCCGATCTTTCGCTGATACAGGCCACGATCTTGCTTGCGGTGGGCGGCGCCGGCATGGGGCCGATGTGGCCGGCCACGACCGTGATCATTCAGAACGCGGTCCCCTTGCATCAGCTCGGCATCGCGACCGGGACGCTGAGCTTCTTCCGCCAACTCGGCAGCGCCCTCGTGGTCGCGATCTTCGCCGCGATCGTGCTGGCGGGAGTGCATGGGTCGAGCCTGGAGCGGCTCTCGGCCGCCGACACGGCCGCGCTGGCGGCGTCCTTCCGTTGGGTGTTCATCGCGGCCGCCCTTTTCCCCGGAATGGCTCTGCTCGCGCTGATGGTGATCAAAGCCCAGCCGCTGCGCGGGCCGGCGGAGGCTACGCCGGGGCCTGCATCCCGAGCGAAGGATTAGCTTTGTGGCTGGCATACCTGCGTCCCACCGGCAGGCATTGAATTTCTGTTGTCGGGACGCGATGGTGGCCATCATTCGCGGAACCCGCGAGAGCGCCAGGGCGCAGCCCGGCGGGTCACCGGGTCATATATGGGTCAGTGGGGCATAAAAGTGAGACGCTACGGCGAGACGCAATGAGTTCGTTCAAGGAGCGTACCGAGACCCAGGCCGCGATCGCGCCGCTCACCCGCAAGGAGATCCACCGCATCTTCTATGGCCTGATGCTGGGTGGCTTTCTGTCGGCGGTGAACCAGACCATCGTGGCGAGCGCGTTGCCGACCATCGGGCGCGACCTGGGCGATCTTCACAACCTGTCCTGGGTGATCATAGCCTACCTCCTGTCCTCGACCGTCGTGGCGCCGCTCTACGGCAAGCTGTCCGACATTCACGGCCGGCGCGCGATGATGCTTGCCGCCATCGGGCTGTTCGTGGCCGGCTCGGCGCTTTCGGCGCTGGCGCCCAACATGACGCTCCTGATCATCGGGCGCACCCTGCAGGGGATCGGCGGCGGCGGCATCGTGCCGATGGTGCAGACCACGGTGGCCGATATGGTGACGCCGCGCGAACGCGGCCTGTTCCAGGCCTATATGGGCATCGCCTGGATCGCGGCCGGCGTGCTCGGGCCGGTGCTCGGCGGCATCATCGCGGACCAGCTGCACTGGTCGGCGATCTTCTGGCTCAACGTTCCGCTCGGCCTCGTCACCGCGATGCTGGTGTCGCGTTCCATGACGCGGCTGCCACGCCACCAGCGGACCCACAAGCTCGACCTCATCGGGGCCACCTTGATGATTGCGGCATCGGTCGCGCTCCTGCTTGCGCTGACCTCCGGCGGCACGCGCGTGCCGTGGGCATCGCCGGCCATCTTCGGCCTGCTTGCGCTGGCGATGGTGCTGACCGCGGCGTTTGCCTGGTGGCTCAATCGGGTGCCCGAGCCGTTCCTGCCGCTCAACGTGCTGGCCAACCCGGTGATGCGGCACGGCACGCTGGCAACATCCTGCGCTCTCAGCGTGATGACCGGCTTTATGATCTACATGCCGCTGCACTATCAACTCGTGCACGCGCTCACGCCGACGCAGTCAGGCATCGCGCTCATTCCCGTCATCGTGCTCACCACGCCAGGCTCGATGTTGTCAGGCCGGGCGATGATGCATCTCAACCACTACAAGGTCTCGCCCTACATCGGAATGACACTCGCCACCCTTGCGGTCGCGGCGTTGGCATGGTGGCCGGCGATGCCGCTCGGCTGGGCGATCTTTGCCACCGGTGTCGTCGGCTTTGGCGTCGGATCAGTGTTCCCCGTCGCAACGGTGTCGATCCAGAACGCGGTCGAGCGCCACGATGTCGGCACCGCGACCGGCACGATGAACTTCTTCCGCGCGCTCGCGAGTGCGCTCGCGGTCGCGATCATGGGGGCAATCCTGCTGGCGGGCCTCGGCATTACACCCGAGCGTGGCGGCGTCGGCCTCGAGGTTGCGGCCATCCATGTAGGGGCTGCCGGTGTCGCGGCGGTGTTCCGGCTCGTGTTTGCGGCAGCGCTTGCGGCGTGTGTCCTGACGTTGATCGCGCTCGTGCTGATGGAGGAGCGCCCGCTCAGCGGCCCGGTTGGGAAGGAAACGACAGCGCCGGCGGAATGAACGCGCCGCCCATCAAGGATGATCAATGTGAAAAGGCCGCCGATCCGGCCTGTCAAAAAAAGAAGCGAGCGGGCAAGAGCCCGCTCGCCGGTGACGACTGTCCCTGAACCAGGGCGGCCCTAGCGTGTTGCCTGCGCCTTGAGCGCTGCGATGTCGGCTTCGCTGCGGAAGGTCATGGTGGCCATCTTGCTCACGCGATATTCAGGGATGATCACCTTGAGCTTGCCGTCGCGCTCGTCGATCGAGATGTGACGCACTTCGGTGCCGCGCGAGGGCAGGTCGAAGGTCGTCCACTTGTTGGTGGCCGGCTCGTATTTGAGGACGACGTCGGAGGTCCACACGTTCATCCAGAGGTTATGGTTCTTGTCGACCGTGATCTGGTAGGGCGACATGCCTTGATAAGGCAGCGGAACAACCGTCGATTCCATCGTCTTGGTGTTGATGCGCACCAGCGACGCGCCCCAGGAGGTGCCGACCCAGACGACGTCGGCGTTCTTGTCGGCGCCCATGCGGCGCGGGCCCTGGTTCCAAGGCACCGGGGTGTTGAAGTCCAGCGGCGCAAAGCTCTCGTAGAACTTGACCAGCTCCGGATCGGTGATCTGGTCGAGCGCAGCCTTCACCGGAGGAAGCTTCAGCTCGGTGGTCTTGCCGGTCTTGATGTCGCCCTTGTTGACGGTGTCGAGCGCCATCTGCAGCCACCAGCCATTGCCGTCACGGTCGGCGGCGAGGCCGTAGGTGACTCCGTTGGCGCCGGTCGTCGGTGACTTGAAGGTCGGTGACTTGAACTCGGTGAACTTCTCGGTATCGGGATCGAAGTGCAGCGCGCCGTCGGGCGAGGTGACCCAGACCTTGCCCTGCGGGTCGACGTCGAGGGTGACGGCGCCGCCCGTTGGCGACATGCCTTGTGGCGGCATGTAGACGTCGATCTTTTCGGTCTTGGGATCGACGCGGCCGAGGCCGCCGCGGCCGGTGTTGGCGTTGAACCAGAGAATGCCCTTGTCATCGCGCGCGATACCGTGGGCGTTGGCCGCAAAGCCGCGCTGCGCGGCGACTTTGAACAGCTTGGTCTGGCCAGTCTTGGCATCGACCCGGCCGACGGTGGCCTGATGATTAGGCGTGTTCACCGTGAACCAGAGATTGCCATCGTGGTCGCTGTAGGCGTCATGCAGCAGCTCACCGAACTTCGAGGGGGAGCCTTGCGTCCAGTCGCTGCCATCCGGCAGCGGGCGCTGCGTGCTGCTCTCTTCGAGCGGCACGTCATACTCGGTGAACACGACGCGGGCGGATTCGCCGCTTGGACGTGGACGCAGCTTGATCTTCATGGAGCTTTCGCCAGGTCCGCGCGCGCGGGCGAGATAGGCGGCGAGCTGCTTCTGGCTGATGTCGAGCACCCCGTTGACCTTGCGCTCATGCGCCACGTTCACGCCCGACACGTTCACGTTCTTCATGAGCTCGATGATCTTGGTCCAGCCGTCCTCATCGAATCGGTGCTGCAGGACGTAGCTTAGCGTGTGGCAGCCGGTGCAGTTGTTCTTCACCAGCGTCTTCATGCGCGCGTCCTGCTGGGTCTCCTCGGGCAGCGACGCATAGATGATGTCGCCCGGCAGTTGGCGTATTTGCCGATTGGCGTCCGTGAGCGGCGACAGCGTGAAGTTCTGCTTGCGCGCCGCGCTGAGATCGACGTCACCTTTGGCGGTCTCGAAGCTCACCGCCTGCGCCCAGACCTTATATTTGCCGGCCGGCAACGGCGGGAAATAGTATTCGCCGGCCTCGTCGGTGTAGACCGTTGTGGTGGTTACCGATCCTTCGGCCTTGGCCGATACGGTCACGCCGCCCATCTTCTCGCCCGCCGGCGATGCGATCGTGCCGCTGAGCAGCACATCTGCGGCGCTGGCAGGCGCGGCGAAGGTCGTCAATCCTGCCGCCACCATGGCGGCGAGACCAACACGGGACAGGCTTCTCGCGTGTGTGTCGTTCATGCGGTTTCTCCTTGGGAAAGGGTTTCAGCGCGGCGCGGCTTGTGGCGCCGGTACGGTCTTCAAGTACGCGACAATGGCATCGATCTGCGCCGGCTCGAAGGTGAGCTTGAAGCCCGGCATGCGCGGCGTGCCGTTCATGATCGTCTCGCGCATGACGTCCTCGCGGCCGCCGGCCGAGTCCTTCGATAGCGTCGGCCCGAACGTATTAGCGGTAATCTGTGGCTTGAGGTGGCACACGCCGCACGACTGCGTGAAAAGGGTCTGCCCGAGCCGCTGTTGCTCATTGAGCGCGCTTGACTGGTTAAGCACACTTGGCTGGGCGGAGGCGCCGGCCGGCAGGGCCAAGAACAACAACACGATCCCGACGCGACGCGACATTCTGGTTTCCTCCTGCTTGCGAATTTCGCGCAAGGTTACGCCGGTACGGCCCCAAAGGGAAGCGCATGGGCCGGCATGCAGCCGAGCGTCGTTTCACGGGTGGACAGAGCGTTGCTCAACGGGCGCGGCTGCGGAACGTGCGACCCTCCTGACATGAAAAGGGCGGGCCGCGCTAATGAGAGCATCGGCCCGCCCGTTTTGGGTCATCGGCGATCCGCGCAAGCGGCCGCCGGGCTCGTGGTCAGCGCACCGCCTGCGCCTTCACCGCGGCGATGTCGGCGTCGCTGCGCAGCGTCAGAACGAACATCTGGTGGGACCGGTAGGTCGGCAGCACCACCTTGGTCGTGCCGTCGCGCTCATAGACCGAGATGTGGCGGCTTTCGCTGCCGCGCACCGGCATCTCGAAGGTCGTCCACTTGGCGGTCGACGGGTCGTATTTGACGACCTGATCGTTGGTCCAGAGGTTGCCCCAGACGTTGTGCTTGCTGTCCACGTGGATGTGGTAGGCCTGCATCGCCTTGTCGGGGAACGGCACCATCGTCACCGCGTTGGTCTTGGTGTCGATGCGGGCGAAGCTCGAGCCCCACGAGTTGCCGACCCAGAGCACGTCCGCGTTCTTGTCGGTGCCCATGCGACGCGGGCCCTGACCCCATGGCAGCGGGTTGCCGTTGGAGAGGTCGGTGACCTTGTCGTAGGCCGCAAGCTGCTCCGGCGAGAGCTTGTCCATCTCGGACTTGAGCTCGGGCAGCTTGATCTCGATTGACGTACCGGTGGCGATGTCGGCCTTGCCGATGGTGTCCCAGCCCATCTGCGCCCACCAGCCGTTGCCGTCACGATCGCCGGCGGCGCCGTAGGTGTTGGACTGTCCATTGACGCGCTTGAAGGCCTTGGACTTGAACTCGGTGAACTTCTCCTCCTTCGGATCGAAGCGGAGCACGCCGTCCGGCGCCGAGGCCCAGACCATGCCTTTGCCGTCGACGTCGAGAGTGACGGCGCCGCCGAGCGGCGACATGTTATTCGGCGACTGGTAGACCGTGATCTTCTCGGTCTTTGGGTCCATCTTGCCGAGTCCGCGGCGGCCGGTATCCACGTCGAACCAGAAGTTGCCTTCGCTGTCGCGAGTGAGGCCGTGGGCGTTCGCGGCGCGGCCGTCGTTGCGATTGATCCTGAAGTGCTTGACTTCCCCGGTCTTGGCGTTGATGCGCCCAAGGGTGACGTTCTTGTTGAACGCGTTCGACGTGAACCAGAGGTTCCCGTCGAGATCCATGCCACCGTCGTGCATGATCATCATCAGGTACGAGGGGGTACCAAGCGCCCAGTCGGTGCCGTCATTGACCTGATAATGGGTGCCGATGCCAACATCCTGATTGAGCGGGACGTCATAGAGCGTCCACACCGCGCGTGCAGTTTCGCCGGTGGGCCGCGGCCGCTCCTTGATCTTGATCGAGCTCTCGCCTGGGCCGCGCACCTTTGCAAGGTAGGCGGCGAGGTCCTTCTGATTGAGATCGATGATCTGATTGTTTTGGCCTTGCTGCGGGACGCCCCGGTTGTTCACGGTCTTCATCAGGTTGATGATCCGATTCCAGCCGCCCTCATCGAATCGGAATTGCAGCGTGTAGCTCGGTGTGTGGCAGCCGGTGCACTGGTTCATGAATATTTTTTTGATCCGTGCGTCGTCGGCGGTCTCCTCCGGCAGCGATGCGACCATCAGCTCGCCGGGCAATTGCCGCCAGCGCCGCTCGGGATCGTTCATCGCGGTGAGCGTCAGGTTCTGCTGCTTGTTGGCGGACAGTTCGACATCGCCGAGCGCACGCTCGAAGCTCAGCGCCTGCGCCCACACCTTGTATTTGCCGGCCGCCATCGGCGGGAAATAATAATTGCCGCTCTCGTCGCTGTAGACCGAGGTGGTGATGGTCGAGCCTTCGAGCCTGGCGGAGACGGTCACGCCGTTAAGCTTCTCGCCCGCTGCCGAGGCGATGCTGCCGCTCAGGATGTGGTCGGCCGCGCTGGCCGCAGGAGCCGCGACGGCGAGCGTCGCCGCGGAGGTCAACAGGATGCCGGCGAGCCTCGCGAGCGAGGTGCCTCGTGTGTGCGTCATGGCGTATCTCCCTTGGGTGGCCTGCAAACGCGCTGCGGGCAGGTGCTTTAGTGTTACGATACCGCGGATGATATTCGGGCGGGCCGTGCTGATGAAAGTCCGACCCGCCCGCAGTGCCTCGTTAACGGCGTGGACGCCGGTTGCTCATTGCGCCGCCTGCGTCTTCAGCGCCGCAAGCTCGGCTTCGCTGCGCAAGGTCATCACGCCCATCTGGTTGGTGCGATACACCGGCACGACCACCTTGGTCTTGCCGCTGCGCTGATCGACCGCGATGTGCCTGATCTCGGTGCCGCGCACTGGCAGATCGAACATCGTCCACTTGTTGGCGGCCGGGTCGTAGCGGTAGATCTGGTCGTTGGTCCAGAGATTGCCCCACACGTTGTGATTGTCGTCGACGTGGATGTGATAGGGCTGCATCGCCTTGTCGGGCATCGGCACGATGGTCGATTCCATCGTCTTGGTGTTGATGCGGCTCAGCGTCGAGCCCCACGAGTTGCCGACCCACAGCACGTCGGCCTTCTTGTCGGTGCCCATGCGGCGCGGGCCCTGCGACCAGGGCAGCGGGTTGCCGAAGGAGAGGTCGTTGAACTTGTCGTAGACCTCCCGGGCTTCGGGCGTGACGCGGTCCATCTCCGACTTGATCTCGGGCAGCTTGACCTCGAGCGTCTTGCCGGTCTCGATGTCGCCCTTGCCGACGATGTCGAACGCCATCTGGGTCCACCAGCCGTTGCCGTCGCGATCGCCGGCGGCGCCATAGGTCATGCCGGTGCCGCGCGGGGTCTTGTAGTTGATCGACTTGAAGTCGGTGAACTTCTCGGTCTCCGGATCGAAGCGCACCGCGCCGTCCGGCGCCGAAGCCCACACCTTGCCCTTGCCGTCGACATCGATGGTCACCGCGCCGCCGAGCGGCGACATGTTCTGCGGTGTCTGATAGACTGTGATCTTCTCGGCCTTCGGATCGAGCTTGCCCAGGCTGCGCCGGCCGGGATCGACGTCGAACCAGAAGTTGCCTTTCTCGTCGCGCGCGAGGCCGTGCGCATTGGCGGCGCGGCCGTCGTTGCGATTGACCTTGAAGAACTTCACCTCGCCGGTCTTGCCGTCGACTCGGCCGACCGTCACCTGCTTGTTCGGATTGTTCGAGGTGAACCAGAGATTGCCGTCGAAGTCGATGCCGCCATCATGGGTGATGAGGCCGAGCTTCGAGGTGGTTCCGAGCGACCAGTCCGAGCCGTCGTTGACCGGGCCGGTGGTGCCGATGCCGGCATCCGGATTCATCGGCAGATCATAGAGCGTCCAGGTCGCGCGCGCCGCCTCGCCGGACGGCCGCGGCTTCGACGCGATCTTCATCGACGTTTCGCCCGGTCCGCGCGCCCGCGCCAGATAGGCCGCGAGTTGCTTCTGATTGTACGCGATGACCTCGTTGGCCTTCGGATTGGCCGGATAGACGCCCGTGTTGGGCACGACCTTCATCAGGTTGATGATCTTGTTCCAGCCGTCCTCGTCGAAGCGGAACTGCAGCACGTAGCTCGGCGAGTGGCAGCCGGTGCAGTTGTTGGTGAAGATCTTCTTGATGCGGGCATCCTCGATGGTGTCCTCGGGCAGCGCCGCGACCATCATCTCGCCCGGCAGCTGGCGGAATTCCCGTTCCTTGTCGGTCATCGGCGCCAGCGCGAGGTTCGCCCGGCGCGCCGCCGACAGCTCGACGTCGCCCTTGGCGGTCTCGAAGCCGAGCGCCTGCGCCCACACCTTGTATTTGCCAGCGGGGAGCGGCGGGAAATAGTAAGTCCCGGTCTCGTCGGTGTAGACGCTGGTGGTGATCGGCGAGCCCTCCAGCCGGGCCGACACGGTCACGCCGCCGAGCTTCTCGCCCGATGGCGATGCAATCGTTCCGCTCAGGACATGGTCGGCCGCGCTCGCGACCGATGGCGCTGCCGTCATCGCAGCCGCTGAGGTGAGGAGAATGCCGGCGAGCTTGGCCAGCCCGGTACCACGTTGACCCGTCATCTGCGTCGCTCCCTAGAGTGGCCGTTCAAGCAGTCACGGCATTGAAGCGGCCGGTGGTGTTGGCACGGACTTCCGGTACGAAAATGATCGCGCCCTTTCGGGAAACGATCAGAGCAAATACCAAATCCCTTCAACGCCGCGGGCGCGCCGCGCCAGTTGGCACGGCCCGCCCGCGTTTTTTTGTCGGCGCCGCCTGTGGCGGCGCCGGGAGATCATTGCCCAGCCTGGGTCTTCAGCGCCGCGAGCTCGGCTTCGCTGCGCAAGGTCATCACGCCCATCTGGTTGGTGCGATACACCGGCACGATCACCTTGGTCTTGCCGCTGCGCTCGTCGACCGCGATGTGGCGGATTTCGGTGCCGCGCACCGGCAGCTCGAAGCTCGTCCACTTCGCCGTGCTGGGGTCGTATTTGACGATCTGGTCATTGGTCCAGAGGTTGCCCCAGACGTTGTGCTTGCTGTCCACGTCGATGTGGTAGGGCTGCATCGCTTTGTCGGGGAACGGCACGATGGTGGTGGCGTTCGTCTTGGTGTCGATGCGGGCAAGGCTCGAGCCCCACGAGTTGCCGACCCAGAGCACGTCGGCGTTCTTGTCGGTGCCCATGCGGCGCGGACCCTGACCCCATGGCAGCGGATTGCCGTTGGCGAGATCGGTGACCTTCTCATAGGCCGCGATCTGCTCCGGCGTGAGGCGGTCCATCTCGGACTTGTTCTCCGGCAGCCTGATCTCGACGGTCGTGCCGGTTGCAACCTCGGCCTTGCCGATGGTGTCCCAGCCCATCTGCGCCCACCAGCCGTTGCCGTCGCGGTCGCCGGCGGCGCCATAGGTGTTGGCCTGGCCGTTCGCCCGCTTGTAGTTCTTGGACTTGAACTCGGTGAACTTCTCGGCCTCCGGATCGAACTGCAGGACGCCGTCCGGCGCCGAGGCCCAGACCTTGCCCTTGCCGTCGACGTCGAGCGTCACGGCGCCGCCGAGCGGCGACATGTTCTGCGGCGTCTGGTAGACGGTGATCTTCTCGGTCTTCGGGTCGAGCTTGCCGAGGCTGCGCCGGCCCGGATCCACGTCGAACCAGAGATTGCCCTTGGCGTCGCGCGTGAGCCCGTGGGCGTTGGCGGCGCGGCCGTCGTTGCGGTTGACCTTGAGATACTTCACCTCGCCGGTCTTGGCATCGACGCGTCCGACCGTGACGTAGGTGTTGGGCGCGTTCGAGGTGAACCAGATGTTGCCGTCGAAATCCATGCCGCCATCATGGGTGATGAGGCCGAGCTTCGAGGTGGTTCCGAGCGACCAGTCCGACCCGTCGTTGACCGGGGCAGGGGTGCCGATGCCGGCGCCCGGATTGAGCGGAACATCATAGAGCGTCCAGGTCGCGCGTGCCGCTTCCCCGGACGGCCGCGGCCGATCCGCGACCTTGAGCGTGTTCTCGCCCGGTCCGCGCACCTTGGCGAGATAGGCCGCGAGGTCCTTCTGGTTGAGCTCGATGATCTGGTTGGGCTTCTTATCCTGATAGACGCCGGTGTTGGCCACCACCTTCATCAAGTTGATGATCTTGCTCCAGCCGGCCTCGTCGAAGCGGAACTGCAGCACGTAGCCCGGCGAATGGCAGCCGGTGCACTGGTTGGTGAAGACCTTCTTGATGCGCGCGTCGTTGGCGGTCTCCTCGGGCAGCGCCGCTACCATCATTTCGCCGGGGAGCTGGCGCCAGCGCCGCTCGGGGTCGGTCATGGCGGCGAGCGTCAGGTTCTGACGCTTGGCGGACGAGAGATCGACATCGCCCTTGGCAGTTTCGAAACCGAGCGCCTGCGCCCACACCTTGTATTTGCCGGCTGCCAGCGGCGGGAAGTAGTAGTTGCCGCTGTCATCGGTATAGACCGAGGTGGTGATGCTCGAGCCCTCGGCCTTGGCGGAAACCGTCACGCCACCGAGCTTCTCGCCGGTTGCCGAGGTGATCGCGCCGCTCAATACCTGATCGGCGGCCTGCGCCGAGACAGTGGCCGCGAGGCCGGTGATCGCAACAGCCGCACTTGCCAACAGAATGCTTCGCATGCTGGTCATGATGTCGTTCTCTCCGTTGAGATGAAAGGGTCCGCTCAGCGCGCTGCCGGAGCGGGAGTGGGCACTGTCCGCACGTACGCAATGATCGCGTCGACCTCGTTCTCCTTCAAATAGTGCTTGAAGGCCGGCATGCGCGGCGTTCCGTTCAGGATGTATTCGCGCATGATGCTGTCGTCGCCGTTGGCCGCGGCCTTGTTCAGCGGCGGGCCGTAGGTCTTCGCATTGAGGGCAGGCGGCAGGTGGCAGACGCCGCAGGATTGCGCCAGCAGTTGGCGTCCGTGCTTCTGTTTGTCGTTGAGGTTGTCGCCTTGCTGCTGGGCGGATGCGCCGCTGGGCCAAAAGGCGACAAGACACGCGACGAGTGGCAGCACAGTACGCATTGATGTCCTCCCGATATGCAGAAATTTTAGGGAGATTACGCCCTTGAATGATTCAAGGGAAGGCCCTGTTGTGCGGTGTTTGGCCGGGGGTGGGTTGCCGCAGCCTGGACGGGGAGAATGAGGGAATTCAATGCCATACGACCTGGTCACGATCGGCGGCGGCTTCTCCGGGCTGGTCACGGCCGCACGCGCGGCCGAGCTTGGGCTCGCGGTCGCGGTACTGGAGGCGCGCACGGAGGACCGCTACCCCTGCAGCTCGCGGTTCTCGACCGGCGTGTGCAACGTCATGGGGCTGGCGATCCTGGCCGACCCCGATGTGCTCTATCAGGCCATCCTCGATGGCAGCGGCGGCACCGCCAGGCCCGAACTGGCGCGCGCCATTGCGAATAACGGCAAGCGCACCATCGACTGGCTGGCGGCCGAGGGCGCCCGTTTCTTGACGCGCGCGTTGCAGAAGGACCAGCCTGGCCAGAAGGTGCTGGCGCCGCCGCGCCGGCTCACCGCCGGCCTTGATTGGGAAGGCCGCGGCGGCGATGTCGTCATGCGTCAGCTCGAACAAAATCTCGTGAAGCGCGGCGGCAAGCTGCTGCGCGGCACGCAGGTGACGGAGCTGGTGGTCGAGAACGGCGCCTGCGCGGGCGTCATCGCCCGGCAGAACGGCAGCAGTGTGCGGATCAACGCCAAGGCGGTGGTCATCGCCGACGGCGGCTTCGCAGCCAATCCGCAAATGGTGGCGCAATACATCACGCCGCGCGCCGAGCGCGTGCTCCAGCGCGTGGGGCCCGGCGCCAATGGCGACGGCATTAGGCTCGCGGAAGCGGCGGGTGCCGCGATCGGCGGTTTCGGCGCGTTTTACGGCCATGTCCATCACCACGACGCGATGAGCAATTCGAGCCTGTGGCCGTATCCGCATCTCGATGCGGCGGCGGAGATCGCGCTGCTTGTTGGGCCGGACGGCAAACGCTTCACCGACGAAGGACTGGGCGGGGTCTGCCAGGCGAACGCGATTGCGCGGCTGGCCGATCCCCTGAGCGCGCATCTCGTCATGGACGATGCCATGTGGCAGGCGGAGCCGAAGCTCACCACCACGGTCGCGGCCAATCCCGCGATGGCGGCGGCCGGCGGCGCGCTCGTCAGCGCGGGCGATCTCGCGACACTCGCGGCGCGCATCGGCGTGCCAGCCGCGGCGCTCACGGAAACCGTGCGCGCGCATAACGAGGCGGTGGCGGCCAATGAGTTTGCGCAGCTTGCGATCCCGCGCAGCGTCAAGAAGCACAAGCCGATGGCGTTTACTGTGCCGCCGTATCACGCGGTGCCGCTGTGCGCCGGCATCACCGGCACCATGGGCGGTGTCGTGATCGACGCGCAGGCGCGCGCGCAAAAACGTGACGGCGGTGTGCTCGCAGGCCTCTATGCGGTCGGCACGCCGATCTCAGGCCTCGAAGGCGGCCCACGCGCGGGCTACGTCGGGGGCCTCTCGAAGGCGTTCATCCTCGGGCTTTTGGCGGCGGAGGACGCGGCCGCAGGCTCAGCGAATCATTGAGATCGCTTATCCTGGCTGCGAACGTTGCACCATCGCTTTCGCGGACAACATATATCGGATAAACTCGATTTCGCGGAAGCCAGCCCTCGATTCTGTACGCTTGCTTTCCAACCCTGAACCTCATACCGAAAACATCGAGGCCAAGTAGTGGATGTGTCGCGTAACGGTTCCACTCAGCACGTCGACCACGGCGGTTCCTTATCGGATGCTCTTCTGTTGGGTGCATAGTGACGACGTTGCGCTTACACGGGTCGGCCGGCGTCTTCACGGATCTCCCTTCTGCTTAGCACTCTTGCCGCTCGATCGCGATCCGGATTTTCATTGCATAGCCGATATTGTATTCCTCGCCCGCCGCGTGTGTCACAATCGGTCAGCCCACCTACCGATCTCTGTGAGGATTTCCTGAAACGACGGCTTGCCGCCGTAATAGAGAACGCTGGTGGCAGCGTACGCCTTTTCGAATTCGGCCCGCGTGGCGGGGTCGCTCAGCTGGAAGGCTTGATTTTGGGTGAGGTCAGGATTGTCGCTGGCGGGAAACCTGCGCTTCTTATGTTGCTTGTAAGCATCGGTGCCAATGAATGCCTGGACCTCGGGGCGCTGCAGAAGGCTGTATACGTCGTAGTAATGTCGCATGAAGTCGGCGGGAAATTCCTTTGTCTCCTGCTGCTTGCGGAATTTCGTTGAAATCGTCTGCAGCTTTTCGACAAAGGTGTAGCCGGGGTCGTAGCACGCCACGCCCTTCGCGCGATTGTCGATGATGTCGATCTTCGTTGCGGCATGGTCATATGCCCAGGAGCTGATGTCCTTCGCCGCATTCGGCGCTACGACATCAAAGCCAGCTTCGAGGAGAACGCCCTCTCTCAGATCGTCAACGGCTGGGGTGATGCTGTTGTAGAAGAGCCGAATCCCGCCGCTCATATAGGTCTTGTTGTCAAAGGCGGTGTCGCGCTGCACCTTGGCGACGCCGTCAATGCGGATGGTCTCGGCGAGCCAATCATAGAATTTCCTGCGGCTTTCCACGTGACGAAGCTTGGTGTGATTGCGGCCGGTCTTCACATGGAGCTCGGGCGGAGGCTCAATCCGGATGTCGATATCTTCCGAGAATCGGCTGATAATCTGGTAGCCCTTCGACAGGGATGTGCCGCCCTTCATCTCGAACTTGAATCCGAGTTTTTGGAGGCCATAGAGGCAATGCATGATCCAGTAGTCCTTTTCGACCAGGGCCGGATCAATGCCTTTCTGCTGCGCGACAATGCGGACGAGATCGGAAAATTGCGGATGGTTGTGAAGATAGTCAGCGGGCATCGGGAGCCATACCGGCGCGAAGCGCTTCAGAGAAGAACTTCTTGGTTTTCACATTGCCGTACTCACGCGCGGCCCGCAGCAGGCGCGGCGTGTCCAGCGCAGCCGCGCGCTCTTTCACGCGCGCAAGCACCTCATTCCTGTTTTCGGCCAGGCGGTCGAGATTGTTCACAAGATCGACCAGCAAGAATTCTCGGCTGAGCTTGCGTGGGAACGACGGCTTCATTCGAAACGCAAAGGTGCGCCCGTCAAGCGAGAAGGTGCCGTGCCGCTTGCGATTGTAAACGACGGTCTTGTCGTAGAGCTGAGTCGTGCCGACACCAAGCGTATTGTAGGCGTTGGGCGAGGCCAACAGAAAGCGGTGATCCTTCAAGAATCCGGCGACCAGCTCGGCATCGTCCGCAGGGGCTTTTCCGAACACCGTCTGTTTGGGGCACAAATAGAGTCCACCCGCCAGCTTGGTGAGCGTGCCGTCGTCCAGCAGAGCCTTGATGTGCCGGTCCACCGCGTTCGACCAGCGGGCGAGGTCTTCCCGCCGGTACACCCGGCCTGCGCGCAGATGCCTCTTGAGTTCCTGTAGCTTCGTCATCGGCGCAATATAATGCGAAATCGCCCATTTGCAAGAAGTTTCATTAATAATCCATGCAATACAAACGAATTGCGAAAAGAATTGCAGTGACAGAGAATTGCAATGACAGTGCACCAAATTTTCCCTCCCCGCGCGCCGTCGGTTTGGTTCCGTCTGTTCAGCCTGCGGCAGCATGCAAAGCTTCGAGCCCTCTGCGAACCAGGGTTTCGTGGTGCCCCATAATCGTGGACACGCCCATAACGAGGCGGTGGCGGCCAATGAGTTTGCGCAGCTTGCGATCCCGCGCACGTCAAGAAGCACAAGCCGATGGCGTTTACTGTGCCGCCGTATCACGCGGTGCCGCTGTGCGCCGGCATCACCGGCACCATGGGCGGTGTCGTGATCGACGCGCAGGCGCGCGCGCAAAAACGTGACGGCGGTGTGTTCGCAGGACTCTATGCGGTCGGCACGCCGATCTCAGGCCTCGAAGGCGGCCCACGCGCGGGCTATGTCGGGGGCCTCTCGAAGGCGTTCATCCTCGGGCTTTTGGCGGCGGAGGACGCGGCGAAGGGAAAGGCGGCGGGGCGGGGACGGGCTACCGCGTGACGTCCCCAATCGTCCCGCCTTCCTTGGGTAGCTTGGCGGCATCTCGCTTCATCTCCAGGCAGGTGATGAGCTCGGTATAGGTCCCGCCGGTGCCGCCGAGTGTGGTGAGGCGCGTGCAGCTTGCTCGGTCGGGTGCCGGAAACGCGTTCCATTGCTGAACAAGCTGGTCGCGGGCCGCGTTCTCGCTCTGGATGCAGGTGGCAATGTCCTGCTTCACGCCGAGAATTCCATCCGCCGTGGCGCGGCAGCTAGGCGTGACATCGAGCTTAGGGACTTGGTCGGCGACCAGCACGATGGTCCCGAATACGATTGCTGGCAGTAGAGAGATCATGACGCTGCTCCCTGGCTGAGCCAGGATCAACGACGAGGAAGCGCGCGGGTTCCAAGCGAGAGCGGCCGTCCGAGGGCGCCCCGATGCTTGGTGGCGATGAGTGTCACATTGACGGTGTGCCGATCCGCAGATCAGGCCGTCGTTGCGGTTGCTGGCAGAAATAAGGCCCGCGCGCTAACGCCCCAGATCGAAAGTCGGACGGCGTGCCTTTTACGCCGCAGCCTTGGCTTCGACGCGCGGCGCGGTGATCTTCACCGCCGCGATCCAGGCGAGCCACAGGAACAGGAAATAGAGGGCCAGAAACACGATGAGGCTTGCCTGCGAGCCCCACATCCGTTCGACAAAAAGGCCGATCAGATAGTCTGCGACGTCCCCCACGATCACCAGCACGAGATAGACGATCAGAAGCCACATGGTGGTATCTCCCCGGCCCCGAGGCCGCTTCGAGGCGGATTGGTAGCACGTTAGAGGTGGCTGCGGCAGCCCGCCGCACCAAATAATTCCATCAGAGTGCCATCGTTGGTGGCAAGCCCAGTGTCCCGATCCCGGAGACCTGAGCTAGAGCGCGATCTTCAGCCCCATCGCTTTCATCGCCAGCAGGGCTTCCGCGTTGCCCTTGGCGTCGTCAACAGGGTGGTGGGTGTGCGCGGTCTGGCGCAGGTGCTTGAAGTTCTGGAATGTGTCCTTGACCAGGCCTTTGTAGAGCGAGCCGAGGTTGGTGCTCGAATGGCCAAACGGGTTCGCGCCGGTGAAGTGCCAGAAATACCAGCTCACGAAGGCAAAATCGAAACCATTGTTGTCGCTGACGAAGAGGGCGCGGCCTTTCACGTTGTCCGCGATCCAGCGTGCGAACGCGTCCATGACGGTCTTCGGATCATCGAAGGTGAGCGTTTCGGCGCGCGAGAAGCCGGAGATCGCGAGCGCCTCCGGGATCCATTGCTCCGAAATGGGCTTGAGCCGGCCGTAGAAGCTGTTCTGCAATACTTCCTGCACCAATACGGCGCCGAAACAGATCATGCTGTAGTCGCCGGGGATCGGACCGTCCGATTCCACGTCCACCATCACATAGGCCATCGCTCTCGCCTCCGCCGCTGACCGCCGAAGGAGGCGATATAGCTGCGACAGGTGGCGGCCGCTACGGCAAACGCAGCAGCCGTCGACCAGGACGCAGCGTGACTCAGTACACCCGGCCGTATTCGCAGCCGCGCTCCGAATAGCCGTAGCGCCGGACGCCGAGGTCATCCTGCCAGATGTAGGGGCGGCAGTGCGTCTGCCATTGCTGCTCGCGTGCGCGGACCTCGGCGAGCTCCTGCTCGCTCGGTGCCTGTGGCGCCTGTGGATCCGAGTACTGCCACCTTGTGACGCAGGACAGCGATCCACGGCTATGGATGCAGTTGGTGCTGCGCGTGCTGTCGGCCGCTGCCGGCGATGCGGTGATCGGCGAGACGAGCGCCGCCGCGAGCCCGGCCAAGGATATCCATGACTTCAACATTGCACTTCTCCTCAACGGTTCCGAGCGTCGCGCCGGCGTGCCAAAACGATGCGCCGGACGCGGCCCGCTCGCCGTCAGGAGCCAAGTTGCAAGGCCGATGCCGGGCCGCGCTGTGTCATCCTGGGACGGAAGTGGGCGGCACGGTGGTTAACGGCGCGATCAGGGCACAACTGGGCTGCCGAGCTTGGCCGACGCCTCCGCGAGCCACTCGCGAAAATGGGGCAGCGGAACGACACCGGTGAGGCCGCCGCAGCCGGCGCCGCGCCGCGCATCGGTTGCCCAGCTCACGACGCCGACGAGCGCCAGCCGTCCGCCGAAGTCTTCCAACACCGGCCCGCCGGAATCGCCGCTGCAGGCGCCGAGCCCGGCGATCTCGCCGCGGGTTGTCGGATCGGCGAGCCGCAGCGCTCCGCTTGCGGCGTGCCGCACCACCGTCAGGGTCGCAGACCTCAGCGTGCCGTAGCCGCCAGCGGATTGCTCGGTGATCCCATAGCCCGCCACGATGAAGCGTTCGCCGAGCGGAAAATGGTCGCGGGTGGCGAACGCTGCCGGTGTCACGCGTTTGGTCAGCGGGTCGGCGAGCTTGAGCAGGGCAACGTCGGCAGTCTCGCGACGAAACGCGGTGTCGAGGTCGAACAGCGGATGGCGTTCGACGCTCGCGACGTTGTTCGGCTTGCCGCGGCGCGTGGCGCCTGCCTCAAACACGCCATAGCGCGCGCCGGTTGGGACGCAATGGGCGGCTGTGAGGACAAGATTGCGGCTGATCGCGGTGCCGCTGCAGCCGGTGCGATGGGCGCCGATGACCATGACCACGTGGCGAGCCAGCGCCTCGTCTGCCGGCGCAGCGCCCCCGACCAGGCCGGCAGCGGGCGCCATCAGCGCAAGCGACGCGGCAAAAAAGGCGAGCGGTCGGATCATGCGCTAGAGCTCCTTAAGTCTAGTGCCGCTCTTCTATTTGAAGTTCCTGACCAAGTTTTCCTCACGTGTTGCAGGAACTTCAAATCGGCGGCACCAGCGGCGAACCGAGCTTTACCGCCGCCTGCAGGATCCAATCGCGGTAACGCGCGAGCGGCGTGACGCCCGTCAACCCGCCACAGCCCTCGCCAAGCTTGGGGCCGGTCGACCAGCTCACGACGCCGATGACCTGGAGGCGGCCGTTGACGTCACGCAACGCAGGGCCCCCGGAATCCCCGGTGCAAGCTCCGAGCCCAGGCCTGTCGCCCCTGGTCGTCGGGTCAAAAAGCCGGATCTGCAAGGTGCCCGGCTGCCCGGTTGCAACCAGCGCTGCGGCGCGTGCGAGACCGATGCCGTTGTCGCTGCCGGCCGCGGTGACACCAAATCCGGCGATCACGAAGCGATCGCCGACCGCAACCGACGCGGCGGCATGCTCAAGCGGGACCGGCACGAAGCTTTCCGGCAAGGCGACTGCGAGCTTGACCAGCGCGACGTCGGCGGTCGCGCGGTTGAGCGCGAAGCTTTGCGGATCGTAACGGGGGTGCACCTGGATGGTCCTGATCGCTATTGCGGGCGCGCTCTTGGCGGGCAGCACGCGGTAAGTCGCGGCCGGCGCGACACAATGCGCAGCGGTGAGCACAAGGTCGCGGGTGAGCGCCGCGCCGGTGCAGACGTTGCCGCGCGAGCCCACGATCATCACCAGCGACCGGCCGATGCCGTCGGTGGCGGGAGCGGCGCCGCCGACCATCGCGGCGGCAGGGGTGCACAGGGCGAGAACCGCGGCAAGGATTGGAGCGTAGGCCATGCCGGGATGAAAGCGTTCGCACCTTTTCTGTCAACAAGCGCGCAGCCGATCACGGCATCGTGACGCAAGCGCGGATCGGTCATCACGCCATGCCGTATTGCTTGCGCCAAGCAAGTGCCGCCGGAACCAGCGCGACGTGCGACGTGGTGGTCGGATTGAGAATCGCGTCGCTGAAAGCGGGGTTGGGGTAGACCATCTTGGTCTCAAGCGGGTGGGCGATGAAAACCGGCAGCGAGCCTTCCCGGATGAACATATCGACCGCCGCCCGGCCGTACGGCTTGTCGAACACGGTCGGATCGTCGATGGCGCGCCCGATGATGTAGCGCCTGCGAAACGGCGTCGGCGGCGGATCGTAGATCTCGTAGGTAAAGACAATGCCGATTCTGTCTGGCCTTGCCTCCTCGGGCATTGCGGCGATCCGTCGCCACAGGCAGAAAAATTTGCGGCAATCGTCTGGCCGGTTGTCGTAGATGGCGCACGAGGTGCCGGTGCAGTGCTTGCACAGGGTGTATTTGGGCTTCTGCAGCGCGGGGATTTGATAAATGCTGCAGCAGCCAATGCACGGCCCGCAGCTTCGCCCCTCGACCAGATGCTCGGTCAGCAGACGGCCACGATGTTCCTTTGCGTGGTCAGGAACGACAGCCATCGCTTGCCCAGTTTCGAAAGGCTTGGTGACGACGTCCACTCAGATGGAAAACACCACGGACGCGCGCTTCTTCCCTTGAGCCGGCCCATCAGACCCCTGCCGACACGTGCGTCACGGTTTACTTCACTGCGGGCGCCAGCGCTCCTTACGCAATTTTGCCATTGTTCATCCACGGTTCACCGGTAGGGGACTAGAGCTAGGCTATGCCAAGCCCGGGGTCGCTCGTGATGGTCACGCTTGCGCTGCTCGCGATACTATTGTCGTCAGCGGCGGCGCAGGAGCGGCCGCGCTGTCTCACGCGTGCGGAGCAACGCGCGGCAATTCTTGCGGGCGAAGCGATTCCGCTCGCGGCCGCGCGGCAAATGCTGCGCCAGCGCCTGGCCGGCGAGCTGGTCCGGGCGCAGCTTTGCCATGAATCGAGCCGCCTCATCTACCTGCTGACAGTCCTTGCCCGCGATGGCAAAGTGCGGCAGGTGACCGTCGATGCCACCAACGGGACGGTGATCGGCGGTCTGTAGTGCCGCCGAAGGTTCTCCCAGCGGTTGCTGCGGGAGCTTCAAATCCAAGAGTGGCAGGAGGTGAAGCTTTGCGTCTCCTCGTGATCGAGGACGATCCCGACCTCAACCGGCAGCTCGCGACCGCGCTTGCCGATGCCGGCTACGTGGTCGATCGCGCCTATGACGGCGAAGAGGGACACTTTCTCGGCGAGAGTGAACCCTACGACGCGGTCATCCTGGATATCGGCCTGCCCAAGATGGATGGGATTTCCGTGCTTGAGGCCTGGCGGCGCGCGGGCCGGGCTATGCCGGTGCTGATGCTCACCGCCCGCGACCGCTGGAGCGATAAGGTCCAGGGCTTCGATGCCGGCGCCGACGACTATGTTGCCAAGCCCTTTCATCTCGAAGAGGTGCTGGCGCGGATCCGGGCCCTGCTGCGGCGCTCGGCCGGCCACGCCAAGAGTGAGCTCAACTGCGGGCCGGTGCGGCTGGACACGCGGACCGGGCGCGTCACCGTCGACGGCAATCCGGTCAAGCTCACCTCGCATGAATACCGGCTCTTAGCCTACCTCATGCACCATACCGGCCGCGTGGTATCGCGCACCGAGCTGGTCGAGCATCTCTACGACCAGGATTTCGACCGCGATTCCAACACGATCGAGGTCTTCGTGGGCCGTATCCGCAAGAAGCTGGGTGTCGACGTGATCCAGACGGTGCGGGGCCTGGGCTATCTGCTCACACTACCCGATGCGCGCTAGCTCACTCGCGCTGCGACTGTTCTTCTCGGCGGCGACGTGGACGGTCGTGATGCTGGTTGTCGCCGGCATCGTGTTGTCCTC